>CHCFR05602__coassemble_243_pt1 | contig 40444 bp, 33 predicted proteins | sample CHCFR05602__metabat2_low_PE_052 | metagenome-assembled genome bin CHCFR05602
CGTTGCAAATCCAAAATCTTAACACGTCGTCGCCGCAGAAATCGTTCTGCGGACGCATGGCAAGACTAAAGGAGAAGCATTATGCCTTTGAAACAGAAGACCAGAGAAAAACTGAATAAGCTCAGCCGCAACACCGTGGCTCTGGTACTGATGGTTGCCATTTGCTTGACTTCGGTCATCACTGTTATGGCAAAAACGGTAGCCGTTACCATTGTAGATAACGGCGAAACAACTTCCATCAGTCTGATGGACCCCACTGAGGAAAACATTCTGGAGACTGCGGTACAATATGAACGCATTGAGTCTGTCGATGCAGACGACGAAGTGACGTTTGATGCGGATGCAAACCGGCTGACCATTCGCCGCGCACTGGATGTTGTAGTGACCGCCGATGGCGAGAGCTGCACCGTACAGATGCACTATGGCGATACGGTAGGGCAGGCTGTAGCAGAAGCAGGCGTTGTTTGCGCAGAGAACGATGTCCTTTCACTGGACAGCGATACTATCCTGAAAAAGGATACCGAAGTTTCTGTTACCCGTTATTATCATATTACCGTTACGGCTGACGGCAAAGAGCAGAGTTTCCTGCTCAGGGAAGGCGATGTACAATCTGCACTGGATGCCGCTTCCATCCAGCTGGGCGAGGAAGATATGGCAAACTTCCCGCTGGATGAAGCATTGACAGAGAATATGCAGATTAAGGTCGCCCGCGTTGCCTACGAGGAAGAGACCAAGACCGAAACAGTTGATTATACCGTAAAAGAGGTTGAAAGCGATTCCCTGTATGTCGGCGAAACCAAGGTGCAGACCAAGGGCGTCGAAGGCGAACGCACCATTGTTTACCGCAACAAGCTGGTAGACGGCAAGGTTGTGGAAAGCGAGGAGATCTCAAACGAGGTCACCAAAGAGCCTGTGGAAAAAGTCGTGCTGGTAGGCACCAAAAAGCGCCCTTCCGGCTACGCCAGCATTTCTTCTGATGGAACGCTGATTGACCACAACGGCAATGTGATTTCTTACAAAAGAGCCCTGACCGGGCGCTGCACCGCCTACACCGGCGGTGGCTGGACGGCTACCGGCCGCCCGGCACAGTACGGCAATATTGCCGTAAACCCTGATGTGATTCCCTATGGCTCCAAGCTGTATATCTGCTCCCCCGACGGTTCCGTTGTATACGGATACGCTGTAGCCGCAGATACCGGCGGGTTTGCCAGCCAGGGATACATTATGGCAGACCTGTATTTCGACACCTATGAGGAATGTGCAAACTTTGGTGTGCGGAATATGACCATTTATATCCTGTAATGGATGCAAGGCTTAAAAGCCCTCGCAGGAACAATTTTCTGCGGGGGCTTTTTTATATTCCAGGGGCTTTCCTACTTGCAAAGGGAGAAAGCGTGGGGTAAAATAATCATATTGTTGATGAAAGGCAGCCTTCATGAAAAAACCGAACATTTTTTCGAAAAATTTGTTCGATTCCCTTGCATTCCCTCGAAAATCGTGATATGATACTCTTGAAATCGAACATATGAGCGAATTTTAAGAGGGGGTCAATATCGTGAACCTGATAAGTGGGATAGGGATGCTTTGTGTAGTGTGTGGGCTGGCATTGAAATACCGCCCGCGCGAAAAAGACAGCCTGATGATTTGCGGGGTAGGCTTGTTTATGGGCCTCCTCTCACTGCTGATGAGTGACGGTCTGCCATTGCTGCAGGGGGTGGAGCATGGAATGCAGGCGGCAGTACTGGGGTGCTGCTTCTTCCAGCTTCGCAGAGAGAGCCGCGTACGCCGTGCAAGGGCTGAGGCACGCCTGCGTATGCGCCGGATGCATGCATCGAAGAAGAAGGCAGAAAAGAAGGCCTGCGCATAAATGCCTTCCCTTTCATCAGCGCGAAGAATAAAAACAGCGTAGTGAAAGGGAGGAACAAAATGGAATACGTTTATGCAGGGATGTGGCTGCTGGTAGGATTGATCCTGATTTTCCGTATGGGAAAGGAAAACAAGGTCTTTTATCTTGCCGGCGCCTTTTTTCTGGTTTTAGGCGGCTGGTGGGGCGCCAACATTTTTACCCAGGAAGATCTGTTTTCCGGAATTTGGGGAACGGTGCTGCGCATCATCACAGCAATCGCGCTGGTGCTGCTTTGCCTGGTGTTTTGGAAGTATTACAAAACTGACCGTGAACGGTTTCAAAAAGAACAGGAAGCAGCCAGAGCGGGCAGCATGACCAATCCCGCGCCGTCTGCCGAAGAACGCTCCCGCACGCCGGAAGAAGACGATGCAGGGCATGGGGGAGATTCTGAGGGATGGTAACTTCAATACTGACGGTTGTACTCAAAGTAGCCGAATTGTTTTTGATGATCGGTGTCGGTGTAATCTGTGTGAAAGCCGGCATGATTACACGGCGCGGCGTCAGCCAGCTGACCTCGCTTCTCTTGTACATTGTAGCGCCCAGCCTGATAGTTTCATCGTTGGCCACGGATGAAAGTGCGATCAGCCTGGATAAACTGGCGCTGTCATTTGGGCTGGCGGTTTTGGCCCATGTACTGGGGATTGTTTTAAGCTGGCTGTTTTTCCGGCGCGAGCCGGAAAGCCGTCGGTGCGTTTTCCGGTTTGCCATGGTATATTCCAATACCGGGTTTATGGGGATGCCGCTGGTACAGGCAGTGGTTGGCGAAGAAGGCGTGGTGTATGCATCCATTTTTATGGCGGTCTTCAATGTATTTGCCTGGACACACGGCTACGGGCTGATGAGCGGCGGCCAGCGTTCCAACTGGAAAAAAATCCTGCTGAACCCGGGGATTATCGGGCTTGTCATCGGGCTGCCGCTGTTCTTTTTGCGCTGCCCCCTGCCCGAACTGCTGGCCGTTCCGGTAGACAGCTTTGCGGCACTGAATACCCCGCTGGCCATGGTGGTGATCGGGTGCAATATTGCCCGCGTACCATTGCGGGAGTTTGTTTCGGACAGGAAAATTTTCTGGCTGAGCGCGCTTCGCCTGCTTCTGGTGCCGGCGGTATTTTTTGCGGTTTCTACCCTCTTCCAGCCGGAAGCGGTGCTGCTTACCACCTGTGTGATTCAGGCCAGCGCCCCGGTTGCGGCGAATACAGTCCTGTTTGCCACACAGTTTGGCGCAGATGACCGTCTGGCAGCGCGTATTGTAGCGGTCACTACTTTGCTCTCGATTGTTACCATGCCGCTGTTTGTACTGGTCGCACAGGCCTTTACCGGCACGCTGTAATGTGGGGAACCGTTTGTACCGATGATTCATAGTATAAAAAGCGGGAAGATTTCGCCTGTGCGCACGGCGAATCCCGCTTGATATAGATGAAGGGCCTTCCGGGGAACCGGAGGGCCCTTTGGATTTTGCAGCGGTCTTTCCGGCAGAAAGGATATACCGCAGGTTTAGTAGACATAGCTGCAGAACGGGTGTATAATGACATCAGAACAAAAGCGGTGCGCCGAATAGGCGCCTGGGAAAGGATTATCACAATGGCTATCAACTCTCGTCGTTATGAAGAACGCTGCGAATACTACGCCGGATATGAGCGTGGTTTTGTTGTTGCGCCTTCATACAGACAGGGCTGTCCATAGTTGAGAGTTTTATTCCTGATATCTCCAACGAGTGCCGCTTGCCTTATGAGGGTAAGCGGTATTTTTTATGGGCTTGGAGGTGAAAGGAATGTGCATCCCAACAGTAGATATGGTTTTAACCGGTCAGAATATCCGCCGCCTGCGTGTGCAGGCAGGGCTTACAGTGGCCTCATTGCAGAAAATACTGGGCTTCTCTTCCCCGCAGGCCATCTTTAAATGGCAGCGCGGCGACACATTGCCCACCGTTGATAATCTTGTGATTTTGGCAGCGGTTTTCAAAGTGCGGGTCGATGATATTCTGGTGGTGACTGTGGACCCTGCTTTGAAAATCTAATACGGCCCCTTGGTCAAACCGGTCAAGACGCCGGCCTCTCAAGCCGGAAATGTTGAGTTCAAATCTCACAGGGGTCACCATATGGGGAGGCGGCGAAGATGGAGAGTCGCGGCGGACTGTAAATCCGTTGCCTGCAGGCTCAGAGAGTTCGAATCTCTCCCTCCCCACCACCTGCGGCCTCTTAGTCAAGCAGGATAAGACACCGGGCTTTCAATCCGGAGGCGAGGGTTCAAGCCCCTCAGAGGTCACCAATAAAAAACAGGCACTCCGTCATCGGGCGGAATGCCTGTTTTGTTTTATCCAGCGTCAGAAAATCAGCGTGCAAAACCGAGAAATGCCAACGCCAGAATCGCCATATACAGAAAAACTGCCGGCATCCCGCGGAACGCCGCAGGCATACTGATATGGCGCAGCCGCGGAATCATCTCGGTGAGCAGCCATGCAGCCAGCCAGAATGCCACACCGGTTCCCAGTGAAAACCCGATTGCCTGCCACGGGTTCCATTCCTGAAGACGTACCAGAAACGGAATGGAAAAGACAACGGTATTGATTGCAGCCGGTGCAAGGCACCAGCTGATTTTGCGGTACCATTCGGGTGCGCCCATGACCAGCACGATGCATACCAGCAAATACACACCGCCGGTCACTCCCGCCGATACCAGCGGAAGCCAGAGGACGGGCACCATTCCAGAAAGCCAGAACAGCAGCAAACCGGAAACCAACGAAAACAGCGTCACCAGCAGCGCGTAAATGCCCAGCATCGTGCCCCGGCGCGCGGCCTGCAAAACGCGGTCAAACCCCATGCCCTGCGAGAAAAACAGGTTTTCTGCTGTCAGGGCTGCCAATACGGCCAGCATCAGTTCTCCCAGTTCTCTCACAGCGTCCTCCCCCTTTCACGCTTTTCACGGCGATTCTGTATGTACTGCACCGCCGCAGCCAGACACGCCAGCACCAGCAGACCCACCATAACGGGCGCGCGGCTGAAAGAAGTCTGGCCGGGAAGTTCCATCCCGTACAGTACAGACCACACCGCTGCCAGAATGAACAGAAGCAGCGAGAAGCCCGCTGCACAGCCCAGTGCATCCGCAATGGCAGCACCAAAGCTTTTTTCCGGCGCATAACGCGAAGCCCGAACCAGCAGTACCGCATTGGAGATGGACAGCAGTCCTAAAAATCCCCATTCAACAGTGGTTTGCGGAAAGGCCCATTGCACCAGCATCTGTGCGGGGACAGCCGCCAGCGCAGAAACCAGCAGCGCCAGCGGAAGGCGCAGCCAGTAGGCAATCCGTCTGCCCAGCAAATTGCCCACCGCACAGGCCGGAAGCATCAGGCAGACGGTCAGCAGAGAAAGCGCCGTTGCCCGGCTCATGGTCTGGCTGCCGGCGAGCACAAAATACAGCCCCGCACCAGTGGTCAGCACCGGGTTTCGGAAGAAAATACCATCCCGAAAAGCGCGCAGCCAGCTTTTATGGATGCGGCGGCGCTGGTTCCTGCTGTTGTTTTTCATGTGCGGCTACCTCCCTTCTGATGTAAAGCACCAGGCGGTCCAGCAGCGGGCTGAACGCACCGGCGAGCAGGATGGCAAAACACCCGCCCTGTTCATATGCGCCATAGTACCGGATCAGCATCAGCAGCAGGCCGGCCAATACACCATAAAGGCATTTTCCCACAGATGTGCGGGGCGTCGTACACGGGTCTGCGGCCATATAACACCCGCAAAACAGCAGGGAACCGGAGAGCAGTTCATATTTGACCGAGATATCCCACCCCATCGACAGACGCGGGAATAACGCGGCGAACAGTGCCGCTGTCAGGACAAAACATACCGGCGCCCGCCAGTCTGCGCTGTGCCGGATAACCAGATACAGGAACCCCGCCGCAATAACAGCCGCAGCAGTTGCGCCCATCGGGCCTTCAAAACGTCCCCACAGCATCTCAAAGGGCATGATACCCGGCTGGATACCGTCGCGCAGCAGCGCAGCCGGTGAAGAAGCCGTCTCCATTTCCTGCCAAAGCAGGGGCAGGGACACGCCGGTTGTCATATGATAATAGGAGAACACCTGCTGTGGCCATAGCACCGTGACAAATGCCACACCAGCGGCTGCGGGATTAAAAGGGTTGCGCCCGGTCCCGCCGAACGGCTCTTTGGCGGCCCAGATGGCAAACAGGTCTGCTGACAGCACCACCCAGAACGGTACATTGGCCGGAAGCAGCAGTGCAATCATCGCGCCGGTAATCAGCGGGGAGCAGTCGGTAATCCAGATTCGGCGCAGAGTGACCAGCTGAAACAAAATATAAGCCAGCAGGCAGGCCAGCATGGAAAACCCTATGAGGGCAGCCGCCCGCATGCCATGATAGATGACCGGAAGCACAGAGGTCACCAGCAGTACCAGCAGCATATCCCACATCATTCCGGCAGAAGAACGGCCCGAATGGATGAGACGCATATTCCCTTCCAGAAGTTTCACGCAAGACCACCCCGCTTCCGAAGTTCCCGTGCCTGTTTCATACAGGCTGTCAAATCAATTCCCGACGGGCATACCGCCCGGCACGCACTGCAATCCACACATTCTTCTACACGCCACAGCATATTTTGCGGAATAGGGTCCTGCCCAAGTGCTTCCTGCACAACCCAGGGTGCCAGCCCCATCGGGCAGGTGCGCTGGCACTTTCCACATCCGATGCACGGGAATACACGGTCATCCAGCTGTACCTCTGCCGGGTTCCAAGCGGTGAGGCTCTGGCAGGAAGCGGTAACCGGTGTTTCAGGCTCCAGTACAGAAACAGCAGAAACAATATTTCCCATGGCAACGTGGCACGGCCTTGCGCCAATACCACAAAACTGCAATATATCCTCCACCGTGGTGCCGATGGGAACACGCAGCAGCTGTGTTTTGGGCAAAGCGTCCCCTCCCACTGCGATGACGGTGTGCGTCTGTACGCGGCCCTTTTCGACCGCGTCGGCCAGCGCCGCCAATGCCTGTACGCCCAGCAGCATGGATTTTCCGCCATGACGGTTCTGGTACAGCCGCCACGCGGGATATCTTTCATCCAGCGATAGCGAAAGATAGTCAGGCAGCCCGTTGATGGCATCCCCTACCCGGCGGGAGTTCCACGCGACACGGTACCCAGTACCGGCGGCATCCGCCAGATACTCCAGCCCCCGCAGAACTTTTTCCTGTTCCTGCAAAAAGAACGCTGCGCCCGGCAAAAAAGGCAGGTCTTCCAGTGCATTGGCGGCAATAAACTCCGGCGGGTCTTCCCACATCTGCCGCAGCCGTTTCCAAAGCAGCTCACCGCTGCATTCATCGATAATCCCCGCCTGCATGGCGGTTTTCTGAATTTCTTCCGGAGTACAGCTGCCCTTTTGCGGCTTTGAACTGCGGTGGCCGCGCGGCGGCTGCCTGGAACCCAGCTCCAGTACTGCGCACAGCATGCGCCCCAGTACCGGGTGCACGACTTCGCGGTATTCCTGTATGGTGCCTGCATCCGGTGCAAAACCACCCTCTTCACCCAGCAGCGCACCCCGTTTCACCTGGGTGTTTGCCGGAACCATACCCACCCCCCGTGGATACAGGGGAACCAGCACCTTTTCCGGCGTATAGGACGCGATAATCTGACCATCCGGGTCCTCCTGCCGGGACAGGAAAACCCCTTTGGGGAAGAACCGTTTCATAAGATACCCCTTTTCTGGAATGTACTTGTTATGGAGGTGTCCGCAATGAAAGTACAGCTGCTAAACCCTTCCCGGTTCCTGGTGGTCCTTTCCCGTGAAGAATCACAGGTATTGGGGCTGAGCCGGGAGGGCGCCTCTCAATGGCAGAGCCTTCACTGCCGTCTGGCAGCCGCACGTATTTTTTCTCAAATCAGCCGAAAGTATCGGGTCCCGGTGGCTGGCCGGACCATTTTGCTGCGCGCATATCCTGCGGGAAGCGGAGAAACCATTTTGCTGTTCACCGTCTGCCCCAAAAAACGTCTTCGGCTGCGCACTGTCTCACAGCACCATGCGCTGTTATATGAATTCAGCCGGGCAGAGGATCTGTTTCGGGCCGCGTCAGCACTGCGCGGACGCTTTCCCGGACTCTCTTCCCGGCTGTACCGATGGCCATCGCCGCCGCAGGCAGACCGGTGGCGGCTTTGTGTTTCCGCGCGCCTGCATGAAATCCCGGCGCTGCGGTGTATTTTGGGAGAATATGCCCGTTTTACAGGCGGCGGCCGGCTGGCGGCCTGTTCGGCCTGTGAGTACGGGATCCTTCTGAGCGACTGTGCGCTGGAAACACTGGCTCAGTAGCTTTGCAGCATGCGGATCGCTTCGCCGGGGTTTTCGGCACGGAAAACGGCAGTGCCTGCCACACAGATATCGACACCGGCTGCGGCACAGGCCGCAATGGTTTCACGGTTTACGCCGCCGTCCACCTGGATGAGAAGCCCAGGGGCATGCTCCCGGATGCGGCGCACCTTTTCCATCATGCCGGCCATAAATTTCTGTCCGCCAAAGCCAGGTTCTACGGTCATCACCAGCACCATATCGATCTGGTCCAGCCAGGGCCACAGCGTTTCAACCGGGGTATCCGGTTTAAGCACCAGGCCGGCCTTTACGCCGCCCTGATGGATGGCGTCCAATGTTTCCTGAATGGAATCGCTGCATTCCACATGGAAAGTGATATCATCCGCACCAGCCTGTAAAAACTGCGGGATATAGGAGAGCGGGTGTTCCAGCATCAGATGTACGTCAAACGACAGCTCCGTCAGGGGACGGAGCGCCGCTACCAGTTCATGCCCAAAACTGATATTGGGGACGAAATGGCCGTCCATAATATCCAGATGGAGATAGTCCGCCTCGGCCACACGCCGGACTTCTTCTCCCAGACGGGTAAAGTCCGCGGCCAGAAGGGAAGGAGCAATCTGCATAATTTAGTACCTCGTTATGATATAGATAAAGGGAAGCGCCTGTGCGCAGGCCTTTTCTTTTTTATTCTACCGTATTTCCCCACCTATTGCAAGTATTGCAAGGTCAGGGTATACCGGCGTTATCCTCTACAATGCCGTCGTGCGTAACCTGGATGCGCTTATCGGGGATTCCGTGCAGCAGGTGATGAAGCCGGATGTAATAAAAAGCAGCCAGAATAACCGCCGCACCCGTCCAGGCGGCGATTTCTGCAAAATAGATGCCGAATTGCCCCAGCCAGATCGGCAGCAGCAGTGCGCAGGAGATGCGCATGGTGAGCTCTGCAATACCCGAAACCATGGGGATAACCGTGTCCCCCATTCCCTGCAATGCCGAACGGTACAGGTGCAGAAGGTACAGGATAAACAGTACGGAACACATAATCGAAAGATAGGTATAGGCCACTTCCAATACTGCTGCAACTTCTTCCGGTTCTCCGGAAATAAATAGAAGCAGTACATATTTTCCAAACAGGATCATCAGCACAGAAATGACCAGTGCGGTGGCAATGGCTATTTTCAGGGCAGAGCGCATTCCCAGCCGGATGCGCTCGTATTTTTTTGCCCCCAGATTCTGGCCGGCAAAGGTGGCCATGGAAAAGCCAAAGGAGGTAGCTGCCAGCTCCAACAAGCCGTACAGCTTGTTGGTAGCGGTAAATCCTGCCACAAAGATCATGCCAAACTGGTTGATGACGTACTGTACCACCAGCCCGCCAACCGCAATCACGGCGTTTTGAAATGCCATGGGCAGTCCCAGCTGGAACAAACGGCGGATCAGTACGCTGTCGGGTTTCCAGTCGGATTTCTGCATTTTGAGAACTGTCAGGCGGCGCAATACCCACAGGCAGAATAGGCAGGAACACCCCTGTGCAATGACCGTGGCAGCTGCTGCACCGGGAATTCCCCAGTGAAAGACCATGACGAACAGAAGATCAAGCCCGATATTGACGACGGAAGCCACCAGCATGGCGTACAAAGGGGTACGGCTGTCGCCTAAAGCCCGCAGAATGGAAGCCATCATATTATATGCAGTGACAATCACCACACCCGAAAAGATAATCTGTAAATAAGAAAGCGAACCGGGCAGAATTTCTTCCGGCGTGTTCAGAAGCCGCAGCAGCGGTTCTGCTGCCAGCAAGCTGGCGGCTGTCGTCACCAGAGCAATCATTGCCGATAAAATCGTGCTCATCGCCGTGACCCGGCGCAGGCCATCCCCATCGTTTGCGCCAAAGCGCTGCGAAATCAGGATGGAAAAGCCCTGTGTAAATCCCATCACAATGCCCAGCACCATCCAGTTGAGCCAGTCTGCGGCGCCCAGTGCTGCCAGTGCTTCTACGCCCAGCACCTGCCCTACCACCATCGTATCCACCATGGTATACAGCTGCTGGCAGATATTGCCCGCCATCAGCGGCAATGCAAACGAAAGCAGCAGTCCTGCCGGTTTGCCGGTTGTCATATCTTTGGTTCTCTCTGCCATATTTCCATTCCCCTTCAAATGTTGTTTGCAAACATACTATACAATAACAATACATTCCCCCTGCTGTAAAAGTCAAGAGAAATCTTTTGTGCGATTGTCCGGATGCTTGACAAGTCAACTAATAACGTTATACTGAAAGAAAGGGTGTGTGCAGCACATATTCACAAAAGAAAGAGAAGAGATTGTATGCAGGAACGACTTGGACGATGGATTGCGGCGATTCATCGGCAGGAACAGAGGTTTATTTGCCGTGCCATGGAGCCGTGTGGGCTGGGGTTTCCGGAATATATCTTTTTATATGGAATTTCACGCCACGAAGGGTGTATCCAAAAGGAATTGAGCCGTGCGCAGCATATGGACAGCGCCATGGTGACAAGATCGATTCGAAAACTGGAAGAGCAGGGATACTTATGCCGGGAAAAGCCGGAACCCGACCGGCGCGCATGGCAGCTGTATTTGACAGAAAAGGGACGAGCCCTGATTCCGCAGTTGGAAAAAGCCATGGACTGCTGGCAGGAGACTATTACCCGGGAAATGGATGACTCACAAAAAGAGCTGCTGCTGTCGCTGCTGCGCCGGGCTGCCGAGCTGGGTGAAGAAGCCAACCAGCTCGTATCTGAAACAAAGAAAGGACGGGAATAAGATGGAGAGAAATCAATTAGGGGAAGAAAAAATCGGAAGACTGCTGGTCCGGTTTGCTGTACCCAGCGTAATTTCGATGCTGGTGAGCGCACTGTATAACATTGTAGACCAGATTTTTATCGGGAACGGCATCGGCATCAACGGCAATGCCGCCACCAATGTGGCATTCCCGCTCAGTACGCTGTGCACTTCGCTGGCACTGCTGTTCGGTATCGGCGGCGCGGCGAATTTTAACCTGTGTATGGGTGCCGGAGAACACAAAAGAGCCGGAAAATATGTGGGCAATTCGATTTTTCTGCTGTTGTCTTCCGGTATTTTGCTTTGTGTGCTGGTGAGAATTTTCCTTCAGCCGCTGATGCTGCTGTTCGGCGCAACCGAAGACACGCTGGCGTATTCATTGGAGTATACCGGAATCACCTCGTTTGGATTCCCGTTCCTGATTCTTTCCACAGGTGGAAGCGCACTGATTCGCGCAGACGGCAGCCCCAAATTTTCAATGGTATGCATGCTTTCGGGTGCTGTCATCAATACGATTTTTGACCCGCTGTTTATCTTCGGTTTTCAGATGGGTATGGCCGGCGCGGCCTGGGCCACGGTACTGGGGCAGATCATTTCGGGCTGTATGGTGCTTTGGTATCTGCTGCATTTTCGCTCTGTCCGGCTGGAAAAGCAATATTTCCTTCCAAAGCTGCGCTGCTGCCTGCGGGTTGCAGCACTGGGCACCTCCAATTGCTTCAACCAGATTGCCATGATGGTGGTACAGGTTGTAATGAACAACACGATGACCTTTTATGGCGCGCTGTCAGTGTATGGGCAGGAGATTCCGCTCGCCTGCTCGGGAATCATCAATAAAGTCAATATGATCTTCTTCTCGCTGGTGATTGGAATTTCGCAGGGGCTCCAGCCCATTACCAGCTTTAATTACGGTGCCAAAAAGTATGGGCGCGTCTGGAACTCTTACCGCCTGGCAGTGACCGCCGGCACAGCCATTTCACTGGTTTCATTTTTGTGCTTCCAGCTTTTCCCGCGTCAGATTATCTCCCTGTTCGGCTCGGGCAGCGAGGAGTATTTTGTATTTGCCGAGCGGTATTTCCGCATTTTCCTGTTCTGTACCTTTATCAACGGGATTCAGCCCATCACTTCCAATTTCTTTACCTCTATGGGAAAAGCCCCGCGCGGTGTTTTGATGGCGCTTACCCGGCAGGTGATTTTCCTGCTGCCGCTGCTGGTGATTCTGCCCATGTTCTGGGGAATTGACGGCGTGATGTATGCGGGCCCCATTGCGGATACTGCCGCAGCGCTGCTGGCAATTGTACTGGTAGTGATTGAACGCAAAAAGCTGCTGGCCATGGAAAAGACACAGGCTGCATAATTTCACAACAACTCAAAACTCGAGGGGAATCCTATATGTGTGGGTTCCCCTCAATTTTTTTGAAAATATAAATAAAATTAGTTTTTTAATAGACTTTTTTAACGTTGTTGTTGTAATGCGCTTTTCGATATGGTATGATAAACCCGCCTGATAAAAAACACATACAGGCGGCTGTGTAAATGTATGGAAAAGGAGAAAAAAATGGACAAGTTAAAAGTACAGGGACGATATCTTGCCTGGGAGGATGGTTCCCCGTTTTTTTACCTGGGCGATACCGCATGGGAGCTGTTTCATAAGCTGAGCCGTGAAGAAATTGACCAGTATCTGTATACGCGTGCCCGCCAGGGCTTTACTGCCATTCAGGCGGTAGCACTGGCAGAACTGGAGGGAATTACTACGCCCAACTATTATGGACGGCTTCCGATTCAGTTTACCAACGGAACCCCTGACCCCGAAAAGCCCGACACTGCCGACGGCTATTCCTATTGGGATCATGTCGATTATGCTGTGGAGACAGCCGAAAAATACGGTATGTTTATCACGCTGCTGCCCACCTGGGGCGATAAATTCAACCTTTGCTGGGGCAAAGGCCCGGTTATTTTTCATGAAGAAAATGCCCGTGTATATGGCCGCTGGATTGCTGCACGGTATGCAAAATATTCCAATATCATCTGGATGCTGGGCGGCGACCGGCAGCTGGAGCCGCAGCACCGCGCGATTGTGGATGCCATGGCAGAGGGAATTCGCATGGAAGACAAAGACCATCTCATCACCTTCCATCCGCCTGGATGCTGGGATTCCACCGACTTTGTGGCAGATGCAGAGTATATTGATTTTCATACAGCACAGACCGGCCACGGTATTGAAAAGTGTTATTGCAGCGACGAAGTGATGGCCAAAATGGCGGCCGCTTCTTCCAAACCCTATATGGACTCTGAGCCGCGCTATGAAGACCACCCCGCCTGCTTTAACGACCGGCTGGGGTATTGGTGGGATGCAGACGATGTGCGCCAGAACGCTTATTGGAACCTGCTTGCGGGCGCTTGCGGCCACACCTACGGCAACCACTGTGTTTGGAGCATGAACCGTATCCCCTGTTCCTATTTCCCCTTTGCGTGGAATGAAGTGCTGACCCATCCCGGTGCCGAGCAGATGGGCTTCCTGAAAAAACTGCGCCTTTCCCGCGACTATTTCTCGCTGCATGCAGAACCTGCCCTTTTGTGTGAAAATATCGAGGGTATGGGCCATATGACCGCAGCTGTCGGCGATGGCTACGGCTATGTGTATTCTCCGCTTGGACTGCCGTTTACGGTGAATCTGTCGATGATTCAGCCGGCAAAGTGTATCCGCGCGTTCTGGTTCAATCCCCGCACCGGAGAAGAAACGATGTTTGCCGTATTGCCGCCGGAAGGCAAAACAGCCGTTGTGCCGCCCACACAGGGCAAGGGCTGCGACTGGGTTCTGATTTTGGAGGGATATCATGATTGAGAAGGTAACTGACTGGTATTCTTTTTTCTCGCTGAGCCCCGAAGAGCGGGCGGAAAATGCCCGCCATATGGAGAACCCGCCCAAAGGGACAGTAGATGCCGTACTGGATACCGACACTTAGACGACCAGTTTGCGCTGGCTTACCTGCTGAAATCCTCTGACCGGGTGCGTACTCGGGCGATTTATGCCGCACCATTTTATAATCAGAAGTCGGAAAGACGGTATGGAAAAGAGCTTCTGTGAAATCGGCCGGGTACTCGATGTCATGGGGCTTTCTCAGGAGTACGGAGCAAAAGTGTTCAAAGGCTCCGATCGCTTCCTTGAAAATGAGTCTGAACCGGTTGACTCCCCCGCTGCCCGTCATCTGGCAGAGCTGGCGATGCAGTATACGCCGGAATCCCCGCTGTATGTCATTGCAATCGGCGCGATTAGCAATGTGGCTTCCGCAATTTTGATGCAGCCCGAAATTGCCCGGCGCATCGTGATTGTATGGTTGGGCGGAAACGCGCACCACTGGCCGCATAACCGCGAGTTTAACGCGTATCAGGATGTAGCCGCCATGCGGATTGTCTTCGGCTGCGGCGCACGTTTTGTGCAGCTGCCCGCTATGGGTGTGGTTTCGGCCTTTACCATCAGCGGTGTAGAGCTGGAAAAATACCTGAAGGGTCACAACCGCCTGTGCGACTATCTTCTTGAAACCGTTTTTCATGAAATGGAAGATCCGGAACATATAGGCCTGTGGACGCGCATCATTTGGGATGTCACGGCAGTGGCCTGGCTGCTGGATGAGGGCTTTATGCTGGCACGTCCCGTTTCGGCGCCGATTCCGCAGTATGACAATACCTACGCTTTTGACAGAAGCCGTCATACCATGACCTGTGTTTTTCAGGTAAATCGCGACAGCATTTACCGCGACCTGTTTCGAAAACTGACACAGGATTGAGTTTGAACAGCCAAAGAGGCGCCTCAAAATCATTTTGGGGCATCTCTTTTTCTTTTTCAAAGTTTCGTTTTCATGAGTATAGCAAAATACATAAATTTTACATGGAATTTTATTCTATTTAAAAATTATTTTAGGACCCGCATGGACATTTTGAGAACGGAAGAGTATAATAAAAAAGACTATCATCAAACAAAGTGCTCAAAAGTTCCATGGATGTTTGGCTAGACTAACCGGATTGTTTGATATAGTACAGCGGCAATATGGAATCATTTGCTTGAGGGGAATTTTATCTGGAAAATTTGGAGGGAAAAGAATTGAAAAACCACAGGGTTCATTTGCGGAAACATCGCAAACGGTGCAGATATCTGTTGGTGGGTGTCTGGGTATGTCTGATCGCGCTTTTTTTCACAATGAACAGTTTCCCGCAGGCTTCTTCGGCAAACCTGCCGGTACAGAAAGAAATGACGAATATCGTGGCAGTAGTGGATTGTTCCATCTCCATGGAAAAGTCCGACAGTAAATGGCAGGTACCCGAAGCGCTGAACCTGCTGATTGACATGTGCCCCGATGACCAGGATATCCGGTTTTCGCTGGTGGTGTACGGCACCGAGAGTTATATTGCGGTGCGCGATATGCCGCTGACGCAAAAGGGAAAAGAAACCATCCGCTCGGATATTTATGACTACATATACGGCGTGGGATATAAACGCGGCAATACCGATACCGGCGCCGCGCTGATGCAGGCCTATGACCTGCTGAAGGGCCGGGAAGAACAGAATAACCGCGTGCTGCTGTTTACAGACGGAATGATTCAGGCCCAGTATAACGGGCGCACCACGGAGATTTCACGCAGCGAAGTGGAGGATTTTGTCGCATTCGCGCAGGAAAACCACGTGGTCGTGGATGTGTTCGGCCTGTTCAACCATGTTTCCAAGGAAGAGGCCGCCACAGCGGAAAACGAGCTCAAGCGGCTGAGCATCCAGTCTTCCGGGCAGTATGAACAGATTACCGATATGTCGGTGCTGCCCGACCGGATGCAGACCATCCTTTCGCAGGCGCTGGATGTGCGCACCAACGCCCTCTCAGAAGGCAAAGCGGTGACATATAATACGGGTAAAGAAAAATATCCGGGATGGTCGTATGAATTTGAGATTACCAGCAGCCTGCAAAAGGACGTCACCTTTGTAGCGCCCAATCCGGGCAGCGAGGTGACGGCGGTTTTGCTGCAATCGCCTTCGGGAGAGCTGTATGAAGCGCCATCTTCTATCCATACGGCTACCAGCGAAAAGACCCTGCCCGGTTCCAGCCGCGTATCATTTACCCGGTTTACAGACGAACCCGGCTATTGCGTGGTACATATGGACCGCTCCGGGGCGTTGGAATGGGAGGGAAAGTGGAACCTGGTCCTGATTACCGATGCCAAATCCGTCCCGGTGGTCAACTCGTACTATTTGTATGATGTGGAAATCCACGTAGAGGTCAGCACTATCAATGCCAGCGTGATGGCGCCCATCACTGTGGAGGCATATCTCACCACCAGCGACGGCCTGCGTGTGGATGACCTGGAGTTTATCCGCAGCCTGAACGCGACGGTTTCCGTCATCAACGGCACCAGCCAGAAGGCACAGGAGCTGGAAACCACAGAAGAAGCAGCGGAAGAGGGTACAGAAAAGACCGAAACGCCCGAACTGGTCAACGACAGCTTTGTATATCAGTTTACCCCACAGTTTGTCTCTTCCTATTATTTTTCCGTCACCTTGGAAAACGACACCCTGACACGCACCGCCATAACAAGCTCGGTGCAGGTGCAGGATGACCTCGTGACGGTCTGCAATGTGCGCCCATCCACTATCCATAAGCGCGAGCCGTTTACTATCAGCGGCTATCTGATTCAGCGCAGCGATGGTTCACGCGTGCCGGGCGACGGGGACTATTACAGCTATTGCGACGCCTATGCGCTGATTACGAAAACGGATGAAGAACCGCCTGTTACGCAGCAGGTTCGGCTCAAGGCGCTGGAGGACGGCAGCGGATTTTCGTCTTCCTGCCAGCTGGACGAAGCGGGTGAGTATGAAGTGGTTGTTTATACCGACAGCAGCCAGGAATCCCTGACACAGGAACAGCTGGAAGCCCGTGTAGAGGAAGGCGTCAGCACGGCTTCCTTTACGATTGAAGACCGCCCCCTGCAGCTGTTACAGGGCGGCTTTGGTAAGTTTTTCAGCATTGCCGGGCAGGCCAAGCATATCGACCTGTCACAGTATTTTTACGATCCGGATGACGACCTTTTCTTCCTGAGCTGTACCGACGGCAGCGGCGAGACACTGGATGTGGATATGAACGGCGTACTGGAATATGTAGGCAGGCAGTCCGGGAATCAGACGCTGCGGGTAACGGCGACCAGCTATTCCAGCGGCGAAACGGTCGAAGCGGAAGTGGAGGTTATGGTATTGGAAATCTGGCAAGTCATTTTGCTCCTGCTGGGAATTCTGCTGGCAGCCCTGGCGCTTCTGGCAGTGATTATTTTCAGCCTGTTGTATTTGTATCAGCGCGGAACTGCGCTGCGCGGGCTGGTAAAGGTAGGCGTTACCCTAAACGAGTGGTCTTCTGCACACGATGCACAGCGGCCGCAGGAACAGCCGCGGATGCGGTTGGGAGAGTTCTACATCTCCATGAAAGACCCCGACGGCATCACCGAAGAACGTCTGGATCAGCGTCCGAAGATGCTGGAGATGATTCAGGCGCGCCGCTACAGTGTCAGCCGACTGCTGCTGCGTTTCCAGCAGGCATACAGCGGAGCGGGGCTTCAGTTTGACCCCTCCAATGATCTGCTCAAGCAGCTGCTGGAAAGCGAAGATATGTGTGAAAAAATGGGACAGATGATAGGCCTGCGGGGTGGAAAAGGCTTTAAGCTGCAAAAGCCCCGCCATACTTCCGGCGTTGCAGTCGACGGGAACAGACAAAAACAGAGTGTTTATATGGAACTGGACAGCCGTTTTACCGGCGGCTTTGTCAAAAATATTTCCCGGGACATCACCTACGAAATCAAAAACCTGTGCATCACCATTGAATATCTGCCGGAGAATGATAAAAAAGGAGGGCGCGGATGATGGAAAGAATGCAGAAACCGAAAACCGAACAGCTCCGCTCCCCTTATACGGTGCTGTGTACGGAATGCGGAGATAAAATGGAGCAGAAGCTGTTCCGTCTTGACCCGCTGATTAAACAGTATTTCCTTACCGCCCAATCGGCCAAAATTGCTGACAACCTGTTCAAAAAACTGACGGTCAACGCATTTTACGGACAAAAGGTCTTCTTCCCCGTTCGGCCTCTGCTCAACGATGAAAACGAAATTGCACCCAATGCGTTGGAAGATATCACCTATGAACAGCTTCCGGAGAGGTTCAGCTGCGAAAATAATGCGATCCCCACCGAAAAGCTGAGCCCGATTTCGCTGAATATCAGCAATATCGTCGCGCAGTTCTGCCATGGCAGCGGATTTGATGTGCGCGATATGCGCGAGATGCTCTCTCTGTATCAGAAAAAAGAAGTGATGTCCGCTCTGGAAGAGGAAGAAGCTGTTCGCTATGACCAGCTGTGCGCAAAGTTTTCCAGCCTGCCGGATGTCAGCCTGGCAGCCATGAGTGTGGCGGAGAAGCGGCAGGCGGACATCGAGACCATTTTCAGCAATATTCTGGCGCTGGCCATACAGGAAATTCCACTGATACGCGAAGGCTCTGCCAATATGTCATTTAAACAGTATTCGGTGGGCTGGCGCTATCGAGTCGAAAATTCCTGCGAGATGCCGTATTCACTGGTCGCGTGCAGCGAAGACGGCGTAGACCTTGCCTGTGACCAGTGCTGCTGCCCGCACTGCCACCATATCGTTGACTACCGGTGCGGCGCATACCGGCAGCGTGTGGTGGGAATCCTCGGCACACAGTCTACCGGAAAGACTACCTATTTGACTGCTTTGACGGATATGATCGACGGCGGGTATCTTACCTCCCTTCGTTACTCCGATTTTGCAGGCAGTTTAAAAATCATGCATGCTTTGCCCGATGATTTGCAGTGGAAGCGCTTTATGCGGGCCGGAAGAGAAGTCACGGAGCCTGCGGAGCAGAGGGAGTCACAGGATACAGCGGCAATTTTGCTGGAATCTTCCGGCGAACCCACACAAAGCCAGCTCATCCTCCCCAATGGCAGCGCACCGGCGGGAAGAAAGACCGCTGGAAAGAAAACAACAGCCGGCAGAAAAACCGTTGAGGCCGAAGCGAGGAACGCGCAGGATAAAGTGGGCTCCCTCTGGCTGTACCAGCACGGGTACCCGCCCATCAAGACCCACGCGGTCAAGCTGGAAGCGCCGGTACTGAATTTTCTGGTTTCCAATGAGAAAATGGGTACAGAGCCGGTAATGTATACGCTGGCAGACGTACCGGGCGAAGCGTTCGACAACGAGGAAAAAGAAGGCCTGGACAAAGAATTTGTCAATACCCAGCACCGCATTTTGCGCCAGTGCGACGCACTGTTTATGGTCATCAGCCAGCGCCAGTTCGATAAGACCACGAACCTCGAATTGCAAAAGAACCCCAACCAGGTGCTGGCATCGTATCAGGATTTCCTGCCCGAGCATCCCGTGCCCACGGTCATCGTGATGACAGGTGCGGACGAGATTTGCGGCGGAGACCTGCGCGGCGCATTACAGGTAGCGTATGATGTGCGGGAACTGCCTGCACTGGTACAAAGCGAATTTGAAAATGACCTGGTGCTGAACACGGAGGCCATGTACAGCCTGTCAGAGGCAGTCAAACGGTATATCAACTGGAATTTCGGTAACTTTGTCAAGAATATTGAAGACAGCCTTTCCAAAAAATCGTCAGACAGCAAGCCCTGTGTGGCGGCGTTCTCCGTTTCCAGCGGTACGCAGTATGCGCCGCAAAACTATACCGGTACAGATCCCGAATATGATACGCCTGTCAAGATGCAGCAGCGGTACCAGAAAGTATGCAAAGCCCGCTTCGGTGTGGAAAAGCCCATGCTGTGGCTGCTGGGCGCAGACGGGATGCTGCAATCCGGACGGGCTGCCAACGAGTACAACCGCTATGATGCGTCAGTACAAAAGGCGATTCGCAAAAAGCTGCAAGAACTGTTTTACCGTTGATGCAGGGGCGTTTTTCCAGGCAGGAAGGAGCGGAACATCATGCAACAATATATTTACGGCAATATTGGACACCGTCAGTATACGTACCTTTCCACCGCGCCGGATTTCTTTTCGGACAGCCGGCGTGTGGAAGAGCTGCGCCATCTGGTGACCTATGATATATATGGGAAACATGGGGACTTACAGCCCGGCGAGCACCAGTGCTACTGGGGGCTTACCACCGATTTGAATATCCCCGGAGAGCCGGAGCGGCTGTATTTGCAGTGCTCGGGCGGCGATACCTACCGCAGTGCATTTTACGCGCAGGGGTTTATGAGCGACAGCAAAGACGGCTTTTTGTATGGGAAGGGGTTTTTGCAGCTGCTGCGGCTGCACTTTCCCGCCGGGGAAGATACCCTGAAACGGGCAGACAGCGGGTCGCTGGCAGAAGCATTCCCCCGTCCGGAGCTGGATGCTTCCCTCTCCCCCGCCGAGCTTGAGCCGGAGCTGCTGCGGAGCATCCTGCTTTTGCTGCTGCAGGGGCGCAGGGTGCTGCTGCGCATCGATGCTTCCGGCAGGGAGGCCATGCATCGTTCGCGTGAGATTCTGCTGGCGGTATACAGCCGCCTGCCGTATGGACAAAGAAGGCTAAACGGCTTTTTGACAGGCTGCACGCCTGCTCAACTGCAAAATGAAGAAAACACGCTGCCCGGCGCGGTGTCGCTGATTTTGGCGGATGCGGATACCCCGGCTTCGGAGCTGTACCTGGACGGCGCACAGCTGCTGGATATGAACGAGCCGGTAAAACCGGTGCCGCGCAGCTTTCAGGGCAAGCCTTTGCCGCATACCGCGCTGCTGGATTACCTGATGCAGAGCGATATGGAAACGCTGGATTCGTTTTTTGAGACAGCTTCTCAGAATATTGAACAGGACCGCTCCCCCACAGTGGCGGATTATTCCCTGATGCTCGAATTGTTTAAACAAGTTTCGCGCCCCATTACCGATGAGGTGCTGGCAGAATGGGCCATTCAGCTGCAAAGCGGGTCGCTGCAGGGCGATTTGCGGCAGATGCTGCTGGATAACGTCTGCCAGCGTGTCACAGAAGAGCAGATGGAGGAATACCTGCTGCATTCCCCGGCAGTGCAGTCTTTTTCACAGCTGGCACAGCTGGGCAATATCCCCCAGGAGCAGCGGACCGCCGCACTGTCACAGTTCCGCAAAAGCGGCGAGGTGCAGGACCCCAATGCGGGGTTCAGCATGCTGATGTTTGATAGGATATTCCAGGCGCGCGGAGAAGCCGGGGCGGAAGAACAGCTTCGGCTGGTACAGGCAGGCGGATACCACTTCTTTAAGCTGCTGTTGACGGACTGCCCGGAACAGCAATCGCTGCGCTCGGGACAGTATACGAAAAAAGCCATTCGCGGGCTTGAAAAAATGGAGCTGCCGCAGGCGTTGGGGCAGACAACTGCTGACCGTATCCGGCAGGATGTGGCACAGCGGCGCGAAAAATGCGTACAGGAGATGCGCGCGCGCCACGCAGAGGAGCTTACCCGGCAGAGAAATGCAGGCCTGAAAGCCATCGACCACGCCTTGCGGCTGTTCATAGAAAACGGATATTGGGAAGGGCTGTGCAAAAAGCTGGAAGAGCTGTTTGCGCAGCTGCGCGAGAACTATCTGGCAGAGGAGCTGCTGCACGAAGAGGGTGACGGCAGCTGGCCTGTCGTCATTCGGGATAGTTTGGTGGTCATCTTTACCCGGGCAATTATTTCCACACAAAGCCAGTGCCTTGCAGCCGAAGAAGCCGTACAGCAGGTATCGGAGCTGCTCGGACAGCTGGGCTGCCCGCTTTCACAGCAGGATTTGGAAGACCTGGACGCCTGGCTGAAAAACTGCCGCACATATGCGGAGCTGTTCACGCCTTGCCGGACGCTGCGCGATTTTGTACATCGGATTCAGCAGCTGGATGTCCTCGAACTGCCGAAAGAGCTGGCGCGCAATGTATATGCCAGCAGCCTTTCTGTGATTTGCGAACGCACCTTTGTACCGCAGGAGCTTTTTGCAGAAAAGGAATCCCTTCGGTTTTTATCAAAGCGGCCGGATGGAGGGAACTTCGTACAGAAAATCCTGCGGCATTGCCCCGGCCTGGGGACGATTCCGGAGGAAGCGCCGCAAAAGGCAAGGGAATATGTGTGCCAGGTGGATTCACTCATGGAAGCAGCCGGGCTGGACAGCCATTCGATTTACCTGCACTTCCGCCCGCTTACAGAGAAATATACCGTGTATGAAATCTCCACATTTATGGACTGGGCAGAGCGCTTCCCGCAGGAAGAACGCTGCCCGATCCCCCTTTCTGACGGCGCGCTGCTGTGGCTGGCAAGATGGTATACGCACAACCTCAAGCTGATGGCATTTGTATCCAAACGGCTGTCTGAAAAAAACCAGGCGGAATTTGTGCGTTTGCTGGCTGCCAACGTCAGCGCACAAAAGCACGTAGTGCAGGAATTTATCCGTGCGCTGTATATGAATGGTTTTTCAGATAAAGTGCTGCTGCAGGGGGCCGGAGAAAATACCCGTGAGACATGGAAGGCCGCCGTAAAAGAGTGCCTGGCTCCGGTCGAGCCGCTGGAGTTCCAGTGGAATCAAACACCGGAAACCAAGCTGCCGGCTTATGTATGGTGGAAAAAGAAAAGCCAGCTTCTGGCAGCTGTCAGCGCAGGGCTGCTGCTGCTGGCGGGGCTGATTATCCCACTGGTACTGCTGATTTTCGGCAATGGCTCGGTCATCCTGGCGGCAGCGGCGCTGGGCGTAACTTTGCTGGGTGCGGCAGCTGCTTTTGCGGCCGGCCTGTGGGCAGATGAAAAAATACGGCGTTGGGTGCTGGCACAGGGCCTGGCTCTGGTTCCGGGACTGCTGCTTGACATCATTGCGTTGGTCTTGAGCCTGCTCTGAGGAGGAAAAGACATGAAATTCAAAAAAACAGCTGCGCTGTTTATGGCGGTATCGATGGTGTTTACCATGGTACTGTCCGGGTGCGGCACACAGGAACAGAGCCCTTCTAAACACTTACAGGATTCAGTGATTTCCGAGCATCAGGAGATCTTTGACCAGCTGACAAAGGATTCACAGAAAGAAGAACCTGACCAATCCGGCACGATTTTCCGTATGTATTATGACAATACCGAATCCATGATGGGCTTTGTAAACCCCATGATTCAGGAGCGGGAAAAAACATCGTTTGTGTACAGCATCGATGCTGCAATCGACGTGGCTTCAGGCATGATCAGCGCACCGGCAAACGGCATTGCCGATGCAGTAGGATATGCGCTGGAGGCGGATTCTTCCAACATCCTGCGATGGAACAAAGTAGAAATCAACGACGAATTGCAGGGGCAGTTCTGCGCCAAGAGTTTCTATACCGGAAGCGGCGGCGGGCGGCTGGGCACCCTGACCGAAAACGGGAAGGTAATCGGCCCGCTGGGCAGGCTGTTCCAGAACGATGCGAACCCCTTTGCGGCGGACGGGCTGACCGTGATTGTCAGCGATTTGATGGAGCAGGGATTTAATCTGGATACCCTGCGCGACGGGATTCAGCAGTATTTTTCTGAAAATGAATATGCTGCGGCAATCATTCTGGGCTGCACCAGTGAATATGTGGGGAATATGTCGGTGCCGTGCTTCAGCGGTTCTTCCGGTACGGATATCGTCACCATCAACAACTACGACGGCCCGGCGGCATACTATTTCCTGATTGTTGGCCCGCGGAACCTGGCAGAAAGCTATGCACAGCAGCTGGAAGAGCGGCTCGATGACAGCGATGTCGAGTTTGAGCGCGCCAGCTATTACAACAGCGCGGACATCAACAGCACCGCGGCTCCCCTGTCGTTTGAGCTGATTGACGATACCATGAAGGATGTAAAGTCGCTGGAAGGCGACGCCGCGCCCAAGCGCCGTGAGGAAGGCAGAAGAGGCGGCGATGATGACGAAGAAGATGAAGATGATAAATCCGAAGACGGAGAACGCACCCTGGAGGATGTATGGGGCAGCGCGAACACCAATGGCGTAAGCGCAGAGGGAAATGCGTTTGCCGCCCGTGTGGGACGAAATTCCAGCCCCGTGTTCGGCAACCTCATCCAGCTCTCTGCCTTTGCTGACCAGCCCGATGATGTAGAGAGCGAAATCGTCTCCTCCACTTTGTATGTATATGACGAAGAGGCCGGCGACTGGAAAGAAGGCTCGAAAAACGAGCAGTCCGGGTATACGCTGCGCATGGATTCGCTGGAAGAGCCGGTTACAGAGATAAATGACAGCAGCAAAATGATTGTTGCCGAAGGCCGCGAGGGCGTTCTCCTGAGGTGTACGCTGGACTTTTCAGAAGGAAGCGCACTTGACCGCAGCAATACATACCGCGTAGAAGTGCAGCTGAACAATCACCGTGAAAAAGACGGCGGCGAAGGCAGCGATGACGATTTGCTGGAGATGAGCATTACGACCAGCGACTTTGATACCTCGCTGAGCGCGCTGGCCATGGACAAGCAGGATGAATATAACTGGAAGAAGAGCTCAAAAGAAGCCCGTGAAGCAGCAGCTTCGGCGCTGGTGCGTACACCCAAGCTGAACAATCTGCTCAATGCGCTTTCAAACCTTTCCTATCAGCCGGAAAAACAGCAATCACAGTATGTTGACTTTATTTTTGACGCTTCTTCTTCCGGCAGAAGATAAAAAAAACAAAAACAAATTGAGACGTATCATGACGGAGGGATCTCATTATGGCAAACAAAGATGCAAACCTGAAGGCCGGTTGGAAAAACCTGGCGATCTGGATGCCTGCTACCATTTTGGTGGCGCTGATTATCCGCGTTGTAACGTGGAAATTCCTGGTGTATGACAATATGGATATTTCGGAAGAACAGTTCAGCATGGTTCTGGCCCTGCTGCTGGTAAGCGTCCTGTTCCCCATTATCGGATATTTCAGCATCTATATGCTTTACAGCCGGGCAGCGGCGGTCAGCTCTACCAGTTTGCGCGAAGTGGCCCGCAGCAAAAAATGGATTGCACCATTTTTGGTGTTTTGTGCACTCGAAGTGCTGTGGTGCCTGATTTCCATTTTGTTCATGCTGATTACCGGCAATGGCGGCATTTCAGTCAGCGCATATCTTACCTGCCTGCTGATTTCCATGGTAATAGATATCGTGATGGTGATCTGCGGAAGAATGTATTTCAAACCGGATCGCGTTCAGCAGGGATAAACTTACTTTGAGAAGGGAGCGGAATTTTCATGGCGGATCGTTATATTATCGCAACGGGCGGCACCGGCGCCATGTGTGCACGGGCATTCCTGTATCTTCTGGCCGCCGGATGCGGCGACACGATGGATACCTACCATATTCTGCTGGTAGATAAGGATAAGCACAGCGATGCCGGCACAGCCTGTGAAAACCTGTTGGAAGAATACAATTCACTGCGCGCACAATTGACAGACGCTCAGTCCTTTCATATGCCGAAAGTCGAGTTGGAAAAGTGGAATTTTACCGATGCGGTCATTGATGAGTATGTTTGCCGCACCGGAAGACAGGCACAGGACTTGAGCAGCCTGAACCTGAAAAATCTGCTGAACCCCGAAAACGACAGCATGAAAGCCCTTTTGATGGATACTTTATACACCCGCGACGAGATGCAGGTGGATTTGGAAAACGGATTTTACGGCCATCCCAATGTGGGCGCAGCGGTGTTCGACTATATTCGCGATCGCTTTTTGAGCCAAAGAACCATCGACCGGGAAGGCAGCGAAAAGATCAACCAGTTTATGACAGACCTGCACAACAGCCTGCGCAGCCAGCCGACATTTGTCTATCTGTTTGGCTCACTGTTTGGCGGTACGGGCGCAAGCGTGTTCCCCAATGTGGTATCGGCGCTGCGCTCCATTCGCGGCGAGACTCCCGGCGATAACTGGGGCGAGACCCGTCTGGTGCTGGGCGGTACCATGGTGATGCCGTATTTCAGGCTCCCGGATTGCCCCGCAGACAGCATCGAGCGTTTGGAGAGCGTGGTTCCCAATGACTCTAAATTTGCCGAGCAGACCCGTGAGGCGCTGCGTTATTACGCCGAGAGCCATCTGCTGCAGCAGATGATGAACCTGATGCTGGTGGGTACCAAGCAGCTGGATGTTACCAGCGAACTGTATGCCCGCGGCGGCGACCAGTGCCAGCACTTCCATATGGTGCTGCAAATCGCGGCGGCGACAGCTCTCCGGTTCTTCCGTGGGGAGCTGGGCGGCATGCAGAATCAGTATCCTGCCGGCCAGTCCGTAACGCCCGCAGGAAAGCTGCTTTTGTGGAAGGTACAGCCTGATAAGGGAGGCTCGAAAAATGGGTGGAGTACCCTTACCGTCAGCGAGCTTGGGCTGGAAAAGGAGTACCGCAAGATGGACCAGTTCCTGCGCTTCTCGATGATTGTCGTGTATTATCTGCAAAATAAATTTTCGAAAGAGACCGCCAGCCTGCGGGATGAGATCGAAGTGCTGGGCACCATGAAGCAGATGAGAGACCAGAATGGCAGCCCGCTTCAGCTGTATAAGGGGCGTATTTCCACGCAGGATATCAACACATATTATAAAGAGCCTATCGGAAAAGCCAGCGCCTTCTGCAAGAAATTCCTCCAGTATTATTTTGATGTTGCCATGAGCGGTTATGACTGGTCGAAATATCATGACAAACAGAGCGTTCCGGTACAAAGGGGCGGCAGCCAGACAGTTTCCTGTAAAAAATACAGTGTGCTGCCGGCTGTGAGCAGCCAGGCGATGGAAGAAACATTCCTCAGCCGCCGCTGGGTGGATATTGTCAATCTGGCGCAACTGCACCGTATATTGGAAGTCATGCATCCCAATGAGGTGGAAAAGACCACCACGCTGAACCAGATTATGACCTTTATGCCGCTGGATACCGAGCGCCATCTGGTACAGGAAGTCAACTTCCCGCACAATATCGGACAGATTTATGTGGACCATGTGCTCGACTCACTTGACCTTGTGCGCAAGAGATTCGGCGGGGTCAAGAATGACGGCGTGCATTTCTCGCAGATCTATGACAAGATCTATCATTACTGCGATATTGCCAACCGCTGATGCCCCCGGGAGGGAAGAATTTTTGGGATTTCAGAAGGAGATGAAACCTGATGCAAATCAGAGATCTTTTTACAGATAACCTGGTTGCCAGTACCAGACTGTCCCCCACCTTGGTGCCGGGTCTGGATACTTCGGAAAGCAAGGGCCCCATTACGGCAGCCGACGGGATTGGGCCAGCTCAGATTGCAGAAAATTTCTATCTGACAACAGAGAGTGATTCGGCCAACTCTGCCTATGCACGCCCCTCTATGCTGGCGCATGTTTCCAGCTTTGCCAGCGGCGTGCGCACCATTGCTGAAAAATGGAATGCCGGTAAGCTGACTGGTGCGGATATGGATTCCTCCGCTTACCGTGATTTTATTGAATGGCAGGGTCTGGTCGCCATCGTGGCGCTGCATGATATCTATTCCTATAAAGGGCTGGATATCTCGGTGAAGAGCATACAGCTGAACAGCAAAGACAAGCTGCATGAGTGCATCCTGCTCTCGATGAGCAAGGATATGGACTATAAAACCACCATTACGGTTGATGAATCGGGCATACCGCAGGGAAAACTGTTTTATGTCTGCCAGAAGGACGAACCGTTTGCCATTTTTCATCCGGTAATCGGCATCTGCCCGCTGCAAACCTACTCCAAAACCCTGTTTGACGGTGTGGTGGACTGGTTCAGCAGCCAGCAGGGTACGGTGAAAACCTGCCATGAAGCCTGGCTTCCGGTATGCAGCGGAGAGGGCCGCCTGGACGATTTCTTCCTGGCGCGCATTGCCTGGTGGGCAGAAAAGAACCGCATGAAAGACCTGCATGAGCTTATGCAGAAAGGGATGCGCGATCCCCAAAAATACAACCCTGATTTGTATAAACGTCTGGAGGCCAGCACCCAGTGGCCGGCGGTTTCCAATATCGATGAGATTTGGCAGGATCGCGGCGCTGAATTCAGTACCGCAGTACAGGCATGGCAGAACGCCGGCTCACTTTCCAGCCTGTTTACAGACACGCTGTTTCTGGCATATGTACAGGAAAAATCGGACAGCCGTTTGACCTATAATACGCCTGACGGCGCGAAACAGCTGGATTTCAGCAATGCCGGTACGCTGCCGGAGCTGGCCCATTTTGTTCCGGTGCTTCCCTTTACCCAGTCCGGCGCAAAGCTGCTGGAAAAGGGATGCATGCTGAAAGAAGTCAGGATTACAGCCGTTGCAGTGCCTGGCGGCCTTTCTGGGGTGCGCGTAGAGGTGAGCATCCAGACGCCGGAAGATGAAGTCCTGCCGCTGAACCGTTTTTACAGTGCAGAAGCGCTTATCCAGGGCCCCCTGCCGTATATGATGGTGTGGCCGTGGGTATCCCTGCCTGCCAAGATGTGGAAAAAATACTATGCTACCTGGCAGAAGGGCAGCGGAGATGTCTATGACGTGCTGCAGGACGGCAGCGGCAGCGACCTGCCGCGTATGGCAGAGGTTTCGCTGGAGATGGATGGCGGTGAGCATCACCGGATCCGCCGGGCAGCCTCAAAGGATGCATGGGATGTCTATTACCGCACCGATCCGTTCCGCTATGCGGTGATGAAAAACAGCGAGGGTGCCGAGCTGGGAACTATATTTGTCCCGCAGTGCGCGCCGCTGCAGGGAGAGCCTCTCAGCGGTACAGCTATCCCGCTTTCGGTGGACTTTGGTACGACCAGTACCGTGTGCGGCCTGAAGCTTTCAGACGGGAAAAATGTGGTTCTGCCCTATCGCGATTACAGCCGCACCATTACGGTGGAAGACCCCGACACCCGCAGGAACGTATCGCATCATCACTGGCTGGGCACCGACCCCGGTGTGGAGCATGCGCGCAAGATTTTTAGTGTGGCGCAGCTGTTTGAGCGCGCAGATGGAAGTGCAGCCCCCAACCTGGCGGTCATGAATGGAATCGGCAACCAGACTTACTATGTAGACGGCCGCCTGTTCCTGGTTTCCGGCGCTTTGCTGAATGTGTATGCAGGCGCACATCCCGGTGTGCTGGACCCGTTCAGCACACAGAAGATTATGAACGATATGAAGTTCACCAATAAGCTCGACCTGAAGAATGCAGCTGCCGCCGCTATCTTTTTGGCGGGTGTATACCAGTATGCGCTGCTGTATCTGCTCAGCGCCAACTACCGCCCTTCTGCGGGGAGTGAGTTTATCAAGCTGCGCGTGTCATACCCCAATGATGTGACGCTGAACGCCTTGAAGAACACCTGGAGCAATGTGAAAGAAATTCTGGCGGGTACAGTAGACCCGGTTCTGCTGCAGCCGCTGGAAAATATTCATTATTATACCGAGGCCCGTGCTACTACACAGTATCAGCTGCGCCCCGGCGGAGGCTATGATACGCTTTCCAACCTGATTTCGCTGGATATCGGCGGAGGTACCACTGATATTTCCATCACCAACCGTACATATCCGGGCGAAGTGCGTTCGCTCTCCGTGCGGTATGCCGGTAAGGAAATCATGATTGACAGTATTATCGAGACCTTCCGGCAGTATTCTCCGCACGCAACCTTTGAGCGTGTGAAAACCTTCCGCGATTTGTGGCAGGCGTCTGAGAAGGAATCCTCTTTGATGATTACGGATTTCGATGAAATCTGCAAGGAATTCCAAAAGAGTTCCAGTGATGATGCGGGCCGGTATGACCTGGTCGACAGCAACTCCCTGCGTATGATTGTGGAAATGCTGCTGGCCGGCGGGATGGATCTGGGCGATCCGCACCAGCCCAACGGCACCAACTTCCTGCGCCGCCTGATTATGGCGAAATTCCTGATGCTGATGCGTCTGGTAGCCGAAACGATTCGCAATAACCTGGATATGTGGTGTATTGCCGGCCATAAAGGGCCGCTGCAGCTCAACGGAAACACGCTGTCGCTGCATCTTTCTGTGACAGGTACCGGCGCCCAGCTGCTGCAATATGTGTTCAACTGCTCCCTGGGCGATCTGGACAGCAGGGACGCCAACGCACTGCGTTACGCCCTTCCCCACTCCAGCGCGTGCATCGATATTTTGAACGAGCTGTTCAAGAATGTCATTGGCCCTGAAAATCTGGGCGAAAATGTCAGTGTCAATATCACCTTCCATGTCAACCATGATGTAGCCGAAAAGCTGGAGGTCTGCTATGGTATGCTGCAGCCCGGAATTGAAACGGCAGCAGCCCCCGCAGCTGCGACAGCCAAAGCAGCCGCACCGGCCAGCCCGGCAGCTCCTGCCATGGGTGCATTTTCGATTGCCACAATGATTCAGCAGGAAACCGCCAAACAGCAGCAGCCTGCACTCACCACAACCGAACAGGAGCAGGTGGAACGTCAGAAACACAGCGACGAAGTCAAGCAGATGTTCAACCAGTATCGATTCTCGCCCAAGATGGATGAAGTGGTGGAGTATATCAAAGCGCTGTCGGTGTATATCAATGTATGGGACCGTGTGATCTTTGGCGATTCATCCGAGCTGGTAGGCACCCACTACGGCCTGGAAAAACCGGATATGACGCTGATCTGCAAGGTGTACGACCTTCTTTCTGACCATGTGGAAGAGCTGATTCCTGCCAGCTGCCTGCGGGCAAGCGAGCGCCGCGCAGCCTATATGGCAGAGGCAGAACAGGAAGAATACCGTGACCTGCTGATTAAAACCTATGTGACCGATGACCTGTTCAACCAGAAGATGGCCAGATATCAGGCAGACCGGTCGATTCACTGATGATTTCAGAAAATCATGATGAAAAAGTTCTGGGCGCAGCCGCGGCTGCGCCGCAGAGCCCGATGCAGCGGTAGCTGCGCGATAAAGGAGGATCAGACCATGAATCGTTGTGTTGTCTGGGCAACAAAAAAAATTGCGGTATGCCTGAGTGTCATGCTGCTGCTGGCAGCTGGCGGATGGAGCCTGCCGGTTATGGCCAAAACCAGCACAGAAGAGCAAACGCCGATGGTGCAGAAGCTTTCGGCCGAAACCGAAGGCCAGGCGGAGGCTTTGGAAAAAGAGATTGCGCAGCTGAACGCGGATCTTTCCACAGCCAAAACCGCACTGGTTTTGGGCATTATAGGGGCATCCCTGGCTGTTCTGGCCATAGCAGGCGCGAGCGTTGCTATTTTTATGGGGATGAAGCGCCCCACAGAAAAAGAGCTGTTTGACCCCGAAAAGTTTGCAACCAGGGACGACCTGAACGCCCTGTCTCAAAATGTGGCGCAGCAGATTGACCGGGTGAAGAACGAAGAAATGCGAAATGCCCGTATAAAGGCAGAAAAGCAGACCACTCCCCCGGAAGAAAAGAGAAAATTCGTTATACCCGACTTGCCCGAAACAGAACCCGTGAAAAAAACGGCCTGGGCAGCTTCCCCTGTTGCTGTTGAGCCGAAAGTACAGCCGGATGTTGCGGTAAAGGCTGAAGAGCCCGAAATCAAAGCGGATGCTGTGGTGGTTGGAAAGCTGAAAGCAAATTTTGAGCCGCAGATTCGCGACCGCATCTGGCTGACAGAAGGGCGCGGCTATCTGCTCTATGAAGATAATACGCTGGAGCCGGAGCAGGGCCGCGGTTCCAATACGCTCGAAAATTTCGCGCAAAACGGCCTTTTGCGTTTATTTGATGCACAGGTAAATGGGCAGACCTATACCTACCAGCAGATTATCAACGGCGAGTATCCCCGCAACCAGTACTATCAGCCTGGCGATGTGCTGAAAAAAGCAGTTGTCAAGCAGGAGAGCGGCGGAGAATACAGCCTGGTGCACCCGGGACGGATTGAAATGCGGCCGTAAATTTACAGAAAGGAATCCCCCCTTGGGCTTTACAGTCTGAAAAAAGGGGGGATTTTCATATACAGGGAGGAATGACTATGCCAGCAGTCAATCAAAACCGACAGTTTCAGATTATCAATGTGACAGAACCGCATCTTCCGTGCGTGCTGATTCTCGATGTTTCCGCTTCCATGGATGGAGACCCCATCGCGTTTGTAAACCGCGCGTTGACGCGGGCTGTTGAAGTGATTGCAGATGACTCCATTGCAAGCAGGCGGGTAGAAATATGTTTGATTACCTTTGGCAGCTCGGTAAAGGTAGAAGTACCGTTTCAGACCAGCAGCCAGTATTCACCAAAAAAGCTGTTTGCCGGCGGGCTGAGCAGCCTGAACACAGCGCTGATTATGGCAATGGATGAAATTGAAAAGCGGATGGAAGCATACAGCAGCCTGGATGTAGCCAGCTGTACCCCGTGGATTTTCCTGCTGTCTGATGGGTATCCGAGCGATATGGAGCGCTTTGAAGAGGCCAGCGGCAGGCTTCATCAGAAAATCCGCGATAAAAAGCTGAATTTTTTCCCCATGGCAGTGGGTGGAGCAGATGTGGATTTTCTGCGCCGGTATTTTCCAGAGCAGGAAGAAGGCGCCGTGCTGAGCGGCACAATGGAGGAACTGGAAGACGTATTAGCATGGTTTGCCGGGCAGGTGTCGGAATCTTCCCACAGCGGCGTGCGCAAAAACGCAGAAATTCCGCTGTATGTACGGCGCGCACAGCGCCAGGAGGGGAAAACGGCGCAGCGGATGATTACCATCAACCTGTAGAGAGGGGGAAAAACAGATGCATTCCTGTGAAAAGGTGTTTGACAGGATTGGCAAGGAATACAGGATTGGGCAGCGGGTGCACTGTCGTCCGGACGGCGGGGAGTTGTTTTCCGTACAGGAAAATCCGCAGCAGCTTGTGCTGCAAACAGCATGCAGTATTCCCGAACAGAACCGCCTTTCGTGCGATTCTTCCAGCCTGATGCAGGTACAGGTTCCGGTGTATGACCAGGACGGGCAGGCTTTCGGTTTTCTGATGCGGCTGAAACGCGAGCTGCCGAACCCGGTTTCACTGGAAGCGCGTTTGACGCAGCTGGGAGAGGAGGTTTCCAGCTCGGTTCCTGTGCGCAAACTGCTTGCGGTACAGATGTGCCGTATTTTTTCGCTGGTACATCAGGAGGGCTTTGTGTTTGGGTTTGCAGAGCCGGGCGATTTTCTGGTATCAGGGCGCAACCGGCTGGTGTGTGCCAGCACTGACCGCTGCCTGACAAATCCCGTGGAATGGGAGAGCATGTGGTATTATTGTGCGCCCGAGGTGCTGGCTGCGGACGCAAACTGTGAATATGATTTTGCAGGCGACTGCTATACGCTGGGAATTTTGCTGTTTCAGATTCTTACCGGCAGTTATCCGTTTGGCAGAGGTCTTTTGCCAAAGGAGGAACGGATTCTGGAGGAGATTCTGGACGGGAAAAGCGTGTTTTTTTATTCTGACCGCCCCGAAAACCAATCGATTCTTGCGCGGCTGCGGGAATACGATGCAGACGGGGAAATGGTTTCACAGACGCTGCTGAGCCTGTTTCAGAGGACATTCGACTATTCGGGAAGCAGCTCGTATCAGGAGGGACGCCCTTCACTGGCGGAATGGGCCCGCTTTATGCAGGCGGCCAAATGGTAAGGAGGGAATCATATGGGGGTATCTAAAGAGCTGGTGCAGGAATCTTCCAAAGACCGGGGGTTCCAGCTTTTGTGCCGTATTTTTTCCATTTTATCTGTGCGGCAGAGCTGGAAAAACCAGTTCGCAGAAAGGGCGGTACAGCTGAAGGGGTTTTCTACCCGCAAAAATGGCTCTACCGAAGAAAAGGCACAGGACAGCATTACCTGTGTCAATGATATTATGGACGAATGGCTGCGGTTTTCATTTCCATGCGTCCGGCAGAAAAAAGAAGTGTTTGAAAAAACACAGGAAGCGTTTTTGGAGAAGCTGCAAAGCGTAAAAATAGAAAGCAACGCCATTCAGGAATATCAAAATGATTTGCAGGGGATTGTCGATAACTATACTTCCGACCCGCGTTATGTTACCTGGAGCGGGGATGCGTATAATCGGTGGAAGCGCAATTTCAACAGTACGCTCGGCGAAAGCCGCACCGGTTTTTCATTAAAAATGCTGGCAGGCATTTCGCTGACAGTCAGCGTGCTGGCAGGCGAAGACACCACCTGCGGCCTGTATGCGGGCCCGCAGCAGGTATGCGAGCTGCTGTCTTTATGCATGAAAGAATTTGGGTACCGGTATACAGAGTTCCTGATGCCGTTAAAGGCAGAAAAAGCCTGTACGGACGATCAGAAAGAGCTGCTGTTGTATGCGATGTTTTTTCTGCTGAATTCATATTATGCCAATGGCGTCCAAAAGCAGCAGAATGCATGGGAGCGCGGCAAAGCATTTCTGGAAGCCCTGATTCTGGAGCGGCAGAATGGCCAGACCGAACCGGGCTCAATCTATCAGGTGCTCCAAAGGATAGAGGAATTTAATGGCTGCTTTGAAAGGTACGAAACATCCCTGATTACATATGCGCAAACCTTTGAAGTCGGCGCGCACAGCTGCGAAGTAGAGAGCTGCTATGTGCCCCCGGTGCTGGAATATCTGGGTACCAATTCGAATGGCTTGGAAAAGCTGTTTGACGCAGAATTGCTCTCGGAGAAAAAAGGCCTTTTTCTGATTGATGACAGCGGTGATGAAACATCGCGCCAGCAAAAAGCGGTGCTGCTTTCGTGCCTGCACAGCAATGAGGCATTCTGCGCCTCCTTTCCGAACATGGCAGAATTTGCCGCCGGGCTGGGGCTTGAAAACAGCCGCCTGTATCCGGTTGTGGCCGACTGCCGCCATCTCGTTGGCATCCAGGGGATTACCCTGGAAATACTGCTGGAAGAAGCGCTGGGGAATTCCTTCCAGTTTACAGGCAGCTACCGGGGGGAAGAAGCCTATATCTGCCAAATGAAAGAATTTTTAGAGCATGCGGCCGCACAGGGAAAGCTGCTTTTGTTCCTTGACCACTTTACGCGGAATGATTTTTCCATACTCAGTGAGCTGCTGTGGAACCTGAAACAGGAACATCGCGGCTGGAAGGTGCTTTTGTATATCACTTCACAAAAACCAGCGCCGTCACAGCTGCGAACGCTGCAAAGAGACCTGGCAATCTGGCAGATGTCAAAGCCGGAATCATACGAAGAAAAGCTGATTGAGCGATTGCGCAGATTTCTGGCAGTCGGGGTCGGCGGGGAGCTGCGGTTTGAAAAGCGGCTTCAACAGCGAAGCGGGCGCTTTGAAAGCCTGTGTACCAATACACCCGAAAGCCTGATCCGGTATTTTATCGATCCGCACCAGACAGATGCGTATTCGCTTTTGATAGAAGATATGGAAGCCCAGCTGGAGATTGACTGTTCGCGCGAACCGGGCAACCGGGACGGGGCAGTCACGCGCGATGAGTGCCGAAGCCTGCTGCGGAAAATTGCCGTGCATGTGGTGGAGCACCGTTTTACAGATGCAGCAGGGCGTTTTACAGATGTTTTTTCGGAATCGACTTTGCGCCGCAGCGGGATTCTGCTGGATGATATACACCGGAGGGCGTGGGAAATTATCTGCCGGCGTATGCTGCTGATTTCCCCGCAAAATATCAATGCATTTTCTTTTCAGCATCCGCTGTTCTGTTACCATCTGGCAGCCGAAGAATACTTCGAGCTGTTCCGGTATGACCAGAGCCGGTTTTTCCATCGGCTTGGCCATATCAGCGCAGAAGATTTTTCGTATCTGCTGGTAATTCTGGTGCGTTTTCTGAGCCGGGCATACCGGCCGGAATATGTGGAAGAAAAAAATGCATTGACTCCCGCAGATATCCTGGTTTTTGCACAGTTTGTATCGGGATATGTCTTCAGCCATCTGAGTGAAACCCGGTTTCAGGATGCCCAGTGTTATGCAGAGGGGCTTTCTGATGTGATTCATGAAACGCTGGGCAAAAACCTCTTCAGTTCTGATAACCCCATGATACAGATGGGCAGGTATGCGCTGTATGTGGCGTGTGAATATGCGAGCCGGTATTATTCCTACTATGCGTCTGAAAGTGGTGTATAAACAGTTTGTTTGCCATTTTTTATTGAAATTCCGTATTTCCTTTGTATTTGCCAGGGTTTATGATAGAGGCATAAAAACGAGAGGAATTCAGGTCCTGTAAAAGTACAGGAAAATAAAAAGGAGGAATTTCAATGACATGTATGGGTATCAGCGGAAAAACCTATCAGCTGGGAGAAAAAATCCAGGATGGCGGCGAAGGGACCGTATATCATATTCAGAAGGACCAGAATCTGGTGGCGAAAATCTATCACAATACGACCTCGCCCGACAAAATGCAGCGTCTCGAAAAGAAGCTGCGGGTGATGGTAAAGGATACATCCTTTGAGGCCTGGCAGGACGGCGCCATGCGTTTTGCCTGGCCGCAGGATGTCCTGTATGAAAACGGCAAATTCTGTGGGTTTGTCATGCCGTTTGCAAAAGATACTTTTGCGTTTCACGAAATCTTGTGGGACAGCGGCCGCGACAAATTCAAGCATTATGATTACAACCGGTCAATCGCCATTGCCTATAACCTGACACAGGCGGTGGATTATGTGCACACGCATGGCTATGTAATCGGCGATATGAATATCAAAAACTTCCGGTTCAGCCGTGACTGCCGTGTGATTGTACTGGATGTGGATTCGTTTGACATCACCGACCCCGCTACCGGCGAGCATTATAAATGCAGCGTAGGGCACCCCGAAATGCTGGCGCCCGAATTGCAGGGCATGCGGCTGGATACCGAGCGGGCCAAGTTTACCAAAGAAACGGATTATTTCTCGCTGGCAATCCTGATTTTCCGAATCCTGATGAACGGCGCGCACCCGTTTAACGCGCCCAAAATCGAAAGCGCCGATGATTACGATTCCTCTTCCAGCGACAACGGCACCATGACCGATATCGCCAAAGGCAAGTGCCCGTATGTGAGTGTGGACACGGGACGCAAAATCCCCATTTATGCGCCCGATTTTGCCATGCTTCCGGCATCGCTGCAAACGCTTTTCTGCCGTACCTTCCGCTATACCGAAGCGACGGCGCGAAAAGCTGCCGCTGGCCGCGCAAGCACGATGGAGTTTGCCGTGGCATTGTACCGCTTTTACCAGCGCGACAAAGTGACCTGCAGCGCAGACCCAAGGCACAAGTACCTTTCCCGTGTGGGCAAGTGCCCGTTCTGCGAAGTGAAGGCAAAACAGAACTCCGTTGCACAGGCGTCTATCAGCCGCGCTGCGGCGCCGCATCGTTCATCCCTGTTTGACCAGCTCAAATTTAAATTTCTGTAAAGCCATGCCGGCTGTGGGAGTTTTCCCACAGCCGGTCAGTTTTTATCAGGAACAAACAGGAACTTTGCAGAAAAGGGGCTTTTTGCGGCGTGTACTTTGTCAATACAAAAAGATATGATATAGACAAGCAAAACGCCAGACAGAAAGCCTGGTGAAGCAATCCTCAAGTAAGGGAAGTGAGAGAATGAACACGGAAAATCCCCAGCGCCGTCCCTGTTCTGCCAGCCAGCCAAAACGCATCACGATTTATTTTCCCAGGGAAGATACATCCGATTCCATGGTGCCAGAACAGATTGAAAAGATGAAACAGTCTTTGAAAAGGATTCAGCATGACGCTTTGTTCCCCGCGGATGCGAAAGAGAACCCGCAAAAATAAAAAGGAACTTTGCAGAAAAAGGAAGAATACGGCAATGTACTTTGCACAGCCGCAGGAATACAATATAGACAAGCCAAACGGAAAGCCGCCGATTCAAAAACGGCCCCGATAAACGAAAAACAACCATCTGTTATAAGAGAAAGGAAAATGAAAAATGCCGATGAAGAAGATTGAAGACAGACTCCCCCCCATCAACCCCCAGGAAAGGCACCTGCCCTGCATCGTGCTGGTAGACGGCTCCTCCTCTACCTATGGCAAGGCCAACGAAGAACTGAACAAAGGCCTGCAGCTGATGGGCGAAGCCCTGAACGAAGACGAGCAGGCAGCAGGCTGCTGCGAAGTGAGCATCATTTCGTTTGCATCCGATGTAAAAACCGAGATGGGGTTCCGCGCAGCTTCGCAGTATGAAGCGCCTCATGTTTCTGCAAACGGCTGCACCTCCATGAACGAGGCAATCAATACCGCGCTGGATGCGCTGGAAGCCCGCAAGAAGGAATACACAGATAATGGCATTACGCACTACCGCCCGTGGCTGTTCGTTCTGACCGATGGGTATCCGACAGATACCGAGTTGGAAGCGGGCGCCCGCAGCCGGCTGCAGGAATACATCAGCCGCAAAAAGGTGAACTATATCCCGATGGGCATCGGCGATGCCGACATTGAGCACCTGAAAAGCTATTATCCCGACACGGTGCAGAACAAGGTCGTTCTGACAGCCAGCAAAGAGAACTTTAAAGATGCGTTTGTGTGGCTTTCGGACAGTATGGTTTCCACCAGCAAATCTGACCCGAACCTTGGAAGCGTATCTTCCGCCCCCCTGCCCCAGACCATTTCACTGGGCCTGTAAATCGCATTCTCCAGGAAAGGGCACTGTATTTACCTCCTTATGTGTGTCACTTTTTACTACCATAATCATCCATCTCCTTTCTGAAAGATTATCCTCATTCTGTTCAAAAAGCTTTCCAGATTTATTTTTCCTACGAGGGATGCTGAAAGACAGGCAGCCCCCGTACAGTGCCTCTTTCCATAATTTTAAAAACACCAGCCGCAGGCCCCACTCCCTCCTGCGGCTGGTGTTTTTGTCTTATGTTGGGAAAAATTGGCTTAAAAGAGGAACTTTGCAGAAATTTGCAGCCCAGGACTCTCTGCTTTGCGGGGAGGGGCTGGTAGAATATGCACAGAAGATATCAAACAGGAACGATGAGCGACAGGAGGAATGAATATGGAATATTCCAATCGTACAGCGGATACCCGCCAGGAAAAGAAGTTTGAGCGCACGATTGCGGCCTGCTCTGTCAATGCGTTATCAATTGTATTGGGAATATCGTGGGAAGAAGCTTTCAAATTCCTGCTGCGGGCTGCACACAAACTGCATCTGATGCCCGCAGATCCCCGCTGTGCAGAGGAAATGCTGTGGGAAAGCGGGTTTGTACTTCTGCCGGAAGAAAGAGAGTTCCGCCCCTATCCGGAATTCAAAGCATATTTCGATGCGAAGTATCCAGAGGACAAATACGCGATTGTCCAGAATTTTCACAATAAAGGCCTTGTCTTTGCGCTGGCACGCCGCAGCGGTGAGGTCCATCTGCATGCAGAAAGCCTTTACGGCGCCGGTAAAGGCCGTATCTGGCTGTACCGTCCGGGTCAGTCACAAGCCCTCAGGAAAAAAAGGGTACATCCTTCCGAGAGGAAAAATGGCGCCCCTGAACCGAAATCAACGGAAGAGTTCCAATATTTCCAGGCAAATCCCGATGAAAACAGAATCGGTGATTGTGTAGTGCGTGCGATTGCAGGCGTCCTTTCCATCAGCTGGGATGAGGCGCTTGACCGGCTGGCAGCCGAAGGGAATTACGCCAGGACCGTACTCAATTCCCCGAAAATTTTTGAAGGCCTCCTTCGGAAAGAAGGGTTTCGAAAGTATTCTGAAATTTATGTGGATGGAAAAGTGGTGGCGGGAGCCATGTTCTGTACCATTATGAGCCGCACCTATCATAATGGGGAGCGGGTTTTTGCAGAAGTTGGAAAAAACCATGTTGCGGCAGTCCTGCCCGATTCCTCTGCGAACAGCGCTTCTTCCATAACGAAATACCGCTTTTTTGACAGCTGGAATTGTACACGACGCAAAATTTACAGCTATTGGGTGCGGCCATCGGTCCCTCAAACAGAAGAAAACGCAGCGCCTGATATAAAAGGGAGGAAAATCCGCCACCCCAAGTTTGGCCAGGGCGTGGTGCAGAATAGACAGGATACTTCGGTAGAAGTCCTATTCCCTGAAGTTGGAAAAAAGCAGCTGTCTATCGGATGGATTCAAAAAAACTGCCAGATTTTCAAATAGAAAACTTTACAGAAAAAGGAATAGGAGAGAAAGGAAAATAAAAATGCCGATGAAGAAGAACGAAGACAGGCTTCGCCCCATCAATCCCCAGGAAATACACCTGACCTGCATTGTGCTGGCAGACGGTTCCGCCTCTACTGAAGGCAAGCCCAACGAAGAGCTGAACAAAGTTTTGCAGCTGATAGGCGAGGTCCTGAACGAAGACGGGCTGGCAGCGGGCTGCTGCGAAGTGAGCATCATTTCGTTTGCATCCGAGGTGAAGATCGAGGTGGGGTTCAGAGCAGCTTCGCAGTACGAAGCACCTCATATTGCCGCGAACGGCTGCACCGCGATGAACGAGGCAATCAACACCGCATTGGACGCGTTGGAAGCCCGCAGACAGGAATACAAAGAGAATGGGATCATCTACTACCGCCCGTGGCTGTTCGTTCTGACCGATGGGTACTCGACAGATACCGATTTGGAAGCGAGCACCCGCAGCCGGCTGCAGGAATACATCAGCCGCAAAAAGGTGAACTATATCCCGAT
>CHCFR05602__coassemble_490_pt1 | contig 22609 bp, 19 predicted proteins | sample CHCFR05602__metabat2_low_PE_052 | metagenome-assembled genome bin CHCFR05602
TTATACGAAGCATTTTCTGAGTTCTTATTATAGCATAAGATTATATAAAAATAAAGGAAAAACAATAATATTTCGCTGTGTTTTTATTGAAAAACATAAAATAGTGCAAAAGCCCATTTTACTTTTGAGCTTTTGCACATTTCATATTTTATAAATATCAATATTTTAAGTATTCTAAGAACAGTGCATATTTTTATGAAGATTCTGAAATGTTCAGAAAAGAAGCCGTGATTTTTACTCCCGCGCTGCCGTCTGGTAAACGGAAAACTTCAATCCGTGCGGGAATTCGATTGCGCAGCTCACTGACATGCGAGATAATGCCGATAGTTCGTCCACCTTGATGCAGCATAGCCAAAGCCTTCATGGCTGTATCCAATGTTTCCTGGTCAAGGGAGCCGAAACCTTCGTCAATAAAGAGGGCCTCCAGCTGTACACAGCCCGACTGGTTTTGTACTACTTCAGAAAGGCCCAAGGCGAGTGAAAGAGATGCCAGAAATTGCTCTCCGCCAGAGAGCGTGTCAACAGAGCGTTCGTGCCCGGTCATACCGTCCAATACCACTAGGTCGAGTCCGCTGTAGGCATTGTTGGCTGCTCGCTCCTGGCTGCGAAGCAGCGCATAGCGTTCCCGGCTGAAACGTGCAAAATAACGGTTGGCACACGCCAGGATTTCCTCCAGCATAATGCTTAGCACATATTTATCCATCGGAATCCGCATGGGATTGCTGCCCGAAAGAAGCCGGTATAAGCGGGCGGCCTGATGATAAGCAGTTTGCAGCCAGCCAAACTGTTTTTCCAGTACCTTAAGGCGATTTTCCGCCTGTGTACCGGATTGAACCTGTTGGGAAAACTGCCCGGCAATACGGTGCAGGCTGTCCAGCTCTTCTTTTTTCTGCTGATACAGGTTTTCAACTGCTTCTTCTGCGGGGATTTCTCCCGGCCAGCTTTTTTCTTTCGCAGTGCAGTCTTCTTTTACCTGCTGTACACGTTTTTGGGAATCCTCCAAAGAAGCACGCACGCCGCTTTCACGATTTTGCAGTGCGTTTCGTGCCTGTTCCAGACGGTCTGCCTGTTGGGAATGAGAGCGGCTGATTCCTTCCAGTGACTCTTTTTTTCGCAGTAAATCCCCATAAGCCGGAGGCTGTCCCTTCCATTTTTCCAGAAGTTCTTTTTCCCGTTTTTGCTGCTCCTGTTCACGCTGCAAAAGCCCTTCCAAAGCCCGTCCGGCGGCTGTTTCTTCTTTTCTGGCCTGTTCCAACTCGCGGTTCAGGGTGTCCAGCCGGTTTTGGGCAGCGCTGCGCTTTTGTGCAATGGTTTTGGTTTCTGCAAGTGACTTTTCCAGCTCAGAAAGCCGTGCGGTGAGGATGTTCAAATCACCATAGGCCAGCGTTTGCTGACGGCGAAGGAGGGTTTCTTTTTCCAGCTTTCTCTGCTCTTCCTCCAATGCTTTCAACATTCCCTGTTGTTTGCTGACCGAAGCTGCCGCTTCTTCTGCGAGAGTGCGCAGATTTTCCATCTCTTCTTTGTCCAGAAAGCCCTCTTCTCCCGAAGCAGGGGCAGGGTGATGAACAGAACCGCATACCGGGCAGGGTTCCCCATCCCGCAATTCCCGTGAAAGGGCTAACGCCTGATTCGCCCGCAGGCAAGCTTCCTGCTTTTGATAGGAAGCGGCGAGCGCCTTGGCGGAAAGGATGTCCGACTTTAGATTTGTCTGTCGCTGACGGATGGTTTCCTCATGGCGTTTTTCTTCCTTCTGAGCTTTTTCCAGCTCTGCATAAGCGTCTATTCCCCGGCGGATTTCTGCTTCCTCTTCCTGCAAGCCGGGCAGTTTTTCACTGGCGGCCTGTACCTGCTGCATAAATTCCTGACCTTTTTGCAGGCGGGCAGCACATTCCTTCTGAGAATCCGCGGCTTTTTGACTGGCCTTTCGGACTTGCTCTATTTCACGCCGGGTCTGTACCAGTTTTTGACGGATTTCTTCCAGCTGCTGTACTTCCCGCAAATCACTTTCCATTCTTGCCGCCTGTTCGGCAGCCTCGGCAGATTCTTTTCGCAGGCCGGGTATCTTTTCCCACAGCAGACGCTGCTCAGCCAGCTCTTTTGCCAGCATTTCTGCTTCTTTCTGCCGCTGCTGGGCTGTCTGTTCTTCCTGCAAAAGCCGGATTCTGGCCTGTGTCAGATCCCGGCGGCGGCGCAGCTGGTTTTCTGCCTGTGCCAGTTCCGCCTGTTTTTTTGAAAGGGCAGTAGAAAGCTGGGATTCCTGTTTCCGAAGCTCTTCCAGTTTTGTATGGAGGGCTTCCGGCGTTTCCACTTCCTCCTGACGCAGGATTGCATCGCGGTCAGAATCCGCTTTTTCTACCTGCTTTTCCAGTTTTTTGGAGCGATCGCGCAGAACGTCCAGAATCTTCACCCAGTCATTCATGGCAAAAAGCGTTCGAAGCATATCCGCTTTATCACGGGAGCTGGCGCGCAGCAGACGCAGAAAATCCCCCTGCGGTAAAACAATGACCTGTGAAAATTGTTCCGGTGTCAGTCCGGTGAGCACTTCGGCACAGTGGCGCACAGCGGTTTCACTGCCGCTTTCCCACAATTCCCATTCACCGTCGCGCTCTTTCCAGCAAATATGCTCTTCCCGGAATTCTTTTCGCCCGCTGCCCCGCACATAATGTACGCGTATGCTGCGGCGAAAGCGGTAGGCATGTTCTCCAAGCCGGAAAACGAATTCAACGCTGGTAGGCACGTCATCCGCTGCACTGTCGCAGCGCATTTCTTTCCAACCGCGCCGGCCGCCTGTTGCCCGGCAATAAAGGGCAAAACACATGCCGTCCAGAATAGAAGTCTTGCCGCCGCCGGTAGAACCGGTAATCAGAAACAGCGAATTTTCCTCCAAACGGGTAAAGTCAATCACCGTTTCCCGCAGATAGGGGCCAAAAGCCGTCATTGTCAAAGAAACAGGTGTCATTTTGCAGCCCCTCCTTCCGGCAGGTTCAGTTCCCGCAAAACCTCATCCAACAGCGCAAGGTCTTCTTCGGTGACTTCGGTATCGCATACATCTTCCAGGAACCGGGTGAAAATTTCCTGACGGGAAGTTTCACGGGCATCCGCAGCCTGTACAGTTTTTTCTTCCTGACGGTGCATCATCCACCGGCTGTGAATCGAAAGCAAATTGGGGTAATAGGGGCGCAGCTGTTTGGCTGGTAAATAAACAGGCCCATCATCGGTCAGGGTGATATCCACCAGATCTTCGCTGGGCTGCGCTTTTCCAGCCGCCAGCAGTTCTTCGAATTTTCCCTCCAAACGGCGCACACGGCGCAGGGGAGAGACGGCCTCTTCCCGGATAGAAAGATTGCCCGGTGTTACTTCAACCACAGAAATGCTCTTTTTGTGGTGCTCTTCATCGACAGAATACCACAGCGGGGAACCGGAATATCGGCCATGACTTCCGGCCTTTTGCGGGCCGTGCAGGTGCCCCAGCGCTGTATAATCAAATGGTTGGAATGTTTCAATGGTTACCTGATCGCTTCCGCCCACAAAGACCGGATTTTCAGAATCGGACAGAGAACTGCCTGCTACAAAGCAATGAGCAATCAAAATATGGAGAGCCTCCGGGTCAAAAAGGGTCTCCATCCGCCGGACAATAGCTTCAGTGCATTGCTGCGTCGAGCGAAGATCATTTCCTTCCTCTCCCAGAAGGGCCCGTACTGTAGGAATGTCCATCCATGGCAGAGTAAAGATTTGTGCCTTTTCTCCGTTTCGCTTCAACAGGAAAGGAGAGAGACAGTCTTCTGGACGGGCTGCAATTACGACGTTGTTTTTTCGAAGCAGCGGTGCGCCCACAGCCATGCGGGCAGCGCCGTCATGATTGCCGGAAATCACCAAAAAGGGGACTTCCAGTTCCGCCAGACGGGTGAGCGTTTCATCAAACAGGCGGATGGCAGCGGCAGGCGCCACTGAGCGGTCATATACATCACCGGCCAGCAGCACAGCGTCCGGGCGTTCCCGCTCAATCAGCGGCAAAAAGGCCTGTTGCAGGAAATGTTCTTGATCTGGCAGCAGGGAACGGCCATAAAGCATGCGTCCCAAGTGCCAGTCGGAGGTGTGGACAAATTTCAAAACCAGCCCTCCTTTATTCCTCGATTTCTACCCCGAATGAGCTCATGGCATGAACAATATGCAGCCGCATAGCGGTTTCAGCACCTACAGAATTGCGCTGGGCAATAAAATCCATGAGCATACGGTGGTCGTTTAGTGTGTCGCGCACGATTTCTTCATGGTTTTCAGAAAAACGGACTCCCTGATAAATAGCCTTGTAGATAATCGGAATCAGGCGTCCGATAAATTCGTTGTGTGCTGCCATAGCAATCGACTTGTGAAAGGCCTGCTCCACTTCAGTACGGTCTTTTCCAGCGGCGATAAAATCTTCTTCCTCTTTTCCATATTTCAAAATACGCTCAATTTCCGCGTCAGTGCCGCGCTTGGCAGCATACCAGGCTGCTTTTGGCTCCACCATCAGACGAAACTCAAACAAATCGTGCAGGTTCATGCGCAAGCCGCTGAGCTCGTCTTCGCTGATGGGGTGTTCATGCAAAGAACGTTCCACTACATAGGTGCCGCGTCCCCGGCGAATCTCCAGTACATTATGAGAAACCAGGATCCGGACTGCTTCGCGCAGGGTGGCGCGGCTTACATGCAGTCGGGCAGAAAATTCATTTTCATTGGGCAGCTTGTCGCCAGGCTGCAAACTTCCCTCTACAGTAATCATGGACAGGATGGTATCGGCCACCTGTTGAGAAAGGGTTTTGTCTTGTTGTGCCATGCTCTGCGCTCCTTTTTCAGCTTACTTGAGCCTTCATTTCTGGATTTCAGTATATCACAGCGAAAAAGGGAACGCAAGGAACAGAAAATAGGCAGAGAGGAAAAGCACGGGATTTTCTTGACGAGATGAGCGCTTTTCTGTTATGCTAAAAGATACGAACGCCGTGAGCAGGGTTGTACAATCGCACGGTGAATTGATGAAACAAGAGAAGAGGTATTGGTTGTGGAAACGAGAGAAAAATTTTCCTCGCGCCTTGGGTTTATCCTCATTTCAGCAGGGTGTGCCGTAGGGCTGGGAAATGTATGGAGATTCCCGTACATTACGGGTAAATACGGTGGAGCTGCATTTGTGCTGATTTATTTGCTGTTTCTGGTGATTCTGGGTATGCCCATTATGGTAATGGAATTTTCTGTGGGCCGTGCCAGCCAGAAATCAGCGGCGAGAAGCTTTCATGTACTGGAACCCAAAGGCACAAAATGGCATATCACCGGTTGGGCTGCAATGGCAGGCAATTATCTGCTGATGATGTTTTATACAACAATCGGCGGATGGATGCTTTCTTATGTGTTTAAAACTGCTTCCGGAGAATTTGTGGACAAAACACCGGAACAGGTCAGCAATATCTTTAACGGGATGCTGGCCGACCCGCTGCCGATGACCGGCTGGATGTTATTGACAGTGGTTTTGAGCTTTGGTATTTGCAGCATGGGCCTGCAGAAGGGCGTGGAACGCATTACCAAAATCATGATGGGATTTCTGTTCGTTATTCTGGTTGCGTTGTGTGTTCGCAGTGTAACGCTGGACGGCGCCGTGGATGGACTTTCTTTTTATCTGGTGCCTGATTTTGGCAAGATGGTGGAAAATGGCCTGGGCGAAGCAATTTTTGCTGCAATGGGACAGGCTTTCTTTACGCTGAGCCTTGGTATTGGCGCAATGGCAATTTTTGGAAGCTATATCAGCCGTGACCGTTCACTGATGGGCGAATCCATCAATATTTGCGCGCTGGATACCATGATTGCCCTGATGGCAGGACTGATTATTTTCCCGGCTTGTTTTGCTTTTGACGTAAATCCTGGAGAAGGCCCTGGCTTGGTATTTGTCACCCTTCCCAATGTGTTCAACCAGATGCTGGGCGGACAGGTTTGGGGCGCCCTGTTCTTTGTCTTTATGACTTTTGCTGCGCTGTCCACAATTGTGGCAGTGTTTGAGAATATCATCAGCTTTGCAATTGACCTGTGGGGCTGGAGCCGTAAAAAAGCGGTGCTGGTGAACGGAATCGTGATTATTCTGCTTTCTATGCCCTGTGTATTGGGCTTTAACCTGTGGAGTGGATTTGCACCGCTGGGTGCAGGCAGCACGATTCAGGACCTGGAAGATTTTATTGTTTCCAATAACCTGCTTCCCTTGGGAAGTCTGGCATATTTGCTGTTCTGTACCAGCCGTTACGGATGGGGATGGAAAAACTTTATTGCAGAAGCTGATGCTGGAAAGGGAATCAAGTTTCCCAAATGGGCACGCTTCTATCTGTCTTACATCCTGCCGTTGATTGTCCTGTTTATTTTTGTAATGGGATATTGGAACAAGTTCCACGGATGATTTATGAAATAAGAAAGGCCGCTGTGATTAAAACAGCGGCCATTCTATAGTTTTATAGAATGGAAATTAACTATATCACTTTTTTAAAAACAGATACCTATCAGGACGCCAGTGGCAAGCAAAAAGAAAAGGCCAAACCTAGAACGCGACCTGCGTCCAGACTCAGCCTGGTGCGGATAGCAGGACTTGAACCTGTACGCCGTACGGCACCAGAACCTAAATCTGGCGTGTCTGCCAATTCCACCATATCCGCATAAAAAGAGGCCGGCCTAATGCCAGCCTCTTTCTTATTATATCGAAACTCCCCAGAAATTTCAAGTCTTCCAGCAAAACCCGTGCTTATTTTACGTGATATTTTTCACGCAGTTTCTGTGCGCCATCTGCACGCCCAGTTACTTCCAGGCGTTTCAAATAGTCTTCCAGATGTCCACGGGTATGATAAGGGCCGCCTTCCTGCATGACTGTCCACATGGGATCAATGGGACTGGAAGATTTTTTCATCTGTGCTTCCTGCCAGTCCAAAATGATTTTTGCGCCCATTGCACACAGCTCTGGATGTTCTTCCTTCAAGTCGTGCTGCTCATAAGGATCCTCTTTCAGATTGAAGAGCATCTCATCATCAAACAGATGGAATCCATCATGAATGCTGCGAATATACAGCCAATCGCCAAATCGAGCAGAACGCTGGCAGACGTGAGCCATCTGGGAAAGAACCAGACTGTGGCGGCCGGTATTTTCGTCGGCAAAAACAGAAGCAGCATAGCTTTCGCCATCCCAGTTTTCTTTCTTTTCTACATGCAGAAGGTCTGCCATCGTGGGAACCAGGTCGAGATTATAGTGCAGGCCGGTATCCTGAACGCCTTTCCGGCCGCCCGGCCATTTCATGATAAAAGGAATATGACAGGTGGGATGATCCGCAGTAGCATGCTCAGAGTAAATTCCGAGTTCTCCCATATTTTCGCCATGGTCAGCAGTAATGATGATAGCAGTGTCATCGTAAACGCCCTGTTCACGCAAACGATCGAAAATCTGACCGACCAGGTTATCCGCATAGCGAATTCCGCAGTCGTAACCGTCCATCACTTCTTTGAGTTCTTCCATGGTTTCGGCCTTACCCAGTGCGCGGGGGAATTTCTCGTTAAAGTCAGAATCATACATGCCCAGCTCATTGATGGAATGAGGGCCGGTATGCTGACGATGCTGCTGAAAAATTTTGGGTGTAATCCAGCTGTCGAGCGGCTCATTTTCAAAGGGATTGCCGAATTCCGCAGGAGCACGGTAGGGGGTATGAGGATCCCAGAAATGCACATGCAGGAACCAGTTATCTTTGGCGCCGTTGCGATCCAGCCAATCCAGTGCAACGGGAAGCACTTTTTCGCCGGATTCGCCGCCGCGTCCGCCGACATTATAGCACTCGTTAAAGCCTGCATTAAACCACCAGGAAGAATGACGCTCTGGGAAGGTGCTCACAGAAGCAGTATGGAAACCGGCACGGCGGAATATATTGTGGAAACAGTTTTCATCCACAAAGTCCGTGAAATCACGGGGAGCACCGGTCAAACGGCGATCAGCAGCTGTGCCGCCATGCCCGACTGCACCGTTACGGATTCCGAACATGCCGCTTACCAGTGCTGCGCGGGAAGGCAGGCAGGGGGCGTCGGAGCAGTAATAGTTGTCAAAGCGCACGCTTTCGGCACATACACGATCCATGTTGGGGGTCGTATTGCGTCCGTAACCATAGCAGCTCATATGGTCAGGGCGCAGCGTATCGATGTCTACGAACAGGATTCTCATACAAGTCACTCCATTTCATGATTGATTGTTCCGTACAGGGTTCCTGATTGTCTTTATTGTACCTCTTTACACATTCCTTTGAAACGGGTATTATGATATAGAATTAGCATTATTTTATCCTACTGGAGGAGAGAGGTTTGGAAATTTTCCGTTACGAAGATGTCACACTGCCATATGAAGGGATTCCCCTGCGACTCTTTGCACGCGACCACAATTCGGGCGCGCCGGGCTGTGAGTTCCATTGGCATGAAGAACTGGAGTTTTATTATGTAGTAAATGGTGGGGTGCTGTTGAGCTGTGGGGGAGAGCAAGAATGGCTTTATCCCGGAGATATTGGTTTTGTCAACAGCTGTATTCCACACCGTGGGTTGGATTTTCTTGACGGGACACGGCATTATATTTTGCAGATGAATCTGGAGCTTCTCCAAGGCGAAACAGATATGCGTGAAAATCGAACATATTCCTCTCTCGTGATGGAGCGCCTGCACGGGATTCCCGCTTTTCTGCACAGTCAAAAGGAGCTTTGTCGATTATTTGCCGAGATGACGCAGGAATGGGAACAGCAGGAACTGGGTGCAGAATTGGCAATCAAGGCCAGAATGTTTCAGATTCTGGTATGGCTGCTGCGTATGGCGCCACAGCCGGAACGCCTTGGAAGCACAGGGCCATATGAAGAAGACTCCCTGCGGCATGTGCAGGAAGCCCTTCGATATCTGGCGGCAAGATATGCTTTTCCAGAAGAAACCAGCCTCCCGAAAATTGCTTCGGAAATGGGGATTTCTGTGCCATATCTTTGCCGGATCTTTCGCCGCCATACGGGCCGCACCATTACGGGATATCTCAATGAGCTTCGATGCGCACGGGCAGCCTCTTTGATTCGAAGCGGAAACCCATTGATGGAGGCAGGCCGGCAGGTAGGTGTGGAGGACTACAATTATTTTTCCCGAATGTTCAAAAAGACGACAGGGCGGCTGCCCAGTGAGTTCCGTCCGGGAAAATAAAAGGGGAAACCCACATGCGGAGTTTCCCCTGAAAGGTTCGATGATAAGATTTTTGCTTCTGGATGAAAGAAAGTATTACGCTTTCTCTTCCATCAACAGGCGGTACAGTTCTCCTTTTTTAAAATCAGAGGCCTGTGCAGCCTGTTTTGCAGCTTCTGAAGCAGAACATCCCTGCTCCATCAGTTCACGTGCAAATTGCACCGCCTGTCCCAGTGTCATGCTCTCGGGTATTTCTTCTGCCGCACCTTCAATTACCAGCACAAATTCGCCTTTTGGCGTGTTTTCCCGATAATACGCGACGGCCTGTGAAAGGGTGGTGCGCCGTACTTCTTCGTGAATTTTGGTCAGCTCACGGACAATTGAAATCCGGCGGTCGCCCCAGGCGGCCAGCATATCTTCCAGCGTGGTCAGCAGCTTGTGCGGTGCTTCATAGAATACCATCGTGCGGCGCTCTGTCTTTACTTCTGCCAAATGCTCGCGGCGGCTCTTTTTGGCGGTGCTCAAAAAGCCTTCAAAAGTAAAGCGCCCAGTTGGAAGCCCGCTGATAGCCAATGCGGAAACCACTGCGCTGGGGCCGGGAACCACCTGCACCGGGATTTCACGCTCTGCACACTGTGCGACCAGCATTTCACCGGGGTCAGAAATCGCAGGCATGCCAGCGTCAGAAACGAGGGCGCAGGTTTCGCCGTTTTGAATCCGGTCGCAGATCATCTCTCCGCGCTGGTATTTGTTGTGCTCAAAATAACTGACCATTGGCTTTTTGATGCCGAAATGGTTCAGAAGCTTCAGCGTAACCCGGGTATCTTCCGCAGCGATAAAATCGACCTGCGATAAAATTTCCTGTGCACGGGGAGAAAAGTCCGAAAGATTTCCAATTGGGGTTCCCACCACATACAACATTCCGCTCATTCTGTTTTATCTCCTTTCGGGGCATGTGCTTTTTTGCCGGCGGTCTGCCGGTACTCTCCGTAAATCGCTTCCATTTCGGCAGAAATTCCGCCGTTTTCGCCTTCAATCAGCAGAACAGGTTCTACAGTAAGCCCGGGCTTTCCGCCCCGTCTGCCTTCCAGCAAAAAGAGGAAAGGGGCTTTTCCGGGGCGCTGCTGCACCAGGCGCAGGCGTTTGGGTTCCAGCCCATTTTGCCGGAACAATACCATGGCATCAGCCAGCCGCTGCGGGCGTTGGCAGATACATAGCCGGCCTCCCCAGCGCAGCCGCGGAAAGGCAGCCTGTACAACGTCTTCCATCGTGCAGGAGAGTTCATGCCGTGCCAGCTGCTCCTGACTGCCCGCGCTGACAATTCCTGCCCCAGCGGCCTGATAGGGGGGATTGCAGGAGATTAGATGAAGGTCTTCCATACCGGGAATCCGTGGGAGCGTGCGCAGGTCGCCGCGTACAATGGTGATGGACTCTTCCAGCTGATTGTGCCGTACCGACTCTTCTGCCTGCCAGGCTGCCTGTTCCTGTAATTCCACTGCCCAGATGTGTTTTGGCGTGCATCGCCCTGCCCACCACAGGGGAATTGTACCGCAGCCGGTTCCGAAATCTGCGCAGAGTTCATGCCGCTTTGGCGCAGCAAAAGACGCCAGCAGAATGGTATCGGTATTAAAGGTATGCTGTGGAGTGGTAAGCACAGAAATGGAAGGGGATAGGGGTTCCCAGACAGCCTGCGGCATGGTACGCGCCTTCTTTCATCAGAATTATCGGTTTCAGAGGAATTTACAGAAAGAAAAAAAGCAGAGCATTCAAAAAATGCCCTGCTTTCTTTACTTTGTCAGGTAATCAGCCCTGCTCGGGAGCGCCAACGGGACATGCGTCTGCGCAAGCACCGCAATCGATGCAAACGTCAGCGTTGATCTCGTACTTGCCGTCACCCTCGGAAATAGCCTCAACGGGGCAGCCAGCTGCGCAAGCACCGCAGGAAATGCAGGAATCGTTAATAACATATGCCATGGTGGGCACCTCCTAATTTGGTATACCTTTATTATAATGAGTTTTGCAAAAAAAGCAATAACTTTTGCAAATTCTTCCCTGTATCAAAACGGGATTTTATACTTTTTTGTGTTTTTTTAAGACAAAACTCCAACAGAATATACCTCGATATATCAGTCTTTTTCGAGGGACTTGAGCTGCTCCAATTCTTTTTTGTTTACCTGAATACGTCCGTCGCGCAAAACCCGCACTTCCTTCATATGGAAAGTTTTGGGTGCTGCTTCCGGAGCTTTGTCCAGCTGTATCGTCAGCATACCGGTCAGAATGTTCTGGTCGATAACCGTTCCTTTTCCGTCAGGAGTCATCACCACAGCGTTTACTTTCGGGGTGCTTTTCAGCAGATCCTGATAGGCTTCCTGTTCATACTTGAGGCAGCACATCAGGCGCCCGCAGGCTCCGGATATTTTGACAGGGTTCAAAGAAAGCCCCTGTTCTTTTGCCATCTTAATAGAAACCGGCTGAAAACCGCCCAAAAAAGTAGCGCAGCAGAAAGGACGCCCACAGATTCCGATGCCACCCAGCATTTTGGACTCATCGCGGACACCAATCTGACGCAATTCAATGCGTGTGCGGAACACACCGGCCAGATCTTTTACCAGTTCGCGGAAATCCACGCGGCCGTCTGCGGTAAAGTAAAACAGAATCTTGGTATTGTCAAAGGTATATTCCACGTCCACCAGCTTCATTTCGAGCTTGTGGGCGGCAATTTTTTTACAGCAGATATCAAAGGCGGTTTTTTCGCGCTTCCGGTTTTCTTCTACCCGTGCAAGATCTTCTTTGGTGGCAATGCGGATCAGCTTTTTCAGCGGCTGTACGATGGATTCTTCCGCAACTTCACGGTTTTCCATGGTGACTTCACCACATTCAATTCCCCGGGCTGTTTCTACAATGACAAATTCCCCTTTTTTCAGCTGGGTTTCTCCGGGATCAAAATAATACATTTTTCCGACGTTTTTAAAACGCACTCCAATTACCTTGGTCATGCAGGACCTCCAATCTATAGATAAGGCAGCCGTATAGGGCTGTCCATGTTGCTATTTTATCTTTATCTTCCCGCCAGCTCCCGCAGTTGCGAGCAGAACTCTGTAACCAGCAGAGAGGTGTTTGCATTTCGCTCTGCCCGGTCCAGTGTTTCCTGCGCCAGAATCGGGAGACATACCAACCGGCTTCTGGTTAACTGCCTGGCAAGAAGCCGAGCTGCTTTTTCTGCATCATTTCCACCGGAAAGCAAAATCGTACTGCCGGTACGTACAGCACAGGCATCGCGGAAAATCAATAGTAAATGCCCCATTACTTCGCGAATCATCGCACGATCACGCAGAAGCGGGGCGGTCATTTCCAAAAGAGGGAATTCCTGTGGGGAGCAAAGCGATGAAGCAATAGAAACAGCCAGCGTTGCGGCGGCAGCATGGCTCTCTTCTGAGAAAGAAGCAATCATTTTACCCACATTACAGCCGTATTGCCGGGCGGCTTCCTCCATTTCGTGCTGTGAAATCTGCGGGCATTTTTCCAATGCCGCCGAGACAGCCTCTTCAAAAGGTGGTGGGGTTAGTGTAAAAATCTGCGTACGGGAACAGACGGTAGGCAGCAGTGCAGAAGCAGAGGGGCAAGTAAGGATGAACAGCGCATGCGGCGGAGGTTCTTCCAATACTTTCAGCAATGCATTTTGTGCCTGTACCGACATCGTATGAGCGCCTAACAGCAGATAAACCCGCCGTAAAGCTTCGTTAGGTTTTTTATATACATCCGAACGGATAAAACGGATTTCGTCCACATGGAAGGAACGCGACGCACCGGTCCCCTGTGCCCGGTGAATATCCGGGTGAGAACCGGCAGCAGCTTTGATACAGCCGGGGCATTTACCGCAGGGGGCCTGCCCTGCTCCTGCCGTGCAAACCGTGGCGGCTGCAAGAATTTCTGCCAGCATATGCTTACCAAGGCCGTCCTCGCCCTGCAAAATCATTGCATGGGGAAGGCGGCCTTCTGTAAACAATGTAGACAGGAGCTGCTTTATTTCCTGATTGCCAGCAAAGTTTGGAAAACGCAATTTACACCTTCTCGAAACGGTCCACGTTCAGCACGAAGATTGTAGAACCGCCCACGGTAACTTCTACCGGGAAGGAAGAGTACATCCCCACATCCATCGTGGAAGTGCTGGGGACAATCTGTGTGCGGCGGCTGCTCTGCTTGCTGATGATTTCGATTACCTTATCCACCTGGTCGTCTTCCACACCAGAGATAAAAGTGGTGTTGCCGGCCATCAAAAAACCACCGGTTGTGGCGAGCTTGGTGACAGAATAGCCGTTCTTGGTCAAAGCAGAAGAGACTGCGCTGCTGTCATCGTTGCTGACGATTGCAAAAATCAATTTCATAATGAGTTCCCTCCAGAATCCGTCGCCGAATTTGGGCTTTTAGCCGCATAGCGAAATCTCGGATTTACTATACGGATATTTTATCACTTCCGACGAAAAAAAGCTATAGCAAAATACAAAGTTTTGTCATGAATTTTTGCTGTATCAGCGAAGGAACCTATAGCCAGTTTGTAATAAGACGGACTGCGGAAGCGACTGTCAGGCAGACCAGAACCCCGCAAATGACCGGCAATATAATTGATAAAGCGGTCCATTTCCAGCTTCCGCTCTCTTTTTTGATGGTCAGGCAGGTTGTCGAGCAGGGCCAATGCATCAATGAAAACAGCATGGTGCACAAAGCAGTCAGCCACGTCCAGCCGTTCTCACGAAACAGTTGACCCAATGCAGGAAGATCGAGTTCGGTCAGATGCCCTTGTGCCATATAGGCCATAACAATAATCGGTATCACAATTTCGTTTGCCGGGAATCCCAGGATAAATGCCAGCAGGATGACTCCGTCCATCCCCAAAAGACGCCCGAATGGATCAAGCGCACCGGCACACAAAGCCAGGATGGTCTGGCCGTCGATTGTGAGATTGGCCATCAGCCAGATCACCAAACCTGCTGGAGCAGCTACAGAAACCGCTCTTCCAAGCACAAACAGCGTGCGGTCCAGCACAGAACGAACCAGGATCTGCCCTACCTGCGGACGGCGGAAAGGGGGGAGTTCCAATGTAAAAGAGGAGGCTTCTCCGCGCAAGACCGTATGAGACAGCAGGCGGGAAACCAGAAAAGTCATACCTACTGACAACAGCAGTGCAGCTGTCAGCAATAAAGCAGAAAGAATCGAGCCAGAAGCACCGGTTCCAACAGCAAAAAAGAGTCCAATCAGAGTGATTAAAGTGGGAAAACGACCGTTACAGGGCATAAAACTGTTGGTGAGTATGGCGATGAGACGTTCCCGCGGGGAATCAATAATACGGCACCCGGTAACACCAACTGCATTGCAGCCCAGCCCCATGCACATGGTCAGTGCCTGCTTTCCACAGGCATGTGCTTTTTGAAAGCATCGGTCGAGCGTAAAGGCAATACGAGGCAAATATCCCAAATCTTCCAATAGTGTAAACAGTGGAAAGAAAATGGTCATAGGCGGCAGCATGACAGACACTACCCATGCCAGCACGCGCCAGATTCCCATGATGAGCAGTTCTTCCAGCCAGACTGGTGTACCGAGCCATAAAAGGCCTTCGCTCATCTTTTCGCCCAGAAAAAAGAGGCCTTCCGAAAGCCACTGGGAGGGAATATTGGCACCTGTGATGGTAATCCAGAAGATCGCTGCCAGTAAAAGCAGCATCAGGGGAATTCCCGTCCATTTGCCGGTAAGGATACGGTCAAGGCGCTTTGCACGTTCGGAGGGGCCGCCGCCTTGTACCGCCTTGCCGCATGCCTGCACAGCGGCTTCTGCCAGACAGGCCACATTTTGATCCGGAAGCTCTTCCGGGAAAATTCCGCCGCGCTCCAGTTCGCGGCGCGCCAATGATAATGCATGTTCTACTGGAATACCGCCCGCTCCCCATTGCTCCTGTATGGCATGGCGCAAAGAGCGGTCGCCTTCCAGCAGCCGCATGGCCGTCCATCGGGGCAAGGGGACGCCCTGCGCATACAAAACAGGTTCGACAATGGCTGCGGCACGTTTGGCTGCTTCTGGACAAGGCGCTTCCCAATGTTCCGGTTCGGGTTCCTGACACACCCGCTCCAGTATTGCCAACAAAGTCTCTACACCGTCGCCGCTGCGCGCGGTCACTGGAATGACCGGCACTCCAAGTGATTTTTCCAGCTGCTGCGGAGAAACCTGGATTCCCCTCCGCTTTGCCTCATCCATCAGATTTAAACAGATTACCGTTCGAGGAATCAGTTCATGTACCTGCATGACCAGATTCAAATTCCGTTCCAGACAGGTAGCGTCGCACACAACGATACAGGCATCTGGATTCCCAAAACAGAGGAAATCCCGCGCAGCCTCTTCTTCGGCAGAATGAGCCATCAGCGAATAGGTACCCGGAAGATCTACCAGAAGATAAGATTCCCCGTGAAAGGAAAAGCGTCCTGATGCGTTGGAAACCGTTTTTCCGGGCCAGTTGCCTGTGTGCTGATGCAGGCCGGTAAGGCGGTTGAAGAGGGTGCTTTTTCCCACATTGGGGTTCCCGGCCAGTGCGATCACCCGCCCGCCTGTCATCCCCACGAAACGCCTCTGCGCACCATGCGCACTTGACGGGAATCCTCCTGACGCAGTGCAAATACAGCTCCGCGCACCTCATAGGCGGAGGGGTCTCCGAACGGGCTTCGCAGCAGGCAGGTAACAGGGGTTCCTTCGGTCAGGCCAATATCCAGCAGCCGGCGGCGCATGGGGCCATACATCTCCAGCCCCGAGACGCACGCGCTTTCACCTACCCGCAGGCTGCTGAGTAAAAACGGTTCATTCATCCGCAACCGCTCCTTTTCTATGGTGTGAAGGCGTTTACCTTCTGTCCATACTATTCCTGCGGAGGTGGTTTGGTGAAGAAAATCAATTTTCCTGGCGAAGGCGTTCCCACTCTGCACGATAGGCCTGTGGAGAAAGGCCGGTAATTTTGCGGAACATCCGTCCAAAATACCCTGCGTCATGGTACCCGCAGGCTTCTGCAATAAAAGCGACAGAATCACTCGAATTGACCAGCATTTGGCATGCATTGGAAATACGCACATGGTTGAGATATTCGGTAAAGGTTTTTCCAAACATGCGTTTAAATTTGGCTGCGAAGTTGCTGTAGCTCAGGCTGCATATGGAGAGTGCAGTATCCATCAGGTTTTCTTCCACGAAATGTTCTGACAGATATTGCAGCACCAGATTAAACTGTTCCTGCTCCTGTGTTGAAAGGCAGGCGGTATTGACAGGAGCAGCAGAGAGCGAATCCAGCAATTCTTCCACCAGCATACAGATAGAATTTCGCATGCGGGTTTCGAATCCAAAAGTGTGTTTTTCGCCTTCCCGAAGCAGTCTGTCCAAATGTGGCTGCACGCGCTCTGCTGCGCTGGTAAAAGTCAGGCAGCGGTATCCGCTTTCTGGAAGGAATGGGCGCAAATATTGTTGTTCGGCATCATACGGCGTGCGGGAGAGCAGCAGGGAGGTATCAAATTTTAACAGTGTCAGGTCAGTTCCGTCAGGACTGCTGTTAGTAAATTCATGTACCTGCCGAGGATGAATATAGATGCAGCTTCCGGCACTGAGTGTGAGGTGAGTTCCGCCGATGCTGACCCGTTGTTCTCCATGATGCACAAATACCATCTCGCAGCAGAAATGCCAGTGTAAAAGAGAGGCGTCCATATATTTGGAATTGAATGAACGGTAACACTCAATCGGATAATTTGGAAGTCTGGCAGTATCATTCACATTTTCCAATAGGATGTGGTCAGGCATGGGGTACCTCCTGAAAATAGATTTGTCCTAATATTAAAGAGTACATTTTCTGGTAAATCTGTATGTGAATGTTATAATAGTGTTGATAGATAAAAGGATTGCGGCGGGCTGCGCCGACATGAGAGCGGGCTATTAGGGCCGGCTGGGAGGAGTATCATGCTGGTGGTCTGCCGTTCCTTTTTAAAAGCTAAGCTGGTATAAATTTAAAGGGAGGAATGTAAAATGAAAGTCACACAGTATCAGGATTTTCAGCCGGATTATCGGAATGTGGTCAAGGCAGCGCGCAATGAGTGGGTAGACCGTATTCCACTGTATGAACATCTGGTAGGGGAAAAAGTAATTCGTGAGACGACCGGTTATGAGCCATTTCCGCTGATGGCTTCCAATGACCCCGCAGAAATGCGTGAAGGCTTCCGTCAGTACTGGGATTTCTGGAAGCAGATGGGATATGATACGGCTTCTATGGAATTCTGCATCACCGAGATCCTAATCGGCGGCGGTGCATTGGGAGCGCACAAGGAAGGCTGCATCAAAGAACGCAGCGATTTTGAACGGTATCCCTGGGAGCGCCTGCCCGATTTGTTCTTCGAGAAGTTTGGCCCCAGAATCCAAATGCTGGCAGAGACTTGCCCGTCCGGCATGAAGGCAATTGGCGGTGTGGGTACCGGCGTGTTTGAATGTGTACAGGATCTGGTGGGATATATGGATCTGTGCTTCCTGCGTTCAGACGATGAAGAGCTTTATGCCGACCTGTTCCGCAAAATGGGCGATGTACATGCAGCAATCTGGGAACGTTTTCTGCGTGAATATTCCGATGTATATTGCGTCCTGCGCTTTGGCGATGACCTGGGATTTAATACCATGACGCTGCTGCCCACCGATGACATCCGTGACCATATTCTGCCGCAGTACCGCCGCATTACCGATCTGGTACATAAGACAGGCCGTCCCTTCCTGCTGCACTCCTGCGGAAACCTGTTTGCTGTATTTGACGACATTATCGATCTGGCCAATATCGACGCCAAACATTCTAACGAAGATGGTATCGCACATTTCAGTGTCTGGGTAGATAAGTACGGCGACCGTATCGGCAATTTCGGTGGAATCGATACCGATGTGCTGTGCCGTCAGACTCCAGAGGAGATTCGTGCGTATGTGCTTGATTGCCTGGAGAAGGTAAAAGGACATGGCGGAATTGCGTTTGCTTCGGGCAATTCCATCCCGGACTATGTACCCACAGAGGGATATCTGGCGATGGTAGATACAGTCCGTCAATGGCGCGGGGAAAATCCTGTCAGATAAGAATCATAGAAACATAAGTGACGGTTCCGCTGCCACCGCAATAGTGCAGGCCGCACGCCCGGCATACATCGCTGACCATCATGCCGTAAGCTTCCATCGGTACTGTCAGCTTTTCGGGAAAACGACAGGGTGCGTCCGGGTATGTGCAGGTTTCACATCCCGGGCATCCACCCGCCCCCAGCGGCAAAAATTCCACTTTCTGCTCGCGCAGCAATTCCATGGCCTTTTGAAATAGCCCGCGGTGATGGCGTGAGCCTTCCTGCATCCCTTCAAAGTCAAAGGAATCTTCCAGTTTGGTGACGGTAAGCATGACGATAGCAGCTTCATGCTGAGATACCCGCTCCCGGCACTCTTCCAACGTGCCGCAGGCTGGCGGGCAGCACCATTTTTTGTTATAAGCGCCGCACCGGTTGGCTGCGCACATTTCCCGTACTTCTGGCAAGAGCTGAATATTTGATATATCCAGCTGGGCGACTTCATCAAATCCCAAATCCCGCATGAAAGTACAAAAATCCTCATATTTTTTCATTGTTTTCAGCCTCTTTCCTTTGATATACTGTGGTTATGATTGAGAATCCATTTCTGCGCTTTGCAGAGTGTTTGGATTTTATCCGGGTACCCGGTCGGGGTGCCGTAAAGGAGGAGCCGCCATGTCAGTTATTCAAGTTCAGGCAGGAGAACACCGGGAGGAGATTGCCTTTTCCGGTGAACTCCTTTTGTCGTCGGTTACTGCGCCGTATGGCTTGCCCATGCCCTGTGGTGGACATCATACCTGCGGCAAGTGCCGTGTAAAAGCTTTTGGTGCACTTTCACCGCTTACAGAAGAGGAAAAGCGTTTGCTTTCGCCGCAGGAAATTGCCGAGGGGGTTCGTCTGGCCTGTTCTGCCCGCGCAGTAGGCGATTGCACTGTGATCCTTGCACAGGGAGATGCGGCAGAAGTATTGTTGGAAGGAGTGCGTGACGCCATTCAGACAGAGGGCTGGGGAATTGCAGTGGATATCGGCACGACCACACTGGCAGTGTATGCCTGTTTTGGCGGAAAGGTCGTGCGCGGAGCTGGCCGTTTGAATGGACAGTCGGTACACGGCGCCGATGTGATTACCCGAATTGGAGCCAAACAGCATCTGGAATTGCAGCGCATTGTTGTTTCGCAGCTGGAAGAACTCTTTGCAGAAGTGCTGGCAAAAGATGCTTCCCAGGATGAGGTAAAACAAATTGTGATTACCGGCAATACAACGATGCTTCACTTCCTGATGGGATATGACCCTTCTTCGATTGCGGTTTCTCCTTTTACTCCGCAGTCACTGTTTGGAGAAGAGATGCTGGCAAGCCATTTGTTCCCGGCCTATCAAAACGCGGCGTTGTATCTGCCGCCCTGCGTTTCGGCTTATGTGGGAGCGGATATGGTATGTGCGATGACGGCTTCACATTTGTGGGAAGGAAATAAAACCGTATTGCTGGCAGATATCGGCACCAATGGTGAGATGGCGCTGTATCATGACGGCAATCTCTATACCTGTTCCACAGCTGCCGGGCCAGCACTGGAAGGCGCCTGTATTCATATGGGAATGGCAGCTGCTCCGGGTGCGATTGACCGGGTAGAACTTGGCAGCGATAACAGCCTGCACTGGCATACCATTGGAGATGGCAAGGCAAAAGGGCTTTGCGGCAGTGGTTTAATCTCACTGGTCGCCCGGCTGGTAGAGAGCGGGCGGATTGACGAGACCGGCGCGCTGATAGACCCGGAAGAAGCTCCGGATGGGGAAGACTGCGTATGGATTGGAGACAGCGGAGTCTTCCTGACACAGCAGGACATCCGCCAGGTACAGCTGGCAAAATCAGCAATCTGTGCGGGTATTTTGACCATGCTGGAGGAATGTGGGCAGCCGGCAGAAGAAATCGGAGAGTTTGATATCTGCGGCGGATTCGGCAGCTATATTGACCCGCACGCAGCGGCAGTCATTGGGTTGTTTCCGCCCGTGCTGGAAAACCGGGTAAAAGTGCTTGGAAATGCAGCCGGTTCCGGTGCGGTGATGCTGCTTGACCAGGAAATGCGCAAAACAGCAATGCATCTGCGTGACAGTGCAAAGCTCATAGAGCTTTCAACCAGTCCGGTATTTATGGAACAGTATATTGAACAAATGTATTTTGAAACCGAATAATAAAAACCTGAAGGGAATGTTTGAGAATGGCAGATACCCATAAGCAGAGATTTGCAAAGGCGTTGCGCCGTGAAAAGATTACAGGCCATGTGCCGCAGTTTGAGCTGGTGTTTTTCCTCACAATGGAGGCATTTGGCCGTGTGCATCCCTCTCATCGGTATTATTCCCAGTGGAATCAGATGAGTACGCATGAGAAGGAACTGCATTTGCAGGATATGGCTGACCTGTATATCAAGACTGCCCAGCGTTATAATCATGACGCAATTTTTGTACATCCCAATCCGGCCAATCTTCCCGAAACCCGCCGTTTGCTGGAAATCATCCGTGAGAAGACCGGGGATGAATATTTCATTGTGATGCATGGCGATACAACGCTGAGTATTCCCACAGGAGAAGACATGATGGAGGTTTCTGTACAGATGTATGAAGACCCCGACAGCCTGCACGACCAGCAAAACCGCTGGATGGAGGCTGCTGAAAAGGGTGCTTCTGCGCTGGCAGGAACCGGCCTTCTGGATGGCTTTGCGCTGTGCTCTGACTATGCGTTTAATGTAAACCCGTTCTTTTCCCCGGATTTGTTTGCCGAGCTGGTAGCTCCGCATTTGAAGGAATGTATCGATACCTACCGGCGCTTGGGGTATTATACCATTAAGCATACCGACGGCAATATCAACCCCATTCTGGATCAGATTGTGGGTTGCGGCCCGGATGCCCTTCATTCCATTGACCCGCAGGGCCATATGAGCTTGACCGAAGTCCGTCAAAAATATGGCGACCGTATCTGCACAATCGGCAACGTGAACTGCGGCCTGCTGCAAACTGGTACGGAAGAAGAAGCAGTGGAGGATGTTCGCCGCTGTCTGCGTGAGGGAATGGACGGAAATTATGGATTCATTTTCTCAACTTCCAACTGTGTTTATACCGGCCTGCCGCTGGAACGGTATGAACTGATGCAGAAAATCTGGCGTGAAGAGGGAATCTACCGCTGAGAATTTGCCCCCGCTTCGGCATCATTGCCCGATGCGGGGGCATTTTTTGCGTAAAATCAGGGATGCCAGTGTTTTTCGATCTCCTCACGTATAATGGCAACATAACGCTGTGCCTTGGCGATATCGTGATTGATGGTATAAACGTCGCGCTGTGTGATTTCCAGTTCACATCCGTGTGCAGCCTCGAGAGTTGCACGGATATGGGCACGGAAAGCATCTTCGTCCAGGTTTTCACCTACGCCGAGAAAATTGGGGCTTGGTTTGCGGTGGAAGATGGTTCGAGTACCTCGCAGCTGTTCTCCCATAAAGGTTTCGTCGCACCAGGGAGAAACGCTCACCTTGCGGAGATTCTGGAACTGGCGGATATATTCCCATACTGGGTGCACCGGTTCACAGCAGCCGTAAGAAAGCAGGCCATAGCAGTCAGCAACCTTTTTGTAATATGGGAAGATAAATTCACCGAACATCTCGGGAGAAATACTCACGGTTTCCTGTGAGTCCATAAATCCCCAAACATCTTTTGGCCCAGTTACATGGTCGGCGGGCAGTTCTTGTGTAAAACAGCGGCTGCCCTGTCCCACACCTTCAAATTCTGTGGTGGGGAGCAAAAGATTTTCTTCCGTAAGGAATTTGAAATAGGCCAGGTAATCGTCTGTCAGGCGATCCATCATCTTGTGAAACAGTTCCGGGTAATCGTACATGGAGAAGCACATGGTTTCCAGCCCCATCAGATGAACAACATCCTGTGTGGGAACGGAATACAATCCGCCGCCGGTCATACGCACGGGGAGAATATCACCAAAGGCTTCTTGTGCTGCATCTGCATAGGCTTTGGTACCTTCGCGGTCTACGCCAAATTGTGAATCATGCAGCAAATCCCAGCCTTCTTCCAGGTCGCTGATCACATAGTTAAAATGGTGTCCAAGAGAAACGCCATTTCCATCAACGGCAAAACTGCGGCCGATCTCCTGTCCGAAAGGAATAAACCAGGTGCGCCAGCTTATCGGAAAATAATCCGGTACCACCCAGTCGTCATCCAACAGGGTAAGGTTGAGAAAATTCCGATATAAAGACGATTCCAGAGCACGTGCTGTTTCATTTTCACAGCGCAGCATGGGTGGAATGATTTCCTGTTCAAAAGTATCCATCTCA
>CHCFR05602__coassemble_582_pt1 | contig 19824 bp, 19 predicted proteins | sample CHCFR05602__metabat2_low_PE_052 | metagenome-assembled genome bin CHCFR05602
AAACCGGACTATAATAATTATTGTCCGATTTCGGATTATTTTACTATGAAATGGGGAAGCGAATTGACACAGGAAGATTTTCGAAAACTTTTAATCGAATACAACAGCCTGTATAAAGAAATGGACCGGATTTACCATTCCCTGGCGCGTTATTATGGCCTTTCAGACTGTGCCTTCTGGCTTCTGTATACCATCCGTGAATCTGACAGCGTTTATACACAGAGCAAGCTGTGCGAAATGCTCTCTTTGAGCAAACAGACCGTCAATTCCGCACTGAAAACGCTGGAGGCGGCCGGATATATTGAAGTAAAGGCCAGCGGTGCAAACCGGAAAAACAAGCAAATCTGGCTGACGGAAGAAGGGCTGCGCTTTGTTACAGAAACAATCGACGATATCTTCCTGATGGAACAAAAAACCTTTGAGCATTTTAGCGCGGAAGACCGTGCGCTGTTCCTCTCACTTAACCGCCAATATGTGAGCAGCCTGCATGAAGAAGCAAGTAAAATCCTCACCGGGCAGCTTGCTTCCCCAAAATCACCGAGCACTTGATGAAATTACAGGAGGAATTTTCATGAGAATCCAGCTGTCGGAACACTTTACATACCCGAAACTGTTCCGATTTGTCCTGCCATCGGTCATTATGATGATTTTCACTTCGATTTATGGCGTAGTGGACGGCCTTTTTGTCTCCAATTTCGTGGGGAAAACGCCTTTTGCCGCTGTAAACCTGATTATGCCGCTGTTGATGGGGCTGGGGACCATTGGATTTATGATTGGTACAGGCGGCAGCGCACTGGTGGCCAAAACGCTGGGAGAAAAAGACCACCAGCGTGCAAACCAGTATTTTTCCATGCTCATCCGGGTCACAGTGATTGCCGGAATCGTTTTGACGGTTTTGGGCCTTGTCACCATCCGGCCGGTTGCCGCTGCTTTTGGCGCTACAGGACAGATGCTGGAAAACTGTGTGATTTACGGAAGTATCCTGCTGGCATTTCAGGTTCCCTTTATGCTCCAAATCTTTTTTCAAAGCTTTTTTGTCACTGCTGAAAAACCCCGGCTTGGGCTGTGGATGACGGTTGGCGCAGGGGTTACCAATATGGTTTTGGACGCCCTGTTTGTCGCTGCATTTCAATGGGGCATTGCCGGAGCTGCTGTCGCCACCGGTTTGAGCCAGATGGTGGGCGGCGTTCTTCCGCTCCTCTATTTTGCCCGGAAAAATACCAGCCTGCTCCGCCTGACAAAATCCCGCATTGAATTTCGTGCCTTGCTGCGGGTATGTGCAAACGGTTCTTCCGAGCTGATGACCAACCTTTCCTCTTCTGTAGTAAACATGCTGTATAATTTGCAACTAATAAAACTCGCAGGAGAAGATGGTGTGGCCGCTTATGGGGTGTTGATGTACGTCAACTTTATTTTCATTGCGATTTTTATCGGCTATGCGATTGGAAGCGCCCCCATCGTCGGCTACCAGTATGGAGCGGCAAACCACCCGGAGCTGAAAAACATGTTCCGCAAAAGCCTGATGATTACGGCGGTATCCGGTGCAGTGCTCACGCTGCTGGCAGAACTGCTGGCCGCACCTTTGGCGCAGGTCTTTGTGGGATATGATGCCGCGCTGTATGAAATGACCCGCCACGGGTTTCAGCTGTTTGCCCTCTCTTTCCTGTTCTGCGGGTTCAATATTTTCAGCTCTGCCTTTTTCACGGCGCTCAACAATGGTGCAGTCTCGGCTGCCATTGCCTTTTCGCGGACGCTGGTGTTTCAGATCCTTTCGATTCTGGTCTTGCCCCTGTTGCTGGGAATCGACGGCATCTGGCTGGCAATTGTCATGGCAGAGCTGCTCGCGCTGGCCGTTACCCTCTTTTTCTTCCTCTTCAAAAAGAAGCAGTACCAGTACCTGTAAGGGTACGATGCCCAAATTTTCCATCATTTCCATATGCAGATTGACGCTTGCCTTTTTGCTGCCTTTGCAGTATCCTATACTCAAAATTGCCTGAAACGCAGGCAGCAAAGGAAGGCAGGTAGTAAAAAGGATGAAAAGCGCAGTTTTTTATGGCAGGCACGACCTGCGGATGGAAGAAAGCCCCATGCCCACCCTTCGCCCGGAAGAGGTTCTGATTCAGGTGAAAGCCTGTGGTGTATGCGGTACCGACGTGCATATTTTTGAAGGCGACCCCGGCGCGGCCGAGGTGACGCCCCCCACCATTCTGGGGCACGAATTTTCTGGAATCATTGTAAAAACCGGCGAACATGTTACACGGTTCCAGCCGGGCGACCGTGTGTGTGTAGACCCGAACCAATACTGCGGCCTTTGTGATGCCTGCCGAAATGCTCTTGCCCACTACTGTGACCATATGACAGGTTACGGCACCACAGTGAACGGTGGTTTTGCGGAATACTGCGCCGTACCGGAAAGCCAGGTATACCGCCTTGGCGAGCACACCAGCTTTGAGCAGGGCGCTATGACCGAACCGGCGGCCTGCTGTCTGCACGGCATTGACATGTGCGAAATCCGCCCCGGTTCACAGGTACTGGTGATTGGCGGCGGGATGATCGGCCTGCTGATGGTACAGCTGGCACGGCTTTCGGGCGCTGCAAAAATCGCGCTGCTGGAGCCGGTGGAGAGCAAGCGCCAGACCGCCCTGAAATTGGGCGCAGACGTATGCATTGACCCCCTGACCGAAGACCCTGCCGAGCAGCTGCGGGCGCATGGCCTGGACTGGATTCAGACTGTGATTGAATGTGCCGGTTTGCCGTCCACTGCTGCGCAGGCGGTTGAACTTGCGGGGAACAGAGCCACGGTGATGCTGTTCGGCCTGACCAAGCCGGACGACACCATTGCACTGCGGCCGTTCCAGATTTTCCAGAAGGAGCTGACCATCCGGGCGTCTTACATCAACCCGTACACGCAAAAACGGGCGCTTGACCTGATTGACTCCGGGCGGCTGGACGTTACCAGCATGATACACCGCGTATGCGGCCTTGCGGAACTGCCTGAAATTTTATCCAACCCCGCCCTGCGCGCAAAGGGAAAGTTCATCATTTCCCCTGAGCTGTAAACGACAAAAAGCATCGCATCCAGAAAAATGGATTGCGATGCTTTTTTAATTACCTGTAGGGACTTCGAAAATCGGCAGCGAGCCAACTGAGCCGCCGCACACAAATTCCCGCAGGGGCGGCGGAAAACGTTACGTGCGGTTGGCAACCGCTCTGCACTTCATTCCCCTTGTGGGAACAGGCTTTCAACCGTCCTGTCACACCCAGCAGGGGAATAGGTAAAACGGTCCATATGGCGCTCGGTGAAAAAGTATGTCGGCGGGTCGGGGCGGTAGTCGTATTCAAAGGTTTCAATGATAATCAGTTTAATTTTCATCCGGCTGGGTACAATGCTTTTAATGAATACGCTGGCCTGCTGCCCGGGGCTTACCCCGTCTTTGGGCTCTGCCAGCCCCGCCAGATTGGGCGCCAGCTCTACAAAAATCCCATACGGCTCTACGCTTCGCACGATTCCCGCAACCGTTTCGCCGGGGGCAAAGGCGGCCGCGTTTTCCTCCCAGGTGCCCAAAAGCTCTTTGTGTGAAAGCGTGATGCGCCGGTTCTCGGTTGATTTTACCACCGCGCGGATATCCATCCCCACGGTAAAGCGCTCACGCGGGTGGTCAATGCGCGAAACGGAGATGGAGTCAATGGGCAAAAGCGAAGCCACGCCGCAGCCGATGTCAGCAAATGCGCCGAAGGATTCCAGATGGGTGATGCGCGCATCTACCACGTCGCCCGGCCGCAGGTGAGAGATAAATTCCTCCATACACCGTTCCTGCGCTTTTCGCCGGGAGAGCAGGGCGATGGGGGTTCCGTTTTCGTCGCGCGTGATTTCGGTTACCACAAAGCATACCGGGCGGTTGACGCGCGAAATCATGGCGATATCCCGTACAGTCCCTTCCCGGATGCCGATGGCTCCTTCCTCCCGCGGGATAATGCCGCGTATCCCGTGCAAATCTACAATCAGATTGTGCGCGCTGTCGCAGATCAGGGCCCGTGCCTCCAGAATCCTGCCTTCCCGGCAGGCATCGAGAAGGGCGCCGGGGGTCAGTATGGCGTTTTTGTTTTCCTGTGTATCGATGAGCCAGCCTTCGGGAACATAATTCATATTGTATGCATTCCTTTCTGATAACGTTTGCAGCCGGAACAGGCGCGCTGCGCTTTGCCTCCCTGCTTTTCAAACATATGCGCACGTTCTCAGAAAGATGATGCCTGCGTAGAAAAAGGGCTTGCATCTGCACGGCATTTCCTCTAGAATAAAGATACTGTCCTAAAATTGCTGTTTCACATTTTGTATGGAAAGGATGTTACCATGATGAAAAAAAGATATGCCGCAATGGCATTGGCTGCGGCCTGCCTGCTCACGGCTTTTTCCGGGTGTGATTCTCAGCCCAAGGAAAACCCCGCGGTCATAACTACAGCGCTTTCTTCCGGCACAGGAGAAAGCACCGGCAAAGAAACCGTCAATATGGACCAGTTCCCGGAAGGAACGGACGAGGGAACCGAAATCGGCTATCAGCTGGAGCTGCCCGAAGAGGGGGAAGAGATTGCGGTGATGACCACCAGTATGGGCGAAATCCGCATCCGCCTTTTTCCCGAAGCAGCGCCCAAAACCGTGTATAACTTCAAAAAGCTGGCGCAGCAGGGATATTATGACGGCCTGACCTTCCACCGCGTGATTGAAGATTTCATGATTCAGGGCGGTGACCCCGAAGGCACCGGCGCCGGCGGCGAGAGTATCTGGGGCGAGGATTTTGAAGATGAATTCAGCAAAAACCTGCTGAACCTGCGCGGTTCGCTGGCAATGGCCAATTCCGGCAGCAACACCAACGGCAGCCAGTTCTTCATCAACCAGGCCGGGCCTGTAGATTCCAGTATCTGGGACACGATGAAGGGGAACTATGACCAGATCAAAAATATGAGTGATGAAGAAAAGCAGTCCGTACAGAGCTACTATGGCTATACGTTTATGAACACTGATCTGCTCACCGACGAGTACAAGAAGATTTACGAAGAGCAGGGCGGCAACCCTTCTCTGGACGGCGCATACAATGCCTTTGACCCCCAGCGCGGCCACACGGTGTTTGGGCAGGTGTTTGAAGGGATGGACGTAGTTGATAAGATTGCAGCGGTCAAAACAGACAGCTCCAACAATAAACCCAAAGAAGACGTTATCATCGAAAAAGTCGAGATCGTACAGTACAAGAAATAAAGCAAAGAACCCCGGAGGAACCGCCAATACAGCGGATTCTCCGGGGTTTTCTGCTTGATTGGCAAAGAGCGTACTTGTTTTGGGGGCTTCTCGCCCCCTTACCCCCTCGCCAAAGGGGCTAAAGTCTCGCCTGCCGGCTCGGTCGGCGCCTTATTGTGTGCCACTGGCACACGGCGCCCCTTTGGAATCCGTATGCTCGCTCCGCGCCGGAATAGGGACTGTTTTTATTTATGCAAATGCTTTGTTGTAGATCTCCGTCAGCTTCTCATGCTGCTCGCCGACGATCATGCTCACATAATTGCCGCTCTGCTCTACGCTGCACTTCTTGATGATGGCGTACTGCTCGGGCAGGTAGTCTTTGTTCTGTGCCAGCTTGGATTCCATGCGCTTGTCCAGCTGTTCTTTGACGGTCTTGGCGGCGTCGGCGTCTTTCGCTTCAATCATCACAACCTCTTCGCACTTGATGCCGGAAGCGTCTACCAGCGCTGCAAACTGCTTCACGTCATCTGCTTCGATGCCGTAATTGCTCTTGAGCCCGCCTTCGTCCAGTTCAATCACATCGCTGAACCCGACTTCGCTTTTCATGCTTTCCAGGACTTTGGGCAGGTCGGCGCTCTTGTTGGAATTATCCTGGCTGCACCCAGCCATGGTGATTGCCAGAACCAGTACTGCGAGTAAAGACAAAACCTTTTTCATGCTTTTCATTTCCTTTCATAACATTTTTTGTATTTCTTCCTGTGGTGTTTCGATCCTGCAAACCGACTGCACCTGCCAGAGGCGCAGCCGCTTTCTGCACAGATGCAGCTGCCAGATTTCACCCGCTACGCGGACAAAGCACTCCGCTTTTCCCTCGGAAAACCACCCGCAGGGCAAAGAAGCCCGGCCGAAAGCGTCTTCCAGCTCAAAGCGGCCGCCATATCGCTGGGAAAATTCCGGTGCATGGTAGACATATTGCAGCGCGGCCTCCAAATACCCGTCCGGCTCAAAAACCGGACGCCCGGCGCGCTGCCGGCTGCGCGGCGGCTGCGGCCCTGTGAAAAGCTGCCGGAGAGTTCCGCAGGTCTTCCGCTTAGCAGCGACAGAATCAGGGGAGCCAAACCGGTGCTTTTCATCAGAAGCTGCTGGCGTTCTTCATCAGATAGTCAATCCATGCTTCCGCACCGGCGTCGGTAAAGTGGATGCCCATATCTTCGGGGTCGCTGCAATATTCGGGGATCAGGCTGCCGTTTTCGTCCTTCATGACAGAAGCGACGTCGGCAAAATGATAGCCCTTTTCTTCTGCCAGCTTTTTCAGCTCGGCATTGTATTTTTCAATGTTTTCGTTGTTCAGGTTCTTCAGCTGGGTAGATTCCAGCATGGGGGTCATGGACTGGAGGTAAATCTCTGCATCGGGGGACTTTTCGAGAATCCGGTCAATCAGGGTCTGCATGTTCTTGACGGAATCTTCAATGCCATACAGGCCGATGTCGTTCATGCCCAGCATGATAAACACCTTTTTGGCGCCGCTGGCCTTCACGCCGTCTTCAATCAGCATCTTTTCGCCCTGATAGACGGGGTGTACGGAATCGGTGGTAATCTTATCCAGTGCGTTGCCGCTTCCCAGGCTGCCGGAGGTGAGGAACTGCGCTTTTCCCAGCGCGCCGCTGTGGCCCTGGCAATAATAGTACAGGCGCAGCGAAACCGAATCGCCGATAAAGACCGCGTCGTCATAAAATTCAGTCCCAACCGGCTGGGCAGTCGTTTCGGCCGCAGAGGACTCCTGTGCCTCAGAGCTTTCTGTTTTGGAAGAAGAGTCTTCACTGCTCTGGGTAGAAGCATCGGAAGAGGCGGTATCAGCCCCGGTGCTCTGGCTGCCGGAATCTTCGGTGCTGCAGGCCGTAAACAGCATCAGGCATGCGGCAAGCAGGGCAGCAATTTTTGTCAGCTTTTTCATAAATCAACAACCTTTCTGATAATCAGGCAAAATCAAATAAACTGTAGCGGCAATCCCCGGCGCAGCAGGCGTTTTTCTGGTGGATTCCGGAACATTATAGCATTTTCTGCCCGTCATGACAATGCTTTTTCCGAAAACTACGCCTGAAAGCCCGAGGGCTTCTGCTGCCGTTCGCGTTCCAGATTTTTCATCTGGCGCACATCCCTGCCGGCGAACATCACGCGCTGGTATCCACCAATCATACGCGAAACCATGCGCTCCCCATAGCGCTCCAGCAGCTCCTTCATCGAGAGGTTGGTGCTGATGATGGTGGGCTTTTCGGCCATCAGGCGGGTATTGATGATGTTATACAGCGCCGCCGTCACAAACGTGGTGGAAAACTCCGTCCCCAAATCGTCCAGAATCAGCAAATCACAGTTCAGCAGGAGCTGGTTGGTGTCCCCGTCCGAGCGCCCGAAGCGTTCTTTTTCCAGTTCGGTGGCAAAGTTCTGCACGGAACCATAGACCACGCCGTACCCTTTTTGAATCACCTCACGCGCAATGGAGAGGGAAAGGTGCGTTTTTCCCAGCCCGGTCCTTCCCTGAAACAGCAGGCTGTTGGAATGTGCCTGGAAATTCGCCGCATAGTTTTTGCAGCCTTCCAGCACGGCCTTCATGTGGCTGCGCGGCGACACGCCGCCGGATTCCTGCCGGTCGGAATAATAGCGCAGGTCGAACTGTTCAAAGCCCGAAAGCGTCAGCGGCGTCATCTCGTTCAGGCGGCGGTAGGCTTCCTGCCGCAGCAGCGATTTTAAACAGCTGCACATCCGGCCGTCGATATAGCCGGTATCGCCGCATTGTCCGCACCGGTATTTCGGCTCCAGGGCGTCTTTTTCCAGCCCGGCCCCCAGCAGCAGCTCTTCCCGCTCCTTTTGCAGTGCGAGGCTTTTCTCTTTCAGCTCAGTCAGGGCCTGTGCGGTGTTTTTTCCGCCGAAAACAGCCCTGGCTGTGGAAGACGCCACCGAAGCCAGCTCGTGCTGGATTTCCTTTGCACGGGGGCAGAGCAGATAAAATGCCGACCGCCGCTGTTCAGCTTCCTGCTCGGCATGGTTTTTCCTCTGCCGCAGTACGGCCATCGCGGAATCATACACTTCACGGCTGTATCCCATCGCGTTTACTCCTTTCCAAAGTATCCCCAGCGGCTGGTGCGCTCATACTCATCCAAATCAAAACTGGTCTCTTTTTCTGCCTGGCGCGAAGCTGCCCGCTCACTCTGGGCGTCCATCGCCTGCTGGGGGGTGCGGATTCCCGCCTTGTGCCAGCGCTCCAGAATCCGGTTGATATAGCTCAAGTTCATGCGGCCGGTGGAATCAACGCACCGGTCATAGGCTTCGCGCAGCATTTCTTCCCCAAAGCCCCATTCTACCAGCCAGCGGCGGGCAAACTGTTCTTCCCGCGTACTGGGGGAACGCCTCGGGATGCGCAGCGCGGATTCTACCCGGCGCCACGCCTGCTCGTTTTCTTTCAGCTGGCGCAGCTTCTGCTCGGCGGCTTCGTGGCTGAACACGCCGTCTGACGCCCAGCCTTTGGCGACCGCTTCGATATAATTGGTGTTGTCGCGCCCTTTATCCTTGACATATTGCAGCAGCATCACGATGACATCCACGGGCAGGCCGTAATCATCGTGAATGAAAAGCAAACTGGAAGAAAGGCCGGGCGAAATGGGCCTTCCCAGAATCAGCTGGGCTTCCTGCATCAAAAAGCTGATCTCCTGCGATTCATTGATGCGCTGTGACACAAATATGCCGTCCGGCTTGGGAATCCGGCGCGGCATCTTTTTCTCTGCGGGCTTATTTTCGGGCTGGGATTTTGGCTGCGCTTCCGGCGCGGGCATAGACGACACCAGCCGGGGCGCTTCCTGCCGGGCAGTTTCTTCCTGCACAGGCTGCCGGGGCGCGGGGCTTTCACTTTTCGCTTCCGATTCCATCCCGGCGGGGGAAAGCTGTTCCCCGCAAACGCGCAGAAGCCCGGTTTCTACCCAATACTGCATGGCGTCGCGGGTATCGGCGGGGCTGGCCCCCACCGCCGCTGCCAGTGTTTCAACGGTGATTTCTTCCCCTGCGTGGCGAAGCGTCCACAGCAGCACCTTGAGCTGCACCGCTCCCGCCAGACGCATATGGGTATCTACCAGAGAGGAAGGAACTGCAAACACCGAGTTCCATTCTCCCAGATTCATCTGATATGACATTCTCCTGACCATTCCTTTCCTGCAAAGACCACGCTGCCCTTCTCTCTAAAACCTCCGGCAATTCCCGGTAGAAGGGCCTGTTTCGAATGTTCTCATTATATCACAGCTTGTCCAGTGTGGGAATGGTACAAAGTGACAGAAAAGCCATATTTCCTGCCCGATTAAAAGCGGAACTTGAGCTCCGTGCCGGTGAGATACCCGGCCTGTTCCGAGCACAAAAAGGCTGCGGCTTCTGCGATTTCCTGCGGGGAAATCCCTGTCCGCCCGCCGCTTTTCTTTCGGCAGGCATCCACAGCTTCCTGCAAAGAAGAAAAAGGCTCCACCGGGCCCGGCGAAATCACATTGGCGGTAATCCCCTTTTCCCAGAGTGATGCTGCGGCTCCCAGCACGGCGGCTGTCCGCGCACTCTTGGCGGTGTTATAGGAATACGACGGAGAAGGGCAGTCCATGTTGCTGGAAAAAGCCAGAAAACGGCCCCAGCGGCGCTTCTCCATTTCCGGCGCCACCAGCGGCAGCAGATGATACACCGGCAGCACTTCCTGCTGTACATCCTGTGCAGAGGCTTCGCTGTCCAGCGCCCATACCGGTTCACAGTTCCAGCCCGCTCCCGGCCCGATAATGCACACATCCAGCCGGCCGAAAATTTCCAGTGTCTTATTGACCAGCCGCGCACAGTCTTCCTTTATAAATACGTCTCCCTGTATGACCGCCGCATCGGCGCCCATAGCAGCGGCAGCTTCTGCCACCTGGCGTGCGGCCTCTTCATGGCTGCGGTAATTGATTGCCACCGAATATCCTTCCCGCGCGAGCGTAAGGGCAGTGCTCCTGCCAATCCCTGTGCCGCACGCGCCGGTAATCAGCGCGGTTTTTTCAGGCTTTTTCAAATCCGTCACCCTCATCGTTTTTTCTACAATATACCATTTCCCCCTGCCGGATTGCAACCTCCGGGCAGGGGGAAAACGATGATTTTAGTAAATTTTCAAACTGTCTTCACGGTTCATTCACTTAATTTCCGCGCGGCGCATCATCAGCCATGCCGCCAGCAGGCAGAGCACGCTGCACACCAGCGCAGTGGTGATGGGAATCCACAGGAAAACGCCTTTTTCTGTGTGGCCGGTAGCCAGTATCATAATCTGTTTCAGCAGCCAGGTATACCCGCCGTGCAGCAGAGGCTTATCTGCCATGGGCAGCAGGATGAACAGCGTGCCGGGTACTAAAATGGAAACCAACAGCTTGCCGGTTTTGGAAAGCCGGTAATACAGCAGAGTGATGGCAAATCCCGCGCTGCCCATCAGTAAGCATATGGCGAAAATCCAGAAAAATTCCTGCGCGGCAAAAAACACCGGGTTTGGATAAAAGAACTCGCCGGCGTAAATCTGCGAAAACATGCTTTCATAGTTTAAAAACAGGCTGAAAATCCGCCCGGCCAGCAGACAAATAGCCGCTTCTCCCGCACACAGCGCCGTCAGTGCAGTAGTCCAGCCCACAAACTGGCTTTTTCTCGAGATGCCGTTCTGCTGGAAGAACCGGAAGTATTCCCGGAACGCCACCAGCCCGGTGACCAGCGTGAAGATGATGCAGGTCATCTCAAAGCCGGAAATGCTGTAATCCGTGTTTTCGCTCCGGTTGAAGTGCAGGAACAGCCCGGAAGAGAGCAGGATTCCGGTCACGACCCCAAAAGCAATCAACAGGGAATTGCGCACATTATATAGATAATATCGGGTTGCCAGCTTCATGAAAAATCCCTCCCGTTTTCTTCGGTCATAGCCACAAACAGCTTTTGTAAATCCATCCGGCCGGTTTCCAATGTTTCCGGCAGGTGTTTTTCCGGCTGGCCGTAAATCACCGCAGTTTTCAGCCCGCCGATAGACTGCTGCGACAGCACCTGTTTCCCGGCGATAAAGGCATCCACTTCCGACTGCTTGCCGCTGACGGTATAGCCGCTGTGCAGCAGCTCTTCACAGGTCTTGTGGCACATCACCCTGCCGTTGTGCAGGATGATGACCTCTTCCAGCAGGGAAGCGGCTTCTTCAATCAGATGGGTGGACAGGACGATGGTGCGGGGGTTCCGGCCATAGCTTTCCAGCAGTTCCCGATAGAACATCTCCCGGTGTCCTGCGTCCAGTCCCAGCACCGGTTCATCCAGCAGCAGATAGGGAACATCCACCGCCAGCGCCGTGATGAGCTTGTAAATCGAGCGATAGCCCGTGGAGAGCTTGCTGGTTTTCTTTTTGGGGTTCAGCCCGAATTTTTCGCACAGCGCGTGGGCGTATTCCATATCAAAGCCGCCATAAATCAGCTTTGTCCAGGCAAAGACCTTCTGCACCGTCATTTCTTCCGGATACAGCTCCTGCTGCCCCATGTAGAAGATTTTCCGCAGCGCATTTTCGTTTTCCATGCAGGGCTCTCCATCCACCCGGATTTCTCCCCCGGTGGGGAACAGCCTCCCGGTAATGCAGTTCAGCAGCGTGGTTTTGCCTGCGCCGTTGCGGCCCAGCAGGCCGTAGATTTTCCCTTCTTCAAACGAAAGGCTGACGTTGTCCAGCGCGCGGATGTCTTTAAAGGTTTTGCTCACCTGTGTGCAGGTAATGGCGTTCATTCTCTGTATCCCCTTTCCAGCAGCTTCAAAAGCTGTTCTTCGGCCAGACCCAGCTTTTTGGCCTCCGTCACCAGCGGGCGGATATACCCTTCATAAAAAGCGTTCTGGCGTTTTTCACGGATTTTTTCCTGTGCCCCTTTGCTCACAAACATACCGACTCCCCTTTTCTTATACAGGATGCCTTCCTCTACCAGCAGGTTTACGCCCTTGAGCACCGTCGCCGGGTTGATTTGCAGGCTGACGGAAAGCTCGGTGGTGGAGGGGACCTGTGTTTCCTCCGGGTAAGCGCCCAGAAAGATTCCGTCCTCCAGCCCGGCGGCAATTTGCAGGTAGATGGGGGTTTCCAGTGTTGTATCCAGTTTCATGCTCTTCCCCCTTTGTTGGTTGACTGGTTAATTACTTCTGTAACTAACTATATAACAACCCCTGCTTTTTGTCAAGGGTTTTTTGAAAATACGCGCCTGCAAAAATCTGCGCAGATACCTTACATTCTTGTCATTATTGTCATGGTGCTGTTTTTTTTGCAAAACTGTGCTATAATCAAGACAGTTTTGCAAAGAATCCCTTTACCGTTTTTGGAAAGGAAGGATGACTATGAGAGCCTTTCGGGCCCATTTTCGGAGCATTTGCCTGCTGCTTGCCGCCGTGCTCCTTTTATTCCCGCTGGGGTGCAGCTTTCAGGAGGAACCGTCTTCCAGCCCTTCGCCTGCTGCACAGGATACGCCGTCACCTGACCCGACCGCCGCGCCTGCGCCGACCGCCACGCCATCGGCGCAGAAAATACTGGAAGGAATCCTGATTCGGTATTATGACGGTTTTCTCACCATACGTACACAGGGGAATGATGATTATACCTTTGCTGTGGTCAATGTGCCTTTTTCGGGGCTTCCCGGAACAGAAAACGGGGCGTATTTTGAAATTGGATATCTGGGAGAGCTGGACGAGGAAGCCGGTATCCAGCCGGTCACCGTGCTTTCGGTCGAAAAAACAGCCGATGCCGATGAGAACCTCAGCAGCATCCCGCTCGCATGGCTGGATAACGGCGTGTTTTCCAGCGGCTATTCAAAGGCATATGTCGCGCTGCAATCCATGACCACCGAAGAAAAAGTCGGACAGGTCCTTTTGGGCTGTACGCCCTCCAGCGGGGCCGGCAGCGATGCGGCTGCCTATCATCTGGGCGGCTTTGTGACCTTTGCGCGCGATTATGAAGGGAAAACCCGCTGGCAGATTCAGAATATGATTCAGGGCTGGCAGTCGGCCGCGAAAATCCCGCTGATTATTGCGGTGGACGAAGAGGGCGGCGACGTGGTGCGCATCAGCAGCAACCCCAACCTGCGCGCGACGCCATTCCGCTCGCCGCAGCTGCTGTTTGCCATGGGCAATATGGAGCTGGTTCAGTCTGACGCCGCCGAAAAAGCCAAGCTGCTGCTTGATTTGGGCGTCAATGCCAATCTGGCGCCGGTGGCCGATGTTTCTACCGACCGGGAAGATTTTATCTATTCTCGTTCGTTTGGGCAGGGAGCCGAAGAGACCGCAGAATATGTCACGGCTGTGCTGGAACAGTTCCAGAAGCGCGGGCTTTCTGCTACCCTCAAGCATTTCCCCGGATACGGATCCAACAGCGACACGCACACCGGGGCATCGTTGGATGAACGCAGCCTTTCGCAGCTGGAAAGCCGCGACCTCATCCCATTCCAGGCCGGGATTGATGCAGGGGTTTATTCGATTCTGGTTTCTCACAATACGGTAGCCTGCATGGACAAAAACCTTCCTGCCTCGCTTTCTGCCGAAGTGCACCGCTATTTGCGCGAAGAGATGAATTTTACCGGCATCATTATGACGGATGACCTTTCGATGCAGGCCGTTTCCGGGCAAAAGCTCGATTTGGAACACGGCGTCTATGTACAGGCGCTGCTTTGCGGCAACGATATGATTCTGTGCAGCGACTATGCAGCTGCTTATCAGGAAATTCTGGACGCAGTCAATAACGGGATTATCCCGCAGGATATTCTGGATCATGCGGCCTTCCGTATTGTAAGCTGGAAATGCGTGCTGGGATTGATGTAATCATTTTTGGGAAAGGATGTTGTCAAAATGTCAAAAATTGTCACGGTGCTTCTTCCGGTAGAAGAACGCCACCGCACCCTTCTGGAATCTGCTGCGCCGGAGTACCGGTTTGTGTACCGTTCCCCGGATACCGTCACGCAGGAAGAAATTGACCAGACACAGATTCTCATCGGGAACCCGCCGGTAAAGCTGCTGCACGGCGCAGAAAATCTGGAATGGCTGCAATGCAACAGCGCCGGGACAGACCCCTATCTGGCCCCGGGCGTCCTTGCCCCCAACACGCTGCTGACAAACGCGACCGGCGCTTATGGGCTGGCGATTTCAGAGCACATGCTGGGCATGCTGCTGGAAATCTTCAAGCGCCTGCACACCTATCGCGATGCACAGCACCGGCAGGAATGGAAAAGCCAGGGGAAGGTGCGCTCGATTTACGGCTCTGCTGTGCTGGTGCTCGGTATGGGCGATATCGGCGGGGAATTTGCCAAACGCGTCAAAGCGCTGGGGGCTTATGTGATCGGCGTGCGGCGAACCGACACGCGCTGCCCCGATTATGCCGACGAAGTACACCTGACCGCCGACTTGGACGTGCTGCTGCCCCGCGCGGACGTGGTGGCCATTGCCATGCCGGGCACCCGTGAAACGGCCCATCTGATGGACCGGCGCCGTATCGGGCTGATGAAAGAGGGGGCTGTGCTGCTCAATGTAGGCCGCGGCGCCATTGTGGATACCGAGGCGCTGTGCGACGCGCTGGAAAGCGGCCATCTGCTGGGGGCGGGGCTGGATGTCACCGACCCTGAACCGCTGCCGCAAGGCCACCGGCTGTGGGAGATTCCCAGTGCTGTGGTTACGCCGCACATTTCCGGTTTCTTCCATTTGCAGGAAACGCTGGAGCGCATCATCCGCATTTCAGCCGAAAACCTGAAAGCATACCGCTGCAGCGAGCCGCTTCGGAACCTGGTCGATTTTTCTACCGGTTACCGCCGGCTTCCCAATACGCCTGAAGCATAACCAACAAATACAGGAACACCCCGAAAAACGCGCCGGAATGGGCTTATTTTTCGGGGTGTTTGTAATTATAGAAGCCGGGAAATTATGCCGGTAAAAACAGAGAGAGCAGCACCGTGATAATGCCGCTGACGCCGATGGAAATGCCGCTCATGGCGCCCTGGATTTCGCCCAGCTCCACTGCCTTGGTGGTGCCAACCGCGTGGCTGCTGGTGCCGATGCCCACACCCTGTGCGACCGGGTGTGAGATGCGGAAAATTTTAATCAGCAGGGGAGAAAGGATCGCGCCCAGAATCCCGGTGAAAATAACCGCCGCCACGGTAACGGCTACCAGACCGCCGTGCTGCCGAGAAATCTCCATGGCGATAGGCGTGGTCACAGATTTGGGAATCATCGCCGCGGTCAGGGCTTCATCCAGTCCAAAGGCCATGCACAGCCCCGCTGCACTGACCATGGAAACAACCGAGCCCGCCAGGCAGCCGCAGACCACCGGAAGGAAGTGCTTTTTCAGCACTTCCAGCTGGCTGTAAACCGAGAGCGCCAGCACTGCTGTAGCCGGCGCCAGAAACAGGGAGATGACATCCCCGCCCGCCATAAAGTTCTCCAGCGGGATTTTAAACACCTGTAAGATTGCGATAATCAGGGCGATTGAGATCAGAAGCGGGTTACACAGGGGTGTTTTCAGCTTTTTTTGCAGCCATACCCCAAATTCAAAGGTAAAAACGCAGAGGATAATCCCGAAAAGAGGGGAAGAGGTGATCGCGTCCATTTATTCCCCCTCCTTTCCGGCGTGTGATTTTTCCTGCAAATGGATGACCAGTTTTGCGGTGAGCGCAGAGGCGGCAAAGGTCAAAACGGTGGTAATCACGCAGATCAGCAGCAGGGGCAGCAGGAAGGGGAGCAGGTCTTCTGCATATTCCATAATGCCCACCCCCGCAGGGATGAAGAAAAAGGCCATGTTTTGCAGCAGGAAGTCCGATTTCTGCCGGATGTGCTCCGGGCGCAGCAGGCTGGAAAGCAGCAGCAGAAAGAGCAGAATCATGGCAATTACGCTGCCGGGAAAGGGAATGGGCAAAAGCAGGGAAACGCCTTCCCCCAGCAGGCAGATAGCAAGCACAACGCCGATTTGCAGGATGATTTTCATACACTCACGTCTTTCTATGGGAATCAGAATGTCCTTATTATACCACATCCAGCCCCTGTACACCTTCCGAAGATGGTAAACCGTATCGGGCAATTTTCAGTATTTTTGCAAAAAAGAATGGAAAAAGACAGAAAAGCCATCCCGGATTCGACGTTTTTTTCCCCATGCGTATGCTATACTGAATATCGCGGCTGAAGTGGCTGCACCGTACTTACACTGTCCGGAGCCCGCCCGGGAGGGTTCCGGCAGACAAACAACAAGGGCGCAGGCCCAAAATATAGAAGAGTTCCGCAACGGCACTTTTTATTATAGCCCCCTCTTTGAGGGGGCGTTGTTTGCCACCGGCACACGGCGCCCGAGCCGGCAGGCGAGACCGTTGCCCTCTGGACACCCACCACCTTTTGAAAAATGTGGACGAAAACTTTTGCGTCGCGGGGCAGCTTCTGCGATTTTGCAGCGGTTCCCACGCGAACTGTTTTGTGCAACTTTTTCAGCCAGCTGGGTTTATCGACACACTGAACAGGGCCTCCTTTTTTCGGAGGCCCTGTTTTCTATGCATCACACTACCTGGAACAAATAAAACTTGAGGTAATTGGTCTCGGGAACATTCCACAAAATGGGATGATCGGGCGCCTGCTGGCGGGCTTCAATTTGACGCAGAGAAACATTGGCATCAAACGCTGCACTGCGCAGCATATCGCAGAAAAGCTTCTCGGTCATGAAGTGAGAGCATGAGCAGGTGGCCAGATATCCGCCGCGGGGCAGCAGCTTCATGGCGCGCAGGTTGATTTCTTTATACCCGCGCGCTGCGCTGGAAACCGTCTGGCGGGATTTGGTAAAGGCCGGCGGGTCCAGGATGATGTAATCAAAATTCGCGCCCGGCTCATGTGCAAGCTGCGGCAACAGGTCAAACACATCTGCCTGCCGGAAGCTCATGCGGCCCTCCAGCCCATTACGGCGAGCATTTGATTCCGCCATCTGCACGGCATCGGCGGAAATATCCACCGCGCACACATGCTCCGCACCGGCCTGCGCTGCATTCAGGGCGAAAGAGCCGGTATGCGTAAAGCAGTCCAGCACCCGTTTGCCCGGAGCCAGCCGCGCCGCTGCACGGCGGTTGTATTTCTGGTCGAGGAAGAATCCGGTTTTCTGACCGTTTTCAAAGTCAACCCCATACCGGATGCCGTTTTCGGTGATTTCCGTGACGGTACTCTCCGGGGTGGGCACGCCATCCAGCGGGAAAAAGCCCTTTCCCTCTTCCAGCCCTTCCAGCTTGCGGATAGCGACGTCATTGCGCTCGTAAATGCCGCGGATGTCCTGTCCGTCCTCCCGCAGCATGCGGAACAGCGCCGGGAAGAGCATCTGTTTCCGCTGTTCCATTCCCAGCGAAAGGGTCTGCGTTACCAGGATATCCTGAAACCGGTCTACCGTAAGGCCGGGAAAATGGTCGGCTTCCCCGAAAATCAGGCGGCAGCAGGAGACGTCTTCCCCCATCACGGTTTTGCGGTATTCCCACGCATGGCGCAAACGGCGCTCGAAAAACGCCTCGTCAAAGGTATCGTTCGTATTATTGGAAATCACGCGCACGCGGATTTTGGAATGATGGTTATAAAAACCGGTCCCCAGATAACGCCCTTTGCTGCTCAATACGTCTGTCAGGCAGCCATCTGTCAGCTTTTCGGGCTTTTCAATGCCGGTAATCTCCGCCTCATACACCCACGGGTGGCCGGAGCGCAGGCTGATTTCTCCCTTTTTGGTAATCTGTACCGCAGGGTACATTCTTTCTGTTTTCAAAAGTGTTCTCCTTTATCTGATAGATTGTTCCAGGGCAGCCTTTCTGGCTTCCATTTTGCGGATATGTGCATCCAGAAGCTGCCGGAAGGTATCGTTTTCACGGCGTACTCCCCGCTCGTCGGTATAGCGCACCGGGCGGTAATAGGCCGAAGATTTTTGGTTGCGCAAATATTCCAGCGCTTCCTCCACGCCGCGCGTCAGCGCCAGAAGGTCGGCGATTTTCACCGGATACATGGCGTTATACGGCTCGAGCCGGTACGCTTCGGAATAATTGGCAAGCGCAGGGGAAGATTCTCCCCGCTGCATCTGCGCCAGAGCAAGGTCTGAAAAAATCGATGCACGCGCTGCAATTTCCTGATTCACCGAAATCCCGTCCTGCCGCACGGTTGCCCGGGGCAGCTTGATCCAGGGTTCGCCGGAAAGGTACGACGATGCAAACCGGATGGTTTTTTCGGCATACTCCGCCCCCATCCAGCTGTACAGCTTTGTGAGCAGGTATTTCTGTTCCGGCGTGTCGCCTTCCCCGCACAGCTCTGCGGCGCGGCGAAGCGTTTTTTCCCGGCTGTTCCATTCCTTTACTTTTTCAGAAGCGGTGCGTTCCAAACCCGGATCGTGCGGGATTTCTCCTGCCAGCGCCCAGAACAGAGCGGCCGCTCTTTCAAAATCCAATTTTGTTCTGCTATTCATCTGTATCATCCGCTTTCTACTATGTATCATTCTGGCCGCAATCAATTGCAGGCTTATTATAACACAAATTCTCTCAAAAGGTACAGGCAGACTTCTCGATAAACAAATTTTGAGGGGAAGCCTACATCTGGTTTTCCCCTCAAAAGCCCTCGAATTTATGAAATTATTTACCAGGGAAGATCCCACATCGTCACCTCGGGGTATTCTTCGGGATTGGTCATTTCAATTTTCACCTGCTGTCCCGGAGAAACCAGCTCTTCCTGATAGGTCATCTCGGCTTCGAGCTCTTCCCCATGGTACAGCACGGCACAGGGAATCTGAAGTGTGGTGGAAGCAATATAACCATCCTGATTGACCCAGACCATGCCCTCGGACTTTTCCACTGTAAATTCCGTTGGGATATCCGTTGAAAAGTTTTCGATCTGGCTCATCACAAAATCGCGCAGTGACTCCACATTTCCGGCAGAAATCGCAAACTGGAATTCCTGACCGCCGTCCCTGGTTTTCGAGGTAAGTTCTTTCATTTGTGAAACCGAAATCTCCAGGCTGGGATACACCCTCGAAATCCGCTGCTGCAAAACGGAATATTCCATCTGTGCCCGGTATTTCTGGCCGTTATCGTTGATGTAGAGAGTTGAACCGTCATAAAGCGACTGGGAAGAAAAGCTTCTTTCCGGAAATGTATTTTCCGATTCAATGGCCAGCCTGGTCTGTTTTTCTTCGCGCAAAAATCTGGCTGTCATATCCCAGGAATAGGTCTTGGCGCTTCCCTCGGGGTCTATTACCAGTTCCAGCTGAATCGTTCTTTCCCCGCCGGAAAGGGCGGACGTTTTTTTCTGTGCCTGTGTATAAATCGTGCGGGGGTCAATCTCCTGACATCCCGTAAGAAGGCAAAATAACAGCAGCAGCATGCAACAGGATACGATACGTTTGATGGCTGTCCTCCTCCTTTCGAATTCAAAATTTTGAATTGAAACACATTGAATATTTGACTACGGAGCAAACTGCTCTGGCAGCGAGCTAACTGAACCGCCGCGCACAAATTCCCGCAGGGAATTTACAAGCGCGGTGGTTCCGCATTGCTTCCTGCATCGGAACTTCGTGGGGGTTTGAAAAG
>CHCFR05602__coassemble_680_pt1 | contig 17438 bp, 15 predicted proteins | sample CHCFR05602__metabat2_low_PE_052 | metagenome-assembled genome bin CHCFR05602
ACTATCATCCCACAGTAATTCCCGTTACCGATGCACCAAGCAGCTTTACAAGCGCCTCGGGGTCCATTTCAACCTGCGTACCAATTCGCCCGCCGCTGAAAATAATGGTATCAAACAGTTCGCAGGTTTCGTCAATGACCGTAGGGTACTGCTTCTTCATGCCAATCGGGGAACATCCACCGCGGATATACCCGGTTACTTTAAGCAAATCAGCCACATGCAGCATCGAAACCGATTTTTCACCCACCGCACGGGCCGCGGCTTTCAAATCCAGTTCTTGCCTGACCGGGATGACAAATACAAAATATCCGCCGGATGCGCCCTGGGTCACCAGTGTTTTAAACACCTGGTCAGGGTCTTGCCCTAACTTTTTCGCCACCGCTTCTCCATCGATATGCCCGTCAGAAGCATCATAGGTATAATGGCGGTAAGGAAGCCCCTCTTTGTCCAGTACGCGCATAACATTGGTTTTCTCTTCTTTTTTTGCCATGGAACCACCTTTTCTGTTGGAATCCCGGAAAAAGTTTTCAGGGGAAACTCCGGATACCGGCATCCCCTGAAAATTTTCCTTCATATCATAGCAAAACTGATTCTCTGCTTATTCTTCAATGTGCCACTTCACACCCTGGGGGGTATCCTCCAGCACCACATGGCGGGCCTTCAGCTCGTCACGGATGGCGTCGGCAGTGGCCCAGTCGCGGTTCTTTCTGGCCTGGGTGCGCTTTTCGATCAGGGCTTCAATTTCGGCGTCCAGAGAATTGTCCTTCTCTACATACAGCAGGCCCAGCACGTTAGCCAGCTCCATATACAGGTCCAGCGCCTTCTGGCACAGCTCTTTGGAGGAGCCGCCGTTCACACTGGAGTTGATTTCTCTTGCCAGTCCGAACAGTGCTGCCAAACCGTCGGCGGTGTTCAGGTCGTCGTCCATGGCTGCGATAAACTGGTCACGGTATTGGGTCATGCGTTCAAACGCCTCGTTTTCGCCATCCTTCTGGCCTTCTGCGGCGTTTTCCAGCAGGAAGCGAAGATTATCACGGCAGTTGTAAAGGCGCTCCAGAGAGGCCTTGCACTGCTCGATAATGTCCACGCTGTAGTTGATTGGCATCCGGTAGTGGGAGGAAACCATCAGGTAACGGATGGGCTCATAGCCGTATTTTTCCGCCACATCGCGGACGGTGAAGAAGTTCCCCAGGGATTTGCTCATCTTCTTGTTGTCCACGTTGATATAGCCGTTGTGCATCCAGTAATGTGCAAAGGGGACGCCGTTGCAGCACTCGCTCTGGGCGATTTCGTTTTCGTGGTGGGGGAAAATCAGGTCCTGCCCGCCGCAGTGCAGGTCAATGGTCTCGCCCAGATAGCGGCGCACCATAGCGGAGCACTCAATGTGCCAGCCGGGACGGCCGTGGCCCCAGGGGGATTCCCAGTAGGGCTCGCCGGGCTTGGCAGCCTTCCAGACCGCGAAGTCCATGGGGTCTTCCTTCACGTCACCCACACTGATGCGGGCGCCGGCCTGAAGCTCTTCCAGCGGCTGATGGGACAGCTTGCCGTATTCGCTGAACTTGTTGGTGCGGAAATACACGTCGCCGCCCACAGCATAGGCAAAGCCTTTTTCTTCCAGCTTGGAGATAATGGCGATAATCTCGTCGATGTTCTCGGTGGCCAGCGGATGGATGGTGGCCGGACGGACATTCAGACCGGCGGCGTCCTTTTTGTATTCCTCCATGTACCGGCGGGAAACGGTCAGGTAATCGCTGTTTTCCTCGTTGGCCTTGTTGATGATTTTGTCGTCGATGTCGGTGAAGTTCTGAACATAGGTGACTTTCATGCCCCGGTATTCCAGATAGCGGCGCAGCACGTCAAACACGCAGATGGGGCGGGCGTTGCCAATGTGAATATAGTTGTACACGGTGGGGCCGCAAGCGTAAATTTTCAGCTCGCCCGGAGTCATAGGGACAAGCTCTTCTTTTTGGCGTGACATGGTGTTGTAAATTCTCATGACGATTCTCCTTTATGTGTAATTTGAACGTAGTCTATTCATCAGTTCGCGGCAAATCATACCCAAATCCGCGGGGAAGCGGCTTTAAAATTTGCACCTGCTGCCCCGCGGCATAAAAGTTTTACTCGATTTTTTTCAAAAAATCGTGGGGGATCCAAAGGGGTGTTGTTTGCCAGTGGCAAACGTTGAACACCGACCGAGCCGGCAGGCGAGAACAAAACCCCTTGGTCGCCCGTCGCAACGGGCGAAACACCCCAACCTAAAGGGCGCATTTTTGAAAAGTGAATTTAAAATCTTCCGGGGGAAGATTTTAAAGAGAAAAACTTTTTGAAAGAAAAAAAGTTTTTCTTCTCTGTTCCTGAAAGTAGAATCAGAACCGGCAGCACACACCGGTGCGCTCCCTACAGATATCCCAATGTTTCACATGAAACGGTCTTATGCCGACTGGTTTCTGCACATCTCTTCGATTTCTTTCATGCGCTCTTCCAGACGCTCTGTCTCCTCCTGTACCCTGTTCAGGCACTGGCATAGCGGGTCTGTCACATGGATCTGATCCAGATTTTCAGATGGGCGGGTAACCTTTTCACCGTTCACCCGGACAATCCGGGCGGGAACACCCACGGCGGTGGCGTTATCGGGCACCTCTTCCAGCACGACTGCCCCGGCAGCTACCCGGGCGTTATCGCCCACCCGGAAAGGCCCCAGCACCTTTGCGCCGGAACCAATCAGCACGTTGTCGCCCAGCGTAGGGTGGCGCTTGCCATGCTCTTTGCCGGTACCGCCCAAAGTCACGTTCTGGTAAATGGTGCAGTTGTCGCCGATTTCGGTGGTTTCGCCGATGACCACACCCATACCGTGGTCGATGAACAGTCCCTTGCCAATGGTAGCGCCGGGATGGATTTCAATGCCTGTTTTGTGCCGTGCATGCTGGCTAATCCAACGGGCGATAAATTTATGATTGTGGCGGTAAAACCAGTTGGCCTTGCGATAGGCGCGGACCGCCTTGAATCCGGAATAGAGGAAGTACACCTCCAGACGGCTTCTGGCGGCCGGGTCACGGGCCATAATGGAGTCCAGCTCCTCTTTCAATGACTTGAACATAATATGCTCCTTTCTCTCCGGGAAATCCGCAAAACAAAACGCCCCCATCCCCAAAAGGGGACAGAGGCGGTATCTCCGCGGTTCCACTCCGTTTTATCACTCAGACAGCCGGTAACGGGGCTGAATCGGGCCGGAATTTCCTCCGGCCGGCATGGCTCTTTTGCCCACACAGGCGCATTTCGCCGGTCTTTTGCTGGGAGCGCTTTCAGCCGGTGACGCTCTCTCTCTGGTACATCCGAGCCCGGGTACTTTTCCTGTGTATTGCCGTTATTTTATCAATTCATTGTATGCGGCAGGGCACAGCCCTGTGTCTTTCAGTATAGCCAGAAACCATCGTTTTGTAAAGGGCTTATTTCGCGTTCTTCACGATATCCCAGTTCTGCTTGAGATAAATCAGGCCGGATAACACGGCAAAAAGGGTTGCTATCGCCAAAAATACTTCTCCGATGCACCAAAACAGCACTGCCATATCCTCGCTGACGAAATGAACCAGCCCAAGGCCGCCCAGTTCCCCTATGTATTGCAGCAGCAAAATCACACAGATCGCGACAATCTGGCTGACGGTTTTGACTTTTCCCCAATTGTTGGCGGCAATTACCGAACCTTTTCCCGCCGCTACCAGCCTGATAGAGGTGACCATAAATTCCCGGGCAATAATCAGCAACACCAGCCAAACGTCACACAGTCCCAGGCTGACAAAACACACCAGCGCAGAAATGACCAGGATTTTATCTGCCAGCGGATCCATGAATTTTCCAAAATCGGTAATCTGATTATTTTTTCGTGCCAGCATACCGTCCAGATGGTCGGTATAAGAAGCCGCACCAAAGAGCACCAGTGCAGCCAGATAATGATGGGGGAAGGGCCACAAAATGGCCAATACGAAGAACGGCACCAGTATCATACGCAGCACCGTTAATTTGTTGGGCAGATTCATGAAGCGGATACCTCCTGCAAAGGGTCGCGGCTTAAATTCGTTCGCCGGTCAGGTCGCAGTCCATGCAATCGTCGATGCGAACCTTGACAAACTGGCCGAAATAGGGCTTGTTCCCCTGTGCGGTAAAGAATACCTTCCCGTCAATATCGGGGGAGTCGGCGGCGGTACGCCCAAAGTAGCACTCAGCATACCGGTCAAAGCCTTCGGTAAGCACAGTGACGGCCTTGCCGACCATCTCCTCGCCCTTCTGCTGCATGATTTCCATCTGTTGTTCCATGATGATTTCAGCGCGGCGGTTCTTGGTTTCCTCGTCGATCTGGTCAGGCAGCAGGGCGGCGGGGGTGTCCTCTTCCTGAGAATAGGCAAAGCAGCCCAGACGGTCAAAGCGGATTTCCTGCACGAATTCGGAAAGCTCGGTGAAGTCCTCTTCGGTTTCGCCGGGGAAGCCGGTAATCAGCGTGGTGCGCAGCACCAGGCCCGGCACCTTTTCGCGCATATGGGCAATCAGCTTGGTCAAAGACTCCTTATCGCCGCGGCGGTTCATGGCCTTCAGCACCTTTCCGGAAGCATGCTGCAAGGGCAAATCGATATATTTCACGATTTTCGGTTCGCTGGCCATCACGTCCAGCAGTTCGTCGGTGACGGTATCGGGATAGCAGTACAGCAGGCGCACCCAGCGGAGCTTTTCAATCTGGCACAGCTGGCGCAGCAGCTCCGGCAGCTTCAGCTCGCCGTACAAATCCAGACCATAGCGGCTGGTATCCTGGGCAATGACAATCAATTCTTTTGCGCCGTCGTCCACCAGCTTCTGTGCCTCTTCCACGACACTCTCGATGGTACGGCTGCGGTAGCCGCCTCGGATAAGGGGAATCGCACAATAGGTACAGCGGTTGTCGCAGCCTTCTGCGATTTTCAGATAGGCAAAGTAGCTGGGGGTAGACAGTTCACGGTCGCCGCACAGGGGCATTTTCTCCTTTTCGGGGAAAACATCCTGCGTCCCGCCCTCCATGACCTTGCCGATAATGTCGGCGATCTCGCCGTTGGCGCCTATACCCACTACTGCATCTACCTCGGGAATCTCCTTGCGGATTTCCTGCTGATAGCGCTGAGAAAGACATCCGGTTACAACAATCTTTTTGATGCGGCCCTCTTTTTTCAGGGTTACCAGCTCGAGGATTTCCTCGATGGATTCAGCCTTTGCGCTCTCAATAAAGCCGCAGGTATTGATGATCGCCACATCGGCCAGCGCTGCGTCGTCGCTGAGCTCATAGCCTGCATTTTTCAGGGAAGCCATCAGCATTTCCCCATCTACCTGATTTTTGGCACAGCCTAAGCTGACCATTCCCACTCGTACTGCCATATCGTCCATCCTTATCGTAAATTTATGTGGTAAGCGTTTATGTTATGCGGGTTTTGATTTTCCTTTCAGGAAAACAGAGGAAGGCAACATCAGGAACGAAGCAGAAAAACTTTTTTTCTTGCAAAAAGTTTTTCTCTTTGAAATCTTCCACTGGAAGATTTCAAATTCACTTTTCAAAAATGCGCCTTTCAGGAAAAGATTTTCGCTGCCTGCGGGCAGCGACGCAAAGGGGCGCCGGTCTCGCCTGCCGGCTCGGTCGGTGTTCAACGTTTGCCACCGGCAAACAACACCCCTTTGGAAACCCTGCGATTTTTTGAAAAAAATCGAGTAAAACTTTTACGCCGCGGGGAAGCAAGTGCAAATTTTGATGCTGTTCCCACGCGAATCGACTGCGGGGGCTACGCCGGCTTCGGAATTTATTCCTCTTCGTACAGGAAGTCTGCCAGCACGGTTTTGATATCCTCCCAACCGTATCCCAACCGCTGCAGGGCTGCTACGGTACGCCGGTAGCCTTTCTCGTCTTTCAGCTGGTTTTGATATTTCCGCTCCACGATTTCCCGCAGCTTTTCTTCGGGGTCGGGGGCCAATTCTTCCAGCAGTTCCTCTATGAGTTCCCGGTCTATGCCCTTTTGCAGCAGCTCCTGCCGGGCACGGCGTACACCGTATCCCTTTCTCTCCATCAGATATTCTGCCAGCTGCCGGGCATAGCTCTCATCATTCACCAGCCCCAGTTCTTCCATTCTCTCCACAGCAGCTTCTGCCGCTTCACGGCTGGTAGTTCGGCTAATTTTATCCGCCAGCTCCTTTTTGGAATGGCTGCGGTATTCCAGCAGATACAGCGCCTTTTCTTTTGCGCGCCGGGCTTCCGATTCCTGTAAAAGCTCGTGCAGCTCTTCATCGCTGATTTCCATTCCGGGCTTCCAGCCGGCTTTCAATAGGGTTTCTGTATCCACCTTTACTGCGGCTTCTCCGTCCAAATACAGCTGAGAAAGTCGCTTTCGGCGGGGTTCAATGGCTGTAATCTCCATTATTCGTCGTCATCTACTACAATGTCGATATCCGCTGCGGCAGATGCCCGTGTTTTTCCTTCTGCTGCTTCAGGCGTAGGCGGTTCTACTGCCACTTCTACGGGCTTGGCGGCGCTTCCTTTGGCGGGTTTCTGCTTGCCGAACAGCTTGCCGACATTCGCCTTTACGCCTGCTTCCACCTCATCGGAAATTTCTTTATGCGTTCCCAAAAATTCCCGGGCATTATCGCGTCCCTGTCCCAAACGGTTGCCGTTATAAGAGAACCATGCGCCGCTCTTCTGTACAATATCCAGCTTGACCGCCATATCCAGCAGCTCGCCGGTACGGGAAATTCCCTTTCCGTACAGCACATCGAATTCCGCCTCACGGAAGGGGGGAGCCATCTTATTTTTGACCACCTTGGCGCGGGTACGGGAGCCAATTCGCTCGCTTCCATCTTTCAGCGCATCGCCTTTGCGCACATCGATACGCACAGAAGCATAGAACTTCAAAGCGCGTCCGCCGGGGGTCACTTCGGGGTTGCCGTACATGACACCCACTTTTTCACGCAGCTGGTTGATGAAAATCGCCACACAGTTGGACTTGGAAATGGCGCCGGCCAGCTTACGCAGTGCCTGTGACATCAGACGGGCCTGCAAGCCGACATGGGTATCGCCCATTTCACCCTCGATTTCCGCTTTGGGAACCAATGCGGCCACCGAGTCCACAACAATGATATCAATTGCACCGGAACGCACCAGCGCTTCTGTGATTTCCAGCGCCTGCTCACCGGTATCCGGCTGAGAAACCAGCAGGGAATCCACATCTACGCCCAATGCTGCTGCATATACGGGATCCAGCGCGTGTTCCACGTCGATAAACGCGGCGTAACCGCCCAGCTTCTGGGCTTCTGCCACGCAGTGCAGTGCCAGCGTTGTCTTACCGGAAGATTCCGGCCCGTAAATCTCTACAATACGGCCTCTCGGCAGGCCGCCGATTCCCAGCGCCAGATCGAGCGAAAGCGAGCCGGTGGGGATGACATCCACCTGCATGGCCTCATTCTGTCCCAAACGCATGACTGCGCCCTTACCAAACTGCTTTTCGATTTGTGCCAGCGCGGTGTCCAACGCCTTCTGCTTATCAATTGCCATCTATATCAGTCCTTCCCATCTATTTTAAAAGAGAAAAAACGCTGCGGGAATCTCTGCTTCCCGCGGCGGGGCTGCTTGTATTATACCGGACTTTACAGGGAAAAGCAACGAATTTCATGTAAAAAATCGAACTTTTGTTTGATTTTGCTTTTGTTGCAGGAATACACATGTGCACAGCTTCCTGCTTTCCCGGTCAGCATTTGCTGCCGGTTCCCTTCACAATACCGGTCACGGCACGATCCAGGCCGCCGAAATCCTGATGTACAGCCAGCTGTATGACACCGGCATCGCAGAACAGCCCGCACACGTCCTGTGCCTGTTCTTCGCCAATCTCCACAGCGACCACGCCGCCGGGCCTGACATGCGGCACCCAGAAAGAGGCAATCGCCCGATAAAAATCAAGCCCATCCCCGCCGCCGTCCAGCGCAGTGTGCGGTTCGCGCTGCACTTCTTCCTGCAAAACCGGGATTTCTGCGGCACGCACATACGGTGGGTTGGAAATGAGCACATCAAGCGGACGGGAAAGCAGGGCAGAAGGGGTGTTTTTTTTCAGCACGTCCCCACGCACCGGGCGCACCCGGCCTTCTCCAAAACGATTTGTATTCTCTTCCAGAAACGCGAAGGCTTCCGGCAGCCATTCCACGCAATCCATCGAAAGCCCCGGAACCAGCGAACACAGGCCAAGCGCCACCGCACCAGTACCGCCGCACAGGTCTGCGCCATAAAGGGGAGCAGGGCGGTTTTGGAGCAGCGCAGCCGCAGCACGCACCACGACTTCGGTATCTTCGCGGGGGGTAAGTACGCCTTCGCCCACCGAGAGCTCCATATCCATAAACGGCCAGCTTCCCAGAATATACTGCAACGGCCGGTGTTCCGCCCGCTCTGCAATCATATTCAAAAAAGCCTTGGCTTCTCTATCTTCTGCGGGGCGGCTGCCATGCAGAAGCACACCCTGACGGCCGAGACCCCAGGCTTTTTCTGCCAGGCAGGCCGCATCAAAATCCGGGCTGTCGCAACCGGCAAGGCGCAGCCGGTTCCTGCCTTCCCGATACAGTTCCGCCAGCGTCATAACTGAATCTGATCCTCCCCATTTTCGGGAATGACCTTTTCCATGGCGGCAATCGCCACTTCAATCATACTGTCATCCGGCTCTTTGGTGGTGATACGCTGTACCCACAGGCCCGGCGCGGCAATGATGCGGGTCAGCCAATTATCACGGCGCCCACAAAGGCGAATCAGCTCATATCCCAGCCCCATGACCAGCGGGATGCACAGAAGCTTGACGGCTGTGCGCAGGAACGGGTTGGTAAAGGGGATGAAAAATCCGATAACGATGCCCAGCCCCAGCATGATGACCATAAAGCTGGTGCCGCAGCGGGGATGAAAACGCCCGTGGCGGCGCACATTTTCAACGGTCAATTCTTCATGGTTTTCATAGCAGAAAATGGTTTTATGCTCTGCGCCGTGATATTGGAAAGTCCGGTGCAGGTCCGGCTGCAAATCACACAGCGCCACATAGCCGATAAAGATGGCAATGCGCATAACGCCTTCAATCAGCGAGCGCCAGCCTTCGATTCCATCACCAACCCCCAGTTTCATCAGATTGACCAGCCAGGTGGGCAGCACAAAAAACAGCGCCACTGCCAGCACCAGCCCCAGCACCATGGCAATGCCCATAATGACATTCATAATCTTTTCGCCAAACACGCGATCCAGCCATTTTTCAAACCGGGAAGGTTCTTCTTCCTCCATTCCCTCCATGGATTTTTCCGCAGATTCATTCAAAGCGCTGAACCCGATTCGCAGGGAATCGATCATCGCCGCCGTACCGCGGATGATAGGCAGTCCCAGAATGGGATATTTATCTTTCAGGTTTTCGGTGGGGCGTTCGCTCACATCAATGGTTTTATCCGGCTTCCGAACACCGATTGCCGTGACTTTCGGGCCCCGCATCATAATGCCCTCCATCAGCGCCTGACCGCCGATAGAGGTAATCATCTTCGTTTTTTCTGCCATAGGAACTTCCTTTCAAGCTATGGTTTTTTTCTTTATATCTCTTCCTGCTGTTTATCCAGCACGGGAATGGTAATCGTAACGGCTGTACCGACATTTTCATGGCTTTCAATATCCAGCTGGCCGCCGTGCAGCTTCATGATTTCGTCAGCCAGTGCAAGGCCAATACCGGAACCGCGAACCGTCTGGTTGGCTTTATAGAACTTCTTTTTGACATTGGGCAGGTGTTCTGCCGGGATGCCGCAGCCATTATCGCTGATAACCACCCGGATAAACCCGTCCTGTTCGCTGACGGTTACCTGGATGGTGCCGCCTTTGGAGGTATACTTCAGCGCATTATCGATAATATTTACGAACACCTGACGCAGGCGGTTGATATCGCCCAGCACAGGGGAGAGCATAGCCGGCTCTTCATAGAGCAGGTACTTATCCTCGGCTTTGGCGCGGTCACTGAACATATACACTGCCTCGCCAAGCTCTGCCAGCAAATCGATTTTTTCCATCATCAGCGTCATGCGGCCATTCTGCATGCGCGAAAAGTCCAGCAGCTCTTCCACCAGCCCCGAAAGCCGCTCGCTTTCGCGTATAATCACACTCATGCCTTTTTCATAAGTGCCGGGGTCCATTCCGCCGCTTTGCAGCGTTTCAGCCCACCCTTTAATGGCGGTCAGCGGTGTGCGCAGTTCATGTGAAACCGAAGAAATAAATTCATTCTTCATTTTTTCAGCCGCACCCAACTCCACCGCCATATCGTTGATGGTATCGCACAGCTGGCCGATTTCATCATTGTTGACCTTTTTGATGCGCGCATTAAAATCGCCCTGTGCAATCCGTTTGGCGGTTGCACCAATCTGCCGCACCGGCGACACAATGGAATTCATGAAATACAGGTTTGAAAATATGATAAAAGCAATAATCAGCAGGCCGCCCAGCGCCAGAAAGCCCACTACCAGCAAAATCTGCTGATTGGCCTTTTCCATAGAGACAACATAGCGAAGTGCCCCGGCAACGCCTCCGTTTGAATTCCGGATGATTTTGGTAACCGCCATCACTTTTTCTCCGCTGTTCAAGCTTCCCACCCAGACGCCAAAACTGGATTCATCCTGCAAAGCTGTCTGATAGTCCGGCATAGGCTGGCTGTTATCGGGTGCAAATCCGGTAGACGTGATGAATACTTTCCCGCTCAAGTTGATCCCCATCACTTCCATTTCGTTTTTGGCGGTAAAGTTTTCAATATAATCCCGCACACTTCCAAAAAAATCCTGGGTTGCCTGGTTGGAATAGCTGGAAAACAGGTTGCCCGCCTCTTCACTGCGGCCTTTCAGCTGTGACTGGATGGAATTGTACACATACTGCTGCATCATCACCGACAGGATTACCACCAGCATAACCAGCACAAGCACGATAACTGTCAGGCTATTGGCAATCCATCTGCGGGTAATTCCGCGTACTGCCATTTTCTGATGCCTCCTCCTCTCTTTTACCCGGCCTTATTTCTGTTCCCAGCGGTATCCAAGCCCCCACACCGTCACGATATAGTGCGGGTTTGAGGGTTCTTCTTCAATCTTCATGCGCAGGCGGCGGATGTTGACATCCACGATTTTTTCTTCCCCCACATAATTGGCGCCCCAGACGTGCTTGAGAATCGCAGAACGGTCAAGCGCTACTCCCGGATTGGAAAAGAAATATTCCATAATCTGGAATTCTACCTGTGTCAGTTCAATGGGCTTGCCGTTTTTCATCAGCGAACGGTTGCGCAGATTCAGCGTAAACTCACCCGAAACAATCTGCTCTTTAAAATTGTTTTCGGTGCGTACTGCCGCCAGCGCTACCCGGCGGTAAATCGCATCGACACGCGCAACCAGCTCAGAGGGGCTGAACGGCTTTGTAACATAATCATCTGCGCCCATCATCAGGCCGGAAACCTTATCCATCTCCTGCGTTTTGGCGGTCAGCAATATAATGCCGATGGTCCCGTTTTTCTGGCGAAGCGTCTTGCACACCGCCAGGCCGTCATACTTGCCGGGCATCATGATATCCAGCACGGCGACATCGATATCTCCGCCTTCGCGTTCGTAAATCTCCAGTGCTTCCTCGCCGTTAGACGCCTCGTATGTATCGTATCCTGCCCGCTTGAGATTGATGACCACAAATTCGCGGATGACCTGCTCGTCTTCCGCAACCAGTATTTTTTTCATCGCAAGCCTTTCCTTTCTTTTCTCTTATTCTGTATACAGGAAATAGAAGCTGTTCTGCACTTCTTTAACCGACGGAGCAAGCTCATGGCCCGCTTCTGGAATCGTCGCCGCATAAATCAGGCCGCCCCGCTCCGCAATCTCTGTAAAACCGCTGCTTCCTGCTTCCCATTCTTCAGCAGTAAAAACCTGAATTTTCAGTACCGCTGCGCCAACTGCGCCAGTACCATTCCCTTCCTCCGGCAGCCACTCATAAAAAGTCGTACAATGCGTAGCAGTATCGCTTCGGCAGGTAATCCTGTCACGCCACGATTCGGGGAAGAGGTACCAGAACCCGTCATTGCTGTTGATTACCGTACTCATGGTACGGATTGGTGTTTTTGATTCCACATCGAACTGATTCCAGTTAATCAAATATGCCGCCGGGTCTTTCGACGCGTTTTCATTTCCCGGCAAAACATTCACAATCGGGAACTCGATAATACTATCATTATCGATATCCCGTGAAGGATACGCCACAGCAGCATTCCGGCTGGTAATATTAAGCGTCTGGGATTTTCCAGATGCACCCGAATAGGGCGCCTCCAGCGTCTGTTTTTCCTCATTCCAGTAAATAATCTGGGTAATCATACTGTTGTCTGCCCGAATCCCATCCAACAGGATTCCTGTTGTCCCTGGCGAAATAAAGCCCGCAGAAATTTGAGAGTACTGCAAAACCGAAGAATCCAGTGCGGCAGCTTCTATAATGCGAAGCGAGCCTTCTGAAAGACGGACAAGCTGTGCGACTGCTTCACTGGTATCTGAAGCCAGTGTGACGACGCACAATTCATCCTGTACGTCATCTACCAGATTGGTGACCGCCATTTCCCCATAGCTCTGTTCCATGGGAATTTCGAGGATTCCTCCCTGCGTATAATCATACACACAGGCCGAACTGCTGTTCATGGTAGAACTGCCCCATCCAACGACCGCTTCCGTACAGCCATCATCGTCTAAGTCTGCAAAGCATACGCGGTCTACCTGTACTGCGGTATTGGTAAAGCTTCGCAAAATCTTCCAGCCGTTTTTTTCAGAAACCAAAAAAGAAACCGTCGTTCCGCCGCTTCCATCCACCGATTCATACAGGGCAATCGCATCTTCCTTGTGGTCCCCTGTAAAATCCTTTGTAATGATTGCAGAGCGATATTCCCCCTTACGAGGGTACCGAAAGGTAACCTCTTCACCAGCGGTATCAATCAACAGGCTGTGAATCTCGCCTCGTTCGCCTTCCTCTTTCGGGGGGCTCATCAACGCTTTGGAATCCAGGCCAATTACTGTACAGCCTGAAAACAGCGTTATACATGCCAGCATCATGGCAACCGACGCGCATATGGCCGCGCCGTATTTTTTCATAGGATTCCATCCCTTTCTTTCATATTTATTCTTTCTGCACACTATTTTGGCGTGCTTATTCTTCACTTTACATATTCTTTTTTATTATATCATTTTTAACATCAAAAAAACAGTCACAATCCTGTAATCCCTGTAATTTATTCCCCGGGAAAAAGCAAACCGCCGTCCTCATAAAACAAGGACGGCGGCTGATGTCAGACGCGCTTGATAAACTGGGCATGGCACCGCTGGCAGGTAACCTGGATTTTCCCGCGGCCCTTTGGTGCGCGAAGGCGCAGGCCGCAGCTGGGGCATTTAAAATATTTATACTGCTTTCTCTGCTGGAATTTGGTTCTCTGGAAAGAAAACCACTGCGCAACCGGATGCCACAAACGCAAAAACTGTTGGTTTTCCTTCTGGCGTGCAGCAAGGTTACGGGAAAAAATACGAAACAGCGTCCAAAAATACACCAGATAAGACACAAAAATCAGCGGCCAGAAAAACAGCTGTGCAATTACAGAAAGAAGTATGCCGAAAATCAGGCCGGCCAATGCCAGCTGGTCTGTACCGTTGCGGCCCATCATCCAATATTGAAACTTCTGTAAAAACCGGTAAACCAAAACCAAACGGCTCCTTTCGTTGTGGGAAACGGGATCCCCTTTGGAATCCCGTTACTTTTCTAAGAGAAATTATAGCGTTTTCCTCTGTAAAACACAACGGAAAGTAAAATCATTTCAAACTAAATTTACAGAAAAGCCGCAATTTGATTTTCAATTCAAGGCGATTTTCGGCGCACCTTTCATGGTCAGGGAAATTCTTCCCTTTTTGCTGTCCACTGACAGCACCCACACGGTGACGATATCGCCTACCTTGAGCACCTCGCCCGGGTGCTTGATGAATTTATTGCAGATCTGGGAGATATGCACCAGCCCATCCTGGTGCACGCCGATATCCACAAACGCGCCGAAGTCAATGACGTTCCGCACGGTGCCTTTCAGCTCCATACCGGGTTTTAAGTCCTCCATCTTCATCACGTCGGTGCGGAGCATGGGGGCGGGCAGTTCATCACGGGGGTCACGTCCGGGCTGAAGCAGCTCCTTGACAATGTCCCGCAGGGTGGGCTCGCCGATGCCCAGTTTTTCCGCCGCGGCAGAGAATCCCATCCCCTCCACCTTTTCGCGCAGGCCGGGAAACTCCGCTTTGCCCTTTACACTGTAGCCCGCCATTTCCAGCAGCGCTTTTGCCGCGTCATAGGATTCCGGGTGGACGGCGGTATGGTCCAGCACATTGGCACTTTCGCTGACCCGCAAAAATCCTGCGCACTGTTCAAAGGCTTTCGGCCCCAGCTTGGGCACTTTTTTCAATTCTGCCCGGGAGTGGAACGCACCGTTTTCCTCCCTGTAGGTGACGATGTTTTTGGAAACCGCTGCGGAAATGCCCGCTACTTTTTCCAGCAGTGACGGGGAAGCGGTGTTTAAATCCACGCCCACACTGTTCACGCAGTCTTCTACCACGCCGCCCAGTGCTTCCGTCAGCCGTTTCTGGGGCATATCGTGCTGGTACTGTCCCACGCCGATAGCCTTGGGGTCGATTTTGACCAGCTCCGCCAGCGGGTCTTGCAGCCGACGGGCAATGGAAACCGCGCTGCGGAGGGTCAAATCAAACTGAGGGAACTCCTGCGCCGCCAGCTTGGAGGCGGAATAGACCGAAGCGCCCGCTTCGCTGACCACCATGTAAGAAACTTTCCGGCCTTTCAGGGAGGAAATCAGCCCGGCGGTAAAGATCTCCGTTTCCTTGGAGGCAGTGCCGTTGCCGATGGCAATGATTTCCGCGTTGTGCTCTTCAATCAGCCGGGTCAAAAACTCCTTGGCTTGCTCTTTCTGGTGCTGGGAATGGGTGATGTAAATTACGCCGGTATCCAACACCCGGCCGGTAGCGTCTACGACGGCCACCTTACAGCCAGTACGGTAGCCGGGGTCCAGACCGATAGCGGTTTTCCCCTTTACCGGCGGCTGCATCAGCAGCTGGCGCAGGTTTACGGCAAACACCTTGATAGCGGCTTCGTCTGCCTCCTCGGTGAGGGAAGAGCGCAGCTCCCGTTCAATGGCCGGGAAAATCAGACGGGAATAAGCGTCTTGTGCCGCTTCGCGCACCGTTTCAGTGCAGGGGGAACCCTCTTTTACTGCGGTGTTTTCCACAATCCGCACGCCCCGGTCGTCTTCCAGCTGGATGGATACCTTCAAAAAACCTTCGCGCTCACCCCGGTCAATCGCCAGCACGCGATGGCCTGCCAGCGCTTTGATAGGCTGGCTGAAATCGTAGTAGGGCTCATAGACAGATTCTTCGTCCTTTTTGGCGGCCTTGGAAACCAGCAGTCCGTTGGCCTGGGTCACCACACGCAGACGGCGGCGGATGGAAGCGTCATCAGAGAGCTGTTCCGCGATGATATCCCGGGCGCCTGCCAGCGCATCTTCTGCGGTTTCCACGCACTTTTCCGGATTTACATAGGCTGCGGCCAGTTCCAGCGGGTCGGGGGAGTTCCGCTTCTGTTCCAAAATGGTTTTGGCAAGGGGTTCCAGCCCTTTTTCTTTGGCCACGGAAGCACGGGTTTTGCGCTTGGGACGGTAGGGGCGATAAATATCGTCGATTTCCGAGAGAGTGGCGGCCTTGTCCAGTGCAGCGCTGATTTCAGGCGTCAGCGCATCCAAACCGGCAATGAGGGTACGCACCTCTTCCCGGCGTTTTTCCAGATTCCGTAGAGCTTCCAGCTTTTCAGAAAGGGCGCGGATGGTCTGGTCATCCAGGGAGCCGTGAGCCTCTTTGCGGTATCGAGCGATAAAAGGGATGGTGTTGCCTTCATCGAGAAGCTGGGTGACCTTTTCTACCTGCCAGTTTTGCAGATTGAATTGAGAAGCCAGAACGGGCGTAAAATCCATAAAAAAACATCCTTTCCAAAATTCAGTGCGCGTGGAGACAGCCAAAAATTTGCAGAAGCTGACCCGCGACGCAAAAATTTTCGTCCAAGTCTTCGCTACCGCTACGGTCGGCGCCTTGTTTGTGTGCCACTGGCACACAGCGCCCTTTTATAAAAGGTGGCGAGGGGGCAAGGGGGCGAGAAGCCCCCCAAACAGGCGAAGCCTGCATGATAAAAAACTGAAGGTTCCCACCAAACAGCAAGAGCTGCCAAGGGCAGCGCGAGCAAACAGAGCGCTAAGCCGAAAAATACACATATCCCAAAAGCTGCCAAACGCAGACAAATACGTTCTACGATTTATTACCCAATCATTTTTACTGCCCACTCCACTGCCATACAAATGCCGATAATCACCGGCTGATGGACGATATACAGAATCAGTGCGTGACGGCCCATCCAGGCAAGGGGCGGAATACGGGAAGGGTACATCCAGCGGGGGAATTTTCCCTGCGCCGCCCAGCGCCCCGCAAAGGTCCCTGCCGAAAACACAAAGGCCCAGGGCAGCAGGGGAAAATAATCCGAAGAGAAAAATTCCGCATTGTGAAATCCCAACGGCGCCAGCCAGTTGGTCTGGTACAGCGTGTCCGGCAGAGGGATTCCAAAAGCAAAAATCCCGGAGGAAACCTGCATGGTGCAAAGATACAACACGATACTTATCCCAAGACCCACCCAAAGGTTCAGTTTTTCCTGCAATGGACGCAGCAGCCCGAAGAGGATCATACAAACAGAGAGAAAATGGAGGATTCCAAATACAATTACCTGGGCCGGAACCGCCAAAAAGGTGACGATACTCACCAACACCGCAATGCCCAGAAGCTTTATGCCCCGCAGCAGGTTCGAGTGGGACAGGTTGGAGGAAATGCCGGAAATGAAGATAAACAGCCCAGCAAAAAACGGCTCTGCCGGCATGAAAAAACGCAGCAGCGCCATGCCCCAATCCAACCCAAACAAAACCGCCAGAGAATAGAACCCGTGGTAAAAAATCATACAAAGAACGGCAAATCCCCGGATTTCATCCAGAAGATGAATCCTCTTCCGGGGAGAAGTTGTCATGTTTTCCAAAAAAGCACCCGCTTTCCTTTCCGCACTTCTTACGGCGCGGAAACTGTGGTATACTGAATCCGGCCTGTCCGCCGGAATTTCATTATAACATGGTAAAGAACAGCTTTCAACGCGGGCTTTGTCAGTTTTTGCCCTATCCTATTTCCTATGGAACCATCATTTTTGATGGGCAAAAGAGACGTATTTTTTCTTGTTTTCAAATAAGTTTTATATTACAATGATATTATATTTTGAATCCAGGAAAAGTGCGGTACGCCTTTTTCTTGAGATG
>CHCFR05602__coassemble_726_pt1 | contig 16605 bp, 10 predicted proteins | sample CHCFR05602__metabat2_low_PE_052 | metagenome-assembled genome bin CHCFR05602
CCAACGTGGCCGCTGTACCGGCCAGTAATAAAATCAAGACCACTGTTGGTGAAAAAATCTTCACCGTATTCAACTACACGTTTTTCACCATCCTGTGTCTGTTGATGCTCTATCCCTTCTGGCATCAGCTGATGGTTTCCCTGAGTGACGTGGCATCTACCACTGCGGGCGGATTTTTCCTGTATCCCCAGGGCTTCAACCTCGATACATATGAATCCGTATTCAAGCAGCAGAAGCTGCTCAATGGTTTCCTGATTACGATTTTTGTTACAATTTTTGGTACGGTAGTTGGTACCTTCCTGACCGCTACTACCGCATATCCGCTCAGTAAATCCCGTCTGCGCGGCGGTAAAGTCTGCATGCTGCTGATCCTGTTCACCATGATCTTTAACGCCGGTATGATCCCGAACTACCTGCTGGTTCGTAATTTGGGCATGTATAATACCATCTGGGCTCTGATTCTGCCTTTGATGGTCAGCGCTTACAACGTTATCATTATGAGAAGCTTCTTTACCTCTATTTCTCCCAGCATGGAAGAAGCTGCCCATATTGACGGTGCAAACGATCTGCGCATTTTCTTCAGCATTATCCTTCCCCTGTCCAAAGCAACGATTGCAACCATTGCCCTGTTCAATGCAGTAATGTACTGGAACGACTACCTGTCCTCTGTTTTGTACAGCAACACCGACACCTTCTGGTCCTTGCAGCAGGTTCTGCGCAATATGCTGACCAATACTGCACAGGCTATGCAGCAGGCTGGTGTTCAGGTTGTTGGTACCAACAACACCACTGCTACCACAATCAAAGCTGGTTCTGTTATCGTGGCAACGGTCCCGATCCTGATCGTATATCCCTTCGTACAGAAGTATTTTGTAAAGGGTGTTATGATTGGCGGCGTAAAGGGCTGATTTGGCTTTTTACAAGTGAAACTTATTTGAAGTGATGGTTTCCCGGCTGCCGGGGGTTCGGCAGCCGGTGATCATAAAAAAGCAGTTCTTGTGCCTGAAGGAAAAGCACAACGAAGTAAAAGGAGGAATTTTTTTGAAGAGCAACATTAAAAAAGTATTGTGCGCACTGCTCGCCGGTGCCATGATGCTCGGCGCTTTTGCCGGTTGTAACAACGCTCCGGCGTCTGGCGGCGGCAACAGCGACATCCCTGCCCTGCGTGAGGAGCCCCTTGATGTCGTAAATGATTTCAAGGGCGAAGAAAACACCATGAACGTTTCCGTTTCTGTTATGACGGGCTTCACACAGAGCGACAGCACCATCGAAAAGGAACTGGAAGAGAAGTACAATATCAACATTGAACTGAAGGTTCTGCCCGGCTGGAACGACGGTCAGCAGCAGATCCGCAACCTGATGAGCGCAACCGACACCATGCCCAACATTATCTGGTGGTGGAGCATGGACTCCGACTATGCAATGTGGAAAGAGGCCGGCTTCCTGGTAGACGTTTCCGACTACATGAACCGTTATACCAACATGCGTGACTACTACAACAAGATGGACCCCATGACCCTGTTCTATGCAACAGAAGCTGACGGCGCCATCTATCGTATTCCCGGCGACGTGGCAGAACCCTCCTGCGAATGCCTGTGGATCCGTCAGGACTGGCTGGATGCACTGAACCTGAAAGCCCCCACTACCGTGGAAGAGCTGGGTGAAGTTATGGCTGCATTTACCGAGCAGGATCCCGACGGCAATGGTGAGAACGACACCTATGGTATGAACTGCGACGGTGAAGACTTCCGTTCCTTCTGGCCCTGGATCCAGGGTTATGACTATACCCACTATGACCGGTTCACTGTGGACAACGAAGGCAAAGTCTGGTATGGCCCCGCACATCCCAACACCCAGAAGTGGCTGGCTGAGTGCGCTGACTTGTATGCAAAGGGTTATATTGATCCCAGCATTATCACCAACACTGACCGTGACCAGGAAATGGCCAAGGGCGGCTTCGGCGTTACCTACAGCTGGTGCGCATACAACAACCCCGACAGCCAGACTATGATCAGCTTCTACGCCAACAACCCCGATGCTGAGTGGGTTCCCATCGATATGGTTGCCGGCGAGAACGGCAATCCGCAGGAAGACCCCGCAACCAGCGCAGCCTGGGCTTATTTCGCAATTACCCAGACCTGTTCCGATCCCGAGAGACTGTATGCAATTTGGGACGATATGAACAGCCTGGACAACTACATCCATCGCCGTTGGGGCACTGAGGGCGAGCACTATACCATGGAAGATGGCGTGTATACTCCCATCGTGGGCGCCCAGTCTCAGGAGAACAACGAGCAGAACATCGGCCTGTATCTGTTTGACAACCTGTTCAACAGAAAGGACGAAGGCAACATTGCCAACACTGCCGACACGAAGGCCCTGTTTGACAAGTCCGGCGAAAACAGCCGTGACCGCTATGCACAGCTGGTCGAATGGCAGGATCCCAACTTCGCACAGTCTTGGAAGGATAACGGCACTAACATCGGTGACGCCGCCAAGAAGTATATGTGGAGTGTAATCGGCGGCCAGGCAGATATCAGTGATGAAGGCTGGAACGCTTACATCGAGTCCCTGAACGGCTATGGCCTGGAAGAGGTCCTGGCAGACGCTCAGGAAGTCTACGATGGCTTGGAGGCTGCTAAGGAAGAGTATGTTTCCAACAACACCAACAACTGCAATGGCGACGCAGAATAATTGGGCTTGACCTGAAAAAATAATCTGATTGGGCGGCTTGCCGCCGCTCAATCGGATTTATGAAGAAGTAGTTCGAACGACAGCAGGGTAAAGAAATAATCTTCTTTCCCTGCTGTCGTTTGAGGTAGGGGAGGTTTTCTTTGGAGAGGTTCCTTCTCCTGGAAAGCCTCCCCTATATATTTTTTAAGCGTGCACCCAATTGGGGTGGCAGCGCAAACGAGGAGTTGTATAAAGAAATGAAAAAGCAATCTCTTGCAGGCGCCTGGAAGCTTCGTGCGGAGTTTCTGGATGTGACCGCAGACCAGTGGCAGCAGGTGCTCCGTCATGGTGAGAATCCGCCGGAAGCATTTGGCCAGAAAATGTATGTTTTGAAGCGCGGTGGCGACCACGCTTTCCCGATTCGCGGCGGCTTTATGCAGGCGAATGTTCCCTGCGATGTGATTACGCCTCTGATGGAAAATGGCGTTATAGAAGAGCCATTTTTAAAAGAAAATACCAAGGATATTATGTGGATTCGCAATCTTTCATGGTGGTTTGTGAAAGATTTTACGGTTGACAGCGAGCTGTTGGCGCAGGAAGAAGTGCGCCTGTTTATTGAGATGCTGGACTATAAAGCCGACATTATGGTAAACGGAATTCCTGCAGCACAACATAAAAATACATTCGTCCCGTTTTATGAGGACATCAAACGGTTTTTGCATGAAGGCGAAAACCAGATCATTATCCGCCTGACCTCCGGTATAGAAGATTTCTATGACCGCGACTCGGTGTCATTCTATTGTGACAGTTCTTTTGCGGTGCACGATCAGCGTATTTATCTGCGAAAGCCGCAATTTACCTATGGCTGGGACTGGTGCAAGCCGGTGCCGACTTGCGGTATTGGACGCAATATTTATCTCGAAGGGGTTTCCGGCGCCAGAATCAGTGCGTTCCGGGCAGATACGCTTTCCATCTGTGAAGAAAAGGCCGAGCTGGATCTCTTCTTTGAGATTGAGAACCTGCGTTTGTACAGTGCAGACGACACGGTGCTCGAATACACTATCCGCCGGAATGGCAAAATCGTGGCACAGGGCAAGCGCGAGCTGTATCTGTGCGGCGGCCTGAACTTCATCCACGAACCGTGCGCCATTGAGAATCCCGAGTTGTGGTGGCCGAACGGCTATGGAGACCCCAATTTGTATGATGTAGAAGCACATGTGCTCTGCCGCGGTGCACAGAATGAGATGAAGCCCTGCCGGATTGGAATTCGTACCATCAAGCTAAGCCACGAAAAGCTGAAAGACGGTACCCGCGAATATGCGTTTATCGTCAACGGTGTAAAGGTCTGGTGCAAGGGCGGCAACTGGGTTCCCACCGATTCTGTCTATCTGCGCACACCGGAATCTACCTACCGCACATTGGTGGAAGAAGCCAAAGCCATGCATTTCACCATGCTGCGTATGTGGGGCGGCGGCACCTATGAGCCGGACTGCTTCTATGAGTATTGTTCCGAAAATGGTATTCTGTTGATGCACGACTTTATGTATGCATGCGCCTTCTATCCCGACCACTTGGATTGGTTCCTGCATCAGGCGGAGCTGGAGGCGGATTATCAGACCAAACGTCTGGCCCATTATCCCTGTATGGCGATTTGGACCGGCAACAACGAAATTCACGAATCCTATACCGACTGGTTCCCAGAGGATATTCGTCCGGAACGGTTGGTGGGCGGAAAAATTTTCAACTATGTACAGCCTGCCATGGTGCAGAAAAATTCACCGCAGATTCCCTATGCGCCCAGCACACCTTTCTTTGGCGAGCATGCCAATGATCAGGATGCAGGCGATTCGCATGTGTGGAAATGGCTGGGACGCTGCGAAGAAACCATGATGAAATTCAATTATGAGCTGGAGGCATTTGACCGGCTGACCACCCGTTTTTCCAGTGAATTCGGCTTCCAGGGGGCGCCCGTGCGCAGTTCGGTAGAACGTTTCCATGATGGGGAACCTGTCACTTTGGACAGTAAAATCTGGGAGCATCATGGAGAGCGCGAGAATAAACATGCGTCTATCATAGAAGGAATCGGAAACCATCTGCATTCTACAGACAACCTTACGGTGGATGCATATCTGTTGTATAGCGGAATCCTTCACGGCAGCCTGTATCGCGATATGGCAGAAACGCTGCGAACCAAACCGTATTGCCACGGCGACCTGATCTGGATGTACAACGACTGCTGGCCGGAAACAGGCTGGACGCCGATTGATTACTATCTGACCCGAAAAGTTTCTTTCTACTATCTCAAACGGGCCTTTGCAGAGCAAAAAATGATTTGGAAGGTGCTGGATGGACAGGCCGTGCTGACAGTCATCAATGAAACCCCCGAAAACTGCACCTGGGAAATTGAATACGGCTTCATGGGCTTTGACGGCGAAGTCAAAGAGAAGCATATGCTGACAGTGCAGGCAGGAGCACATTCCTGGCAGCAGCCGGTAGCGGTTCCGTCTGGGTATACCGTGCAGGATGGCTTCTGGTATGCAAAGGCCGAAGGCCTGGAGACTGCCACCAGTGTACGCCCCTATTATCGTGACTTGCCCCTGCCAGAGGCAAAAGCAGAAATCATCTCTGCACAGAAAGACGGAGATGACATGCTCGTCACTGTGCGCGCTGAAAGCTATGTACCGGTCGTATGCCTGCTGTGCAGCGATGACCGCACCCATTTGAGCGATAACTATTTTGAAATGCTCCCCGGAGCAGAGAAAACCATTCGCGTTGAAAATTGCAGCGAGTGCCCCAGGCTGCTCTGCCCCATTTTTGAACCCAAAAAATCATAATTAAAAAACTTATCATTATTTTTTGTTGAAAGGGTGAAGCATGATGAAAAAATATCCGTACCAGGACCCCTCGCTTTCGTTTGCCGAACGGGCCAAAGATCTGGTTTCCCGGCTGACGCTGGAAGAAAAAGCCGGACAGCTTACCAGCCATATGGAAGAGATTCCGCGTCTGGGAATTAAAAGCTGCCGGATCGGCCTGGAAATTGCCCGGGGCATGGTTTCGAGAGACCCCATGGATTACCGTGTCGGATATCCGACCACCATACTGCCTCAGCCTTACGGCATGGCGGCTATGTTTGACGATGCACTGATGCAGCAGCTCGGCGAGCTGGCAGGCGATGAGGTGCGCGGCAGTGTGAACTCCGACGCAGTCCCGGCATCGCTGTACCTGTTTGGGCCGACCGTGGATATGGAGCGTGACCCGCGCTGGGGCCGCAATGAAGAGGCTTACGGTGAGGACCCCTGCCTGGCGGCGCGTATGAATATTGCCTATACCCGTGGGCTTGCTGGCGAGGACAGCCGCTATTGGAAGACCATTCCTATCCTGAAGCATTTTTATGCCAACAACTATGAGGAGGAGAGAAGGACCAGCAATTCCAATATCCCCGTGCGTTTGAAGCAGGAATATTATCTCAAGGTTTTCCGCGATATTGTAAAGAAGGGCCGTGCACCCGGACTGATGACCGCGTATAACCTCATCAACGGCGTGGAAGGCGTAAATAACCCCATCATCTGGAACGAGTGCAAGCCCGATTGGGGCCTGAAACTGGCGGTCAGCGATGGCGGCGACTTTAACCAGAACGTCACCGAGCACCGGACTTTCCACACGCACGCGGAATCTATCGGCGCAATTCTGGGCAAGGGCGCAGACCTGATGCTGGATGGCAACGAGATGGTCAAGCCGGCTGTGCTGGAAGCGCTGCGTGATGGACTGCTGCGCGAGGAAGATATGGACCGTGCAATTGCTTCTGCTTTTGAGGTTCGCTTTATGACCGGTGAGTTTGACGAACCGGAAGGGAACCCCTATGCAGCATTGACCAGCGATTGTGTGCGCACTCCTGAACATCTTGCACTGGCAGAAAAAGCCGCACGGGAATCGGTGATCCTGCTGAAAAATAACGGCCTGCTGCCTTTGGATGAAGCCAAAACCGGCACTGTGGCTGTGGTTGGCCCGCTTTCCAATGAAAACTATCATTGCTGGTATTGCGGCCATGCAACGGACGAAATTCCTGTGGTGGAGGGCTTCCGCCGTCGTCTGGGTGCAGAGCGCGTGCTCTTTGACGAGTGCTTTGACCGTGTGGCAATTCGTTCGCGCAAGACCGGAAAATACCTGTCTGTAAAAGAAGATGGACGCTGCGCGGCAGATGCCGATGCGATTTCTGACAGCGAACTGTTCGAGCTGGCAGACTGGGATTTCGGCGCCTGCACGCTGCGCTCGGTAAAGACCCGGAAGTATCTGGCGGATAGCATGGCAGATATGGTTTCTGCACCGGTAGCCTGCACTTCTGAAACTGCTTACGGCTGGTTTGTGCGGGAGATGTTCTATGTTACCCCCTGTGAGGAAGGCGTACAGCTGAAAACCTGGCGCAAGAGCGATGTCCGCGCTGCGGCAGACGGAAGCCTGTTCTCCTCGGTTTCGGGTGCTTTTGGAGATGAACTCTTCTTTGAAGTGGAGACCGTCTCCTGCGGCGCAGACCGCGCAGCTGCACTGGCAGAAAAAGCCGATGCCGTCATCGTGGCAGCGGGCAACCATCCGCTGATTGTCGCCCGTGAAGAGTACGACCGCCCCGACATCCGTCTGCCCCATTCACAGAAGGCAATTCTGGACGCAGCAGCTGCTGCAAACGGCAATACAGTGCTGTATTTGGTCAGTGGTTATCCCTATTCGATTGTAGAGGAAGAAAAGACAGCGGCTGCTGTGCTGCACTCCACACACATCGGCCCGTCCCTGGGTGATGTAGCGGCAGCAACTGTTTTTGGAGAGAATAACCCCGCCGGACGCTGCCCCACTACCTGGTATCGCAGCTGCCGTGATCTGCCGGGAATCGGCGATTATGATATTATGAAAAACCACACCACATACCTGTATTATCAGGGTGAGCCGCTGTATCCCTTTGGCTATGGCTTGAGCTATACGAGCTTTGCCTATCGCGATATGCAGGTGCGTGAGGAAAACGGCGCACTGGTCGCCGCATTGGTGGTAGAAAATACGGGTAAATATGATGGCGACGAAGTGGTACAGCTGTATGCCGCACCGCCTGCCTGTCCCTTTACCCGTCCGGAACGCGAACTCAAGGACTTCCGCCGGATTCATCTGAAAGCAGGGGAATCTGTGATGGTGGAACTGCGTGTGCCTGTTTCAGATCTGGCATTCTATAACCCCGATGTACAGGGCTTTACCGTGCAGAAGGGCACATATCGGTTGCAGGCTGGTGCATCGAGCCGCGACATCCGCTGCGAGTGCGCTTATGATGTGGATGGCATGGAAATTACCGGAAAATGCGCAGAGCGCTGGATCAATGCGCTGGAAGCCGATGACTACAATGGGGTGGAATTCCTTACCGACCGTGCAGATAATCGCGAATACTTCCTGGCAGAAGATTTTCAGGGCTTTGCGATTTACCGCAACCTGTGCCTGGACGGCTGTACTTCATTTGAAGCGCTTCTTTCCAGCCCAGCAGGCGGTGCAGAGCTGAAGATTCTGGACCAGGCAACCGGCGAAGAGCTGGGCAGCTGCCGGATTCCCACCACGGGCAGCCTGTCACGGTTTGTCTCGTGCGTATGCCCCATCCGTCCGGTGGAAGGCCTGCATGATGTGCGGCTGCAATTTACCCGCACAACCAGCGTGAAGGACTTCCGGTTCCTGTAATACACATTTACACATAAAGGGTTTTTCCATCTCCCGGCGCGCGGAAGGTTGCCTTCCCGCGCTGCGGAGGACTTTCAAAGGCTGCCTTTGAAAGCTGGCTGCCCGGCGGTGGATTTTGGGTGCTGCCGGGGAAAAGGAGTTGTTTGAATATGGAATTTTATCAGGCGCCGTGGAAGCTTGTGCCGAACAAGCTGGTGCGGTATCCCGGCGGACGGGAAATTGACCGTTTTCGCGGGGTCGAACCTGCACAGGATGATGGACGCCCCGAAGCCTGGGTAGGGTCTGACACGCTGGTGTGCTATGCCGGAGAGGGCAGCACAGAAGGATATGCCCGGTGCATTTTGCCCGATGGTACCGAGTGTTTTGTTCCCGAGGCGATTCAGCGTGACCCGCTGCATGTGCTGGGAAAAGCGCATGTAGAGCGTGTGGGCGAAACGCTTGGTTTTCTGGTAAAGCTGCTGGACGCACAGCGCCAGCTGGGCTTGCAGACACATCCCACGCGTCCCTATGCCGCAAAGCATTTTGACAGCCCCTTCGGAAAGGAAGAGAGCTGGTACGTGATTGGCCTGCGGGAAGATGCCAAAGAGCCGCCTTATGTACTGCTGGGATTCCGCGAGGGGAATGTACAGGAAGAATTTGCAAAGGGCTATGACGCAGAGGATATTTCTGCGATGGAAGCCTGCTGCCACAAAATTCCCGTACAGGCCGGCGATGTGTTCTTTATCGAAGCCGGTGCACCTCACGCCATTGGCGGGGGATGCTTTGTGGTAGAAGTGCAGGAAGCCTCTGACATTACGGTGGGTGCGCACAAGCTGCGCGGCCCTCATACGCTGGAGGAAGAAGCTGCACACCGCGAACGGCTGCTGGGCTGCTATCATTATTGCAGCCGCAATTATGAAGAAAATCTGCAACATTTCCGGATCCCTCCCAAGGTGATTCGGGAAGGAGACTGGGGACGTGAGCTGATGCTCATTGGCCCGGCGCAGACAGATTATTTTTCCTTTACCCGTCTGGAAGCGGAGAAGCCTGTAGAATTGCTCTCTACCGGTGCCGTGCAGATTGCCATTGTATTGGAGGGCGACGGCACGTTTTCCTGGCAGGGCGGCAGCTGCCCTGTGCATAAGGCGGAAGAATGGATGATTCCGGCAGGTGTTGCCGGACTGAAACTTACTCCAGGCAGCGGCGGCTGTGTGGTGGTTCTCTGTAACCCCCAGGGTGCGGCTCCCGCAGCTGGTACATAAAATAACGGACTCCCCTTTTGGGAATCCGGTTCTGAGGAGGTCTTCTCTTTGACGATGGTACAAAAAGCCCGAGACATGCTGACCGGCAACATCCTGCCGTTCTGGATGAGCCTGCGCGACAATGAGTTCGGCGGGTATTACGGCTGGATGGACTTTGACCTGAAGCTTGACAAAAAAGCGGTCAAAGGCTGCATCCTGAACAGCCGAATCCTGTGGTTCTTCTCGAACGCCGCTATGGTGCTCGACCGAAAGGACTTGCTGGATGAAGCTGACCACGCATACAAGTTCCTGCGCGATTACTGCTATGACCGCAAGAACGGCGGCGTGTTCTGGTCTCTGAATTATGATGGTACTGTATTTGACAGCACCAAGCACACTTATAATCAGGCATTTGCCATTTATGCACTGTCTTCTTATTATCAGGCAACTGGCTGTGAAGAAGCGCTGACCATTGCAAAGGAGCTCTATCATATTATCGAAGAGCGCTGCACAGATTCCCGTGGATTCCTGGAAGCATTTGATGAAACCTTCCATCCTGTTTCCAACGAGAAGCTCTCGGAAAACGGTGTGATGGCTGAAAAGACCATGAACACCCTGCTGCATGTGTTCGAAGGATACAGCGGACTGTATCAGGTGACGCATGACCCCGAGGTCGGCGAGAGCCTGCGCCGCATCCTGAAGAGCTATGAAGTGGATATCTACAACCCTGAAAAGCACCGTCAGGAAGTCTTTTTCGACAAGGATTTCAACAGCCTGCTGGACATGCACTCCTATGGCCACGATATCGAGTCCTCCTGGCTGGTTGACTGGGGCTGCTCGCTGCTGGGCGATGAAGAGCTCAACCGCAAGATTTTTGCCATCAACTCTGATCTCGCCAACGAGATCTATCATACCGCCTATCACAAACATTCCCTGTGGAATGAGTGCGTGAACGGCGTAGACGACAAAAACCGCGTCTGGTGGGTACAGGCCGAGACGGTCCTCGGTTTCCTGAATGCCTGGCAGAAAGAACCCGAACGTACAGAGTACAAGCAGGCCGCCGAGGATGTGCTGGACTATATCCGTGAGAAGGTGGTAGACCCCCGTCCCGGTTCTGAGTGGTTCTGGCTTCTGGACGACAACGGCGAACCTGTAAAGGAAAAGCCGATTGTAGAGCCCTGGAAGTGCCCGTATCACAATGGCCGTATGTGCTTTGAAATCATAAGGAGGAATGCAGAATGAAATTTCACGAGGAATACTACCGCCAGCTGGAGAAGAAGGAAGCCCTCCTCTCCCGCAAAAACGAGCCTTCCGACGACTACAACGGCATCTACACCCGTTGGGTGAACCCGGTGCTGACCCGCGAGCACTTCCCCCTCAGCTGGGAATATGACCTGAACCCCGAGGCCAACCCCTATTTCATGAAGCGTCTGGGCATCAACAGCGCATTTAACTCCGGCGCCATCGAGCTGGATGGCAAATACTATCTGGTAGCCCGTATTGAGGGTGTGGATCGCAAGTCCTTCTTCGGCGTGGCAGTCAGCGATTCCCCGGTAGACGGTTTCCGTTTCTTTGATTATCCCGTACAGCTGCCCGACACCTGCCCCAATGAGACCGACGTATATGATATGCGTTTGACCAAGCATGAGGATGGCTGGATTTATGGCGTGTTCTGCTCCGAGAGCAAGGATACCACCACCAGCAACCTGTCTGCTGCTGTTGCAGCTGCCGGCATTGTCCGTACCAAGGACTTGAAGAACTGGGAGCGTCTGGACAACCTGACCACCCTGCGTTCTCCCCAGCAGCGTAACGTGCTGCTGTTCCCCGAGTTCGTGAACGGCAAGTATGCTTTCTTTACCCGTCCGATGGACGGCTTCATCGATACCGGTTCCGGCGGCGGTGTGGGCTTTGGCCTGTGCGACGACATCTGCCATGCTGTCATCGATGAGGAGATCATCACCAGCGCCCGTCGTTTCCACACCATTACTGAGGAAAAGAACGGCGCCGGCGCAGTTCCGATTAAGACCGAAAAGGGCTGGATTCACATTGCTCACGGCGTGCGCAATACAGCGGATGGCCTGCGTTATGTCATCTATGCATTTGCTACTGACCTCAACGAGCCGTGGAAGGTCATTGCAGAGCCTGGCGGATACCTGATTGCTCCTATGGGTGCAGAGCGCGTAGGCGACGTTTCCAACGTGGTATTCACCAACGGCGCGATTGCCCGCGATAACGGTGAAGTGTACATCTACTATGCATCCAGCGACACGCGGCTGCATGTAGCTACCACCACGATTGACCGTCTGTGCGACTATGTGTTTAACACCCCCGAGGACGCCCTGCGTTCCTGCGACTGCGTAGCACAGCGTACTGAACTGATCCGCAAGAATCTGGAATTCATGGCACAGGCTGAATAAGACAGTGTTTCCAGGGCAGGGCCGGCATTTGCGGGTTTCCTGCCCTGTTTTCTTGAAAATCGACAGGAGGAATTTTTATGCAGGAATTATATCGCAGCAAGATTGAACCGTACCTCGGCTATCACGGCACCGGAGAGGCTCCGGCCGACTATGACGAGTACTGGGCACGCGCCAAAGCAGAGCTGGCAGCAGCTTCTCTGGAATACGAACTGGAAGAAACTTCTTTTAAAGCCAAAAGCTGCGAAGCGTGGAATCTGTATTTTACCGGTGTGGGCGGCGCACGGGTGCACTGCCAGTTCTTGAAGCCGCGCAATGTGAGCGGCAAAATGCCGGCAATTGTGCTTTTCCACGGCTATTGGAGCAATAGCGGCGACTGGAGCCAGAAGCTGCGTTATGTGGCAGAGGGCTTTTGCGTGTTGGCTATGGACGTGCGCGGACAGGGCGGCGAGAGTTCTGACTGCGGCGTATATGACCGCGGAAATACACAGAGCGGCCACATCATCCGCGGCCTGGAATGTGAAAACCCGGACAAAATGTTCTACCGCAATGTGTTCCTGGATGCAGGCCAGTGTGCACGCATCCTGATGAACATGGAGTTTGTGGATGAAACCAATGTGTTTGCCTGCGGTGGTTCACAGGGCGGCGCGCTGACGCTGGCCTGTGCCAGCCTGAACCCCAACCTCAAGGGCGCCGTTGCTATCTATCCGTATCTGTGCGATTTTCAGGGGGTCTATAAGCGCGGCCTGGAAGGCTCCGGCTTTGAGGAGCTGACCTGGTATTTCCGCCAGCGCGACCCCATGCACCGCAAAGAGGAATTCTTCTTCAACCGTCTGGGCTATATCGACACCAAAAACCGTGTGCGTGATATCCAGTGCGATATTCTGTGGATGATAGGCCTTTCTGACCCCATCTGCCCGCCGTATGCACAGATGGCCGCCTACAATAACCTGACCTGCCCCAAGCAGATGATCTGCTTCCCGGAATACGGTCACGAAGGGCTGCTGTACGGCGATGATGAGATTCAGGCATACCTGATGCGCCGTCTGGCAGAATAAGCTTCTTTGAAAAACTGCTGGGCTTTTTGCGCAATATCTGCTATAATAACCTTACATTACAACAAAGTGAGGGATCTTTCATGCTGACACCTGCAAAGAAAGAATTTATTGAGTTTATGATGAGTGCAGACGTGCTTCGTTTTGGCCAGTTCGTGACCAAGAGCGGCCGTCATACACCCTATTTTGTGAATACCGGCAACTATCGCACCGGCGGCCAGATCGCCAAGCTCGGCGACTTCTATGCTGCTCTGGTGAAGGAAGCCTGCGGCGATGATTTTGACGCCATGTTTGGCCCGGCTTATAAGGGAATTCCGCTGGTAACGGCAGCAGCCGGCGCACTGGCACGTGATTTTGGCATTGACAAGCCCTATTTCTTCAACCGCAAAGAAGCCAAAGACCACGGCGAAGGCGGAAGCATTGTCGGTTACAAGCCCAAGGACGGCGACCGCATTATCATTATTGAAGACGTGATTACAGCCGGTACCGCTGTGCGCGAGACCATGCCCGTGCTGAAAGCCTGCGGCAATGTGAAGGTCAATGACATGTTTATTTCTGTGAACCGCTGTGAAGTGGGACAGACTCCCGGCAAGACCGCCATTATGGAAGTGCAGGAGGAATTCGGCATTAACGTACATGCGCTGGTTACCGTGCAGGATATCTATGAATATCTGAAGGAGCAGGGAACCTACGGTGAGGTTCTTCCCGCTATGGAAAAATATATGGCTGATTACTGCGTGCTGTAATAGCTGTATGAAGAAGGCTTCTGCAAATTGCTTTGCAGAAGCCTTTTGTTTTGTAAGAATTTTGTCGTTTACAGATTTGCCGAAAAACCAGCCAACGTGAAAAATTCGCGACGATTGTGATCCATGGGGTTATAGCCAATTGTCCATTCCATGAGCATCAGGTATCCCAGTGTGCTCCATCCCCAGAAGGGGCTCAGTCCCTGGCCGCATCCGTTTTCTGCGTTATAGTATTCCCGGGTTGTGCTTTCGCTGATGACCAGTTCATAAGTTTTTCGGGCAAGCATCCCAGCTTCTTTTTTAAACCCATACTCCATCAGGCCGTGGAAAAGCATGTAATTGGTGGGAATCCAGGTGCATCCCATCCAGTTGCACTCCCCACCCTTGCGCTGCTGATAATATCCTTTTTCGTTTTTGGCCCAGGTTGCTACGGGGTATTCCAGCCAGAATTCACGGGGATTCATTAAATGTTCCTGTACCAGACGTTTTGCCCGTTCAGGAGAGGCAGCCCCACACCAGAGCGGCATCAGCCCTGAAATGGTTTTGACCCGGATCAGTTCCCCGCGCTCTTCACTGCGATCATAGTAAAAACCGTCTGCTTCATCCCAGAAGATTTCTTCGACTTTCGTCCGCAATTGCTGCGCGTGTTCGAAAAAGTGTGCGGCTTCTTCTTTGTGCCCCAGAAGTTCTCCCAAATGCCCCATGGCATCGAGTTCCTGCACCAGATAGCAGTTCAGGTCAACGCCTTCCACATCTTTGGTGCCGATTTCACCGGCGCGAAGGCACTGGTTGTCCATGCCGCTGTGGTCGGCGCTGTCCCAATAGCACAGGCCGTTTTTGTCGGCGTCGCAATGCCAGAACCAGTAATGCAGATAGCGTTTTAAGCGGGCCCAGTATTTGCCTTCCAGCCAGCGGCAGTCGCCGGTTTGCAGGCATCCCAGCAGGGCCGTTTGTGCCAGAAATGGTTTGAAATGCTGCCGCTGCCGTGGCTCCATAATGGTGCGCGCGACAAACCCGCTCGGCTCCTGTGCATCCAGAAACATTTCTACATTATTCCGGCAGAATTTGTTCACGCCGAAATAGGAAAGAAAGAGCGTTTCAAAGTATAAATCCCAGTCATAAAACTCTCCGTAGCTGTATCCGGTCATCACTTCCCGCCCGCGGCAAATAGAAACACCCCGGGTACGGATATGCTCCAGTACTTCCTGCAAACGGGATTCCAGTACTTCCCCGCGGCAGGCCCCAGTCCGGTCTGTTCCGGCATACCGGGAAATATCAAGCGTCATAAAAACTCCTCCTCCGCTTGGTTGATAGTCCTATTTTATCATTTCAAATTAAAAAATTCTTATTATATTTTGATGACAAATCCGATTTTTTCAACAAAAAAGCCGTCCGCTGTGAATGATGCGGACGGCTTTGCAGTTTTGAAATGATGCAGCTTTTTGATAAAATAAAAGGTTATTTATTCCGCAGGGCAGATGTAGTTCAGTTCGCCCACCTGCTTGCCGTTTTTCCAGTAAATCCGCGGAACGCGTTTTCCCACCAGACACACCATTTCATAGTGAATGGTGTCATTGAGAGCGGCCAGCTCGTCTACCGGCAAAAAGGCGTTTTCATCCCGGCCGAACACGGTTACCACGTCGCCCTCCCGAGCCTCGGGAATGTCCGTGACATCCAGCATCAGCTGGTCCATGCACACCCGTCCAACGATGGGCGCACGCTTGCCGTGTACCAGCATTTCTGCTTTACCCGAAAATTTCCGGGGATATCCGTCTGCGTATCCGATGGGAACCGTGGCGATAACGGTTTCTTTTTGGGCGGTAAAGGTGCGGCCATAGCTGACCGTTGCTCCGGCGGGAATGGCTTTTTTCTGAGAGATGACCGTTTTCAGTTCCATGGCCGGGCGCAAATCCAGCGGGTGCTGAACGCTGTCGGAGGGTTCCATTCCATAGAGGATAATGCCCGGGCGCACCATGTCCAGCTGTAATTCCGGATAGTCCACCACCGCGCCGCTGTTGGCACAGTGACGGATGGCAAAATGAATCCCTTTCGCCTGTAAGGTATCGATGGCTTCCTGGAAACAGGCAAACTGGTGCAGGGTAAAGTCCTCGCCTTCGCTGCCGTCATCCGATACGGCAAAATGGGTGAAGACACCTTCCGGAATCAATCCCGGCAGACGGCAGGCTTCTTCCATTTCGTTCAGAGATTCTGCGCCTTCTTCCGGCGTCTGGTAAACAAACCCGATGCGGCTCATGCCGGTATCTACTTTCAGATGCATTTTCACCTGTACCCCGGCTACCTGTGCATAGCCGGAAAGCTGGCGGGCGTAGTCCAGCGAGAGCACACTCTGGGAAATATTCAGCTCCGAAAGCTCTTCGGCTTTCTGCGGCGGCGTATAGCCCAAAATCAGAATGGGCCGGGTAATAGCGCAGCGACGCAGCTGAATGGCCTCTTCCAGATTGGAAACGGCAAACCAGTCAGCGCCCAGCCGCTGGTATTCCCTTGCCACCATGGGCGCGCCATGGCCGTAAGCGTCAGCCTTGACTACACAGCACATTTTCACGCCGGGTTTCAGTGTGGAACGGATTACCCGGAAATTATGATCGATGGCATTCATATTAATCTCTGCCCATGTTCTTTTTAAAAATTCATGCATGATAACCCCTCCTTTACAGGGTCCAAAAATATACAAACATATTGTATTGTTATACATAAAATGCAGTTTTTCAAAAGCTTATTTATTGTAGTCCGTCCAGAAATAAAAGTCAAGAGTTCCGAGGCGGTTCTATTATTTTTT
>CHCFR05602__coassemble_802_pt1 | contig 15519 bp, 30 predicted proteins | sample CHCFR05602__metabat2_low_PE_052 | metagenome-assembled genome bin CHCFR05602
CCATCTTCCACACAACTTCTTCAAGGGACTTGCGGCCCAGGTTACGGACCTTCATCATATCCTCTTCGGACTTGTTGATGAGGTCTTCCACCGTATTAATGCCGGCACGCTTTAAGCAGTTGAAGGAGCGAACCGAGAGATCCAGCTCTTCAATGGTCATTTCCAGTACCTTTTCCTTGCCCTTATCATCCTTCTCCACCATGATCTCGGTGCTGCTGCCCTTATCGGACAGGTCAACAAACAGGTTCAGGTGTTCGGTAAGAACTTTTGCAGCCAAAGAAACGGCTTCCTGTGCACTGATGACACCATTGGTCCAAACCTCCAGTGTCAGCTTGTCAAAGTCAATGCTCTGACCAACGCGGGTGCTTTCCACGTTGAAATTAACCTTCAGAACGGGGGTGTAGATGGAGTCTACCGGCAACTCGCCGATCACACCTGCAGGCATGCTCTGCTTGTTGCGGTCACCGCTGACATAGCCGCGGCCCTTATCCAGAGTCAGCTCCATATACAGCTTAGCACCCTCGCCCAAGGTAGCAATGTGCATCTCAGGATTCAGGATCTCAACCTCGCTGTCGCACTTGATAGAGTCAGCCGTAACCTCGCACGGACCCTCGGCGCAGATCTCCACCGTTTTGGGGCCGTCGCAGTGCAGCTTGGCGGTCAAACCCTTGATATTGAGCACGATCTCGGTGACATCCTCTTTCACACCGGGAATGGTGGAAAACTCATGCACAACGCCGTCGATCTTGATGGACTTTACAGCAACGCCCGGCAGGCTGGAAAGCAGCACACGGCGCAGGCCGTTGCCCAAAGTGGTACCGAAACCCCTTTCCAGAGGCTCTACCACGAAGCGGCCGTAAGTTCCGTTGTTTGATAACTCTTCCGTTTCGATTCTGGGCTTCTCAATCTCGATCATTTGCGAACCTCCTTCACTCGATGGCGAACCGGAACTCTCCGGCCCGCCGTACCATCAGCCAGCTTTGTTTCTGTACTGAAGGGATTACTTGGAGTACAACTCAACGATGAGCGTTTCGTCAACTTCAAGGTCAATATCCTCACGAGCAGGAACGGCAACGATCTTGCCTTCCAGGTTTTCGCGGTTCACTTCCAGCCACTTGGGGCAGGGACGTGCAGCATTCTCTTCCACAACAGCCTTGATTTTGGCGCTCTGGCGGCTGTTCTCACGAATGGAAACAACCTCGCCTACGCGGGTCAGGTAGGAAGGGATGTCAACGCGCTTACCGTTCACGTTGAAATGGCCGTGAACAACCAGCTGGCGGGCTTCTGCGCGGGAGCTGGCCCAACCCAGACGATAGACAACATTATCCAGACGGCTTTCCAGGATCTTCAGCAGGTTCTCACCGGTCTTGCCTTCCATCTTGGTAGCCATCTCATAATAAGCGCGGAACTGGCCTTCCAGCACGCCATAGTAGCGGCGGGCGACCTGCTTGGCACGCAGCTGCATGCCGTACTCAGAGGTCTTCTTGCGGCCCTGGCCATGCTGGCCGGGAGCATAAGCTCTGCGGTTGAGAGCGCACTTATCTGTGTAGCATCTCTGGCCCTTCAGGAACAGCTTCTGGCCCTCGCGGCGGCACAGCTTGCACACAGCTTCTGTATATCTTGCCATAGTTAACGTGGCACCTCCTAATACTCGATGTTGTGATTATACGCGTCTTCTCTTGGGGGGGCGGCAACCGTTGTGGGGGATGGGGGTCACGTCTTTAATCATGCTGACCTCCAGGCCTGCTCCCTGCAGAGCGCGGATTGCAGCCTCACGGCCTGCGCCGGGGCCCTTCACATAGACCTCAACGGTCTTCATGCCATGCTCCATCGCCAGCTTGGCTGCGGTTTCAGCAGCTGTCTGAGCGGCGAAGGGGGTGGACTTACGGCTGCCTCTGAAGCCCAGCTCACCGGAGCTTGCCCAGGAAACAGCGTTGCCCTGCATATCGGTAATGGTAACTATGGTGTTGTTAAAAGTGGACTGGATGTGCGCAGCACCGCGGTCGATATTTTTGCGCTCGCGGCGTCTGCGAACTGCGGTAACTTTCTTACCCTTTTGTGCTGCCATCGGTTAATCCCTCCCTGTCTTACTTCTTCTTGTTGGCCATGGTCTTTCTGGGACCTTTGCGGGTACGGGCGTTGGTCTTGCTGCGCTGTCCTCTTACGGGCAGTCCCTTGCGGTGACGCACGCCGCGATAGCAGCCGATTTCAATGAGTCTCTTAATGTCAAACGCAACGTCGCGGCGAAGGTCGCCTTCCACGCGGCAGTTGTGGTCGATATACTCTCTCAGCTTGGCTGCATCATCCTCGGAGAGATCTCTCACGCGGACATCCGGGTTAACACCGGTAGCCTTGCAGATGTCGGTAGCGGTCTTGCGGCCAATACCGTAAATATAGGTCAAAGCGATCTCGATGCGCTTGTCTCTGGGCAGGTCAATACCTGAAATACGCGCCATTTGGATAGCACCTCCATGTTAATTTCGGTTTGCGCCAATCAGCCCTGGCGCTGCTTGTGCTTGGGGTTCTCGCAGATCACCATAATCTTGCCGTGACGCTTGATGATCTTGCACTTTTCGCACATCTTCTTCACAGAAGGTCTTACTTTCATTTTGTGCGCCCTCCTTTTAATCAGTGGGTTATATCGTAAATTCGATTGGTGTTATTTAGAACGCCAGGTGATGCGGCCTCTGGTCAGGTCATAGGGAGACATCTCTACTGTAACCTTATCGCCGGGAAGGATGCGGATGAAGTTCATACGCAGCTTACCAGAAATATGAGCCAGAATTGTGTGGCCATTGGGAAGCTCCACCTGGAACATCGCGTTGGGAAGGGCCTCTTTTACAACGCCCTCCAGTTCAATTACATCCTGCTTTGACATGACTGAACCTCCTGGTACCATTTCAGCCCTTTTCCACAAAGGGGCGAAGGGCATTTCGCAGTTTGCGGTTGGTTTCCATCTGTTCTTCCGAAAGAACGGTGTCTGTCGGCGCCAGATGGATCTGCTTTTTCCGCTTGGGTTTTGTAAGCGGACGGCGCTTTCCGTCCGCAATGATTGCCCAGCCGTCCCCAGCTTCGAGGACTGCCAGAAAATCGCCTTTGTCGTGTCCCGCGCGGGCGCGTACCACCAGACCTCTTACATACTCTGCCATATTGCCTCCTTATTCCGGCTTTGTGAGAATCACAGGGCCGTCGGGGGTGATGGCGATGGTATGCTCAAAGTGGGCTGACAGCTTGCCGTCCCGGGTGACCGTTGTCCAGCCGTCTTTCTGAACCTGGACTTCGTGCCGCCCCTGGTTTACCATCGGCTCAATGGCGATGGTCATGCCCGGCAGCAGGCGCACACCTCTTCCCGGTGTGCCGTAATTGGGTACGCTAGGGTCTTCATGCAGCTTCGCGCCTACTCCGTGGCCGACAAAATCCCGTACCACCGAGTAACCGCGCGCTTCGACATACCGCTGCACCGCACTGCCGATATCTCCCAGGCGGTTCCCGGCTTTGGCCTGTTGAATACCCTCATACAGGCTTTCGCGCGTAGCGTCCAGAAGCCGCTGTGCTTCTGCGGAAATATCACCGCAGGCGAAGGTATAGGCATTGTCGCCATTAAATCCTTCGTAGATGGCCCCGATGTCGATGCTTACAATGTCGCCAGCCTTAATAATCTGGCGTTTAGACGGTATGCCGTGGATCACCACGTTATTCACCGATATACAGGCGCTGGCAGGGAAGCCGCCGTACCCCAGAAAACTGGGGACGGCTCCCTGTGATTCGATATACTTCCGGGCGACACGGTCGATCTCCCAGGTAGAAACCCCAGGTTCGACCGCCTCACCGGCAACTTTCAGCGCCATTGCAGAAATCCGTCCGGCCTCCCGCATAATTGCGAGCTCCCGGCTGGTCTTCAATACAATCATGCTTACGCCTCAATGGCTGCAAGAGTCAGGCGGCTGGTATCAGCCACTTCCTCCTGCCCCTCTACGATCTTCAGCTTGCCCTGTTTCTCGTAGTAGGCCTTGAGGGGTTCAGTCTGCTCGTGGTAAACGTGCAGACGTTCCAGCACAGTATCGGGGTGGTCATCCTTGCGCTGAACAAGGGTGCCTCCGCATTTGCCGCAAACGCCTTCTACCTCGGGCTTCTTATAAAGCAGGTGGTAGCTGGCGCCGCACTTTTCGCAGACACGGCGTCCGGACATACGGGTAACGATCTTCTCATCGGGAACCTCGATATCGATAACCCGGTCGATGATCACACCCATAGCATCCAGAGCCTCGGCCTGAGGGATGGTGCGGGGGAATCCGTCCAGAATAAAGCCGTTTTTGCAGTCATCCTGAGCCAGACGGTCTTTGATGATGCCGATAACGACTTCATCGGGAACCAGCTTGCCTTCGTCCATATAGGACTTGGCTTTCAGCCCCATCTCCGTACCGCTTTTCAGCGCTTCGCGGATAATATTGCCTGTAGAAATTGCAGGGATAGAGAGTTTCTCACAGATAACCTCTGCCTGCGTGCCTTTGCCGGCGCCGGGGGCGCCAAGAAGAATCAGCTTCATAATTTTTTTGCTCCTTCCAGTATTAATCGAGGAAGCCCTTATAATGACGCATCATCATCTGGGATTCCATCTGTTTCACCGTTTCGAGAGCAACGCCCACCATGATGATGACGGAAGTACCGCCCATGGAGAGACGTCCCAGACCCGTGATATTGCCATACACAATCGGCACAATAGCGATGAACGCCAGGAACAGAGCGCCGATCAATGTAATTTTTGCAAGGATCTTGCTGATAAATTCAGCAGTCGGCTTGCCGGGACGAATGCCGGGAATGGTTCCGTTATTCTGGCGCAGGTTATTGGCCATTTCAATCGGATTGTACTGAATGGTCATATAGAAATATGCAAACACCAGAATCAGGAAGAAATACAAAATGGAATACAGCCAGCCGGTGGAAGAGAAGGCATCGAAGAAGCCTTTCCAGAATCCCTCAACAGAACTGCCCATAAAAAGCTGAATCGTACTGGGAATCGAAAGAATTGAGCTGGCGAAGATAACAGGCATCACGCCGCTCATGCCCACCTTGATGGGCATATGGGTGGACTGGCCGCCATACATCTTCCGGCCCACCACGCGCTTAGCGTACTGAATCGGAATCCGGCGCTCGGCGTCGTTCATGAAAACGATCACCCAGATTACCGCAAGGAACAGGACAATCCACAGAGGAGCCAGTACATAGAACTGGCCATAGGTTTCAGGGGCCTCATTTGCCATGGTAATGTATGCCCACAGCTGCTCGCCTGTATAGGGCAAACGAGCTACAATGCCGGCAAACAGCAGAATCGAGATACCATTGCCGATACCCTTCTGGTTGATCTGCTCGCCCAGCCACATCATCAATGCAGTACCTGCTGTAAACACGAGGATAATCACGATTGCAGCAAATACCTGGCCGAAACCATCGTTATAAAGGGTAATATTGTTATTGCGCAGATAGAAGAAATATGCAGTGCCCTGAATCAGGCCCAGAATCACCGTGACATAACGAGTGATTGCACTGATCTTTTTCCTTCCCTCTTCCCCTTCTCGGGAAAGACGCTCCAGCGGCGGAATCGCCACTGTGAGCAGCTGCATAATGATGGAAGAGTTGATGTACGGGGTAACGCCCATAGCAAACAGGGTTGCCTGTGCAAAGGCGCCGCCGGTCATCATGTTGGCATAACTCACCAGGCTGCCCTGCGCATCTACGTAATCCATCAGCTCTTTCAGAGCCTGTACATCCAGGAACGGAACGGGGATAACCGAACCGAACCTGAATACGACAATAATCAACAGGGTAAAAAGGATCTTCTTGCGGAGATCCGGGATTTTCCAAGCGTTCTTAATAGTGTTGAACAACTCAGATCACCTCTGCCTTCCCACCTGCAGCTTCGATTTTCTCTTTCGCAGCAGCGGAGAAAGCGTTCACCTTCACGGTCAGGCTTTTGCTCAGCTTACCATTGGACAGGATCTTCACACCGTCGCAAACGGTCTTTACCAGACCAGCGTCGATGAGAGCCTGGGTATCAACAACAGCGCCATTCTCGAAGCACTCCAGAGCGCCAACGTTGATAGCAACGATCTTCGAAGCGAAGATGTTGTTAAACCCTCTCTTGGGAATTCTTCTCTGCAGGGGCATCTGGCCGCCTTCAAAACCAGGGCGGAATCCGCGGCCTGCACGGGCCTTCTGGCCCTTATGACCCTTACCAGCGGTCTTTCCCTGGCCAGAGCCATGGCCTCTGCCGATACGCTTGGACTCTTTTGTAGAACCGGGGACCGCAGTCAGTTCATGCAACTTCATTTTACTCGCACCTCCTTGTTCGTTTCTGACAGATTACTTGCTCACTTCGACGAGGTGGATAATCTTTGCCACCTTGCCCTGCGTCTGGGCATTGTCGGGCTGCGTGGTGCAGTCGCCGATCTTCTTCAGACCCAGTGCGTGGGCGGTTGCAATCTGGTCCTTCTTGCAGCCGATCAGGCTTTTGACCAGCTTCACGTTAATCTGTTCCATGTTGCAAACCTCCCTTACAGAATGTCTTTCACGGACTTGCCGCGAACAGCTGCAACTTCCTCTGCGGTGCGCAGCTGAGCAAGACCTGCCAGCGTGGCGCGGACGACGTTGCACGGATTGTTGGAACGCAGAGCCTTGGTACGGATGTCCTTAATGCCTACGCTTTCAACAACGGCACGGACCGGGCCGCCGGCGATAACGCCGGTACCGGGAGCAGCGGGCTTGAGCAGGACACGGCCTGCGCCAAACTCACCGATAATCTCGTGGGGGATAGTAGTTCCGCGGAGAGAAACCTTCATCAGGTTCTTCTTGGCATCCTCGATGCCCTTGCGGATAGCGTCCGGAACTTCGCCGGCCTTGCCGATACCGAAGCCGACAATGCCGTTTCCGTCGCCAACAACGACCAGAGCAGCGAACTTGAAGATACGGCCGCCCTTTACGGTCTTGGAAACGCGGTTGATGGCAACCACGCGCTCTTTCAATTCCATGGTGGAAGCGTCAATTCTAGCCAAAAGTATTCCTCCTTATCAGAACTTGAGGCCGCCCTCACGGGCGCCTTCGGCCAGCTCTTTGACGCGGCCGTGGAAAATATAGCCGCCGCGGTCAAAAACGACCTCGGTGATTCCTTTTTCTGCGGCACGCTTAGCGATCATCTCGCCGACCTTGCGTGCAGCTTCCTTGTTACCGCCATTACCGGTGAACTCCTTATCCAAAGTGGATGCAGCGCACAGGGTAACGCCCTTCACATCGTCGATGATCTGAGCGTAGATGTTGCTGCTGGAGCGGAACACGTTCAGGCGCGGGCGGGAAGCGGTGCCCGAAATCTTACCGCGCACTCTCTTGTGGCGGGTCAGTCTGGCCTTGTTGCTGTCAGCCTTATTCACCATTTGTCATTCACTCCTTACTTCTTAGAGCCCTTACCGGCCTTGCCTTCCTTGCGGCGGATCACTTCGCCAGCGTACTTAATGCCCTTGCCCTTATACGGCTCCGGCGGACGCTTCTCGCGGACTTCCGCTGCAAACTGACCAACCTTCTGCTTATCGGGCCCCAGAATCACGATGGAGTTGGGGTTCGGCACCTCGATGGTGATGCCGTCCTTCTCGCTCATGATGACCTGATGGGAATAGCCCAGGTTCATGACCAGGTTTTTGCCCTGCTTCTGTACACGGTAGCCAACGCCGTTGACTTCCAGCTCCTTCTTAAAGCCCTCGGTCACACCCAGGATCATGTTGTGGATCAGGGTACGGGTCAGGCCGTGCAGGGAGCGATTTTCCTTCTCGTCGTTGGGCCGGGTTACGATGACTTCGTTGTTCTCCACCACAATGTTCATGTTCGGGTGGAAAGACTGGTTCAGGGTACCCTTGGGTCCCTTGACAGTCACATCACTGCCGTTGACAGTAACTTCAACGCCAGCGGGAATATTTATGGGTTTTCTTCCAATTCGCGACATAGTTGCACCCCTTATCTTACCAAATGAACGCCAGAACTTCGCCGCCTACGTTCTCCTTGCGGGCCTGACGGTCGGTCATAACGCCCTTGGAAGTGGAGATGATGGCGATACCCAGGCCCTTCATGACCTTGGGCAGCTCTTCTACGTTGGAATAAATGCGCAGGCCGGGCTTGGAAACACGGCGCAGTCCCTTGATAACGGGGGTCTTGCCCTCGCCATACTTCAGGACGACCTTAATGATGCCCTGCTTGCCGTCTTCAGTCACGCTGAAGCTCTTGATATAACCCTCGTCCACCAGGATCTGGCAGATTGCCTTCTTCATGTTGGAAGCGGGGATCTCAACAGTATCATGCTTTGCGGAAGCCGCATTGCGGATTCTGGTCAGCAGGTCTGCGATAGTATCAGTAATCTGCATGGTGTTACCTCCTTCTCTTCGGCTTTTCGATTACCAGCTTGCCTTTTTCACGCCGGGGATCTCGCCCTTATAGGCCAGCTCGCGGAAGCAAATACGGCAAATACCGAACTTGCGAAGGTAGGCATGAGGCCGTCCGCAGATCTTGCAGCGGTTGTACTTGCGGGAGGAGAACTTTGCCTCTCTCTGTTGCTTCAGTTTCATAGAAGTCTTGGCCACAATAATCCCTCCTTATTTCGCAAACGGGGCGCCCATGAGCGTCAGCAGCTCGCGGGATTCCTCGTCGGTGGTAGCGGTGGTTACAAAGCAGATGTCCATACCGCGGACCTTGTCGATCTTGTCGTACTCGATCTCGGGGAAGATCAGCTGCTCTTTGATACCCATGTTGTAGTTGCCGCGGCCGTCGAAAGAGTTGGGGTTGATACCGCGGAAGTCACGCACGCGGGGGAGCGCAACGTTGAACAGTCTGTCCATGAACTCGTACATGCGGTCGCCGCGCAGGGTAACCTTCACGCCAATGTTCATGCCTGCACGCAGCTTGAAGTTTGCAACGGACTTCTTTGCTTTGCAGACCATGGGCTTCTGGCCGGTGATAGCGGCCAGGTCGGTGGAAATGCTGTCGATGACCTTGGAGTTGTCCTTGGCCTCGCCAGCGCCGACGTTGATCACAATCTTGTCAAGCTTCGGGATCTGCATCACGCTCTTGTAGGAGAACTTCTTCATCAGAGCGGGAGCAACCTCCTGCTTGTAGTAGTCCTTCAATCTTGCCATTCGTCTTTCCTCCCTTACAGCGACTCGCCGCACTTCTTGCAGATGCGGCCCTTGGTGCCGTCCTCATAGAGCTTGTGGCCCACACGGGTAGGCTTGCCGCAGTGAGGGCAGACGATCTGCACTTTGCAGGCATACATAGCGCCTTCGGCCTTCACGATGCCGCCCTGCTCGCCCATTCTGCGGGGCTTCACATGCTTGGTCACCATGTTGCGGCCTTCAACAATTACTTTACCCTCTTTGGGGCTGACTGCCAGGACCTTGCCCTTGCTGCCGCGGTCTTTGCCGCTCAGGATGACGACGGTGTCACCGGTTTTAACATGAACTTTATTCATTAGTGAGCACCTCCATTACAGCACTTCGGGGGCCAGGCTGAGGATCTTCAGGTAATCCTTGTCGCGCAGCTCTCTGGCGACAGGCCCAAAGATACGGGTGCCCCTCGGGTTTTTATCGTCACGGATGATAACGGCGGCATTTTCATCAAAACGGATGTAGGTGCCGTCCTCGCGGCGAACGCCGGAAGCGGAACGCACGATTACCGCTTTCACAACGTCGCCCTTTTTCACAACGCCGCCGGGTGCTGCTTTTTTAACAGATGCCACCACGACGTCGCCAATATTGGCATACCTTCTGCCGGTGCCGCCCAGAACGCGGATGCACATAAGCTCCTTCGCGCCGGTGTTGTCGGCTACCTTGAGGTAAGTCTGCTGCTGAATCACAGTTCGTTCCTCCTTTACATTGGCGGGGGTTTCCTTCTAAAAAGGACCCTTTGCCAAAAAGCCATTTTCTTATCTGAGTGCGAAGGAAATTATTTTGCCTTCTCGATGATCTCGGCTACACGCCATCTCTTGTCCTTGGACAGCGGGCGGGTCTCCATCAGGCGAACGCGGTCGCCAACTCTGCACTCGTTGTTCTCATCGTGCGCCTTCAGCTTCACAGTGCGCTTGATGATCTTCTTGTAAAGCGGGTGACGAACGCTGTCTTCGATGGCCACGACAACGGTCTTGTCCATCTTGTCGCTGACAACGCGGCCCACGTTGGTTTTTCTCATGTTTCTGTCGCTCACAGCTTAACCCTCCCTTTCTTATGCGTTAGCGCTGTCTTTCAGCTCGTTTTCGCGGATGATGGTCTTCACGCGGGCGATGTCTTTCTTCACAGCGTTGATGCGCATGGGGTTATCCAGCTGGTTGATTGCAAGCTGAAAACGCAGGTTGAAAAGCTCGGCCTTGAGGTCCTTCAGCTTTGCAGTCAGCTCTTCATGGTTCATCTCTCTGATCTCTGCGGCCTTCATTACTCTTCACACCCCGTTTCCTTTTTCACAAACTTGCACTTGATGGGCAGCTTGTTGGCAGCCAGACGCATTGCCTCACGGGCAGTTGCCTCCGGAACATCAGCAATTTCGAACATTACGCGGCCGGGCTTTACCACGGCCACCCAGTACTCGGGAGAACCTTTACCGGAACCCATGCGGGTTTCAGCGGGCTTCTCGGTAATGGGCTTATCGGGGAAGATCTTGATCCAGACCTTACCAAAACGCTTGCAGTAACGGGTCATGGCAATACGGGCAGCCTCGATCTGGTTGGAAGTGATCCAGGAGGGCTCCAGAGCCTGAAGACCATACTCACCGTAAGTCACGGTGTTGCCGCGAAGTGCCTTGCCGGTCAAACGGCCGCGATGCACTCTGCGGTATTTCACTCTCTTAGGCAGCAACATTAGTTTTTGCCTCCTTCCTTGCGGGGCTTGCGGTTGTCGTGCAGGACTTCACCGCGGTACAGCCAAACCTTAACACCGATGCGGCCATAAGTGGTAGCAGCCTCGGCGAAACCATAGTCGATGTCAGCGCGCAGGGTCTGCAGCGGGATGGTGCCGTCATGATACTGCTCGGTACGAGCAATTTCGGCGCCGCCCAGACGACCGGAAACCTGGGTTTTGATACCCTTGGCGCCCAGCTTCATGCTGCGGCCGATGCACAGCTTCATAGCGCGGCGGAAAGAAACTCTCTTTTCCAGCTGCTGTGCAATATTCTCTGCAACCAGCTGTGCGTTCAGATCGGGTTGACGAACCTCGACAACGTTAATCACGACGGGCTTCTTCAGCATAGCCTCGCACTGAGTACGGAGCTTCTCGATCTCGCTGCCCTTCTGGCCGATAACCATGCCGGGCTTTGCACAGTGGATGTGGATGCGAACCTTAGAGGCATCGCGCTCAATCTCAATCTTCGGAACACCCGCGGCAGCAAGCTGCTTCTTCAGCACCTTGCGGAGGTTGTAATCCTCAACCAGAGTATCGCCGAAAACATCTTTTCTGGCGTACCAGCGGGAATCCCAGTCTTTAATGACGCCCACACGGAGACCGTGGGGATTTACTTTCTGACCCATAATTTAACCTCCTCTTCCGCTTATTCCTTTTCCTTCAGCACCAGGGTGATGTGCGAGGTTCTCTTCAGAATTCTGAATGCACGACCCTGTGCTCTCGGACGGATACGCTTCAGGATCGGTCCGGGGGCTACGGAGCACTCGGCAACATACAGCTTCGTGACATCCATGTTGTGATTATTTTCAGCATTTGCCATCGCGGACTTCAGCAGCTTCTCCAGATCTTCGCATGCGGCCTTGGGCGTATGCTTCAGAATAGCCAGTGCCAGGTCGGCGGGCTTGTTTCTGATGAGATCCAGAACGATCTGCACCTTACGGGGCGAAATGCGGGCGTATTTAAGAACTGCCCTTGCTTCCATGCTATACACTCCTTTCGGCCAATTACTTAGAGGTCTTGGAACCGGCGTGGCCCTTAAAGGTACGGGTGGGGGCGAACTCGCCCAGCTTGTGACCAACCATATCTTCAGTTACATACACCGGAACATGCTTGCGGCCATCGTGTACAGCGATGGTGTGGCCAACGAAATCCGGGAAGATCACAGAGGCGCGGCTCCAGGTCTTCACGATCTTCTTTTCGCCGGCTGCGTTCATTTCCTGAATCCTTTTCAGCAGCACAGGCTGTACGAAAGGACCCTTTTTAATGCTTCTGCTCATAAAAAATCATTAGCTCCTTTCTGTACGCCTTATTTGCCGTTTCTGCGGCGGACAATGAACTTGTCGCTGCGGTTGTGGGTCTTGCGGGTCTTATAACCCAGAGCAGGCTTGCCCCAGGGGGTAACAGGTCCGGGACGGCCTACGGGGCTCTTGCCTTCACCACCACCGTGCGGGTGATCGTTGGGGTTCATAACAGAACCACGAACGGTAGGTCTCCAGCCCATGTGACGCTTACGGCCAGCCTTACCGATCTTCACATTCTCGTGGTCGATGTTGCTGACCTGGCCGATGGTGGCCATGCAGGCGTCGGGCACGTTGCGCAGCTCGCCGGAGGGCAGACGGAGCAGGGCCATGCCGTTCTCCTTTGCCATCAGCTGCGCCATAATGCCGGCAGCTCTTGCCAGCTGAGCGCCCTTACCAGGATACAGCTCCACGTTGTGGATAAAAGTACCGGTGGGGATTGCGGACAGGGGCAGGGCGTTGCCAGTCTTGATGTCGGCCTCAGCGCCGGAAACAATCTTGTCGCCGACTTTCAGGCCGTTGGGGGCGATGATATATCTCTTCTCGCCATCCTCATACTGCACCAGAGCGATGAAAGCGGAACGGTTGGGATCGTACTCGATAGTGAGAACGGTAGCCTCAACGTCGTGCTTCTGTCGCTTGAAGTCGATGATGCGGTACTTGGTGCGGTTTCCGCCGCCTCTGTGGCGAACGGTGATGCGGCCATAGCTGTTACGGCCGGAACGGTGCTTCATAGGAGCCAGCAGGCTCTTCTCCGGCGCCACCTTGGACAGGGAGGAATAATCGGTAACGGACATATTCCGCCGTGCCGGGGTCGTCGGCTTATAGTTAATGATTGGCATTCGGTTTCACACTCCTCATGTTGGCTTTGCGGGAAGATTGCCACTCCTTCCCATATCTGCCTCTTGGGCTCGGGCGGTGTAAGGGTTTCTTACATCATACCCTCGAAGAACTCGATGGTCTTGCTGTCGTCGGTCAGGGTAACAACAGCCTTTTTCCAGGACTTGGTGTAGCCCTGATAGCGGCCCTGACGGCGCAGGCGGCCTCTCACGTGAAGGGTGTTGACCTTCTTCACCTTCACGCCGAACAGCTCTTCAACTGCTCTGGCAATCTCAATCTTGCCGGCCTTGGGGGCAACCTCGAAGGTGTACTTCTTCATGCCCATGCCAGCCATGGATTTTTCGGTAATGACCGGGCGGATTACGATATCCTGTGCAACCATTATGCGTATACCTCCTCGATCTTGGAAACAGCACCCTTGGCGACGATAAACATATCGGCGTTGAGGATGTCGTAGACATTCAGGGTGTTCACCTGGGCGGTCTTGACGCCGGGGATGTTGGCGGCGGAAGCGATGACCTTCTTGTCCAGCTCGGGCAGAACGATAAGGGCCTTCTTCTCAGCGCCGACGGCTTTCAGCATAGCCGCAATGTTCTTGGTCTTGTACTCTTCGGTGGCAATGTTGTCGATGACCACCATCTGGTTGTCAGCAACCTTGCTGGAGAGCGCGCTCAGCATAGCCAGGCGGCGGACCTTCTTGTTCAGTGTATAACGATAGCAGCGGGGCTTCGGGGCAAAAACGATACCGCCGTGGGTCCACTGGGGAGCACGGGTGCTGCCCTGACGGGCGTGGCCGGTACCCTTTTGTCTCCAGGGCTTCTTGCCGCCGCCGGAAACCTCTGCACGGGTGAGAGCGCTCTGGGTGCCCTGACGGCGATTGGCCAGAATGTTCTTCACTACATCATGCATCACTGCAACGTTGGGTTCAATTCCGAATACAGCCTCATTCAATTCGATCTTTTCGATCTCCTTGCCGGCCATATCTAAAACTGCTACTGTAGGCATGTTTGTTCCTCCTTCCCTTACGCTTTCACGCTGTCGCGGATAACCACGATACCGCCGTTGGGGCCGGGTACAGCGCCTTTTACAGCGATCAGATTGTTCTCAGCGTCAATTTTGGCTACCATCAGGTTCTGAACAGTTACCTGCTCCGCACCCATGTGGCCGGGCAGTCTCTTGCCCTTGAACACGCGGGAAGGATCAGAAACAGGGCCATTGGAGCCGGCATGGCGGGCCACAGGGCCGGTACCATGGGTTTCCTTCAGGCGGTGCAGACCCCAGCGCTTGATAGCGCCGGCATAACCCTTACCTTTGCTGGTGCCGGTTACGTCTACCTTATCGCCTACGGCGAAAATGTCAGCCTTAATCAGGTCGCCTACATTGTAAGCGTCGGTGTCCTCCAGGCGGAATTCGCGCAGAGTTCTTTTGGGAGCCACATTGCCCTTTGCGAAATGGCCCTTCATGGGCTTGTTCACACGGTGGGCCTTCAGGTCGCCGAAGCCCACCTGGATGGCTGCGTAGCCGTCATTTTCAACAGTCTTCTTCTGGGAAACGACGCAGGGGCCGGCTTCCACAACTGTTACGGGAATGACTTTGCCCGTCTCATCAAAGATCTGCGTCATGCCGATCTTCTTACCGATGATTCCTTTTTGCATGAAATATACCTCCTGTGCAGGTTATTGGTTGACCCTTTCAGGCCAACATGACCCCGACCGTCCGGTTGGTTGAGAACCAGGCCTTACAGCTTGATCTCGATCTCAACGCCAGCGGGGAGTTCCAGGCCCATCAAAGACTCAACGGTCTTGTTGGAGGGCCGCAGAATGTCGATCAGTCTCTTATGGGTACGCATTTCGAACTGCTCACGGCTATCCTTATATTTATGGACAGCACGCAAAATGGTGATTACCTGCTTCTCAGTAGGCAGCGGCACAGGACCGGATACACGAGCCCCCGTGCGCTTTGCAGTTGCGACGATCTTTTCGGCGGACTGGTCCACCAGCTGATGATCGTACCCCTTGATGCGAATTCTGATTTTTTCCTTGACTGCCACTGTCATCGCCTCCTTGAAAGTAGTTGGCGGGCGGCGCCTTTATTTTTCACACCTTGCCGGGTGTTTCGCACCCTGACATTTAAAAACCGGATTCACTTTTACGCAGAATCCGGGTGTGGACAAATAAAAAACGTCTGAGCTGCCGTTGGCCATTTCCCAAGCCGGAAATCCGGCGCCGGTGATTCCGGCATGGCGCACTTTTCGGTGAGTAACAGGCCGAAAGCGCGTGGCACAGCATATCTCATATTCTTGTCGCCCGGTTTAAAATCGGACATACTCCACGGAAAAACCGGCTGATTCAGCCGCAACCTCCCGCTTCATCGCATATCGTGTCGCAGTCTTGACTTGCTTATATTATCACATCCCGCGCGAAAACGCAAGAACTTTTTTCTCTTTTTTGTCAGAATATTTT
>CHCFR05602__coassemble_804_pt1 | contig 15510 bp, 9 predicted proteins | sample CHCFR05602__metabat2_low_PE_052 | metagenome-assembled genome bin CHCFR05602
GACATTCAAGACCCTTCTTCCAACCGTTCCAGATATTCCACCGGAACCATCGGGGTGAGCCACACCTGATTGACGGAAAGGAAAAACGCAAAGCCATCCCGCGCCATACGCCCCGAAGCAACCCGGTAAAGCACCGGTTTTCCATGGCGTGCGCCCACCTTTCGGGCCGTTTCTGTATCAGAAGAAAGATGCACGTACAAACGGCCTTTCGCCAAAAGCCCCTGCTGCTCAATGGACGCCACATATTTTTCGCCGGTGCCGTGAAACAGGTATTCCGGCGGCTCCTTTTGAGCCAGCTCCACGTCCACGGGGATGGAGTGCCCCTGGTTGGCGCGGATTCTGGCGCCGTCTTCGCTGAACGAATATCGCTGCTTATCGTCCGTGCGCACAATTTCTTCCAGCAACTCACGGGTGAGCGGGTGGGTTTTCGAGACGCCCTCAATCAGCGCATCTACGTCGGCCCAGCCGTGCTCGTCCAGCACAACACCCGCCTTTTCCGGGTGATGCCGCAAAATCATACTGATATAACGGCTTGTACGGGTTTTTGAATCTGTGTTTCGGTTCCTCATAGGGAATCCCTCCTCTTTTACTTGATTACCGCAGCCGGTACCCATGGTTCAGGGGGCCGCTCCCCTGTCCCAGATTCAGTCCGTCGGCGATTGCACCGGCTACATACTCTTTGGCTCTGGCTACGCTTTCTTCCAGCGGGAAGCCGAGCGCCAGATTGCTCGCAATGGCGCTCGAAAGCGTACAGCCGGTGCCGTGCGTGTTGGGGTTATCGATGTGCCGGCCGGAGAACCAGTGCGCTTTTCCCTCTGTGTACAGAAGGTCGTCAGCTATTCCCGCCAGATGGCCGCCTTTCAGCAGGATTGCGCCGCGGTACTGCTGGGCAATACTGGCCGCTGCCTGCTCCATCTCTTCCCTGCTGCGGATGCTTCTGCCGCTGAGCACCTCTGCTTCGGGAATGTTGGGGGTGATGATATCGGCCAGCGGCGCAAGCTCTGAAAGCAGTGTCCGGGCGGCGTCTTCTGCCAGCAACCGGCTGCCGCTGGTAGAGACCATCACCGGGTCAAGGACGATATTCTTCGGCTGGTATTGCCGCAGGGCAGCCGCAATGGTTTGAATCAGCGGCGCGCTGCTCACCATGCCGATTTTCACGGCATCGGGGAAAATATCGGTAAACACGCTGTCCAGCTGCATTTTCAAAAACTCCGGCGTGGATTCCAGCACCCCGGAAACACCGGTGGTATTCTGCGCGGTCAGGGCGGTGATGGCGCTCATGCCATACACCCCGTGGGCAGCCATGGTCTTGAGGTCTGCCTGAATTCCCGCGCCGCCGCTCGAATCGGAACCAGCGATAGTCAGGGCGGTTTTCATACCGTGCGTTCTGGGCAAAAAGATTTCCCGGGACAAAGCTTCCAGCTGCTCAGCAGCGGCGCGCGGGTCTTCTTTGGCAAAAATTGCGGAAATCGCCGCCGCGCCATATGCGCCGCAGCCTTTGAGCCGGGGCAGGTTGGTTTCGTTGATGCCGCCAATGGCCACCACGGGAAGTTTCACGGTGGAACAGATTTCTTTCAGCCCTTCGGGGGTCAGCGTCTGCACGCCGTCTTTGGTGGAAGAACCGAACACCGCGCCACAGCCCAGATAATCCGCGCCTGCCTCCTGCGCCGCCAGCGCTTCCCTCGGATTATGGGCGCTCACGCCGATAATTTTATCCGGCCCCAGCAACGCCCGCGCCTGTTCATAGGCCATGTCCTCCTGCCCGATATGCACGCCGTCTGCGCCCACTTCCAGCGCCAGCTGCGCGTCGTCGTTGATGATAAAAGGTACATCGAACCGGCGGCACAGCGAAAGCAATTCCCGCGCTTCGGCCAGCACCATTTCCCGGGAAAGGCTCTTTTCGCGCAGCTGCACCATGGTCACGCCTCCCAGCAGCGCCTGTTCTACCTGCTGCGCCAGCGTCTGGCCGGGCTTTAGCCAGCTGCGGTCGGTTATGGCATATAAACGGAGATCATTTCCGGTAAATTTCATACGATTCCCTCCAAAAGCAGCCCAGGCTGCTTATATATTCCATGACCAAAATTATACACGTTCCCTTTTCGCTTTGCAAGAAGAACCACGGCAGGCAATTTTTACGTGTACAGTTTTTGCCGCAAAATAAAGGCGCCACGGTGTTTTCCGTAGCGCCTCTTCGCTTGTATACAGATTTATTCTGCGTCAATGGTGGAAATGCCCAGCGTGATTTCTTCCAGAACATCCAGCAGCACCCGGACTGTATCCAGTGAGGTAAGGGTAGTGACGTTATTTTCTACCGCACAGCGGCGAATCGTCCAACCGTCGGAGAATCTCGGGTCGGAGCGCACGTCGCGGGTATTGATTACATACGTCACATAGCCCTGCCGGATGGAATCGAGGATATCGGTGGAGCCTTCGCGGATTTTCCGGCGCACACGGGTGCGGATGCCATGCCCTTTGAGGAAATTTGCGGTTCCCTGTGTGGCCTCGATGTTAAAGCCCAGACGGTAGAATCGGCGGATAAGCGGGAGCGCTTCTTCTTTGTCATCGTCTGCAATGGTTGCGAAGACAGTACCGTAGTTCTGCACCTTTACGCCGGAAGCTTGCAGGGCTTTATACAGTGCGCGGGTCAGCTTGCCGTCATAGCCAATCGCTTCGCCGGTCGATTTCATTTCGGGGGAAAGATAAGCATCCAGCCCTCGGAGCTTGGAGAAGGAGAAGGCCGGCGCCTTGACGTACCAGCGCTTCTTTTCGGCGGGATAGATCTCCGTAATCCCCTGCTGCCGCAGGCTCTCTCCCAAAATCACCCGGGTGGCGATATCTGCCAGCTGCCAGCCGGTTGCTTTGGACAAAAACGGAACGGTACGGGAAGAACGCGGGTTTACCTCGATAATCGAGACGTTTTCCTGCCGATCCACAATAAACTGGATATTATACAATCCCACAATGCCAATACCCAGACCCAGGCGGCGGGTATATTCTAGGATGGTATCCTTGACCTTTTGCGAGATGCTGAACGAGGGGTATACGCTGATCGAGTCGCCGGAATGGATACCGGTACGCTCCACCAGCTCCATGATTCCCGGCACAAAGACATCCGTACCATCGCAGACAGCATCGACTTCCACTTCTTTGCCCTGGATGTAGTGATCCACCAGCACGGGCTTATCGGCGTCGATCTCCACGGCGGTTTTCAGGTAATGGCGCAGCTGTTCTTCTTCTGCCACCAGCTGCATGGCGCGGCCGCCCAGCACAAAACTGGGACGTACCAGCACTGGGTACCCGATTTTTTCTGCTGTCTTTACGCCGTCCTCAATATTGGTGACAGCCTGTCCTCTGGGCTGGGGAATGTGCAGATCCAGCAGCAGTTTCTCAAAGGCATCCCGGTTTTCAGCCCGCTCAATGGCTTCACATCCGGTGCCGATCAACCGTGCTCCGCGCTCCATCAGCGGCTGGGCCAGATTGATGGCAGTTTGCCCGCCCAGAGAGGTGATTACGCCTTCCGGCTGCTCCAGCTCGATAATGTTCATCACGTCTTCGGGGCAAAGCGGCTCAAAATAAAGCTTATCCGAAGTGGTGTAGTCGGTGGAAACCGTTTCGGGGTTGTTGTTGATGATGATAGCCTCATATCCGGCCTTGCGGATGGTCTGGATAGCATGGACGGTGGAATAATCGAATTCCACACCCTGACCAATACGGATTGGCCCGGAACCCAGCACGATAATTTTCTTTTTATCGGAAACGATAGATTCGTTTTCCTGCTCATAAGTGGAGTAGAAGTATGGGATATAGCTGTCAAATTCGGAAGAACAGCTGTCGATCATCTTATAGACCGGCAGCACGCCCAGCTCGCAGCGCAGGGCAAATACTTCCCGCTCGGTCATGCCCCAGCTCTTTGCAATTTCGCAGTCAGAGAAGCCCATGCGCTTGGCTTCCAGCAGCGTTTCGCGGTCATGGGGCGCAGCTTTCAGCCGTGTTTCTTCTTCTGCGATGTTGGAAATTTTTTGCAGGAACAGGCGGTCAATGCGCGTGACGGCAAAAATCTCCTCCACAGTTCCACCCAAGCGCATCAGCTGTGCAATGGCAAAAATGCGGTCGTCTGTGGCGTCACAGATATAAGTCAGCAGCTTTTCTTTTTCCCAGTCGCTGAATTTTTCCAGATACAGGTGGTTGGTTCCCGTTTCCAGAGAACGCACTGCTTTGAGCAGGCTCTCTTCTATCGTCCTGCCAATGCTCATGACTTCGCCCGTGGCCTTCATCTGGGTGCCAAGGCGGTTGTTGGCGTCTGCAAATTTGTCAAAGGGGAAACGCGGCATTTTGGTGACCACATAGTCGAGTGCCGGTTCGAACGAGGCGGGCGTATTGGCCAGCGGGATTTCATCCAGCGTCATGCCCACGCTGATCTTGGCCGAAACGCGCGCGATGGGATAGCCGCTCGCCTTGGAAGCCAGTGCCGAAGAACGGGACACGCGGGGGTTCACTTCGATGAGATAATACTGGAAGGAATCGGGGTCGAGCGCGAACTGCACATTGCAGCCGCCTTCAATCTCCAGTGCACGGATGATCTTCAGGGCGCTGTCGCGCAGCATCTGGTATTCGCGGTTGGTCAGCGTCTGCGACGGGCAAACTACGATGGAGTCGCCGGTATGCACGCCCACGGGGTCGAGATTCTCCATGTTACAGATGGTGATTGCCGTATCATTGGCGTCGCGGATTACCTCATACTCAATTTCTTTATAGCCCTTGACGCTCTTTTCGACCAACACCTGATGGGTGGGAGAAACTTCCAGCGCGGTCTTCATGCCCTCCAGGAATTCCGCTTCGTTGCCGGCAAAGCCGCCGCCGGTACCGCCCAGGGTAAATGCCGGGCGAAGCACCACGGGGTAGCCAATCTCCTCGACCGCCTCGAGACCCTCCTGCATGGACGAGGCAATGCGCGAGGGCAGAACCGGTTCTCCCAGCCGCTGGCACAGCTCTTTGAAAAGCTCGCGGTCTTCGGCCATTTCAATGCTTCGGCTATCGGTTCCCAGCAGTTCAGTACGACATTCGCGCAGGACTCCCTTTTTCTCCAGCTGCATCGCCAGGTTCAGGCCCGTCTGTCCGCCGATGCCCGGCACGATTGCATCGGGGCGCTCAAAGCGGATGATCTTGGCCAGGTATTCCAGCGTCAGAGGTTCCATATAGACTTTATCGGCAATGGCCGGGTCTGTCATGATGGTAGCCGGGTTGGAGTTGCACAGCACCACTTCATAGCCCTCTTCTTTCAGAGCAAGGCACGCCTGTGTTCCGGCATAGTCGAATTCTGCGGCCTGGCCAATGACAATGGGGCCTGAGCCAATCACAAGGATTTTCTGAATATCTGTTCTCTTAGGCATGTTCTTTCCCCTCCTTCATCAAATGCAAAAACCGGTCAAACAGCCCTTTGCTATCCTGCGGGCCGGGGGCGCTTTCGGGATGGTACTGCACGCTGAACACCCGGTCTTCCTTGCATCTTGCGCCCTCGACGGTGGAATCCAGCAGGTTTATGTGGGTAACGGTGAGGGAGGTATTTTTCAGGCTTTCAGCATCCACCGCATACGAATGGTTCTGGGAGGTAATCTCGATCTTCCCGGTTTCCAGGTCGCGCACAGGATGGTTGCCGCCGCGGTGCCCAAATTTCATCTTATAGGTCTTGCCGCCATATGCCAGCGAAATGACCTGATGACCCAGGCAAATGCCGAACATGGGCACCTTGCCGCGCAGCTGCTGTACCAGGCGGATTGTCTCGGGTACATCTTCCGGGTTGCCGGGGCCGTTGGAAAACAGCACGCCATCGGGGTGCAGGCGCAAAACCTCTTCTGCCGAAGCGTTCCACGGGAAAACGGTGACGCTGCATCCCTTTTCGTTCAGGCAGCGCACAATGCCGCGCTTCATACCGCAGTCAATAGCCGCTACACGGAAAGAGCGGTTGGGGATATCCGCATTCCAGGGCTGCTTGCAGCTAACCAGAGAAACCGGATGAGAAACCAGCCCAGTTTCTGCGATCTGCCGCAATCCTTCTTCCAGTGTGGTATCCACATCGGTCATCAGCGCCTTGCGCGAGCCCAGCTCGCGGATAGAGCGGGTAATTTTGCGGGTATCCACGCCCGAAATGCCCGGAATCCCATACTCTGCCATCATCTGGGACAGCGTGCGGGTGCTGCGGAAATTCGAGGAAAAATCGTTGTACTCCCGCACCACCATGCCGCCCATTGTGGGCGTGATGGTCTCGTTATCCTGCGGGTTTACACCGTAGTTGCCGATGAGCGGATAGGTCATCACGACGGTCTGGCCGGTATAGGACGGGTCGGTCAAAATCTCCTGATAGCCCGTCATGGACGTATTGAACACCAGCTCCGTTACTTTTCCTGCCGGGCCGCCAAAGGCGTATCCGTAATACTCTTCCCCATCTTCTGTGATGAGCTTCCTGTTAAACTGTTTTATCATTTCCATGCCTCCCTGTGGATGATTTTCAAATTTTCGGCGCCCGCCTGCCGGATTCAGAAAGCCTCTTTTCAAACCGGTCTTTCCGGGTATTTTGCGGCACCGGTGTAGGATATTCCCCGCTGAAACAGGCAGAGCAGCAAGAACGCCCCTGTATCATCCAAGGCAGCTTTTCCAGCGGCAGATATCCCAAACTGTCGGCGCCGATGATCTGTGCGATCTCTTCGACGGAATGATGGCAGGCAATCAGATGGTCGCAGGAGTCGATATCGGTACCATAATAGCACGGATGCAAAAACGGCGGCGACGAGATGCGCATATGCACCTCGGCTGCCCCTGCTTCGCGCAGCATGGTGACGATCTGCCCGCTGGTAGTGCCGCGCACAATCGAGTCGTCAATCAGCACCACGCGCTTCCCCGCCACGGTCTCGCGGATGGGGCTGAGTTTGATGCGCACCTTGTCCACTCTGTCCTCCTGGCCCGGAGAGATAAATGTCCGGCCGATATATCGGTTTTTGAGCATCCCAATCCCATACGGGATGCCCGAAGCGCGCGAAAATCCCAACGCAGCATCCAGCCCGGAATCCGGTACACCGATCACCACGTCCGCCTGTGCAGGGTGCTCCTGTGCCAGCAGCTCCCCTGCGCGCATCCTGGCCAGATGCACGGGCATGCCTTCGATTACAGAATCGGGGCGGGCGAAGTAAATGTATTCAAAGGAACAGATTTTCCCAACGCATTGCCCACAGTGTTCCCGATGGGATTCGATTCCGCCCTCATGAAACACCAGAATTTCACCGGGGAGCAAATCGCGCACAAAGGCTGCGCCCACCGCATGGAGGGCGCAGCTTTCGGATGCCACCACATATCCGCCGCCCGGCAATTCCCCATAGCAAAGCGGCCGGAACCCATGCGGGTCACGGGCCGCAATCAGCTTGGCCGAAGACATGAGCACCAGCGAGTAAGCCCCTTGCAGCGAATCCATAGCCCGGCTGAGGGCGGTTTCGATGGACGGTGCGTGCAATCGCTCGCGGGTGACGATATAGGCGATAATTTCGGTATCGCTGGTGGAGTGGAAAATCGCGCCGCTGAGTTCCAGCTCACTGCGCAGCTGCCAAGCATTGCTCAGATTGCCGTTATGGGCGAGGGCCATTTTCCCTTTTTGATGATTGATTTCGATGGGCTGGCAGTTTGACCGGCTGTTCCCGCCGGTGGTACCGTACCGCACATGCCCCACGGCCATATTCCCCTGTGGGAACCGGGCCATTACTTCGGGGGAAAAGACCTCCCCTACCAGTCCCAAATCTTTATGAGAGAAAAACAGCCCGTCGTCGTTCACCACGATACCACAGCTCTCCTGTCCCCGGTGCTGCAAAGCATACAGGCCGTAATAAGCCATATGGGCGGTGTTTTCGGGTTTGGGACAAAAAACGCCGAATACGCCACATTCTTCATGCAGGCTCACAGCTGGCGGCCTCCCTTCTTCTTGGCGGCTTCTACCAGCCCCAAAAACAGCGGATGGGGTTTATCCGGGCGGCTCTTGAATTCCGGATGGAACTGTACGCCCACAAAGAAAGGCTCTTCCGTCAGCTCGGCGGCTTCTACCAGACGGCCATCCGGAGAAAGACCGCTGAGAGTCAGACCTGCATCTTCCAGCCGGCCACGGAAATCGTTGTTGACCTCATAACGGTGGCGGTGGCGTTCGTGGATTAACTGGCTGCCATAGCAACGCTCCAGCGTAGTGCCGGGCTTTACCGCACAGGGATAGCTGCCCAGCCGCAGGGTACCGCCTTTGTCGATCTCTTCGCTCTGTCCCGGCATGAAGTCGATGACTTTATGCGCGCACAGCTCATTGAACTCGCCGGAATCGGCATCTTCCAGACCGGCCATATGCCGCGCATATTCAATTACGGCAATCTGCATTCCCAGGCAGATGCCCAAATACGGCAAGTGGTTTTCGCGGGCATATTTTGCCGCCAGAATCATTCCGGCAATGCCGCGGCTGCCAAACCCGCCGGGGATAATGATGCCATCCAGCCCGGAAAGGGCTTTCTGACAGCTCTCCTCTGTCAATGTCTCGGAATCAATCCAGTGGAGATTCACCCGTGTATTCAGGGAATAACCCGCATGCTGCAAGGCTTCGGCTACCGACAGATAGGCGTCGTGCAGCTGGACGTATTTTCCCACCAGGCCGATTTCCACCGAATCCTCGCGGTTATGGATGCGCTCGACCAGCTGTTTCCATGCGGTCAGGTCTGGCTCGGGCGCCTGAATATGCAGCTCCCGGCAAACCACCGACGAGAAATTGGCTTCTTCCAGCATGAGGGGGGCTTCATACAGGTTGGGCAGCGTGCGGTTTTCAATAACACAGTCGGGCTTTACATTGCAGAACATGGCAATCTTTCGGAAAATATCTTCTTCAAGGGGCTCGTCGCAGCGAAGCACAATGATATTGGGGTTGATACCCATTCCCTGCAATTCCTTGACGGAGTGCTGGGTGGGTTTTGACTTGTGCTCGCCGGAGCCGCGCAGATAGGGAACCAGCGTGACGTGGATGAACAAACTGTTTTCCCGCCCGACTTCCAGCGAGACCTGCCGCACTGCTTCGAGGAACGGCTGGGATTCAATGTCGCCGATGGTGCCGCCGATTTCGGTGATGACCACATCGGCATCGGTTTTTTTGCCTACATTATAGACAAACTCCTTGATCTCGTTGGTAATGTGAGGGATTACCTGTACGGTGGAGCCAAGATATTCCCCGCGGCGTTCTTTGTTCAGCACATTCCAGTATACTTTTCCGGTGGTCAGGTTGGAATACCGGTTCAAATCCTCATCGATAAACCGCTCATAATGACCCAAGTCCAAATCAGTTTCCGCGCCGTCTTCGGTAACATAAACTTCCCCGTGCTGAAAGGGGCTCATGGTCCCCGGGTCTACATTGATATAGGGGTCCAGCTTCTGTGCTGCCACCTTGAGCCCACGTGCTTTGAGAAGCCTTCCGAGAGAGGCTGCGGTGATTCCCTTTCCAAGGCCGGACACCACGCCGCCGGTTACAAAAACATACTTTGTCATCATGATTCTCCTATCTGTGCTTGCTGAAATTCCGCTTCCTTATCTTATTTCCCGCTGTCCCCGTAGTTGGAGAGTACCCGGGCGGAAGGGTCATCCACGTCACAGCCTTCCCATTCCCGGTTGGGCATCCAGAATCCCGGGATCATTTCTGCTTGGCCGGGATAGTATTTTTCAAACAGTTCCCGGTACAAGAGGGATTCTTTGGTAAAGGGCTGTGCATAGGAATAGTGTTTCCGTCTTTCTTCAAATTCTGCATCGGTATACCGGGTTTCTGCATATGCTTTCAAATCGTCCACCATAGAGTGGCCTACTGCATCCGAAAAAGCAGCCTTTTCCCGGTACAAAAGGTCGTAGGGCAGGTATCCCCCTTCTTCAAATGCACGGCGCAGCAGGTATTTGCCCTTGCCGTAATGGTTGAGCTTTTTCTCGGGGTCAATGGCCATCACATAGCGAACGAAATCCAGGTCGCCAAAAGGCACACGAGCTTCCAGCGAGTTGTCGGAAATACACCGGTCAGCTCGCAGAACATCATAGCAATGAAGCTCCCGCACGCGTTTCTCCGACTCCTTCTGGAAGGCTTCGGCACTGGGGGCAAAATCGGTATATTTATACCCAAACAGCTCATCGGAGATTTCACCGGTGAGCAGCACACGGATATCGGTGTTTTCATGGATAGCCTTACACACCAGATACATGCCGATACTGGCGCGGATGGTGGTGATATCATAGGTGCCGAGGATTTCCACCACGTGGGGCAGGGCCTCCAGCACGTCTTTTTTGGTGATAATCACCTCGGTGTGCTCGCTTCCAAGATACTCCGCGGCCTGGCGGGCATATTTCAGGTCAATAGCGTCGCCTTCCATGCCGATGGAAAAAGTGCGGATGGGCTTTTGGCTTTTCCGTGCCGCAATGGCGCACACCAGCGAGGAATCGAGGCCACCGCTAAGCAGGAAGCCCACCTTGGCATCGGCCACCAGGCGCTTTTCTACCCCAGCCACCAGCTTTTCGCGGATGTTGCGGAAAATATCCTCAAGGCTGTCCTCTATAGGCGTTTCCACATGGGTCATGTCGGCATAGCAGACAAATTTCCCGTCTTTATAATAATGTCCCGGCGGGAAGGGACGCACTTTAGAGACCAGCCCCATCAGGCAGCGCGCTTCACTGGCAAACACAATGGCGCCGGATGCATCATAGCCATAAAACAGCGGACGGATACCGATGGGATCACGAGCTGCAATATACTCATCAGCATCGCCGTCATAAAGAACACAGGCAAATTCTGCATCCAGCATTTTGAACATCTCTACGCCATACTCCCGGTACATGGGCAGCAGCACCTCGCAGTCAGAGCCGCTGACAAAGGTGTATTTCCCAGCAAGGGATTCTTTCAGCTTTTCAAAGCCGTAGATCTCTCCGTTGCATACGACATAGCTGTTCCCCAGTGCAAAGGGCTGCATTCCCTCGGGGCTCAGACCCATAATGGCCAGCCGGTGGAATCCCAGCCAACCGCGGCCCGTATCTACCACATGGGTATCATCCGGGCCCCGCTCCTTCGAGCGGTAAAAAGCTTCCTCTAAACGCCCAAAAGCGGCGCCGCTGCCGCAGTATCCCATAATCGAACACATGATATTTCCTCCTTATCGTTCAGAAATACAGCATCCTATAGGGCAAGTGCTGCTCTCGCGGTGCCACCTATATTGGTTCTCGTTACTCCGTTAACGCCGGCTACGGCTCGCCTACTGAGGAAATCCCGTTCAGCTTGCGGCTCGAAAAGCGTTTTTCCGGCAGGCTCTGCCGCGCGGTTCTCAGCTTTCCGCGCTCTCTGGGGACAGGGGCCCTGCCGTACTCTTCTTTTCTCAAACGCCTTTTCTATTATCCAAAAATTTATATTTACGTGTCAGCGGGTTTCACCACGGAACCCGCTGACACAGGTATCAATTGTGGGACATTTCTAAGTTACTCCACATCCTGCAGAGCGTCATACCCTTCTTCGCCGGTACGAACCTTGACAACGTTCTCTACGTCATACACAAAGATCTTGCCGTCTCCGATATGGCCGGTGTACAGGACCTTCTTGGCAGTCTCGATTACATCGCGAACCGGAACCTTGCTGACAACGATATCTACCTGTACCTTCGGCAGCAGGGTAGCTTCTACCTGTACGCCGCGGTAATATTCCGGCTTGCCCTTCTGCACGCCGCAGCCCAACACATGGGAAACGGTCATACCGTTGATGCCCAGACGGGTCATAGCATCCTTCAGGACCTCCAAACGAGATTCCTTGCAGATGATCTCCACCTTGGTGAGCTTGGGCTGGCCTTCTTCGGCAAAGGTGGGAACACGCTTGACCGGAACGGCCTCGGCAGGAGGTGTATCTCCGGTAACGGCCACAGGAGCCACTTCGTCTTCTTCGCCAATGATGTCAGGCATCATAGCAAAACCGGCATAAGCGGTGAGCAGGCCGTGCTCGGAAACATCCAGGCCCTCGATTTCTTCCTGTGCGGAAACACGCAGGCCAATGGTATGCTTGATGATGAAGAAAACAATGGAAATGATAACGGCTACATAAGCAGCAACCGAAACAACGCCCAGCGCCTGAACTCCCAGGAAGTGGAAGCCGCCGCCATAGAACAGACCCTTTTCGGTGGTAACACCGTCAGCAAACAGACCGGTGAGGATGGTTCCCAAAGCGCCGCACACGCCGTGAACGGAAATAGCGCCTACCGGGTCATCCAGCTTGACAACCTTGTCGAAGAACTCAACTGCCAGTACAATTACAATACCAAATACCAGGCCCATGATAGCAGCGCCCAGCGGGGAAACAGCGTCGCAGCCAGCGGTGATGCCAACCAGACCAGCCAGTGCAGCGTTGTAGGTCATGGAAACATCGGGCTTGCCATAGCGCAGCCAGGTGAAAATCAACGTGGTGCAGCAGGCAATCGCAGCAGCCAGGTTGGTGTTGAAGAAGATGCGGCCAGCGCTTTCTATTGCAGCATCAGAATCCATGGCAACGGTGGAAGCACCGTTGAAACCGAACCAGCAGAACCACAGGATAAACACACCCAGAGCTGCAAAAGTCAGGTTGTGGCCCAGAATTGCGCGGGGCTTGCCGTTCTTGTCATACTTGCCGATACGGGGTCCAAGGAACATGACGCCGATAAGGGCACAAACACCACCGACCATATGTACAGCAGTAGAACCAGCAAAATCATGGAAGCCCAGCTGGCTCAGCCAGCCGCCGCCCCAAATCCAGTGGCCGGAAATGGGATAGATGAAAAGGGAAATGGCTGCACTGTAAATGCAGTATGCACTGAACTTGGTGCGCTCTGCCATGGCACCGGAAACGATGGTTGCCGAGGTAGCGCAGAACACAGTCTGGAAAATGGCATAGGCCCAAAGCGGTACGCCTGCCGGAAGGACATCGCTGTAGTCGCCCAGTATCATGGGGTCAATCCAGCCAAACAGAGCTGTACCGGTTCCGAACATGACGCCAAAGCCAAACAGCCAGAAACAAGGGGTACCGATACAAAAGTCCATCAGGTTCTTCATGAGGATATTACCAGTGTTTTTCGCTCTGGTAAAACCAGCTTCACACATGGAAAATCCAGCTTGCATAAAGAATACCAGTGCCGCGCCCAGCAGCACCCAAATGGTGTTGACAGCACTCAATGTCATATGGAAAACCTCTTTTCTTTTCGATTCTTCCTTCTCGATTCTCACTATTTGAGAATATTATCAATTCAAACCGGTTTATCGAACACCAAACAGCAAATCACCGTAGGTGGGATACGGCCAGTATTTCGAAGCTGTAACGGTCTCAGCCTCGTCGGCCACTGCCCGCAACTCGCTCATCTTGGGCAGCACCTTATCGCGGATCGCGTAAGACTGCTCGGTCACATCGGAATAATCTCCCAGCGCCATCAAAATCTCTTCCAGCTCTTCGGTCTTCTGGCTAATCTGGTCGGCCAGCATGGAGAGCCTGCGGACCAAGTTTGTTTCGTAGGTGCAGGGCAGCTCTTCGTCCAGTGCCTTTTTGGAGGCGGCAGCGGATGCCAAATCCCCTGCATAAGCTTCCACAGCCGGCAAAATCTGCTTTCTGGCCATATCTGCCATGGTGTTGGCTTCAATCACAACGGTCTTGCAGTAGTTATCCAGCATAATCTCGCACCGGGAATGAAGCTCTGCTTCCAGGAATACCCCGTGAGAGATGAGCATCTTTACATTCTTTTCGTCCAGCAGGTGAGGCATGCAGTCCGGTGTGGTGCGGTAGTTCAGCAGGCCGCGCTCTTCGGTCGCTTCATGAATCCAGGCATCGTCATAGCCGTTGCCGTTGAAAATAATGCGCTTGTGGTCGCGAATGGTCTTTTGAATCATCTTGTGTAGGGCTGCGTTGAAATCTTCCACGCCTTCCAGCCGGTCAGCGTACTGCTTCAGGGATTCTGCCACGGCGCTGTTCAGCATCATGTTGGCGCAGGCGATGCTGTTGGAAGAACCCAGCATACGGAACTCGAACTTGTTGCCGGTAAAGGCAAAGGGGGAGGTACGGTTCCGGTCGGTGGTATCACGCTGGAACTTGGGCAGCACATCCACGCCCAGAAGCATCTGGGTCTTTTCGGCTGCATTGTAGGGCACGCCTTTTTCAATGGAGTCCAGGATTGCGGTCAGCTCGTCGCCCAGGAAAATGGACACCACAGCAGGCGGCGCTTCGTTGGCGCCCAAACGGTGGTCGTTGCCGGCAGTTGCAACCGACAAACGGAGCAAATCCTGATAATCGTCCACAGCCTTGATAACAGCGCACAGGAACAAAAGGAACTGCGCGTTTTCGTGGGGCGTTTCGCCGGGGGTCAGCAGGTTTACGCCGGTATCGGTGGCAAGTGACCAGTTGTTGTGCTTGCCGCTTCCGTTCACGCCTGCAAACGGCTTTTCATGCAGGAGACACACCAGTCCATGACGGGCTGCCACCTTCTGCATGATTTCCATGGTCAGCTGGTTGTGGTCGGTAGCAATATTGGTGGTCTGATAGATAGGCGCCAGCTCGTGCTGTGCCGGGGCAACCTCATTGTGCTCGGTCTTGGCCAGGACACCCAGCTTCCACAGCTCCCGGTTCAGGTCTTCCATATATTCGGCTACGCGGGGCTTAATCACGCCGAAGTAGTGGTCCTCCATCTCCTGCCCTTTGGGTGCCTTTGCGCCGAACAGCGTGCGGCCGGTATAGACCAGGTCGGGGCGCTTGTTGAATATCTCGCGGTCTACCAGGAAGTATTCCTGCTCGGGGCCCACCGAAGTGCGGACATATTTCACTTCATTGTTGCCAAACAGCCGTAAAATCCGCAGCGCCTGCCGGTTCAGGGCTTCCATGGAGCGCAAAAGCGGGGTTTTCTTGTCCAGCGCTTCGCCGCCATAGGAACAGAACGCTGTGGGGATACACAGGGTCTTTCCTTTAATAAAGGCATAGGATGTGGGGTCCCAGGCCGTATATCCACGGGCTTCAAAGGTTGCCCGCAGGCCGCCGGACGGGAACGAAGAAGCATCCGGTTCGCCTTTAATCAGCTCTTTGCCGGAAAATTCCATAATCACACGGCCATCCGGAGAAGGTGTGATAAAGCTGTCATGCTTTTCTGCGGTAATGCCTGTCAGCGGCTGGAACCAGTGGGTGTAATGGGTGGCGCCGTGTGCAACGGCCCAATCCTTCATGGCGGCGGCAACCGCATTTGCAACTGACAAATCCAGCTGCGCCCCTTCGTCAATGGTTTTGCGCAAAGACTGGTATACATTGGCGGAAAGATTGGCTTTCATCACGCGGTCATCAAATACCATGCTGCCAAAGAACTCAGGTACAGTTTCCATACTGGATTCCCCTTTACTGAAAAAATAATATAAAAAAAGAGGCAAAGATGTCTGACGAGAGGTTAACCTCTAAGACATCTTTGCCTTCAACGGTGAGCATTATAACACGCCCGT
>CHCFR05602__coassemble_849_pt1 | contig 14759 bp, 11 predicted proteins | sample CHCFR05602__metabat2_low_PE_052 | metagenome-assembled genome bin CHCFR05602
CAATATAACATCCGGTTGCTTTGCTAAATTCCGGTAAAATCTCTTGCATATTGCCCGGGAAAAAGGTACAATAAAGATACACTTTTTCGAGTTAAAGCATGAATAACCCGAAGAGGGAAGCTGAATACAACGGCGGAACCCGGGCGCGCAGCGTTTCCGGTATCGTTCCGCTGTTTTTTGCTATCTTCCGGCAGAGCCCGAGAAGGTGTGCGCTGCACATACAAAATCAAAAACGGCATGGAGGTGCTTCCTGTGTACTTCAATAAGGAAATCGAAACAATGCCCCGCAAGCAGATCGAGGCCATGCAGCTCGAACGGCTCAAGTGGATGGTGGATTACTGCTATAATAACGTGCCTTTCTATCATGAACGGTTGGGCACTGCCGGCATTACCGGCGACCGCATCAAAACCCTGTCGGATATCCAGTACATCCCCTTCACCACCAAGGATGATATCCGCGATAACTACCCCTTTGGCATGCTGGCCCGTCCTATGAAGGAGATTGTCCGCATCCACGCTTCCTCCGGCACCACCGGAAAGCCCACCGTGGGCGCCTATACCAAAGAAGACCTGGACAACTGGGCAGAGCAGGTGGCCCGTATCGCCTATGCCGGCGGCGCCAGAGAGGACGATATTTTCCAGATTTCCTTTGGCTACGGCCTGTTTACCGGTGCGCTGGGCCTGCACTATGGCCTTGAAAAGCTCGGTGCGACGGTCATCCCCGCTTCTTCCGGCAACACCCAGAAGCAGCTGATGATGATGCGCGATTTCGGCGTGACCGGCCTGGTGGCTACCCCCTCTTATGCCCTGTATCTGGGTGAGATGGTGCGCGAAAGCGGATATCCGCCCGAGGCTTACAAGCTGCGCATCGGCCTGCTGGGCAGCGAGGGCTGCACCGCTGAAATGCGCGAGCAGATTGAAAAGAACCTGCATATCTTTGTGACCGATAACTACGGCATGACCGAGCTGACCGGCCCGGGCGTTGCCGGTGAATGTGAATACCGCAACGGCCTGCATTTTGCCGAGGACGCCTTCCTGCCCGAAATCATCGACCGCGACACGCTGGAACAGAAGCCTGCGGGTGAATCCGGCGAGCTGGTGGTAACCACGCTGCTGCGCCAGGGCATGCCTGTGCTGCGGTACCGCACCAAAGACATCACCCGGCTGAACTATGAGCCCTGCGCCTGTGGACGCACCGGCTGCCGCATGGAAAAGGTCATGGGCCGTACCGATGACATGCTCATCATCAAGGGCGTGAACGTATTCCCGTCCCAGATCGAGAGCGTGCTGGTGGGCACCGAGAATGTAGGCCCGCACTATCAGCTGGTGGTGCGCAAGAAGAACTTCCTGGATACGCTGGAAGTCAAGGTCGAACTGATCGACAGCAGCCTGCTGGAAAGCTTTGGCGAGCTGGAGAAATTGCAGCGCCGCATCCATGACCGCTTGAAGAGCGTGCTGGGTCTGGAAACCAAAGTCACGCTGGTAGAACCCAAGTCGCTGGAACGCTTCCAGGGCAAGGCCAAGCGTATTCTGGACCTGCGCAACGAAAAAGAATAAAGGGAGGCCTTTTTTTGAAACAGTGCCCATTCTGCGGGACCTCCTGGGACGGGCAGGGGCCTTGCCCCAGCTGTGGTATTGCATCCGATTCCCCTTCGGGGGATGATAGCCTGTTCCGCCGCCCGGAAAATGAGGAATCCCCTTCCTCATCGGAGCCGGAAAAGGATTTTCCGGTGGAAGAACTGCTGCAATGGTCTGCGCCCCCGCAGCCTGAACCGGAGAAAGAAACACCGAAATCCTCTCCTGTAAATGAAGAAGAAACGGAAGAAAACACACCGACTGCGCCCAAAAAATTGAAACTCTGGCAGAAAATTGCCGCTGGCGTGGTGGTGCTTGTGCTTATTATCACGGCGGCCATACAGCTGTGGCCTCGCAGCGTCTCTCTTCCAGAAGAGCCTGCATTTTTTGTTCAGGATGGTATGATGATGGCGCTTCCGGCAGGCGGAGAGCCCCGGCAGATTGCGCCATACACTTTCGACATAGAGAACTATCTGAAAGTCAGCCCAGATCAGAAAAACTTCGCCTGGATTGAGCCAGAGACCAGAATGTTAAAATTACAACCGTCGCAGGGAGAAACCTTCTCTTTCGGAAAAACTCCCATCTGGTTTTATGAGTTTTCTCAAGATGGAAAGTATCTGTATTACCAGGCTGCCGAAGCAGAGGGCGAGACCTTTGCTTTGTATCAATATAATCTTGAGACAAAAGAGGAAAAACAGATCGGCTCTGTCGGTATGGGGCAGAGAATTTTGGAAAATGAAAATCTACTGGTAACAAACAGTGATTTTGAGTTTGTGATTTATGACCCGCACACCCTGACAGAGTTGGGTTCGGAATCCACAGATGTCATACCACTTCTGCTTTCGGAAGACCGGCTGTATTATTTCAAAGGGAAAGACGAAAACAGATCGCTTTGCAAGTGGCAGGATGGGAAAAGCGAAGTGGTTCTGGACAACATTTTCAATTGCTATATTCTCGAGAATGGGACAGCTTATTTTGTCTGCTATCGGGGAGCCCCCGTCCCGGTTACCGACCTGATCCAAAATGATCTTCCCGGCGAAGAAGGCGAAGAGATGCTCCGGCAAATGGAGGGCGTGACAGTCCCTCCGGTTCAGCATACAGTTTATTACTTTGACGGAAGCGAATTTCACCATATGGGGGATGACCTGGATTTCTCTGTTCAGGCGATGGAAAAGGATCAGGCAGCCCTTCTCTCCCGCCTGCAATATCCGACAATGGAAGAAACGCGGGAAAAGCTGAGCCTTTCTTCGCTGCGCACGATTCTGGACGGCATGGAGCCTGGCGGCATTGAGTATGTTGGAATCTATGCCAGAATCTATGCCTCAGGAAGCTACTATCCCTCTGCAAAAGAGCCGGCTTTTGTAGCGGTGCAGGAGAAGCTGTACCCCCTCTCTGAAAACACACTGGAATATCCCAAATTGTTTCAGCGGGCCGGAGACTGGGTGTGTGCCTATAATACGGGCAGCGATGCTTCCAAATCAGGGTTATGGCTCGGAAAGCTGGAAGAGGATGCCGTTGTTTCACAATCGTTTATCCAAGCCACAGATGTTACAAAATTCTACCTGACCCCACAGGGCAGGCTGTATTACAGTTTGGGCTCCTATCTGGGAAAGCTGTATGAAAACGGCAAGGTCATCGCCCAAAATATGAATACCGGGCAAATCCAGTTCACCGAAGACGGCACCCTGTATTTTCTCAGTGACTTTTCGGGCGGCGGCTGGACACTGAACCGCGTGCTTGACGGCAAGATGGAAAAAGTCGCAGAAAATGTCGCGAACTTTTCTGCCTATACACGCGATTATGTGTTGTTTGTAAAAGTCCGGCAAGACAATGGATATGACCTTTTCTCCTGCACCGGCGAAAAGCCGCCGAAGTTGGCAGCAGAAAAAATAGATAAGTTCCTTTACTCTGGCAAAAACGATTCCAACTATGTGGGTGATTAGAATTGAACTCCCATATTTTTTAAATTATTCTGCAATGGAGGCTGCGATATGTCAAAAAAAGAACTGCTCCTGGGCAATGAAGCCGTTGCCCGGGGATTGTATGAAGCCGGTGTGCGGGTAGTTTCCAGTTACCCGGGAACCCCCAGCACCGAAATCACCGAAAATGCGGCGAAATACGACGAAATCTACTGCGAGTGGGCACCCAATGAAAAGGTGGCCATGGAAGTGGCTTCCGGCGCCAGTTTTGGCGGGGCGCGCTCTTTCTGTGCCATGAAGCACGTGGGCCTGAATGTAGCTGCTGACCCCCTGTTCACCATGAGCTATATCGGCGTCAACGGCGGTATGGTCATCGGCGTGGCCGACGACCCGGGAATGCACTCCTCCCAGAACGAGCAGGATTCCCGCCATTATGCACGGGCTTCCAAGACCCCCATGCTGGAGCCTGCCGATTCTGCCGAATGTCGGGATTTTGCCAAGCTGGCCTATGACCTTTCCGAACAGTTTGATGTGCCGGTTATCCTGCGGCTCACCACCCGTATCGCCCATTCCCGCAGCCTGGTGGAGCTGGGAGAGCGGGAAGAACACGAGCTGAAACCCTATGAAAAGAACCCCGCCAAAAACGTGATGCTGCCCGCCTTTGCCAAGCCCAAGCATGTGAAGGTAGAGGAGCGCACCGCAGCCCTGCGCCAGTGGGCCGAGACCTCCGGCATCAACGTGGTGGAAGACAACGGCGCAAAGGTTGGTGTCATTGTAGAAGGCGCTGTGTACCAGTATGCCCACGAGGCGCTGGGTGATTCCGTCAACTATCTGAAACTGGGGATGCTGTGGCCCCTGCCCGACCAGTTGCTGAAGGGCTTCGCCGCCGCCAACGAGAAGGTGTACGTCATTGAGGAGCTGGACGACGTGGTGGAGAGCCACTGCAAGTCTTTGGGCCTCACCGTTACCGGCAAGGACCTGTTCCCCCGCTGCGGAGAATTCTCCCAGAAGATTATCCGCAAGCTGATGAAGGGTGAAGACCCCGAGTTCGATACCCTGGACGAAGCCATCCCCGGCCGTCCGCCGGTGATGTGCTGCGGATGCCCCCACCGCGGGTTGTTCTATGCCCTCAAGCGGGCAAAGGTGTATGTGAGCGGCGACATCGGCTGCTATACCCTGGGCGCTTCCGCCCCCTTGAGCGCCATGGATACCTGTATCTGCATGGGCGCTTCCATCTCCGCTTTGCATGGCTACAACAAAGCCCGCGGGGAAGAGGCCGAGAAGAAGTCGGTGGCCGTCATCGGCGACTCCACCTTTATCCATTCCGGCGTCACCAGCCTGATTGATATCGCCTACAACCGCAGCAATTCGGTGGTGATTATCCTGGATAACTCCATCACCGGCATGACCGGCCACCAGCAGAACCCCACCACCGGCTACACCATCAAGGGTGACCCCACCAGCGCGGTGAACCTGGAAGCCCTCTGCCACGCCATTGGCATCAACCGGGTGCGGGTGGTAGACCCCTATGACCTGCCCGCCGTACAGCAGGCACTGAAAGAAGAACTGGCCGCAGAGGAGCCGTCGGTGATTATCAGCCGCCGCCCCTGCGCCCTGCTGAAATATGTGAAGCACAAGCCCGCCCTGACCGTGGACGCTGATTCCTGCATCGGCTGCAAAGCCTGCCTGGGCATCGGCTGCCCGGCCATCAGCATCCGCGACGGCAAAGCCTGCATCGACCGTACCCAGTGCGTGGGCTGCGGCGTATGCGAGAGCCTTTGCCCGAAAAAAGCCATTGGAGGTGCCGCAGAATGAGTAACGGAAAAAGTGTAATGATTGTCGGTGTAGGCGGGCAGGGGACCCTGCTGGCCAGCCGTTTGCTGGGCGCGGCCATGACCGCCAAAGGCTTTGATGTCAAGGTGAGCGAGGTTCACGGTATGAGCCAGCGCGGCGGCTCCGTGGTGACCTATGTGCGCTATGGCGAAAAGGTGTATTCCCCCATTATCGAAGAAGGCGAAGCAGACATTGTGCTGGCCTTTGAGCAGCTGGAAGCTGCCCGGTACCTGCCCTATCTGAAAAAGGGCGGAGCTGTGGTGGTGAACACCCAGAAGATGGACCCCATGCCGGTAGTCACCGGTGCGGCCAAGTACCCGGAAGGGGTGCTGGACGCCATTGCTGCCAAGGGGGTACAGGTACTGGCAGTGGATGCGCTGTCTCTGGCAGAAGAGGCCGGTTCTGTAAAGGCGGTCAACGTGGTGCTCATCGGCGCTATGGCCAAGAGCTTGCAGCAGGACCCGGAAGTCTGGCTGAAAGCCATTGAAGAGACTGTCCCGGCCAAGTTTTTGGAGATGAACCGCAAGGCCTTCCAGCTGGGCTTTGACGCGGTATAAAAAAGAAGATGGACAAGAAGGCCCGGAGCAAAAGCTCCGGGCCTCAGCCTGTAGAAAAAGTTCTTCGCTGCTGGCAAATTGCACAAGGAAGGAATTTTTAAAGGGGAAACCCCAGACGTGGGTTTCCCCTCAAAAACAGCCCACCGGGCTGTTTTCTCACCCCTTCCTGCGTTTCCTGATGCATAAAGAGTTCCGCTCTCTGCGGAGAGCGGCCAAAGGGCGTTGCCCTCTGGACACCCACCACCTTTTGAAAAATGTGGACGAAAACTTTTGCGTCGCGGGGCAGCTTCTGCGATTTTGCAGTGCTTCCGACGCGAACTGTTTTGTGCAACTTTTTCAGTCAGCTGGGTTTATCGACACACTGAAGGCTCCGGAAGCCCGGAGCCTTTTCTATATTATGATATTACTTTCTGTAAGCAAAAAACATTACAAATGCAGGACAGCATCCAGCGAAAGCTCTAACGCATAGGCAAAAGAGTCCTCGCCCCAGCTGCGTTCATCGTATTGTTCCACATTGGCCAGTGTGTCGGCGGTAAAAAGGATTTCGCCCCAGACTGCACCGCGGAAAGCGGCGCAGGCAGCCAGCGCGGAGCACTCCATCTCTACCACCGAACAACCCTCGCTTTTGCGGTATAATACCTTTTCTCTGGTTTCACGGTAAAAACCATCTGTTGACCAGGTGATAACCTCCTGATAGCGGAGCCCGTGTTCAGACAGTGTTTTCTCAATGGCTTTCAGCGCATGGGGGTTGACCTCCATAAACCGGGAAGGCGGGGCATAGTGATAGGATGCGCCTTCGTCGCGAAGCGCTTTGCAGGGGATTAGAAAAGTATTTTCGGGGAAGTCTTCCAACGCGCCGCAGGAGCCGCTGCTGATAATTTCCCGCACACCATATCCAATCAGCCAGTCCAGCAGCTGCGCTGCCGGTGCTGCTCCAACCGGCGCCTGCACCAGGCAAATTTCCTCTCCCCGATATTCCACAACATAAATGGGGTAAATCTTGGTAGCCGATACAAAGCGGGATACCTGGCGTGCACGATGGGCTTCCGCGCAGCGGTCAATATAATCGCCCAAAAATGCAAAAACGGCTTTCCGGGGAAGCGTCAAATCATGCTTTTCATGGTCAGGCATAATCACCGCAGTGGTATCGCTGTCAAATTCCAAAATTGGGATTTCATTTTGAATCACAGCCATAGTTTCCCTCCTCCTGATAAAAAAGGGAACGGCACAGCCAAAACCATGCCGTTCCCGGGAAATATCATATTTCCTGTTCGTGTGGTTTTATCACACAATACCGTTATACTTTTTCAGGTTACCAAAGCTGACTTCAATGCTCTCCATTTCGGTCTTCTGGGTGGCGTCCTGTTCCAGAATGATGTACTCCACAGAGCCCAGCTCACGTGCAGCATCGATGATTGCCTGGATATTCATAATGCCTTCGCCGATTTCGGTAAAGTCTTCCTGAGAGGTGAACTTTCCAAAAGTCTCGCGGGTAATCGGTTTGCCCGGCTCTGCCAGGGACAGCACATCCACCGCAGAAGGAGAGGTTTTGCTGAAGTCCTTCTGGTGAATCATCTTGACACGGGTACCCAGCTTCTTCATCACTTCGATGGGGTCATGGCCGCTGCGCATAATCCAGAAGGTATCCAGTTCAAAGCCGAGGTTTTCCGGCTCGCAGTCTTCTGCCAGAATTTCCATCACGGTCTTCTCGCCCAGCTTCTGGAACTCGTGGTAGTGGTTATGATACAGCAGGCGCATGCCATTTTCGCGGCAGCGCTGGCCCAGGCGGTTGAACTCGGCTGCTTTGGCGTGTGCGTCTTCTTCGCTCTCGTAAAAAGCCATGGGGATGACCAGCGTATCGCTGCCAATCGCCTTGTGATAGGCAATCACGCTGTCGATGGTCTCTTCATTCAGCGGGCCTACATGTGCGCTGATGGCATGGCTGCCGGTTTCATCCAACAGGGCCTTCATTTCTTCCACTGAAACGCCAAAGCCCACGCCGGGGTCTTCTGCTGCACGATGGTTGGCAAATTCCAGATTTTTGTATCCCAGGGAAGCGACCTTGCGGATAGCCTCTACCGGGTCTTTCTGCATGGCTTCCTTTACAGAAAAAAGCTGAATACCGACTTTTAAATCCATTGCAATTCCTCCTGTTTTTGCCGCTGGTGCAGGCTGTGTGCAGCGGCTTGATTTCATTTTCAGTATATCATGGAAACGATTACAATTCAACGGGAAAGCCAACGGAATACGCCTGTTATTTGTGTGTAAAATCACAAAACCCGTGTTTCCTTACCAGAAAAACGCATCCGATACCAGGACCCTTCTTCACACATTCCCTCATCGGTAATCTGCCACCCGCCAGCCAGATAAAACGCCAGTGCAGCACTGTTTTGGCACAGGCATTTCAGTTCGAGGGGAGGCCCAAACCGCTGTACGGCCTCTTCCAGCAGCCTGCTTCCCACACCCTGATGCTGAAATTCACCGGCAACATACAGACAATGGACAAACCGGCCGGGCTCCCAAACCGAGAGGAAACCCGCCAGTTTCCCGTTCATAGACGCCGTAAAGACCCGCTCGCCGTGTGTGTCCCGGTCAAAATCCTCCAGCTTCATCGACTGGCTGTCCAGCCAGAAAAACGACGCGCGCCGGGTTTCCAGATACAGCCGCCGCAATTCCGGGCGCTCCTTTTCCTGCATGGGATGAATGATAAACTGTTCCATTTTCCCTCCCGTATGATTGCATTTTCTTGCCTGGTTTACTCTTCCAGCAGGTATTGCAGATATCTGCCGGGGTTTTCCAGAAACCGCCGCATCAGCTGGTAGTGCTCAGTCTCCTCATAGGGCACCTGTCCCAGCCCCTCTTCGGTAAACTGCCAGATACACGCTCCGGGAAACGCCATCAGCATGGGGGAGTGGGTGGCAATGATAAACTGCGACCCTTTCTGTACCAGCTGATGAATCTCTGCCAGCAGTGTCAGCTGCCGCGCAGGGGAGAGGGCAGCTTCCGGTTCATCCAACAGGTACAGCCCCTGGCCGCCAAACCGGTTCTGTACCAGCGCGAGGAAGCTTTCGCCATGGGACTGTTCATGCAGCGGAACCCCGCCGTAGCCCCCTATCAACGGCGGGCTGAAAGCAGGCTCTTCGTCCAGTTGTTCAATATTGGTAGCAACATTGTAAAAGCTCTCAGCGCGCAGAAAGAACCCATCTCGCTCGCGATGCACACGGCACGGCGTCAGGCAATCATGCAGTTCCGAATGGCTTTTGCGGGTCGAGAAGGTGAAGTTTTTGCTTCCCCCTTCGGGATTAAACCCGCAGGCCACGGCAATGGCCTCCAGCAATGTGGATTTCCCTGTGCCGTTTTCGCCCACAAAAAAGGTGACCGGCACAGGGAACGCAAGTTCACCGGCCTTCTGCAAATACTGCACCGCCGGAATCCCCGCAAGGTACGAGGCTTTTGGCAGGGCACGCTGCATCAGGATTCGGCTCAAGTAGGGCGCTTGCATCGCAATCAGGCGCGGCTGGCTTCTGCCACGGCCTTGGCCACGGCTTCTGTCACACGGCGGTCAAAAATACTGGGGATAATGTAATCCTCGCGCAGCTCTTCCGGTGCAATCACAGAGGCAATGGCTTCGGCAGCTGCCACCTTCATGGCCGGGGTAATATCGCGCGCACGGGCTTCCAGCGCACCCTTGAAGATGCCGGGGAAGGCCAGCACATTGTTAATCTGGTTGGGGAAGTCGCTGCGGCCAGTGCCCATGACGCGCACACCGGCGGCCTTGGCTTCGTCATACATGATTTCGGGCGTGGGGTTCGCCATTGCGAAGACAATGGGGTCTTTGGCCATGGTCTGAATCATCTCGGGCTTGAGCGCGCCGCCTACAGAAACGCCCACAAAGACATCTGCGCCGACCAGCGCATCGGCCAGCGTACCGCGCAGTCCATCGGGGTTGGTGATGCCGCACAGCATCTCTTTATGGTCGGCAATACCCACGCCGCGCTCTTTGTAGAGGATTCCGTTCTCATCGCAGGCGATGATGTATTTTGCACCTGCTGCCAGCATCATTTTGATGATGGCAGTACCAGCTGCACCTGGGCCGTTGAGCACGATTTTTACGTCTTCAATCTTCTTGCCCACCACTTTCAGCGCATTGAGCAGGGCTGCGGTCACTACAATACCGGTACCGTGCTGGTCATCGTGGAAAACGGGGATGGGCAGCTCTTCTTCCAGCCGGCGCTCGATTTCAAAGCAGCGCGGGGAAGCGATGTCTTCCAGGTTAATGCCGCCAAAGCAGGGGGCAATGTTCTTCACGGTGCGGATAATCTCCTCGGTGTCCTGTGTATCCAGGCAAACCGGCACAGCGTCTACGCCGCCGAATTCTTTAAACAGGACGGCCTTGCCCTCCATCACGGGAATTGCGGCCTGTGCGCCGATATTGCCCAACCCCAGCACGGCGCTGCCATCAGACACCACGGCAATGGTACGCCCTTTCAGGGTGTATTCATACACAGCTTCCGGGTTTTCATGGATTTTGCGGCAGGGCTCTGCCACACCGGGCGTATAGGCGGTGCTCAGGTCATCGCGCTCTTCCAGCTTGACGCGGCTCACCGTCTCGACCTTTCCCTGGTATTTGCGGTGCATTTCCAATGCCAATTCATTAAAATTCTTTCCCATTTCAGGCGCCCCCTTAATAATCGGTTGATTTTGCAACCAGTATAGCACACTTCCTGCCTGAATTCCAGCTATGCAGTCTTCGGTATCCTTCTGCGCGACAACTTTTCACAACATCTTTCCGGATTCTGTAGAATCTACTGTGAATTTATGGTACAATAAGAATATTCTGTTGGTTAACCGAATAACCGCCCAACAGGGTATACTGCACTGAATATGAATCTACGGAGGAGATCGATACCATTGGCAAAAAAACAAACCAACGACCTTGGGAAAGACCCGGTTGGTAAGCTGCTGGTACGGCTGGCGCTGCCCGCGATTACCGCACAGCTCATCAACGCGCTGTACAACATTGTAGACCGCATCTATATTGGCCACATCGAAGGGGAAGGGGATGTCGCCCTGACCGGACTGGGCATTACATTCCCCATTATCATGCTGATTTCTGCCTTCAGCGCCCTGATAGGCATGGGCGGCAGCCCCCGCGCCTCGATTCGGATGGGGGAGGGCCACCGCGAAGGCGCCGAGCAGATTCTCGGCAACTGCTTTGTCTCTCTGATTGCCATTTCTGTGTGTCTGACCGCAGTCTTTCTGGCTACACAGGAGCCGCTTCTGATGATGTTCGGCGCAAGCGAACGCACCCTGCCGTATGCCACCGACTACCTGACAATCTATCTGTGCGGAACCATCTTTGTGCAGATGGCGCTCGGCCTGAACCCGTTTATCACGATTCAGGGATATGCAACCACCAGCATGCTCACAGTCTTTATTGGCGCTGTCATCAATATTGCACTTGACCCGCTTTTCATCTTCGGGTTTGGTATGGGCGTTAAAGGTGCGGCATTGGCAACGATTCTGGCACAGGCGGTTTCGGCTGTGTGGGTTGTGATGTTCCTGATGGGCAAAAAGACCCAGCTGCATCTGCGTCCCAAGTATTTCCGCTTTGACCGCACCATCATGCTGCCGGTTCTGGCGCTCGGGCTTTCTCCCTTTATCATGCAGTCAACCGAGAGTGCCGTCAACATCGCGCTGAATTCCTCTTTGCAGCGTTATGGCGGTGACCTGGCTGTAGGCGGCATGACCATTTGCAGCAGTGTGATGCAGGTCATCTTCATGCCGCTGCAGGGACTGACACAGGGCGCACAGCCCATTATCAGCTTTAACTATGGTGCCAACCAGCTGGACCGCGTGCGCAAGACCTTTAAACTGCTGTTTGCCACTGCATTGACTGTAACCGTGTTGATTTGGATTTTTGTACAGGTATTCCCCGAGCCATTTGTGGCGCTTTTCAATGATAAACCCGAGCTGACAAGCTTCACGGTTTGGGCGCTGCGTATTTATATGGCGGGTATCTTTATGGTAGGTATCCAGACTTCCTGCCAGCAGACCTTTGTGGCGCTGGGACAGGCAAAAGTCTCGCTGTTTCTGGCCCTGCTGCGTAAGGTCATTCTGCTGATTCCGCTGGTGTTCATCCTGCCGCTGTTTCTGGCGGATAAGGTTTTCGCTGTTTATCTGGCAGAACCCATTGCAGATATTATTGCCGCTACCTGCACGGGAACGGTCTTCCTGTTCCGTTTCCGCAAAATCCTGCATGACCGCGAGATGGAAGGCGTGCATGATTAAAAAGTGAGAGCCGTTCCTACTATACGATAAATTTCCAGCAAATAACAAGCAATGTAATTTGCAGATGGGCGAACCGACAAAGAAATACGCCCTGCTGCTTTTTCATGATCAAAAACTGAAAGGATGTGCTGTATCGTATGGCCTACAAACACATTGAAAAAGAAGGGTATGTACTGCTGGTCAATGAAGGGGGGAAGACGCTTGGATATTCCCCTGACTCCGGCATCCAGATTCTCGAAGTGGATGGGTTTGCCTTTAAGGACCTGAACGGGAACGGGAAGCTCGACCCGTATGAGGATTGGCGGCTCCCCGATGAAGTGCGTGCCGCCGACCTGGCTTCGCGCCTTTCCCGCGAAGAAATCGCCGGCCTGATGCTCTACAGCGGCCATCAGGCTGTAGTATCTTGCAGAGACGGTCTTGGCTCCCATTTTGCCGGCACCTACAACGGCAAAAGCCTGGAAGAAAGCGGCTGCGCCGCCTATGAACTGAGCGACCAGCAGAAAAAATTTCTCAAGGATGATTACCTGCGCCATATCCTCATCACCTCGGTGGATGATGCCGCTACTGCTGCCCGCTGGAATAACCGTGTGCAGGCCTTTGTAGAAGGGCTGGGGCATGGAATTCCCGCCAACACCTCCAGCGACCCGCGCCACACCCCTTCTGCCAATGCGGAATTTAACGCTGGTTCCGGCGGCGATATCTCCAAATGGCCCGACTCTCTGGGACTGGCTGCAACCTTTGACCCCAGTGTAACAGAGCGCTTTGGCGAGATTGCCTCGGAAGAATACCGCGCCATGGGCATTGCTACAGCACTTTCTCCTCAGGTAGATATGGCTTCTGAACCGCGCTGGATGCGTTTTCCCGGCACCTTTGGTGAAAGCAGCAAGCTGAGCGCCGAGATGGCCCGCGCCTACTGCGACGGCTTCCAGACCACACCCGGAAGCGAAAACGGCTGGGGCGAAAAGAGCGTCAACGCTATGGTCAAGCACTGGCCCGGCGGCGGCAGCGGGGAAGGCGGACGCGACGCACACTTCTGCTATGGCAAATTCGCCGTTTACCCGGGAAATAACTTCGAAGAGCATCAGATCCCCTTTACCGAGGGCGCATTCCGCCTGAACGGAAAAACCGGAAAGGCCAGCGCCGTGATGCCTTATTACACCATCTCCTGGGGACAGGACATCAAAAACGGCGAAAACGTGGGCAACTCCTACAGCAAATATATGATTACCGACCTGCTGCGCGGCAAATACAGCTACGATGGCGTAGTGTGTACCGACTGGAATATCACCCACAACAACAAGGTAATTAACGCCTTTATTTCCGGCAAGTGCTGGGGCGTAGAAGAGCTCAGCGAGGCCGAGCGCCATTACAAAGCCCTGCTGGCCGGTGTAGACCAGTTTGGCGGAAACAACCGCATGGAGCCCGTCCTGGAAGCCTGGGATATGGGCAACAAGGAATTCGGCGAAAAGGCCATGCGCGAGCGCTTTGAAGCCTCTGCACGCCGCCTGCTCATGAATATCCTGCGTACCAACCTGTTTGAAAACCCCTATACTGACCCCGAGGCAGCCGCAAAAGTGGTAGGCTGCCCGGAATTTATGCAGGAAGGCTATCAGGCACAGCTGCGCTCAGTGGTCATGCTGAAAAACCGCGCCCATGTGCTGCCGCTGCAGGGCCGCCCGAAGGTATACATCCCCAACCGGCGTATCGGGGCATCTGTGGACTGGTTCGGACATCCCACCCTTGCACATGAAGAGGCCCCCGTTCCCGCTTCTCTGGCCGAAAAATATTTCGACCTGACAGACGACCCGCAGCAGGCAGACCTGGCAATCTGCTTTATAGAAAGCCCCAAATCTGTGGGCTGGCACGAAGGGGAAGGCTATGTGCCGGTTACGCTGCAATACCGCCCCTATACGGCAGTAAACGCGCGTACCCCCAGTATCGCCGGGGGAGACCCGCTGGAAGAAAGCACCGACCGCAGCTACCGCGGCAAGACAAACCGCGCAGATAACGAAGCTGACCTGGATGTCGTGCTGGAAACCCGCGCTGCTATGGGCGACAAGCCGGTAATTGTATGCCTGCATTGTTCCAACCCCACGGTTCCCGCCGAGTTTGAGCCCGCCTGCGACGCAATTCTGGTGGACTTCAATGTACAGACCCAGGCGCTGCTCGATCTGATCTTTGGAAAAGCAGAGCCCTCTGCACGGCTGCCGTTCCAGATGCCGCGTGACATGGAAACAGTAGAAGCACAGTGCGAAGATGTCCCATTTGATATGGACTGCTACACCGACAGCGAGGGGCACACCTATGACTTTGGCTACGGCCTGAACTGGCAAGGCATAATTTCTGAAAAAGAAAAATAAAATAAAGTTCAAATAAAAACAAGCCAGCCCCACCGGAAAAAGACCGACGGGGCTGGCTTGTTTAATAGGAGAATAAAAAGAAAGAAAAGAACAGAACGTGTAATCAATTTTAGGGGCATGGACAGCGCAGTCTATCATTTTCGACGGCTTTCCACACAAATAGAAGCTGCGATAAACAAAGGTGGAAACAAATAGTTGGTCAAAATGCACATAAATCAATCCAC
>CHCFR05602__coassemble_869_pt1 | contig 14530 bp, 11 predicted proteins | sample CHCFR05602__metabat2_low_PE_052 | metagenome-assembled genome bin CHCFR05602
ATTCAAAAATTTGAAGAATATCAGTTGAAAAAACTGGAAGAAAAAAATTCATATTGGAATATTAATAAATAATTGAAAGATTATATACCACAGCGACCCCTGGATTTTTAAAAAAGTCCGGGGGTCATATTCTTTTTTTCTATAGTTTTATTAATAAAGCAGGCATTAGACAGCAAAGACTTTTGAGAGTATAATATATCTGGCATTATATGGAACTGATTTCTGGCAGTTTTGCAGTTATAAGAAGGAGGAGAAAATGATGAAAGAATATAAAAACTTAACTTTAGACGAAGAACGCGCGCTGTATCATGTTGAAAATGCCTCTATTATCCAATGTTTGTTTGACGGGCCGGCTGATGGGGAATCTGCCTTAAAAGAAAGCCGGAACATCCAGGTGTCAGATTGTGACTTCCATCTTCGATATCCGTTTTGGCATACTTCTAATGCAGTCATCGAAAATTCGCGCATGACCGAGACCTGCCGGGCAGCCTTGTGGTATGACCGGAATATCAAACTGCAAGATTGCACTATGGAAGGCATCAAAGCAGTCCGGGAATGTGACGAGGTGGAGGTTGATGGGTGCAATATTACTTCGCCCGAGTTTGGATGGCTTTCAAGAGGAATTACCATTCGCAATACGACGCTGCATTCGGAATACCCATTCCTGCAGAGCCGCAATATCGAGATCAACCATCTTACCATGACGGGCAAATATTCCTTTCAGTATGTAGAGAACATGACTATCCGCAATTCCCATCTGGACACAAAGGATGCTTTTTGGCACAGCCGGAATGTGACAGTGTTCGACAGCGTGATTCGCGGTGAATACCTGGCATGGTATTCGAAGAATCTGCATCTGGTGCGCTGCAAAATTATCGGCACGCAGCCCCTGTGCTATGCAGAAGGGCTGGTACTGGAAGATTGTGAAATGGTTGGCTGTGACCTCTCATTTGAGTACAGCGATGTAGAAGCCCGCATCATCGGCCATGTAGACAGCGTGAAAAACCCCCGCAGCGGTCATATCCACGCTGGAAGCATCGGAGAAATCATCCTGGATGAATACCGAATTCCAGATGATTCATGTGAAATCACTCAGGAAAACAATTAAAAAAACCCGGAGACCTTTTTCAAGCAGGTTTCCGGGTTTCTTTATTACGGGGAAGGAAGACAGTTTTCACGCAGAAATTCGCAGAAATTTTCGTACAGGCGCTGGTAACTGCGATTGAACGCCGTATAGTCGGCCTTTTCAAGATAGAATTCCATGGGCTGCGTGCGGTCAAATTCTTCCATGCGCAGAGAGGGGAGGTGAAAGAATTGCGTCAGCTCCTGCGTCCGGGAATCTGTCAGCAGGAACAGAGCGGGAATCCCTTCCCACAGGGCGATGACATTTCCATGAAAGCGTGCACCCAGCATAAAATCATAGCCGCGCAGTGATTCCCGCCAGGAATCCGTATCGAAATAAATCCGCGTTTTCCTGTCCAGCCATTTTTTCAAATATTGATAGCAGGCAGGGTCATTGACGGACTCGGGTGCCAGTGAAAAAGAGGTCTGTTCAATCATGGGAAGATTGCGGTTGGCGCAATAGGTGAGGAAATGGCGTTCTGCCCGGCTCAGCGTTCCGTAAAAAGTTCTGAAGTTACACAAAGCGTGCTGGACAGATGAATTTTTTGATTCAAATTGAAAATCTGGATTTTGAAACCAGTACATGGAAGGGCAGCCGATTACCCGCAGGTTTTGAATCCCGTGCTTTTCCAGGATAGAAGCCGTATATTCTCCGCGAACACCGAGTACCGCCCGCTCCTGCATGGCAGCAAGTGTTTTCAGGCTCGAATGATTCAGCCGGAAGCCAGGGTCAAAGCGGGAGGATTGCAGGCCGATGCTGATGGGGATAAAGGGCTTCTGAATTTTTTGCAGCCGGTTATAGAGATAGTCAAAGTCGCTTTTGGGGTGAATCCAGATCAAATCAGTCGTGATAACAGCCTGCGCAGGGGAAAGGTCGTAAATCCCGTCCTGATATTGCTGCCAGGAAATCACATCTGGATGCAGCAGCTTGTTCAGCGCCGCCGCGAACACCTGGTTCCCGGTGTTCATCCCAACAGATTGAAAGGCTTTTTCACGGGTTTCAATATTCAGCGGGGATTTGAACAGCACCAGTTTTTGCTTCTCGAGTTTTTCAGTCATTTGTGATACGGAAACAGGCCTGCATACGGATGTCTGGTAGAACGGATTTCTGGAAGCGAACTGCGGATACTTCTGAACCAGCCAGGCAGCGGCTGGATAATTGGCCTGCAGCTGCGGCTGGCTGGAAAATTTTTGAATGATATCCTTCCAGAAGAGTACAGGGATACGGACTTCTCCATTTTGCAGCATCTGGAGGTGTTTCTGGTAGAGCTCGGGCGTGAGAGAAAATCCAAAGTCTTCCGGATTGTATCCTTCTGCCAGAATGGCGTATAAAGTGCGCATGCACTTTTCACATATACAGCAGTTGCTGCCGGTGCGTGTTACCCAGCATACGCGAAGAGGAAGAGGGGTTCCTGTGCGTGCTGAAAACGAGCAGATTTGCCGGATTTTATCCGAGCGGCTTTTTTCAAAACCCTCATGCAGGGTGCGGCATCCGCAAAAACGCACCTGATTATCAATCGTGGGATGAGAAGCACAGGTATACACTTCTTTGGACTTGACGGAATCGGTAGATGCGAGATAAATCTGGCGGATGTTTTCCAAAAAGGCAAATGGAGCAGCATGGGTGATAATTGCCAGCCCGTGCTGGAAGCCGTGCCACCAGTTTTCATGCTGTGGTTTTGCGATGGCTTCTGTCAAAAAAGGCTCGTTCAGTACAGAACGGAAGGAAGTCTTCACAAAAGTATACGGCAGGCAAAATCGTTCGGCGGTCTGCTGTACGGATTCCTGCACCACCTGCCAGCCCTGCTCGTCTTTCAGATACAGGTCAGAGCCCCATAGGGTCATCAGCGTAGGGGTATCTCCCAGCACAGACAGCATGGAGGAAACCGCATCGACCCCGCCGCTGAAAAAGAGCAGGCTGCGGTTTGTTCCCTGCGCGATTTTGTTTTCACACACCTGCCCATAGCACAAAGAACCGCGAAATTCCAATGCAGGGTACATCACCTGATATCCCCGCTTGATTTCATCAATACTGCGCAGAAAATCACCATCGATTTCCGGAATCACAATTTCAGCATCAAACACCCACGAAACAGGCAGGAAGTTCCCCAAAAACGGAATCACCGCGACGGAATCCGGACACCAGCTGATGTCGCGCCCATATTCAATAAAGTAACGGTTTTCCTGGCGGAAAGCTTTCTCCCAGTCCCCTTCTATATAATAGGAATACTCGATGCGGTTGGCGTTCTTTTCAATGTGCTGCAAGGTAATACGTTTTTTTGGCATAAGGAATTCCCCCCTTCACTGCTTTGGCTCTTCTTTGAAAAATCGGGCGGCAATCTTTTTGACGTTTTCACGGGACTTTGAACCTTTGGGGAATTTGCGGTTGGCCCATTGATATGCCCGGACAAACAGCCCGTCTGTATAAAGGTCTTCCATCCCTTTTGGCAGAGAATGAGAAGCGAAAGCAGCAGAGGAAGCAGACGGCGGCTGTGTTCCCAAAAGCCCGCGTTCGGCCATATCTTCGCCCCAAATCGTTTCGAGGGAATAACCGGAAATCCCGGCATATACTTCGTCTTCCATGGAACAGCACGAAAACAACGCGCGATCAAAGGCGGGGGCATGGCAGAGGAAATATTCAAACGGCGCAGAAACTTCCGCAGCACGCAGCTGAAAAAGTTCCTGCCAGTCTGCAAAGTGATGCAGCAGCTCCTGTGCAAATTCATATGCCCCGCGGTGCACCTCTTCATAAACATATTTTTCGGCGTAGCACAGAGGATTTTTTTCAAAAACAGGAGAGAGGGTGCCGCCGTTTTTGCGGTATCCAATGCAGGAAGGGCCGTTTTCCATGAGCAGGGATTCACGCACGCTCACACTGCCTGCCGGAGTGTAATCATAATAGCACTTCATGCGGAAGCCATAGCGGTCTGCTGTATGGGCAGAGGTGCTTCCGTTGGAATACAAAAAATAAACGTCGATAGGGTATCCGGCCAAGCTGCACAGAATCCCCTGCAAAGTGCCGCTGTATCCCAAATCAATTGCAGCATCGTGCGGCTGAAAAATACTGCGGATATACCGCTCCATTTCGCTGTGGCTGGCGGCTGCCTTTTTTTCATCATAAGAAATCTCGATAACAGCGCGCACAAACGAGACAAAAGAGCTCATATCGCGGAAGGGGACATCCAATAAGACACCAGCTTCGTAATAACGCTTGCGGTCTTCTTCGGTGAGCGGGCGCAGCAGCGGTGCATACAGAGAGAGGAGCTCTGCCGGCGTGTGGCTGGTGATTTGAATACTCTGCGCAATGGAAAACAGGTCGCGCGGCTGGTGGATGGCGTAGGGCAGCAGGGCTTTGCGCGAAGTGTAAAAATAGTGGGAGGGCGGGGCATCCGCCGGGCGCAGCAGGTCATATACCTTTTGCAGCAGATAACCATCCCGCGCCAAAAAGTGAAGGGTATCATATCCCTGTTTTTTTGCGTCGTCAATCAGTTCCCGTACAAACCCGAATACCATCATTCCCACAGGGTACAGCCCGATCAGATAGGGGTCAGCGTTATAGTCGGAACCCTCATAAAAGCAGTGGTAAAAGGGGTTGTCAAAGTAACGGTTGGCGATGAGAGCCATCATGCAGCGGATGGGCAGCTGTTTGGCAGCGTATTCATACCGGATCATCTCACCGGAGGGCTCTTTCAATACTTTCATGCAGCGGTTGGTTTTGAGCTCCGAAACCCAGTTTGCAAAGACGTCCGAGGCTTTTGGCACAAAGAATGTGCGCAGCCCCGCCGCCTGCCCGGCCTGAATATCCGAGTGCCAGCTGTCGCCGATATGCAGCAGCTCTGATGGAAGGAGCCCTTCTTTTGAAAGAATCATGCGGTACAGGTTACCGGTGGCTTTGAGCCTTCGGCACGAAGAGGAAAGATACAGGTGTGCATGACCCCGGTAGCCGCAGTTTTCCAGAATACGGGTAATCACCGATTCGGGCAGATACATGTCCGATGTGATAATCACCTTCTTTCCTATATATAAGGAAAGCTCATACAGGCGCTTCATGGATTTTCGCGGGGAGCAGAACTGAATTTCCAGCCGCTCTTCTTCCTGCATCAGTTCACGGCAGTCTTCTTCCGGAAGAAGATACAGGCGCGACATTTCCCGGTAGATTTCTTCCAGCGTGACGTCTTCAAAAGAAGCGCTGCTCACAGAAAGGCGTTTGCGCGCAGAGTTTTCCGCTTCGATGCGCATATCATAAAAAGAAAGGGCACGGTACTGCGGGAAACGCTTTTCCATACGAATCTGAACCAGGCGGAACAGGTCGTCCGGATTCCAGAAGGGGCGCATCACCAGCGTATCGAACATATCAAAGCTGACGGCTTTGACCTCGGGGCTGCAAATCAGCCCAATCAAATCCTCGGTCTGTTTGTTCCAGGAAGACTTGAGTTCGGTAAAGAAGGAATCCTCCCGGCGGGCAAATTCAAAGTCATCTTTTCCGTAAAATTCCAGAAATTCACGTTTCAGCTGTTTGGCTTCCCCGGCAGATAGCTGGAAACGGTTAAGCGCTTCCTGTACATTCCAGGAGTGCCACCGGAAGTAGCGTTCTTTCCATTCCCGATACTGTCCGCCAAACTCGGGCAGCAGTTCATGGGATTCCAGAAAAGCTTTCACAAATTCAAAAACGCGCCGTACATCCCGGAATTTAGAGCGCACAGCCTCTACAGAAGCAGAAACCCCGGTGGAAGCAGCGCTGTGACGGTAATAGATGTACCCGTCAATCGGTAAAAAACACATTTTCTGCGCGTAGTAATAGAGCACGACCGAAAACGCGATATCTTCCGTCATGACCAGTCTTTCCTGCATGGGGGCATATTCAGGCACGGCCTGTTTCCACAGGCTTCGCCGGTAAATTTTATTGTAAACAGTATGCCATGAAAAACAGGCTCCCTCATTTTCAAAAAAGCGCCGGAAAATTTCTTTCCTGCATAAAGTCCGCTCGGCGGTCAGGCCAAAATTGGAATTATACCGGAAGCGCCAGTGGTTTTCGTCCTCCATAATGGTGTTTCCCATGACCATATCGGCGCTTTCTTCTTCAGCCCGCTGGATGAGTGGGCGGTAATAGTCCAGCGTTACGGCATCGTCGCCATCTACAAAGGCGATGTATTCTCCCTGTGCAGCCGCAACTCCGGTCAGCCGCGCCTGAAACAGGCCGCGATTTTTTTCGTGGCGAAGCACACGGATGCGCGAATCTTTGGCGGCATAGGATTGCAGAATTTTTGCACAGCCGTCAGAAGAGCCGTCGTCCACCGCCAGAATTTCCAGATTTCGGAACGTCTGTTTTTGAATACTGGACAGGCACTTTTCCAGATGGGGCTCTACATTATAAACAGGCACGATGATACTCAGCAGCGGGCTTTGATTCATATGGATTCCTCCTGTGGCAAGCAGATTTCCGGTTGCAGGTGCCGGCATGCTTTCCGAATTATTTTTTGTTTTGAAAAGCTGATTATTCACCCGCATACGGGAAATTCTACTGATACAGCCGCAATACGGGAAAGGAGGAATCAGATGATCCGTCAAAATCAGAAGCCGCTCAATCTCGTCTATATCGGAATCGACTTTATCATTCTGGTTGCCGCCCAGTATCTTTCTTTCCGGATGGTATTGAAAAGCTTCTTTCCTATCCATAATCAGGTTTCTGTAACCACACTGGTTTGTGTTTTGAACGGGCTTATGCATCTGCTGGTGTACGGTTTTTTTCATCAATACCGTTCTTACCGCAACACGCCTTTCTGGATTCAGCTGACGGAACTGGCAAAAGCGAATTTAACAGCCTATCTCATTCAGGTAATCGCCTTTTATATGATGGGCATGTTTATGCAGCTTCAGGTAGCGATTACGGTATTTTTCTTCCTCAGCACAGTATTGCAGGGGCTCTATCGAGCGGGGATGCGTGCAGTCCTGCACCTGATTCGGGAAAAAGGTTTTAACCGTAAATTCCTGTTGCTGCTGGGCGTAAATGCCTGTACCGAAACATTTGCAGCCAAAGTGGAGAGCTCGCCGGGGTTTGGGTATGAAATCATTGGGTATCTGGCAGAAAAGAAAGCACTGGACTGTTCATTGCCCTACCTTGGGCCTTATGAAAAACTGGAATCCTTATTGAAAACCCGCACCATCGATGAGGTTTTTCTGATGCTTCGGGAAGAAGAAGCCGTAGAGTTTGACCGCCGGATGCTTCTGCTCGAAAAATATGGGGTGAAATTTTCCATCATCCCGCAGCTGTTTGCCTTTTTGCCTTCACGCGTCTATGTGACCAGTTTTGACGATCTGCCCATTCTCGGCATGAGGCGCATCCCGCTCGACGGATTGTTCAACAGTATCGTCAAACGCAGCTTTGATTTGCTGGTATCCTGTGTCTGCCTGCTGGTATTCAGTCCGATTATGGCAGCGGCAGCAATCGCTGTCAAAGTCTCTTCGCCGGGGCCGGTGATTTTTCGGCAAACGCGTGTAGGAGTTAACCGCAAGCCGTTTCAGATGTATAAATTCCGCTCCATGCGGGTAGAAACCGAATCTGTGGTGAAAATGGCCGGGGCCAGAGATGAACGGTGTACCCCGGTGGGGGCTTTTCTGCGGAAATACAGCATTGATGAGCTGCCCCAGCTGGTCAATGTACTGAAAGGGGATATGAGCTTGGTGGGGCCCCGCCCGGAAATCCCTCATTTTGTCAATGAATTTATGCAGAATATTCCTGCTTATATGATCAAACACTATGTTCGTCCCGGAATGACCGGGTTGGCGCAGATCAGGGGACTGCGCGGCGGAGATACTTCGATACAGGAGCGTATCCGGTGTGATATTGAATATATTGAAAACTGGAGCCTGTGGCTTGACCTTCGAATCCTTTGGAAGACCGCTTTCAGGCTTCGCGCAGACAGGGGAGTGAAACAGGAGTGAGTATCTATCTTTTGAATGAAGCGCTGATGCTTGTCTGGGGTTTTTTGTTCCTGTATTTGATGAAATCTTCCAGGACCGGACGGTGGTGCTTTGTAACAGCCGCCTTTTTGCAGATGTTTTTGCTTGCTTGCCTGCGGTACCGCATTGGTTTTGATTACGATATGTATGCCCAGGGTTTTGTGCTGATGAACCGGGAGGGGTTTACTACCTTGCGATATCTGGACTGGGAGCCGGGCTTTGTGCTGCTGACAAAGGTGATCGGGCTTTTTACCAACCAGATCTCGCTGTACATGGGAATTCTGGCTGCCATATGCCTGATTCCATGGGCCTGGCTGATTTACCGGTATTCGCCCTGTCCCGGCATTTCGGTGCTGCTGTTCCTCAACCTCTATTTCCTCTATCTCAACATGAACTTTTTGCGCCAGGCCATCGCGATTTCCATCACACTATTTGCCTGGCCATTTCTCAAAGAGAGAAAGTTCTGGCGTTTTTCAGCGCTCATTGTGCTGGCGTCGCTTTTCCACACCACCGCTCTGATTTTACTGCCGGTCTATCTGCTGCTGTGCATCCGGCCGGGCGGTGGGCTGTTCCTGTTTTATGCGTATATCCTGTTGTTTTTCTATATCTCATCTGAAGGAATCCTCAATCTGCTCACCATGGTATTTCATCAGGAATACGCCAATTCCGTTTTTTTGCAGGGAATTCCCTATCTGTACGCGTTGGTTCCGCTGGTGCTGTTGATATTGCTGTATGTCTTCCGCAATCAGATGATGCAGATCAATTCCTATAACCGCTATTTGATTGGGCTGCAATTCTTTGCGGTTTTCTGTATGGTGATGATGACGCGCCATGCAATTCTGGAGCGCCTTTCGTATTATGCCTATGCCTATTCTGTACTGGCTGTTCCGGAATTGCTGCATTCGCTCAAGCCGCGTCAGCAGCTCCGGCCGGGGATGGCTACCCAGAGGATTTCGCTGGAAAAGCAGGAAGTCCGGTATGCGGTGGTGTTTCTGGCAGTGGTGATTCTTACCTGTGTGCATCATCTGCTGGGGCTGGCGGGAAACGTGCATGGAGTGGTGCCCTATACCATGTTATAAGGAGGGAAAAAGATGACCCGCAGAGAAATAGAAGAGGTCATCAGCCGCGCCGCGCGGGAAGTGGAAGGCTTTCATCCGCCGGCGTGGAAAAAGACAGCGGCGCAATACAGTGCCCCGGCGTTATACGGGTTTTGCGACTGGGTGATCGAGCAGGCGCGCCGTGCCGGACAGAAACGGCTGTATTTCCTTGCGCGTGACGGCTACCTGCTTCGCGAGATCAGCGATGCACTGGCACAGGCGCGCGGATACGAGATAGAGTGCCGGTATCTTTATGCCTCGCGCCTTGCATGGCGGCTTCCGGCATGGCACCTGATTGGAAAAGAGGAAACGATACAGCAAATATTTTCACGTGCATACGGCGCTGCGCCGAGGGCGGTTTTTGCGAGAATGCGCGCCAGTGAAGAAGAATGCCGCCGGTTTGCCGCAGCAGCCGGAATCGCTTTCAGCGCGCTGGATCAGGTGATTTCCCCGGCAGCGCTGCGCCGGATGGAGCTGATTTTGCGAAATGACGTGGAGTTTATGCGCGTGCTGATGAAGAAGTCGCGCGAAGCCTATGCACCGGCTGTTGGATATTTCCGGCAGGAGGGGCTGTTGGACGGAAGCCCGGTCGTGCTGGTGGATACCGGCTGGACAGGCTCCATGCAGCGGACACTGCGCCAGCTGCTGGAAAGCGCCGGTTTTCATGCTGAACTGAGCGGGTATTATTTTGGCCTTTACCAGTCTCCGGCAGAAGAGAAAGACGGGGTATATCGGGCGTGGTATTTTGACAGGGAATCCCCCGCACGGGTGAAGGCAAAGTTCAATAATAATGTGCTGGAAAGTATGCTGCCTGCCCCGCACCCCATGACTGCCGGATATGCGTACCAGGAGAAAAAAGTGGTTCCTGTATGGAATGACCGGAAAAATACAGGCTGGCGGCCCGGATATGAAAAAACGGTTCTCGAGGTATGCAGAAAACTGGATTCCGCACTCTTTTCACAAGACGGGCAAAAGCTGCTGGATTGCGTGCGCCGCAGGATGGAAAAGCTCTGTTTTGCCCCCGGGCGGGAAGAAGTGCTGGGACTTTCCGGGTGCTTTTTCAGCGATGATATGTCGGAAGCATGCCTTCGCCCACTGGCAGGAGCTGTGACACAGGAGGAAGCGGAGCGGTATGCATTTTTCAGGCGCTTTCAGAATCGGAAGCGGACAGACGGTACCGCACAGGCAGAGCTTTTCTGGCCTTATGGAAGCTTTGCGCTTTCGCCCATTCGGTTCAGGCAATGGTACCGGATGAATGTGTACCTTTGGGACTGGCTGCGGCTTTCTCGGATGTAAGGGGGGATAGGATGCGTTTTTCGGTTATCAGCGGTATTTATAATGGAAAGCGCGCTCAGCTGGAAGAGGCCATACAGTCGGTATTATCGCAGAGCCTTTCCGATTTTGAATGGCTCATCTGCGACGACGGTTCCCGGGAGCCGGTGCGCTCTTTCCTGCGGGAAGCCGCCTCCCGTGACCGGCGCATCCGTCTGCTGGTCAATCAGCAGAACCGCGGGCTGGCGTATAGCCTGAACCGCTGTATCCGTGCGGCCTCCACCCCGATTTTGCTGCGGCAGGATGGGGATGACCGCTCCTCGCCCGGACGATTTAATCGGCTGGTGCCGTTTATGGAGCAGCACCCCGAATATGCGCTGGTTTCCAGCAATATCAGCCTGTTTGACGATGGGGGAAAGTGGGGGCGGATGCGTTACCCCGAATTCCCATCGGCGCACGACTTCCTTTTTTGTGTACCGTTCATGCATGGGGCGGTGGGGATGAGGCGCGATGCCGTTTTGCAGGCAGGGGGGTACTGCGTCAGCCGTGTTACGCGGCGGTGCGAAGATTTGGAGCTGTTTTTTCGCCTGTATGCAGCGGGGGAATGTGGGTACACCATTCAGGAAGAGCTGTATGAGTACCGGGAGGATGTTTCTGCGGCCAAACGGCGAAAATACCGCTACCGGCTGGAAGAAGCGCTGGTCAAATACAGAGGGTTCCGCGATTTGGGACTGCTTCCCGGGGCATTCCCCTATGTATGCAAGCCGCTGGTGACCGGTTTGCTGCCAGCGGGTATATTGAACTGGATGAAAGACCGCTATTATGGACGCAGGGGGTGAATAGAATGTCCGGTGCTGTGCGGGAATTTATGGAATATTTCAATTTTCTCTGTGAGCTTTTCAAACGCGACCTGAAAAAGAAGTACTATAAATCGGCATTGGGGGTCTTGTGGACTCTGCTCAATCCGCTATTGATGATGACGGTGATGACCATTGTTTTTTCCACCCTGTTCCGCCGTTCGATTGACCATTACCCGGCCTATTATATGTGCGCGTATGTGGTGATGGTCTTTAATAGCGTCACGACTACACAGTCATTAAACTGTATTGTGAATAACAGCGGGCTGGTGCGAAAGCTCCGCGTGCCCAATTACATGTTCTGTCTGGCAACCGTAGCGCTCAATATGCTGACCATGCTGCTTTCCCTGATTCCGCTGCTGCTGGTAGCGCTGGCAACAGGCGTACAGCTCACGCCTTATGTGATGCTGCTTCCCGTTCCTTTGGTGCTCACCGCAGGTTTTACCGCAGGCCTTTCGCTGACGCTGAGTGTAGTGGGGGTGTTTTTCCGGGATATGGCCTATCTGTATTCCATTGTCACGACCATCTGGACGTATGTGACCCCCATGTTTTACCCGATTTCCATGATCCCGGTGCAGTACCGCTTCCTGTGGGAGCTGAACCCCATGTATCATTATGTATCGCTGATGCGTTCGCTGGTTCTATATGGGCAAATGCCTTCAGAAAAGACCTTGCTGATCGCCACCGCCTATGCAGTTTTGCTGCTATTGACCGGGGTGATGGTCTTTCGAAAAAATCAGGACCGCCTGTACCTGCATTTATAAGGAGGGGAAAAAGATGGAGCCGGTCGTATCTGTACAGGGAGTTTCCATGATGTTCCGCATAAGCCGGCATCAGGAATACCGGGTAAAGGAATACCTGCTCAATGCCGTGCGGGGCAAGCTGGCCTATGAAGAATTCTGGGCGCTGCGGGATATTTCGTTTGCATTGGGGCGGGGGGAATCGCTGGGACTGGTTGGGCGCAATGGTTCTGGAAAATCCACGCTGCTCAAGCTGATCGCCGGGATTATGCGCCCCACAAAAGGGACGGTTGTGACCCACGGAAATATCGCGCCGCTGATTGAGATTAACGGTGGGTTTGACCGGACGCTCACCGCACGGGAGAACATTTATCTTTCCGGTGCCATGCACGGCCATACCCGCGCCTATATGAACCGGCGATTCGATGAGATCATCGATTTTGCCGAGCTGTGGGATTTCGTAGATGTTCCGGTAGCCGGTTTTTCTTCGGGCATGCTGTCGCGGCTGGGTTTTGCAATCGCCACCCTGACAGATGCGGATATCGTGATTGCAGATGAAGTGCTGGCAGTAGGGGATGCCAGATTCCGCCAGAAGTGCGAAAAACGCATGAATGAAATGCTCGGCCACGGCACAACGATTCTTTTTGTCTCCCATTCAGCAGCACAGGTACAGAAAGTGTGCCAGCGCGCGATCTGGCTGGAAAAAGGAAGAATCCGCATGAATGGTACGGCACAGGAGGTGTGCAGGGAGTATGCCGCGAATGGATAATCGCCCGAAGCGGGTTTTGATGGTTGCTTCACGGTTTTCACACCTTCAGCAGTTCCACACTCCCTATTTGCGGTGGTTCGCAGAGAATGGATGGGAAGTGGAGGCTGCTGCACAGGGTATGGGCGAGTTCCCTTTCCCGTCTTCGATTCATCGGATGCCGTTCTGTAAAAGCCTGCTTTCCCTGCAAAATATAGGGACAATTTTCCGGCTGATGCGGCTGTTTCGAAAACAGGAGTATCAGCTGGTAGTTTCACACACGCAGCTGGCAGGCTTTTTAACAAAGCTGGCGCTGGTGTTTTCGGGGAAGCGTGCGACCCGCTGGGTGCATGTGTGCCATGGGTATTTGTTTCGTGATGACGGCAGCCTGAAAAGCAGGATGTATCTTTTCTGCGAAAAGCTGTTTTGTGGGCGTTCAGCGTGCCTTCTCGTCATGAACCGGGAAGACGAAAAAATTTCCATGCGGCACCGTTTGTGCCGGAAAATCGTGAGAATCGATGGGATGGGATTTCCCGAAGACCGGTTTCCCATTCTGACTCCGAGCGGGTTTGACGCAGAACGCAGCCGGTTTCGAAAACAGGCGGGTGTAGCGGCGCAAGAAATCATCCTGCTGTGCGTGGGGGAGTTTTCCCCTCGCAAGAACCAGTCGTCGCTGATTCGGGCATTGGCCGCAATCGCCGAAGAATTCCCGCGGGTTTTGCTCTGGTTTGCCGGGGAAGGGCAGTGCCTGGAGGAATGTGTATCATTGGCCAGCCGGCTGGGGGTCAACGAGCGGGTGTGCTTTTTGGGACAGTGCAAAGAAATCGACCAGCTGTTGGCGGCATGTGACGCTCTGATTACAGCCAGCCGGTGCGAGGGGATGCCTTTTTCCGTCATGGAAGCGTTGTTTTGCGGAAAACCGGTACTGGCTTCCCGCATCAAAGGGCATGAAGAGCTGATACAGGACGGGAAAAACGGGCTCCTGTTTTCTTTGGATGATGTGGGAGCAGAGCGAGCGATGCGTACTTTTTTGAAAAATCCAGGGCAGTTTGAGGCGATAACCCTTCCTGAAAAGTACCATTTGCGGGCGGTTTTCCCGAAAGTCCTGGCGTGCTATCTGGGAGAAAACGGGGATGATTTTTGATGAAAGGCAGGCAATAGGCAAATGAAAAAAAGAGCACGGGTTCTGTCAGGGCTGTTAATACTGGGATTGTGTTTTTGCAGTACCGGTTTTGCGATTTCGGTTCCGGCGCAGCTGACAGGAATTTCGTTTCCGGTACAGGAAATCATGCTGGCCCCAGACGAAACGTATCAGCTGACCCCTTCTGCACTTCCAGAAGGGACAGCACTCCCGCAGCTTTCTTACAGCAGCTCTGATATGGAAGTTGCGCAGGTGCAGCCCAACGGGATGGTTACGGCAATCAATGGGGGAACCGCTGTGGTGACAGCCAAAACCATAAGCGGAAACTTTTCCACAGAATGTGTGGTTCGGGTGACAAAACGGGAAAGCAGCCAGTGGAGCTGGCTGATTATTCTGATAGAAGCGCTGATATTCATAATTTTTATTTTCATTTTTACGCTTTCTTATAAAAATTTTGTTTATCAAAAAATGAAAAAAGAGTTTCGCCAAAGCAGAAGGGAGCAGAACCACTTCAGGGAATAGGCTGAATCATAAAATTTATTTGTAAAAATCGATATTATGGCTTTCCCTATTGACCGGAATGAGTTAAGAATTAT
>CHCFR05602__coassemble_888_pt1 | contig 14298 bp, 15 predicted proteins | sample CHCFR05602__metabat2_low_PE_052 | metagenome-assembled genome bin CHCFR05602
AAAAGGTAATTAAAGACAAAAATCAGACATACAGTTCCGCAAAGACTTCCTTTGCGGCGGCAAGGGTCTTTTCCAAATCCTCGGCTGTGTGGGCATGGGAGAGGAACATAGCTTCAAACTGGGCGGGGGCCAGATAGATTCCCCTTGCCAGCATTCTTTCAAAATAAGCGGCATATTTCTTCAAATCGCTCCTGGCTGCACCTGCAAAGGATTCCACGGAATCCGGGGTGAAGAAAGGAGCCACCAAGCTGCCCACCTGATTGATACGAACGCCTGCGCCGGTTTCTGCCGCAGCCCGACGCATTCCTTCTGCCAGACGGTCGGCCTTTGCAGAAATATCGGTGTAGACCTCCGGATGGTCGTTCAGATAAGTAAGCTGTGCAATACCTGCCGCCATAGCTACCGGGTTGCCGGAAAGGGTTCCCGCCTGATAGACCGAACCACAGGGGGCGATATTTTCCATCAGCTCCCGGCTGCCGCAGTAAGCACCAACAGGCATGCCGCCGCCGATAATTTTACCGAACGTGACAATGTCGGCTTTGATGCCAAAATACTCCTGTGCGCCGCCTTTAGCCAGACGGAACCCGGTAATCACTTCATCAAAAATCAGCAGAGCACCTTCCTTGTCGCACAGGGCGCGCAGCCCTTCCAAAAAGCCCGGATTCGGCCCCACCACACCCATGTTGGCGGCAACCGGCTCCACAATGACGCAGGCAATTTCGCCGGGATGCTGGGCAAACAGCTCTTTGACGCTTTCCAGATTGTTGTATTGGGCGGTAAGGGTATCCTTAGCGGTATCCACCGGCACACCGGCAGAGCTGGGCTTGCCGCCTTCTGCCACAGCAGAGGAACCGGCCTTCACCAGCATGGCGTCGCTGTGGCCGTGATAGCAGCCCTCAAACTTGATAATCTTGTCCCGGCCAGCAGCGCCTCTTGCCAGCCGCAGGGCAGACATGACCGCTTCGGTGCCGGAGTTGACCATGCGCACCATTTCGATGTTGGGCACCATCTGAATCATCAGCTCGGCAATCTCCACTTCACGCTGGGTGGAAGCGCCAAAGGAAAGGCCGTCTTTCACGGCTTTTTCCACCGCCTCCCGGATGAGAGGATGGTTGTGGCCCAGAATCATGGGCCCCCAGGAGCACACGTAATCGATATACCGGCTGCCGTCCACGTCCCAAATATAGGCGCCGTCTGCTTTGGCGATAAAGCGGGGCGTAAGCCCCACCGCACGATAGGCGCGGACAGGACTGTTTACGCCGCCGGGAAGCACTTTTTTGGCCCGTTCAAACAGGGCGGAAGAAGTATCCATTATCCGATGTCTCCTTTTTGGATGGCCTGTGCCAGTTCTTTTGCATAGTAGGTAATGAGCATATTGGCCCCCGCCCGGAAGATAGACAGGGCGGATTCGCACATGATGCGGTATTCGTCCACCAGCCCGGCCTGTGCCGCAGCCTTTATCATGGCATATTCACCGGAAACGGAATAGGCCGCCATGGGCACGTCAAAGGCGTCGGAGCATTCCCGAATGATGTCCAGATAGGAGAGGGCGGGTTTGACCATGATGATGTCGGCGCCTTCTTCCACATCCAGCGCGCACTCCTTCATGGCCTCCTTGCGGTTGTGGGGGTCCATCTGGTAGCCCTTGCGGTCGCCGAAGGAGGGGGCGGAACCGGCGGCGGAGCGGAAAGGGCCGTAAAAGGCGGAGGCGTATTTGGCGGAATAGGCCATAATGGGCACATCCTGAAATCCTGCCGCATCCAGTGTGCGACGGATAGCTCCCACGCGGCCATCCATCATGTCAGAAGGAGCTACCATGTTGGCACCTGCCTGGGCATGGGAAAGGGCGGTTTTGCACAGCAGTTCCAACGTCGCGTCGTTGTCCACCTTGTGGCCGCACAGAGCGCCGCAGTGACCGTGGTCGGTGTATTCACACATACATACGTCCGTGATGATGTAAAAATCGGGATATGCCGCCTTGATTTTGCGGATGGCCTTTTGAATCACGCCCTCCGGATCCCAAGCGGAAGAGCCTACTTCATCCTTATGGGCGGGAATACCAAACAGAATGCAGCTGCGAACACCGGCATCAATGCACTCGGCAATGGCTTCTTCTACGGTGTCCAGACCGTACTGGTACTGTCCGGGCAAAGAATCAATGGGGCGCTTGCCGCTAAGGGTTTCGTCCACAAAAATAGGATAAATCAGGCTGTCGGTGGAAAGCCGGGTTTCCCGGCACATCCGGCGGATGGTGTCGCCGTCCCGCAGGCGGCGGGGTCTTTGAATGAGTTCCATGGTTATTCTCCTTCCACGATTCTCTGAATCAGTGCATCCATGGTGGCTTTTTCGGCGGTGATGGTATGCAGGTTGTATTTGTGCGCCTCTGCTTCGGTCTGCTTGCCGATGCAGGCGGCGGTGATGGCGGAAAAGTCCGTGCCCTCTCCCAACGCGGAGACAAAGCCGGTGACGGTGGAGGCGCTGGTAAAGGTAACGATAGTCCCCGCAGCCAGCAGTTCCCGCACTTCTTCGGCATTGGGGGCGGCGTACCGGGTCTCATAGCACCGGATATCATCATAAAAAATGGTACCCCCATCCAGCGCGTCTGTCAAGGCCTGGGTGCCCCACTGGGCCCGGAGAATCAGCACCTTCCCGGCAGGCTTTGCCTCGCACAGTGCCTGCCCTAAATGAGCGCCGTCATAAACTTCGGGAATCAAGTCGGCGCGCAGTCCGTGTTTGCGAAGCTCCCGGTCAGTGCCGGGGCCAATGGCCGCCAGCTTGATGCTTCCCAAGGCCCGCACGTCCCGATTGGTACGTTCCAGCAGTTCCATTAACGCAGAAACACCGGAAGGACTGGTAAAGGCCAGCCACTCATAGCGCCCGATGTTGTCCACGGCTTCTTCCATTTCCGCACAGGGGAACGGGTGGGTTTCGATACAGGGGAACTCCACCACATTTGCCCCCAGAGCCCGCAGCCGCTCCGATAAGGTGCCCGCCCGCTCCTTGGGACGGGTGACAATCACAGTTTTCCCTTTCAGAGGCAGATGGCCGAACCAGTCAAACTGATTCGAGTAGGCGCAAACCTTCCCCACAATGATAATGGCCGGGCTTTTTACCTTTTCGGCTTTGGCGGTTTCCGGCAGGGTGGAGAGGGTGGCCAGAATGGGGCGCTGGGAGGGGGTGGTGCCTTTTTCGATAACAGCGGCGGGCATATCCGGTTCCATTCCCGCGTCCAGAAGCCCCCGGCAGATTTCTCCCAGTGCGCTGACGCCCATGAGGAACACCAGCGTGCCCTTGGTCTGCACCAGCGCTTCAAAATTGATGCTCAATGGTTTTCCGGCTCGCTGATGGCCGGTGATGATGTGCAGGGAGGAGCAGCAGTCCCGGTGGGTTACCGGGATACCCGCATAGGCAGGCACCGCAATGGCGGAGGTGATGCCGGGTACTTCCTGAAACGAAACGCCGTGCTGGCTGAGCAGCTCCAGCTCTTCGCCGCCGCGGCCAAATAGGAAGGGGTCGCCGCCCTTTAAGCGCACTACCCGTTTTCCTTCCAGCGCCTTTTCCAGCAAAATCTGATTAATCTGCTCCTGCGGTACGGTGTGATGGGAGGATTCCTTGCCCACGTTGATGCGCTCGGCGTTTTCGGGAATCAAATCGAAAATCGCCTGCCCCACCAGCCGGTCATAGACCACCACTTCCGCAGATTCAATGGCTTTTTTTCCCTTTATAGTCAGCAGCTCCGGGTCGCCGGGGCCTGCCCCTACCAGAATGACCTGTCCCTTTTTCATCGGTATTTCCTCCTCATTTCTTCTGCCAGGGCAGCGCCCAGCGCTTCACCCTGTTTCCGTGGGCCGGAGATGGTCTCAAAACAGCAGGCTCCGTCCTCTGTGACATACATCCCCTTTAAGGTAAGGGTGTCCCCGTCAATGGTGGAAAATGCCGCCACCGGGGAAGAACACCCGCCGTCCAGCGTGCGGACAAAGGCACGCTCCGCCAGCAGGCAGTCCCGGCCATCGTCATCGGCAAAGGTTTGCAGGCAGGCAGTGTCCACATCCTCCCGGGCCTGTACCGCCAAAATGGCCTGCCCGGCGGCGGGAAGGATTTCTTCCGTTGAAAAGTACCGGCTGATGCGGTGGCCCAGCCCCAAACGGGTAAGCCCCGCACCGGCCAGCACCAGCGCGGAAAACTTGCCGTCGGCCAGTTTGCGAAGCCGGGTGAGCACGTTTCCACGGATGGGAGCAACGGCGGCCTCGGGAAAGAGCTTTTTCAGCTGCAATTGGCGGCGCAGGGAAGAGCAGCCAATGGGCTTTGCAAAGTCGATGGCGTCCTTTCCCTCCGGGAGTACCAGCACGTCCCGGGGGTCGGCCCGCTTGGAAAAGGCCACCAAGGGCAGGCGGGGGTCGATTTCCATGGGCAAATCCTTGCTGCTGTGTACGGTGATATCCACCCGGCCGTCCAGCAGCGCCGCGTCCAGCTCCTTCACAAACAGCCCCTTGCCGCCGATTTTATCCAAGGTCCTGTCCAGAATTTTGTCCCCGGTGGTTTTCATGGTAATGAGCTCGGTTTTCATTTCCGGGTCACAGCTGTGAATGGCCTCTATCACCATTTCCGACTGAATCACGGCAAGGCGGCTTTCCCGGCTGCCGATGCGTATGTGTTTCATTCCAACTCCTCCAATACAGTGCGGATTTTCCGGGCGGCGGCGGCGGTCTTTTTGTGTTCCTCTCCCTGCGAAACCACGCCTGCCACCAGCCCGCTTCCGGTACAAATGGCGGGGAAAAAGAAGGTGCTTTCCTCTTTCCGGTCGGCCACGCTGACAAAAATCCCCGCTTTTTTCGCTTCCTGTCCCACCTGGAAATTGACCTCCCGGCAGTTGGTAGCGGCTACCGCCAAAAACGCCCCGGCAAGGTCGCCGGGTTCATAAGGCCGCTGGAAAAAAGCTGCTCCTTCCGGCGCCGCTTCACATTCCGGGGCGATGATGGTGACGTCTGCCCCAAAGGAAAGGAGCACCCCGGCCCGGCGCAGGGCAATTTTCCCGCCGCCCACAATCACGGCTTTTTTCCCCTTCAAGTCAAGAAACAGGGGAAAACGGTATGCTGATAAATCCATATGCAGCCTTCTTTCTCAGGAGACCACCGGGCGGCCGGTGGTGTGCAGGCGGATTTTGCTCTCGCACTTCATCAGGTTTTCGGAGGTAATCCGCTCCGCCAGCCCGGTAACCAGCAGGTCCACGGTCTTGTTTACCGATAATTCGATAATTTCCGCTTCTGTCAGCCCTTCGTTCAGTTCCTTTGCAGTGAGAAGCCGGTTGACAATAGCCTGTTTCAGGCTTTCCACCGAGGTCATGCAGTCCTTATAGTTGAGCCAGCGGGTAAAGTTTTCCATCTGCGCCCGCAGGATATCCGTGACTTCTGGCGGAACCGTACGGTTTTCCAGGCAGCTTCCCAAATCGTCGATGTTATAAAGGAACACGCCGGGCAGCTCCCCCACCTCTGGCTGGATGTCACGGGGAATAGCCAAATCTACCATGACAGCCGGGAGCGAGGAAAGCTCCCGCAGTTGTTCCACCGTCACCGTATAATGGGGGCTGGTGGTAGCAGAGAGCAGAATATCGCAGCCTTCCAGCTGCTGGAACCGTCCGTCATAGGGAACTACGCCGCATCCCGGCGGCACGATGGTTTCCCCGTGGCGATAGGTGCGCAGGGTCACGGAAACCTGGCAGCCCTCCCGATGCAGCAGGGAGGCGGAAAGCCGGCCCATTTCCCCGTTGCCGATGACAAGGGCCTTTTTGCCTTTGAGCCCTCCCAGCTTTTGCTTTAATAAGGCTACCGCCATGCTGGCGGCAGAGGCAGGCACCGAGGTGAGCCGCACTTTGGTACGCACTTCCTTGCCTGCGGAAACAGCAGAACGGAACAGGGTTTCCAGGACCGAATCGGCAGCTCCCACTTCACGGGAAATGGCAATGGCCCCCTTTACCTGGGAAATAATCTGGTCCTCCCCCCAGATGCGGGAACGAAGCCCCGACGCCACTTCCATGAGATGCTCCACCGCCTTTTTGCCGGAAAGGGTGACAAAGGCGTCCCGGTAGGGGGCGTATTCGGCGCCTGCCGCCCGGCATAGCAGTTCGCCGGGTTTTTCCTCTTGTGTGCAGGAAAGATACAGCTCCGTCCGGTTGCAGGTGGAAATCAGCACACACCCTGCCACATGGGGAAACGACCGGATGGTACGGGCCATTTCCGCAGTTTGGAGCCTGGTAAAGGAAAGCTGTTCCCGCAGGCTGATGGGGGCCAGGCTGTGTTCCAGACCTGACATAATGATATTCACAGTAGACTCACGCTCCTGATTGATATTGCTGGCAACTAAAATGAACAGACCTTTTTATGGAAAAAGCTGCGACAGTAGGAACACTGCCGCAGCCGTTTTTTGCGCGCTAAAAACGCCGCCTGCCCCATATTCCCGGAGGCGGCGGAAGGATGTCATTGAGCAGGTCTCCTGACTTGTGCCTCTTCAGCCTGCGCACAGCCTTCTCGGAAATTTTTCCAATGACTGGCTTTCGCCTTGTGCGGGGCCTAAGCACATACAGTGGCGGTACCGTCCCGGATTTCCACCGGGTTTCCTATTCTCTGCTGAGTCCAGACGAGTTCAGCAGCACTCAACTCCTGTAAATTTATTTTGATTATAGCAACGGGCAAAAGCTTTGTCAACGGCTGGATTTCCCTTTTTTATGACAAATATTTTACATGGATTTGTCCATTGCACTTTAAAAAGGGATGTGATATCCTCACATACAAAGACTAGGAAAAGCCCTGGTTATTGGCTGCGGTGGTATATAGCCGCAGGAGTTCTGCTATGGTTGATTTCGGAAGTGGATACCGGAAGGAGCATATAATATGATTAAGCAAATTAAACCCATGGACATTGAAAAGCGCAGTTTTGCCATTATTACAGAGCTGTTGGGGGACCGGAAGCTGGACCCGGAAAACGAGCTGGTCATCAAGCGGGTAATCCATACCTCCGCTGATTTTGACTATGCGGACAACCTGGTGTTTTCGGAGCACGCGGTACAGAAGGGGATCGAAGCCCTTCGGGGTGGCTGTGATATTGTTACCGATACCCAGATGGCCAAAGCCGGCATTAACAAAACGATCCTTGGAAAGCTGGGCGGGGAAGTCCACTGCTTTATGTCCGACCCGGATGTGGCGGCAGAGGCCAAGGAGCGGGGCATTACCCGTGCCATCGTCTCCATGGAGCGGGCGGGGAAGCTGCAAAAGTCCTGCATTTTCGCCATCGGAAACGCGCCCACCGCGCTGGTTTCCCTTCATGAACAGATAGAAGCGGGAACCCTTCACCCGGCCCTGGTTATCGGCGTACCGGTAGGGTTTGTGAATGTGGTGGAGAGCAAGGAATTGATTATAAATTCTGCTGTCCCCCATATTGTTGCCAGAGGCCGCAAGGGTGGGAGCAATGTAGCCGCCGCCATCTGCAATGCGCTGCTCTATCAAATCATGCGGTAACCGGGAGCATGACAAATATTTTACACGGATTTCTCCATTGAATTTTGGGAAAAGATGTGGTATCCTCACATACAAAAGGATAGAAGGTGACCGGCAGCGTTTGCTGGCCGGTAGAATAGGGAAGCGGGTGCAACTCCCGCGCGGGACCGCCGCCGTAATGGCAGAGCTTTGGTTAAAAAATGCCACTGTGGGTACACATGGGAAGGCTAAACCAAAGCGATGACGCCTGAGCCGGAAGACCTGCCTTCTGTCCCATACTGCCGGAAGGGCAGGAATCATGGGGCGGACGGACCAAACGCCCTCATGATGCAATCGGAGAGGCATCCTCTCCGGTTTTCTGGCCTTTCTCAAGCTGTTTGGGAAAGGTTCTTTTTATTTCAACCAAATGGAGGAATCAACATGACAACAGTAGAAAAGAAGATCATGTCCTTCTCCATAGTGGCTGGCCTCGTGTTCTGTGTACCCCAGACCGCGTCGGCAATGCACATTATGGAAGGGTACCTGCCCCCGGCGTTCTGTATTGGATGGGGCGCTGTCTGTCTCCCGTTTTTAGCGGCGGGAGTCATCGCTATCCGGCGTCTGGTGCGGCAGCACCGCAAATCTATCTTGCTGCTGGCAATGGCCGGAGCCTTTGTGTTCGTTATTTCTTCGCTGAAAATCCCCTCGATCACCGGCAGCTGCAGCCACATGACCGGCACCGGGCTGGGAGCCATCCTCTTTGGCGTCCCGGCCACTGCGGTGCTGGGGGTCATCGTGCTGGTGTTCCAGGCGCTTTTACTGGCCCACGGCGGGCTCACCACACTGGGCGCCAATACCTTCAGTATGGCCATTGCAGGCCCGCTGCTCACCTGGGGGTTGTATCAGGCCGGTAAAAAGCTCAAGCTGCCCAAGCTCTTTAATGTGTTTCTGGCCGCTATGCTGGGAGACCTGCTTACCTATTGCGTGACCAGCATCCAGCTTGCCCTGGCCTCCCCCAGTGCAGAAGGCGGCGTATGGGCCAGTATGGTGGAATTTTTGGCAGTGTTTGCCCCCACCCAGCTTCCCCTGGCAATTATTGAGGGTATCCTCACCATGCTGGTGATGATGGGACTGGAAACCTACGCCAAAACCGAATTACACGAGCTTCGCTCTGCAAAAAGGGGGCTGTTTCAATGAGCCGTAATACGAAAATTGTTCTGGTTTCCCTGCTGGCAGTCATCGTGCTGGCCCTCGCGCCGCTGTTTGCTTTAAAGGGCGCGGAGTTCGGCGGCAGTGACGACGCAGGCAGCGTAAAAGTAGAGGAAGTCACCGGGGAAAAATATGAGCCCTGGTTCACCCCGGTGCTGGAGCAGCTCATCGGCGGGGAACTGCCGGGAGAGGTGGAGAGCCTGTTTTTCTGCATCCAGACGGGTCTGGGCGTAGGCGTGCTGGCTTATGGCTTTGGATACCTGGTGGCCCGGAAAAAATACGGCGGCATGAAGCAGGACGAATTTTCTGAAAAGGAGAAAACTCCGTGATGGCGGCGCTTTTGGCGGGCCTGGTTTTCTTCAGCTTGTTTGCTGGACAGCTGCCGCCTGTGTGGCTGGCGGCAGTCTGTTTGCTGGCGGTGCTCTTTTTCCTGTTGGTGGGAGGGCACCATCACGACAATGTGCTGACCATGGATGTGTATGCGCGGCGTTCCCGGCTTTGCCGGGAAAACGCCGCGTTTAAAACAGGCATTAGTCTGCTGCTGCTGGTTCTGTGCATCTGCTGTCAATCGCCGCTTCCGCCCCTTTGCCTGTTTGTCTTTTTGTCCGCGGTGACTGTGGCGGCAGGCGGGGTAAAGCCGAGAGAATATTTCTCCCTGTTAGGATTGCCTGCGGTATTTTTACTGCTATCCGGTCTCACCCTTTTGTGGGATTTTTATCAGGAGCTGCCAAAAGAGGCGGTAGTATCCCTTCCCTTTTTCGGGGGCTGGCTGGCGGTGGTGCCCGCCGCCCAGTCTTTGGGGATGCTGGTGCTGTCCCGGGCGCTGGGGGCGGTGAGCTGCCTGTATTTCCTCAGCCTGTCCACCCCCTTGCCGGAGCTGCTGGCCGTGCTGCGCCGGGTACACGTCCCGGCCATTATAGTGGAGCTGGCGGTGCTCATTTACCGGTATATTTTCATTTTGCTGGCCACCTTCCGGGACATGAAGGATTCCGCCGCCAGCCGGTTGGGATACCGGGGGCTGAAACGGAGCCTGCGTACCACCGGGCTGGTATACGGCAGCCTGCTGGCCAACAGCTTCCGACGGGCCGGCGCCTGCTTTGACGCCATGGAGAGCCGCTGCTATACCGGACAGATTGCGTTCCTCACCGAAAAAAAGAAGGTAACGGCAAAAGTTTTCTGTTTGCTCACGCTTCCCATACTGGGAATGTTGGGCAGCGTATTGCTGGGTTTTTAAAGGAGAAGATATAGGATATGAAAGAGCTGCTTCGGTTTGAGCAGGTTTCCTACCATTACGATGGCGGCGGGGAGCGGGAAGCCCTGTTTCCCCTTTCGGTGCGCCTGCACGAAGGGGAAAAAATCGCTGTATTGGGGAGCAACGGCGCGGGGAAATCCACCTTTTTCCTGCTGGCAAACGGTGTGCTTTCCCCCGGAAGCGGAACCGTGGTGCTGGAGGGGAATCCCATCGGCAAGCGGGAAAAGCATCGGATGGCCCTGCGCCGGACAGTGGGGCTGGTGTTTCAGGACCCGGATGTCCAGCTGCTGGCGGGCACCGTGGAGGAAGAAATCAGCTTTGGCCCCATGAATCTGGGGCTTCCGGAAGAGGAAGTCCGCCGCCGGGTGGAAATGGCCATAGACAGCCTGGGGTTAACGGAATACCGCAGCCGCGGCCCCCAATATCTTTCCGGCGGGGAAAAGCGACGGGTCGCCATTGCCGATGTGTTGGCCATGGAACCGAAGGTGATGCTGCTGGACGAGCCTTCCAGCAACTTGGACCCGGCAGGGCGGCAGCTGCTGGAAGAAACGCTGGAAACCCTTCACCGGAAAGGAATGGCGCTGGCGGTAGCCACCCACGACGTGGATTTTGCCTGGCGATGGGCAGACCGGGTGCTGGTCTTTCATGGTGGACGGCTGGAACGGGACGCTTCCCCGGAGGTTGTCTTTGCAGAGGAAGAATTGCTTTCCCGCTGCGGTCTGGAACAGCCTTTATTATGGAAAGTGGCAAAGGCGCTGAAAATCCCTGTGCCCAAAAACCCGGAAGAACTTGCAGATTATCAAATTGGGAGGAAAACGGAATGAAAACCGCATTGCTTTGCGTCAGCTTTGGCACTAGCGTGCCCGCTGCCAGAAAAAGCATCACCGCTGTAGAGGAAGCCCTGTGCATGGAAATGCCGGAAGCGGATTTTTACCGGGTGTTCACCAGCAAGACCATCCGCCGGATTTTGTCTGGAAAAGGCGAAACCGTTTGGAGCATGGACGAAGCCCTGGAACACCTGACAGACGGACGCTATGACCGTGTGGTGATTCAGCCCACCCACTTTTTATATGGATTGGAATATGAGAGTTTAAAAGCCAGTGTGGAGGAAGCCAAAAAGCGGTTCCCCGCCCTGCTGCTGGGCGCGCCGCTCCTCTCCGGCACCGGGGATTTACAATCGCTGGCCCGGGTGCTGTCAAAGGAATTCCCGCAAAAGGAACATTCCGCGCTGGTGCTCATGGGCCACGGCACCCCTCATTTTTCCAATGTGGTATACCCTGCCATGCAGGCCGTGTTCCATATGATGGGCCGCAAGGATGTCTATGTGGGCACGGTAGAGGGCTGGCCGGAAATTGAGGAAATTTGCAAGGAGCTGCAAACCGGGAACTATACCCATGTCCGCACCGCGCCCCTGATGCTGGTGGCAGGTGACCACGCCCTCAACGACATGGCCGGGGACGAAGAGGACAGCTGGAAAAGCGTCCTCACCCGGAAAGGGTATGAGGTGGAATGTATCATGCAGGGGCTGGGCGTGCTCCCCGGCGTACAGGAGATGTACCGTCGGCACTTGCAGGAGCTTTTACAGTAAGAGAGAAGGGAAACTATGGCACTGGACTATTACATCCGCAGCGGCCAGAAGCAGCTGCGCTGTGGATACACCACCGGCACCTGTGCAGCGCTGGCGGCGGCAGGGGCGGCAGCGTTTCTTCTTTCGGGGAAGAAGCCGGAAACCCTCTCTCTCATGACTCCCAAGGGAATCCCCGTGGAAACCGCCCCCGCTTTTCTATTGATAAAGGAAGAAACAGCGGTTTGCGGCGTGGTGAAGGACGGCGGGGACGACACCGACGTGACCCACGGCCTGACCATCGAAGCCCATGTGAAAAAAAGTGACCGTCCCGGAATCTTCATTGACGGGGGAGAGGGGGTAGGCCGGGTAACAAAGCCCGGTTTGGACCAGCCGGTGGGGTTTGCCGCCATCAACCGGGTGCCCCGGCGGATGATTGAAGAGCAGGTGCAGCAGATTTGCGGCGCGCTGGGTTATGACGGCGGGATGGAGGTTGTCATCTGTATTCCCGGCGGCAAAGAAGCGGCGCAGAAAACCTTTAACCCCATGCTGGGGGTAGAGGGCGGCCTGTCCATTTTGGGAACCTCCGGCATCGTGGAGCCCATGAGCGAGCAGGCGCTGGTGGATACCATTGCCGTGGAACTGCGGCAGGCGGCAGCATTGGGAGCCAAACGGCTGATTCTCACCCCCGGCAATTACGGTGAGGACTTTCTGCGGGAAAACCAAATCGCCGGAGGCACAGTTCCGGTGGTCAAGTGCTCCAATTTTATCGGGGACGCGCTGGATATTGCCAGCACCCATCCTTTTGAGGAAGTTTTGCTGGTGGGGCATATCGGCAAGCTAATAAAGCTGGCAGGCGGGGTGATGAACACTCATTCCCGGTATGCGGATTGCCGCACCGAGCTGGTATGCGCCCATGCCGCTGTGTGCGGCGCTTCGCAGGAGGTGTGCGCCGCCCTGTTAGAAGCGGCCACCACCGATGCGTGTATCGAAATTTTAGACAGCGCCCAGCTGCGTCAGCCGGTGCTGGACCGCCTGCTAAAAGCCATCCAGCAGCATCTGGAACACCGGGTCCGGGGGAAATACCGAATCGGCGCGGTGCTGTTTTCCAACCAATACGGCCTGTTAGGGCAAACCCAAAGGGCGAAGGAGATTATCAAGTCATGGAAATGAAAAAAGGGATTTTTTACGGCGTTGGCGTAGGCCCCGGGGACCCGGAGCTTTTGACGGTAAAGGCATTGCGTGTCATGGGGGAATGTCCGGTGCTGGCCTGCCCGCAGACAAAAAGCGGCGAGATGCTGGCGCTGGATATTGTCCGGCAGGCCATGGATGTTTCGGGAAAGACCATTTTGCCTCTGCATTTTACCATGTCCCGGGATGCGTCAGTGCAGAGAGCCGCCCACGAAAAGGCAGCGGACGAGGTTTGCCGCTATCTGGAACAGGGACAGGATGTGGCTATGCCCAATTTAGGGGATGTGTCCATTTATTCCACCTACTGCTATTTAATGGACATCGTGAAAGAGCGGGACTTTGAGACGCAGATGGTGGCCGGCGTGCCCAGCTTTTGCGCCATCGCCGCCCGGCTGGGAATCAGTCTGACGGAAATGAACAGCCCCCTGCACATCGCCCCCGGCAGTTCCAATCTGGAGGAAGCCCTCCACTGGCCGGGAAATAAAATCTTGATGAAATCCGGCAGCCAGATGCCCGGCGTTTTACAGGCCATTGAAGAGCACGCAGACCTTGCAAAGAGCGCGATGATTCAAAACTGCGGCCTGCCGGACGAGCGGGTGTTCCCCAACCTGAAAGAGGAAAGACCCCAGGATTCCACCGGATATTTTGCCACCGTGATTGTGAAGGAGTGAGGGAAGATGGTACATTTTGTTGGAGCAGGCCCCGGAGCCCCGGACCTCATTACCCTGCGGGGCGCTCAGCTTTTGAAAAAAGCCGACTGCATTATTTATGCCGGAAGCCTTGTGAACCCGGCACTTTTGGAAATGGCGAAAGAAGGCTGTGAAATCCACAACAGCGCTACCATGACGCTGGAAGAGGTGCTGGAGGCCATGTTCCGCATAGAAGCAGCCGGAAAGATGACCGTGCGCCTTCACACCGGGGACGCCAGCCTGTTTGGCGCTATCCGGGAGCAGATGGACGCGCTGGACGAGAAGGGCATTGCTTATGACGATACCCCCGGCGTTTCCAGCTTTTGCGGCGCGGCGGCAGCTTTGAACGCAGAGTACACTTTACCCGGCGTGAGCCAGAGCTTGATTATCACCCGGATGGCAGGGCGCACCCCGGTGCCGGAAAAGGAGCAGCTTGCCTTGATGGCACAGCATCAGGCTTCCATGGTGCTGTTTTTGTCCTCCGGTCTGCTCAGCGAAGTGCAGGAAGAGCTGCTGCGTGGCGGTTATCAGGCTGATACTCCGGCGGCTATCGTGTATAAGGCCACCTGGCCCGATGAAAAGGTCATTCGCTGTACTGTGGGCACCTTGGCACAGCGCGGCGCAGAGGAGGGCATCCGTAAAACCGCTTTGCTGCTCATCGGCGACTTCCTCGATTCCTGTTATGAGCGCAGCCGCCTGTATGACCCCACTTTTACTACAGAATTCCGGGAAGCAAGCGCCCCAGAAAAATAAATAGTACGCGTGGACAACACTTTTTATTTGCAGTTTGTTTTCCCGCGAATATAAAATTTTCGTCCACCTTTTATAAAAGGTGGTGGGAGTCCAGAGGGCAACGCCCTCGGTCGCCCGTCGCAACGGGCGAAATACTCCAACCTGAAAGGCGCATTTTTGAAAAGTGAATTT
>CHCFR05602__coassemble_953_pt1 | contig 13634 bp, 14 predicted proteins | sample CHCFR05602__metabat2_low_PE_052 | metagenome-assembled genome bin CHCFR05602
TCGCAACGGGCGAAATACTCCAACCTGAAAGGCGCATTTTTGAAAAGTGAATTTGAAAGCTTCCAGTGGAAGCTTTCAAAGAGAAAAACTTTTTGCAGGAAAAAAAGTTTTTCTTCTTCCTTCCTGCTGTAGCCACCCTTGGTTTTCCCAGCGGGAAACCAAAAGCTTCCCTAATTGCTCCGAGGTAGGAAGGACGCGCAATGCGCGCCCCTACAGAAATGTCGTAATCTCCATATAGAAAAGACTGGCGGTGAGAAAGATGAAGCTGGCGTTTTTGGCCTTTACCGAAAAAGGCTTTGCCCTTGCTGGTTCTCTGGCACAGACCCTCGGCGGCAGCGTGATGCGCTGCGGGAAACCCGATTCCCTGTCGGACTGGACGAAAAAACACTTTGCCAATGATGACGGGCTGGTATTTGTGGGCGCGGTGGGCATCGCTGTCCGGGCCATTGCCCCCTATATCGAGAAAAAGTGGAAAGACCCGGCAGTGGTGGCCGTGGACGAATGTGCCCGGTTTGCTGTCCCACTGCTTTCCGGCCATTTGGGCGGGGCAAACCGTTTGGCCCGCGCTGTCAGTGAGGTGTGCGGCGCACAGGCCGTCATCACCACCGCAACGGATGTCAACGGCGTGTTCGCCGTGGATGAATGGGCCCAGTGCCAGGAATTATCAGTCATTGACCCCCAGCATATTAAGCTCATTTCCGGAAAATTGCTGGCGGGGGACAGCGTGAAAGTATATAGCCCTTATCCTATAGAAGGCGAATGTCCAATCGGGGTAGAAGCTGCCGAAACCCTTCCCGCTGATGTAGCAGTAAGTATCCGGCAGGATAAAGCGGTGCTGTCGCTGGTGCCGAAAACGGTAGTGCTGGGGGTAGGGTGCCGCAAAGCTACGCCGCAAAGTACCATTGAGTCGGTGCTGGAACGGTTTTTGCAGCAAAATAAACTGCATATCGAAAGCATTTGCGCCGTTGCCAGTATTGACCTGAAAAAAGAAGAGCCGGGGCTGATTGCGTTTTGCCGCTCCCATGGCTGGGAGTTTCAGACCTGTACCGCGGAAGAACTCCGGCAGGTGGCCGGGGAGTTTACCCCGTCGGCCTTTGTCAGGCAAATCACCGGCGTGGAGAATGTCTGTGAGCGCAGTGCCGTGTTTGTCAGCGGCGGCGGCGGTTTGCTTATCAAAAAATTTGCCGCCGACGGCGTGACCATGGCGGCAGCAGAAAAGCCCTTGCAGCTGGACTGGAACTGGAACCGGTAACCACCGGGAATTTCCCAAGAAAGAAGAGGATAACCATGAATACTTTATATGTAGTGGGCATTGGCCCCGGGGGAGAGCAGTTCCTCACCGGGCAGGCCAGAGAAGCGCTGGAGCGGGCGCAGGTGCTGTGCGGCTATACCGTGTATGTGGATTTGATAGCGCCCTTGTTCCCCGAAAAGGAGACCTACACGTCCCCCATGAAAAAGGAATTGGACCGCTGCCGCTGGGCTATGGAAACGGCGCAGAATGGAAAAGACGTGGCGCTGGTGTGCAGCGGCGACGCTGGCGTGTATGGCATGGCGGGGCTGCTGCTCCAGTTATCCCCTCAGTATCCCGGCGTGGAGATTCAGGTAGTGGCAGGTGTCACAGCGGCCCTTTCCGGCGGAGCCGTGCTGGGCGCGCCGCTGGGCCACGATTTCTGCGTGATTTCTCTGTCCGACCTTCTCACCCCGTGGGAAGTTATCGAAAAGCGGCTGCGCTGTGCGGCGTGGGGAGATTTCTGCCTGTGCCTGTATAACCCCAGTTCCCATAAGCGGGCGGATTATCTTGCAAAGGCCTGCGACATCCTGCTGGCAGAGGGGAAATCCCCGGATACCGTCTGCGGCTGGGTGCGGAACATCGGCCGGGAAGGCCAGAGTGCGCAGGTGCTCTCTCTCAAAGAGCTGCGGGATGCAAAGCTGGATATGTTCACTACTGTGTTCATCGGTTCTTCCACCACCCAGGAGATTGACGGACGGATGGTGACCCCCCGGGGGTATGAGAAAAAATGCGAGTGGTAATTTTCAGCGGCACCACCGAGGGCCGGGAACTTTCCGCCGAAATCGCAGCCATGGGAGCTGAAACGGTGGTGTGCGTTGCCACAGAATATGGGAAATTGATGCAGGAGCACGTCCCGGGCACTCACACTCTCTCCGGCAGGATGAACGCAGGGGAGATGGCGAAGGTGCTGGCGGGAGCCGGTTTGTGCATTGACGCTACCCACCCCTATGCCAGGGAAGCCAGCCGGAATATCCGGGCGGCGGCAAAAACAGCAAACGTCCCCTGCCGCAGGCTCCTCCGTCGGGAAAGCGAACTGCCGCCGGACTGTATGTTAGTGGATTCCGCCGCAGACGCCGCCCGGTTTTTGCAGGGTACCAAGGGGAATATCCTTCTCACCACCGGCGCGAAGGAACTGACGGCTTTTTCCACGGTGGAGCGGCAGCGGCTGGTTCCCCGGGTGCTGCCGGTGCAGGAAAGTCTGGCAGCTTGCGAAGGGATGGAGGTTCCCCGGGGCAATATCATTGCCATGCAGGGCCCCTTTTCCTGTGAACTGAACACGGCGCTGATTCATCAGTTTTCTATCCAGTGGCTGGTGACCAAGGACGGCGGCGCAGCGGGGGGCTTTGCGGAAAAGGCGGAAGCCGCCCAGGAAACCGGGGCGCGTCTGGTGGTCATCCGCCGCCCAAAAGAGGACGGGGAACCCTATGAAACCATTTTGGAGCTTTGTAAGGAGATGATGGGATGCAGGTGATTTTAGCAGCGTCCGGCGGAGGAAGCCGGGGCGCCATGACCGGGGATTGCCGGAAGGCGCTGGAAAACGCCTCCTGTATCATCGGAGCCCGCAGACTTATAGAAGGAATTCCCGAAAGCTACACGAAAAACCGTGTGCCGGCTACCCGGCCCGGTGAAATCCTTGGGGCCATCCAGTCCCACGGAGAAGGCTGTGTGGTGCTCTATAGCGGAGATACCGGCTTTTATTCCGGCACCCGTTCTTTAATTCCTCTGCTGGAAAAGGAAGGCATTTCTTACACGGTTCTTCCCGGCATTTCCAGTGTACAGCTGCTTTCGGCGGCTCTTGGCAGGCCGTGGCAGGACTGGCTTCTTTGCTCCGCTCATGGGGTGGACTGCAACCCGGTGGGCGCAGTCATGCAGGGAAAGCCGGTGTTTTTCCTCACCGGCGGAGAATTAGGCCCGGCAGAACTGTGCTGCCAGCTGACAGAGGCAGGGCTTTCTGGACTGCCGGTTGTGGTGGGGGAGAACCTTTCCTATCCCAATCAGCGCATTTGCCGGGGTACCGCCGGAGAGCTTGCCAAAGAGAGTTTCCAGCCTCTTAGTGTATTACTGGCAGGGCCTGCCCCGGCCGTTACCCGCCGGACATCGGGATTCCCGGATTCCCTGTTTACCCGGGGAGAAGTGCCCATGACCAAACAGGAGGTGCGGGCGGCGGTGCTGGCAAAGCTGGCCCCGGGTCCCAGCGATATTCTGTGGGACGTAGGAGCGGGCACCGGCAGCGTGAGCATCGAGCTGGCGCTGGCGGCAAGCTGGGGCCGCACCTACGCCATCGAGTACAATGAGAAAGCCTGTGACCTCATCCGAATCAACCGGGAAAAGCTGGGCGCGTGGAATCTGAGGCTCATTGAGGGTGCAGCACCCCAAGCCCTGGACGGGCTGGAAACCCCGGACGCGGTGTTTATCGGCGGCACCAAGGGCTCCATGGAAAACGTGGTGAATCTGGTGCTGGACCGGAATCCCAAAGCGAAAATCTGCATTTCGGCCATCTGTATTGAAACTTTGTATCAGGCGGTAAAGGCGCTGCAAAACCGCGGCATCCAGCCGGAGGTAACGCAAATCAGCATCAGCCGGGGGAAAGCGGCCGGTTCCCTTCATCTGCTTATGGCCAATAATCCCATTTTTCTGATTGCGGGGAATTGCGATGGTTGAGTTATTATTGGCGGCTCCCGCCTCCGGCAGCGGGAAAACCGCCGTTACCTGTGCGCTCCTTGCCGCGCTGGCCAAGCGGGGGCTTTCTCCCTGCGCTTTTAAGTGCGGGCCGGACTACATAGACCCTATGTTCCACCGCTCGGTGCTGGGAGTGGAGAGCCACAATCTGGATTTGTTCCTCTGCGGGGAAGAGCGGCTCCGCGCTCTCTATGAGCGCCACCGTTCCGGCCATGGCGCCGCAGTGTGCGAGGGAGTCATGGGCTTTTACGACGGCGTAGGCGGCAGCACTACCCAGGCCAGCGCATGGCACGTGGCCAGCACGTTGGAGCTTCCCGTTTTGCTGGTCATCCGTCCAAAAGGAGCCAGCCTGACGCTGGCGGCGCAGATTCAGGGGCTTTGCAGTTTTCGGGAAAACAGCCGGATTCAGGGCGTTTTCCTCAATGACTGCTCGCCCATGCTGTTGCGCAGCTTAGCCCCTATTCTGGAAAAAGAAACCGGTCTGCCGGTATTGGGATATCTGCCCCACATGGAGGAGGCCGCTTTTGAAAGCCGCCATCTGGGGCTCTACACCGCCGGAGAGATTGAGGGCTTACAGCAGCGCATTGAGATATTGGCGCAAAAGCTGGAAGAAACCACCGATATGGAACGGTTGCTGGAACTGTTTGCAGGCAGGGAAGAGAAAAGCGTTTCAAAACCAATTCCCACACCGGCCAAAGCCCGTATTGCCGTGGCTCACGACGAAGCCTTTTGCTTTACCTATGCGGAAACACTGGGCGCTTTCCGGGACGTCGGGGCGGAAATTGTCGAGTTCAGCCCTCTGCATGATGCTGGCTTGCCGGAAAACATCGGCGGGCTGTATCTGCCCGGCGGCTACCCGGAGCTGTACGCCCGGCAGCTTTCCCAAAATACAGCTATGCGAAAAGCCATCCAAAAAGCCATCCAAAGCGGCCTGCCCACGGTGGCGGAATGCGGCGGGTTCCTTTATTTGGGGCAAAGCCTTCAGGACGAAACCGGTACCGCATATCCCATGGCAGGGGTGCTTCCCGGAGACGGCATGAAAAAGGAAAAGCTGGTGCGGTTTGGCTATGCCCATTTGACGGCAAAAAGCGACAGCTTGTTGTTTACCCAAGGGGAGCAAATCCCGGTGCATGAATTCCATTATTGGGATTCCACCGAAAACGGGGAGAGCTTTACAGCCCAAAAGCCGGTTTCGGGCAGAAGCTGGCCGTGCGGCTTTGGGGAAAAAAACCTGTATGCCGCATTTCCCCATTTGTATTTCTGGGGGAATCCCCAGTGGGGACAGCGGTTTGTAGAGGCCGCAGCCCAGTATAGCAAAGCGCAATAACCAAAACCGTACGCGTGGAGAAAGTGGGAAGCTTGCACAGGCTTGCCCGCGAATATATGGAGTCCAGAGGGGCTTAGTCCCTCTGGCGCAGGTCCAGGGGCGCGGAGCCCCTGGCCGCTCTCCGCAGAGAGCGGAACACCCTAGCCTGAAAAGCGCATTTTCGGGGGTGAATTCAAAAATATCCCGGTGGGATATTTTTGAAGAGGGACCCTTTTGAAAGAAAAAAGGGTCCCTTTTTGGTTCCTGATGCAGCCACATTCTGCTTTTTCCACGAAAAAGCAGAACTCATAAAACAAACAAAAACACGTCATCATTTCCGCCACGCCCCACAGGGGGAGGAAGAAGGAATCAACATGGAACAGAACGAGCAGAAATTGCAGCAGCTGCTGCAAACCGTCACCGGGCCGGATGAAACAGCCCGGGAGGCGGCGCATCAAAAATGGAATGACTGTGCCAAACCGCTGGGGAGCCTCGGCCTTTTGGAAACCGCCATTGAAAATATCGCCGCCCTTACCGGCAGCACGGAAATTTCCCTTTCCCCCCGGTCGGTGCTGGTGCTGTGCGCCGATAACGGCGTGGTCGCTCAGGGCGTGACCCAGTCCGCCAGCAATGTCACCGCTGTTGTCACCGAAAATCTGGCCATGGGGCGCACTTCTGTGTGCCGGATGGCCGCAGTTGCTAACTGCAAGGTGGTGCCGGTGGATATGGGCGTGCTGAACTTCCCGCCCACGGAGGGCGTGCTTGACCGCCGCATTTCCAACGCTACCGGCGATATTTCAAAGGGCCCCGCCATGACCCGGGAGCAGGCGGCGCAGGCCATACTCACCGGAATCGAGCTGGTGCGGGAGCAGAAGGAGCAGGGCGTACGGCTGCTGGCTACCGGGGAAATGGGCATTGGTAATACCACCACTTCAAGTGCGGTGGCCTGTGTGCTTCTTAACAAACCGGTTATCGAAATGACAGGCCGGGGCGCAGGACTTTCCAAAGAGGGCCTACAGCGAAAAATCCGCGCTATAGAAGCAGCCCTTTCCAAGAATCAGCCCGACCCCAACGACCCGCTGGACATCATTTCCAAAGTAGGCGGCTTTGATATTGCCGGAATCTGCGGCGTGTTTTTGGGCGGCGCCATTTATCACGTGCCGGTGCTGGCCGATGGGTTTATCAGCACCATTGCGGCGTTGTGCGCCGTGCGGAGGTGTCCCAAGGCGGAAAAAGCCATCTTTGCCAGCCATGTTTCCGCAGAGCCTGCGGGCCGGATGGTGCTGGAAGCCTTGCACCGCCAGCCCCTGATTACAGCCGGGATGCGGCTGGGCGAGGGCACCGGGGCCGTGGCCGCCATGCCCCTTTTGGACATGGCCTGCGCGGTATATCAGGAAAGCTATACCTTTGAACAGGGCGGCATTGAACACTATGTGCCGTATGGTGATTCGTGATGATGACGTTGGTAATTGGAGGCGCGGCCTCCGGGAAAAGTGAATTTGCCGAAGGGCTGGTGCTGGACGCTGGAAACTTGCCCCGGTATTATATCGCCACCATGCAGCCCTTTGACGACGAATGCCGGGCCCGTATCCGCCGTCACCGGGAAATGCGGGCGAAAAAGCAGTTTACAACCGTGGAGTGCTTTGTAAATCTGGAACAGGTCACACTGCCGGAAAAGGGAGTGGTGCTGCTGGAATGTATGAGCAATCTGGCAGCCAATGAGCTGTACAGCCCAGACGGTGCCGGGGATGCTGCGGTGGAGTCCATCCAGCGGGGAATCCGGCATTTAAAAAGTCAGTGCGAAGAGCTGGTCATTGTTTCCAATGAGGTGTTCAGCGGCGGCTCCGAATATGAAGGAGACACCCTGCGCTACCTGCGAGTGTTGGCGGAGGTGAACCGGATGCTGGCAAAAGAAGCGGATATTGTGTATGAGGTGGTGTGCGGTTGCCCTGTATGCCACAAGGGAAAGGGGAGAGTCGAGTAACATGAACTTTTTTCAAACTATTGCCGTGGCTTTTGCCATGTTTTCCGCCATTCCCTGCCCCCAGCCGGAGTGGACGGAAAAAAATATGCGGTATTCCCTGTGCGCCTTCCCTTTAATCGGGGCGGTATGCGGCCTTCTCTGCTGGGGCTGGGTGGCTCTGATGGGCTATGTAGGCGGTTCTGTGCTGTTACAGGCAGGCGGGCTGTGCGCCATCCCCGTGCTGGTCACCGGCGGTATCCATTTAGACGGCTACGCCGACACCAGCGACGCACTGGGAAGCTATGGTTCCCCGGAGAAAAAGCGGGAAATTCTGAAAGACCCTCGGTGCGGCGCGTTTGCTGTCATCCGGCTGTGCTCCTGGTTTGTGGTGTATTTTGCCCTGTGCGCTTCTGTCAAGTGGGACGCCCGGGCGCTGTGGTGCATGGGCCTTGCCTTTGTGCTGGAACGCTGCCTTTCCGGGTTCGCCAACGCCGCGTTCCCCCTTGCGAAAAATACCGGCCTTGCCCACACCTTTGCCGCGGCTGCGGATAAAAAGAAGGTTCGCGCCGTGCTTTTGGCGGCTTCTGTGGTGCTGGCAGCGGCTTTGATTGTGGTGGACCGTCTGGCCGGCGCTGCCATGGTGCTGGCGGCTGGCTGGGTGATGTGGCGGTATTACCGCATTGCATTAAAGCAGTTCGGCGGCATCACCGGCGATTTGGCCGGGTGGTTTTTGCAGCGGGCAGAAATTTGGATGCTGGGCGCGTTGGCTGCGGTGCAGCTGTTGGAGGGAATGAAATGGTTTTCGTAACAGGGCCGCTCTACAGCGGAAAAAAGGATTTTGTAAAAGAATGGATGCACTGGGACGAGGAAGCTCTTTCCCAAAATGCAATTTGGGACGTACAGGAGCTTGCCGCCGGTTGTGATGATTTGGAGCAGCTGGCAGAGGAGCTTTCTCAAAAGCAGGTGGTCATCGCCACAGAGGTGGGGGGCGGCATTGTGCCCGCCGATGCGGAAGAACGCGCAGCCCGGGAAGCCGCCGGACGGCTTGCCTGTTTGCTGGCGAAAAAGGCCGATACCGTCATCCGGGTATTCTGCGGGATTCCCATGGTCATAAAAGGGGAGGAAACACGGTGAAAATTTATTTGCTGCGCCATGGGCAGACGATTTATAATGTAGAAAAGCGGTATCAGGGCACGCTGGATATCCCTCTTTCGGAAGAGGGAAGGGCCCAGCTGGTGCGGGCGGATATTTCCCCAAAAAAGGTCTATGTTTCGCCGTTAATCCGTGCCCGGAGCACGGCGGACATCCTGTTTCCCGAAGCGGAACAGGTGGTGGTGGAGGACTTTCGGGAAATGTGCTTTGGTATTTTCCAGGGAAGGAATTATATCGAGATGGAGCGCGACCCGGAATATATCGCGTGGGTAGGCGAATACTGCGAGGGCTGCTGCCCCGGCGGGGAGCGGAAAGCGGAATTTTGTGACCGCACCTGCAACGCCTTTGTGCCGCTGGTGGAGGAAGCACTGGAAAACGGGGAGGAAATGCTGGTGATGATGGCCCACGGCGGCAGTCAGATGGCCATTATGGAGCGGTACGGCCTGCCCCGTCACGATTACTACCACTGGTGCGGCCCCAATGCCGGGGGCTATGTGCTGAAAGCGGACGCGGACATCTGGCACAAAGACCACACCTTGCAGCTGATAGACGAGGTGCAGTACGTCCGCAAGGAAGAGCAGGAAGGCAGGAAGGAAGCATGATTTGGACGGCGGTTCTGTGTGGGTTCCTGCTGGATTGCCTGCTGGGTGACCCGGAAAAAATGTCCCATCCGGTGGTATGGATGGGAAAAGCCATTTCCAGGCTGGAAAAATGGCTGCGCCGCCATCTTCCCCAAACACCGAAGGGAGAGCGCACCGGCGGCAGAATCCTGGCGTTTGCGTTGCCGGTGGGGACACTGTTCATCAGCGGCGGGCTGTGCTGGCTGTTCTGGTGGATTCATCCGCTGCTGGGGCTGGCGCTGCAAATCCTGTGGTGCTGGCAGGCGCTGGCCATGCGGTGCCTTGCCAAAGAAAGCCGCAACGTGTACCGCTGCCTCAAAACAGAGGGATTGGAAGCCGGCCGGAATGCCGTGGCCCGCATTGTGGGACGGGACACCGCCCAGCTTTCGGAACAGGGTGTCATCAAGGCAGCGGTGGAGACGGTGGCGGAGAATTTTTCCGACGGCGTATTAGCGCCCCTATTGTATATGCTCATCGGCGGCGCACCGCTGGCTCTTGCTTATAAAGCCATCAACACCATGGACAGCATGGTAGGGTATAAAAACGACAAGTACCTGCATTTTGGCAGGGCGGCAGCCAAGCTGGACGATGCGGCAAACTATATCCCGTCCAGAATCGCGGCGCTGCTGTGGATTGTGTCTTCGCCTTTGGCAGGCGGGAACCTGAAAAACGCGTTGAAAATCTGGCGGCGGGACCGCCGCAGCCATGCCAGTCCCAATTCAGCCCAGACAGAATCCGCCTGTGCCGGTTCGCTGGGAATCCAGCTGGCAGGCCCGGCTTCGTATTTTGGCAAGCGGGTAGAGAAGCCCTACATCGGGGACGCTGTGCGGGAAATCGAGCCGGAGGACATTCTGCGCACCAACCGCATGATGATTGTTTCCAGTATTGCTGGGCTGATAATCGGGTTAGCGATTCATGTAGCCATTGTGTTCTCCCTATTCGGGCCCCACTGGATTTTGTAAGGAAAAAGCAGTACGCGGGGAGAAGGCGGGAAAATTTGCAGACGCTTGCCCGCGAATATATGGAGTCCAGAGGGGCTTAGTCCCTCTGGCGCAGGGCCAGGGGCGCGGAGCCCCTGGCCGCTCTCCGCAGAGAGCGGAATACCCCAACCCGAAAGGCGCATTTTTGGTGGTGAATTGAAAAATGTTTCGGGGGAACATTTTTCAAGAGGCCCCTTTGGATTCCCCGCAACCTTTTGTAAAAGGGCGCCGTGTGCCAGTGGCACACAAACAAGGCGCCGACCGTAGCGGCAGCGAAGACCTGGGCGAAAACTTTTGCGTCGCGGGGCAGCAAGTTCTAATAACAACCCCATTCCACGCGGAATGAGCCGCATGGTCTATTTTTGATTCCATTTTATGGAGGCGACACCATGAACCAAAACCATCAACCTTTGGTACACGGCGGGGACTGGGCCGGGTATTCGGAGGAGTACGGCACACAGCCTCTGGATTTTTCCGCCAATGTCAGCCCGCTGGGGGTACCTCAGGGCGTCAAACAGGCCATTGCCGCCGCCGCCGAAACCGCCGGCCGGTACCCGGACCCTTTGTGCCGTTCCCTGTGCCGGAAGCTGGCAGCCCATGAGCAGGTACCGGAATCCTGTGTGCTGTGCGGCAACGGCGCGGCGGATTTGATTTTCCGGGCAGTGCTGGCGAAAAAGCCGAAAAAAGCCCTGCTTCCCGCCCCGGCCTTTGCCGAGTATGAAGCGGCGCTGGCTGCCTGCGGCTGTCAGGTGGAGTATTATTTCCTCCGGGAAGAGCGTGATTTCCGGCTGGACGAGGGCTTTTTGCAGGCCATCGTTCCCGGTATTGATATGGTGTTTGTCTGTGAGCCCAACAATCCCACCGGCGTTTCCTCTCCTCGGGAGTTTTTGCTGGAGGTAGCAGAGCAGTGCAATCGCTGCGGGGCTTTGTTTATGCTGGATGAGTGCTTCGGTGACTTTCTGGAAGAACCGGAAGCCCACACCCTGAAAAACGCCCTTGTGGAATTTCCCAATCTGGTGATTTTAAAGGCGTTCACCAAGCTCTATGCCATGGCGGGGGTACGGCTGGGATATGCCCTGTGCGCAAACAGCGAACTGGTGGAAAAAATGCGGCAGGCTGGCCAGCCCTGGGCGGTTTCCTCCCTGGCACAGGCCGCCGGGGAAGCCGCTTTGGACGAAACCGCATATGTAGAAAGTGTGCGCCGTATGGTCATGGAGGAACGCCCCTGGATGATAGAGCAGCTGACAAATCTGGGACTGCGTGTTGTGCCCGGAGAAGCCAACTATCTACTATTCCGCTGCCCGGTTCCGCTTATCCAGCCCTTGCGCCAGCGTGGAATTTTGCTGCGGAGCTGTTCCAATTATCACGGACTGGACGAAAACTGGTACCGCACAGCGGTGCGAACCCATAATGAAAACATCCGCCTGATACAGGCGTTAAATGAGGTGGTACGATGATGAAACAGGCCAGGTGTATTATGGTACAGGGTACCATGTCCGGCGCGGGAAAAAGCCTTTTGTGCGCTGGTTTGTGCCGGATTTTTGCCCAAGACGGGCTGAAAGCGGCTCCTTTTAAAAGCCAGAATATGGCGCTGAACAGCTATGTGACCCGGGACGGCCTGGAAATGGGCCGGGCGCAGGTGGTGCAGGCCCAGGCAGCTGGGAAGGAACCGGATGTGCGCATGAACCCCATTTTGCTCAAGCCCTCCAGCGATATCGGCAGTCAGGTCATCGTGAATGGCGAGATTCGCGGGCAGATGAGCGCCGCAGAGTATTTCCGCATGAAACGCCAGCTGATTCCCGATATTCTAAAAGCCTATAACGGCCTTGCCGCAGAAAACGATGTGATTGTTATCGAAGGGGCGGGCAGTCCTGCCGAAATCAACCTGCGCACCGACGATATTGTCAATATGGGCATGGCGGAGCTGGTGGACGCGCCGGTTCTGCTGGCGGGGGACATTGACCGGGGCGGCGTGTTCGCCCAGCTGTACGGCACGGTGGCTCTGCTGGAAGAGCAGGAGCGGGCCCGCATCGGCGGCTTGATTATCAATAAGTTCCGGGGCGACGAAGCCATCCTGCGTCCCGGCCTCACTATGCTGGAGGAAAAGACGGGCATCCCTGTGCTGGGCGTGGTGCCTTATCTGCGAGTGAATGTGGACGACGAGGACTCTCTGGCTCCCTGTCTCGAAAACCAGGGCGGGAAAAAGCCGCTGGATATCGCCGTGATTCGTCTGCCGCGGATTTCCAACTTTACCGATTTCTCTCTGCTGGACGAGCACCCTGCCATGGGTGTGCGGTATGTGCAGGGCACCCGGGAGCTGGGTAACCCCGATCTGGTCATCCTCCCCGGCACCAAGAGTACCCTTTCCGACCTTTTGTGGCTGCGGCAAAGCGGGCTGGAAGCGGCCGTGTGCAAGCTGGCCCATACGGGTACGCCGGTGCTGGGCATCTGCGGCGGCTATCAGATGCTGGGTGAAACCCTTTCTGACCCCTACGGCACTGAGGGCGGCGGGGAGATGCACGGTATGGGCCTTTTGCCCATTGATACCGTGTTCAGCGACCGCAAGACCCGCACCCGGATGCAGGCCGAAGTGCTGGCTTTCGATTTTGCCGGGGCAAAGCTGGACGGCTATGAAATCCACACCGGAAAAACCACCGTGCGGGGCGATGCCTTCTGTATGCTGGAAAACGGCCAGCCTGACGGGTGCGTCAGCGGCAATGTGTTCGGAACCTATCTGCACGGACTGTTTGATACCGGCAGCCTGACCCACAAGCTGGCGGAATACCTGTGCCGCCGCAAGGGCATTTCCTGCGAGCAGGCCGCGCCGGTTTCCCATGCGGAATATCAGGAGCAGCAGTTTGATTTGCTGGCGGACGGTATCCGCCGTGCGCTGGATATGAAGGCCATTTATGCACTGATGGAGGGAAAGCGGTAAGATGGAAAAGGGACTCATTCACCTGTATTGGGGCGACGGAAAGGGGAAGACCACCGCCGCCATGGGCGTGGCCATGCGGGCGCTGGCCGCAGGGAAAAAAGTGGTTATCGTCCAGTTCCTCAAAGGGCAGGAGAGCGGGGAAATCACCCTGCTTTCCCAGTTGGGCGCCAAAATCTACCGGGGCAAGGCCGGGCACAAATTTGTTTTCCAGATGACCGAAGAGGAAAAGGCAGAGACCCGCAAGGTGCAGGACGAAAACCTCCTTGCGGCGTTGCAGAAACCGGCAGACCTGCTGATTCTGGATGAGGCCTGCGCTGCCGTACAGCTGAAAATGGTGAACGAAGACCTTCTGAAAAAGGCGGTGTTGGAAAAGCCGGAGGAGCAGGAGCTGATTCTCACCGGCCGAAAGCCGGCGGACTGGATGAGGGAAGCCGCCGATTACTGCACCGAAATGCACTGCTGGCGGCACCCTTATGACAAAGGGATTGGGGCAAGAAAAGGCGTGGAGTACTGATAATCTCAGAGGATGCGTCTTGCATTTATGTTTCTTGATAAGACTGCTTGTTTTAGGAGATGTTTGTAATGGCACGGGGGCTTTCCATAGTTCAGGGGAAAGAAGTTGAAATCACTGAATTTTGTTTGTCATCTGCAGATGAAGAACTTTATTTGAAATGCAAAGCTTTTTCTGAAAAATCAGAATTAACAATG
>CHCFR05602__coassemble_960_pt1 | contig 13514 bp, 12 predicted proteins | sample CHCFR05602__metabat2_low_PE_052 | metagenome-assembled genome bin CHCFR05602
GGAATGATGATGCAGGAACAAGTGCAATCTTTGCTGTCAGAAATTACGACAGGATGCAGCAAAATACTGGAAGACAATATCACAGGAATCTATCTGCATGGTTCACTGGCCTTTGGCTGCTTTTCCTGGGAAACAGGGGATATTGATTTTATCATTGTAACCGAAAAAGCACCCTCTTTGGGACAGAAAATCGAGTTGATACACTTCCTCCTGAAAATCGATTCCCAATGTCCGCCAAAAGGGATGGAAATGAGCCTGGTGCTGCACGAAAACTGCAATCCATTTCGATATCCGACGCCATTTGAACTGCATTTTTCCAATTTCCACCGCGAACGATGCCGTGCAGATGTGCAGAAATATTGCCAGGAGATGCATGGGACAGACCGGGATCTGGCTGCCCACTTTACCGTGATTCGCAGCAGGGGAATTGCGCTTTGCGGAAAACCGATACCAGAGGTATTTGGAGAAGTTCCGGAGCGGGAGTATTGGGACAGTATCTGCCGGGATGTTGCAGAGGCTCCGGAGGAAATCCTGCATCAGCCTGTCTATATGGTGCTGAACCTTTGCCGGGTGCTGGCCTATCGAAAAAGCCGCCTGATTCTCTCGAAAGCGGAAGGTGAAAAATGGGGAAGGGAACATCTTCCTGAAAAGTATCAGGGAATCATCCGTGCAGCGGGTGAAAGCTATCGAACCGCTTCTGCGTTTCCTCAGTATATAGAAAAAGCATCGCTGCAAGCCTTTGCGAAAGAAATGCTGAAAGAGATTCTGTAAAAAGACAGAAATAAAAAACCGGGATGCAGATGGTTTCTGCATCCCGATTTGCTTTGTGAAAATTAGTCAGCGTATTTGTCGTTGTTCCAAGCGTACATTTTACGCAGCTCTGCGCCGACGGTCTCCAGCTCGTGAGAAGCTTCGATGCGGCGGCAGGCGTTGGAGTGTGCACGGCCGTTCTTGTTCTCGGCAATCCACTTGCTGGCGAAGGTGCCGTCCTGAATCTCGGCCAAAATCTTCTTCATTTCCTTCTTGGTCTCGTCGGTAATCAGGCGCTTGCCGGTCTCGTAATCACCGAACTCGGCGGTGTCGGAAATGGAGTAGCGCATCATCTTGAAGCCGCCTGCATAAATCAGGTCAACGATGAGCTTCATCTCGTGGATGCACTCGAAGTAAGCGTTTTCGGGGGCATAACCGGCCTCCACCAGGGTTTCAAAGCCGGCCTTCATCAGGGCGGTCACGCCGCCGCACAGCACAGCCTGCTCACCGAACAGGTCGGTTTCGGTCTCAATCTTAAAGGTGGTCTCCATGATAGCTGCACGGGCGCCGCCGATGCCTGCGCCATAAGCCAGAGCGGTCTCCAGGCAGTGGCCGGTAGCGTCCTGCTCTACAGCAACCAGGCAGGGAGTGCCCTTGCCTTCCATGTACTCGCTGCGCACGGTGTGGCCGGGAGCCTTGGGAGCGATCATGAACACGTCAACATCTGCCGGGGGCTTAATCTGGCCAAAGTGGATGTTAAAGCCATGAGCAAAAGCCAGTGCCTTGCCTTCGGTCAGGTTGGGGGCAATATCTTTATAGTACATATCGGCCTGGCGCTCATCGGGAATCAGCACCATGATGATGTCAGCTGCCTTGGTAGCGTCGGCCACATTCATCACGGTCAGGCCATGAGCCTCTGCACGGGCACGGCTCTTGCTGCCGTCATACAGACCAACAATTACGTTCACGCCGCTGTCCTTCAGGTTCAGGGCATGGGCATGTCCCTGGCTGCCATAACCGATAATGGCGACGGTTTTGTCCTTAAGCACGTTGATGTCACAATCTGCCTGATAATAAATCTTCGGCATAATAAGTACCTCCTGAATCCTTTTGAAAATAATATATGGAAGCCGGGGAGCAGCTTGATACCGCCCGGCGGCCGCATTGGCAATTACATTTCTTTTTTGCGGGTGATTGCGGCACCCTTTTCAATCGCGATGGTGCCGGTGCGAACCACTTCTTTGACCCCATAGGGATGAAGCAGCGTCATCAGGTTTTCGCCCTTTTGAGGCGTTCCGGCAAAACGCAGCGTCATAGTAGTGGGGGAGACATCGATCACCCGGGCATCAAACAGGTTGGCAAGCTGCAAAATCTCGGTGCGCTGTTGGGCGTTGGCCGAAACTTTAATCAGGTTCAGCTCACAGCTGAGAAAATCTCCGGCGGTGTTCAGTGTTTTGACTTTAATGACCGGAATCAGCTTGTTCAGCTGTTTTTCCACCTGTTCTACAATATGTTCATCCCCGTTGACCACGATGGTCATGCGGGAGATTTTCGGGTCTTCTGTAACACCTACAGCCAAGCTGTCAATGTTAAATCCCCGGCGGGAGAACAACGCCGCTACCTTGGACAGGACGCCGGGTTGGTTTTCTACCAGAACGGCAAGTGTATATTTCATCCCGGTTCCCTCCTTATATGGTAGGCGTGTCCGGGTCTACCCGGCACACCAGCACAAAGGGGCCCTTGTGCTCCAGCATCTCTTTTGCGTATTCCACTGCCTGCCGGTTGCTTTCCGCACGTTTGGCGGGAAGGCCATAGGCCGCGCACAGCGCCACGAAATCCGGATTTCCGCCCAGTGTGGTAGCAGCATAGCGATGGCCATACAGTTTATCCTGTAATTCCTTCACCATGCCCAGACGGCCGTTTTCCATGATAATCAGCTTGATATCTGCACCGGTCTGGCAAAGGGTACCAAGTTCACCCATCACCATCTGGAAGGAACCGTCGCCGCATACCGCAACGACTTCCCGATGCGGTTTTGCCAGCTTCGCACCAATCGCGGCGGGAAGGGCATAACCCATCGTTCCCAAACCGCCGGAAGTGAGGAACCGGCCCTCTTTTACATTGTAGTTTCTGGCACACCAGATTTGGTTCTGTCCCACATCCGCCACCAAAATGGCATTTTCGTCCATCAATTGGGAAAGGCTGCGGATAAACGAGCGGGGCTCCACTGCGTCCTCCCGGTCGGTTCCGTGGGGAACATAGTCCACTTTTAAATCTACGACACGCTTTACCCATTCCGGACGGTCGATATAGTGGATTTTCTCCGCCATCTGCGCCAGTACCTGCTGGATATCACCCACAATGGGAATGTCCACCGGCATATTTTTTCCAATTTCTGCCGGGTCAATATCAATATGAATAATCTTGGCCTGCTCCGCTACCTGTTCCGGTGCTGCCACTGCACGGTCGCCTACCCGCGCACCGCACAGGATAATCAAATCCGCTTCGTGCATGGCCCGGTTGGCGTAAGAACGGCCATGAGAACCAATCATTCCCAAATATCGGTCGCTGTCCATAGGAACCACGCCGATACCCATCATCGTGGCCACAATGGGAAGCCCGCTGTTTTTGGCAAAGGCCTTCATTTCTTCCCTTGCTCCTGCCAGCACCACACCGCCGCCACAGCAAATCAGGGGGCGTTTGGCTTCTTCAATGGCCTGAATGGCCCGCTTGATTTGCAGGCCGTGTCCCTGCGTACGGGGCTTATAGCCGATAATCTCGGCTTTTTCCGGATAAGTAAAGCTGTCTGTCTGCGCCTGCTGAATATCAACCGGTACATCAATCAGTACCGGGCCGGGCCGGCCGGTAGAGGCGATGTAAAATGCCTCTTTAAAAATACGGGGAATCTCTTTGACATCCTTTACCAGATAGCTGTGCTTGGTGAAGGACTCACAGGCGCCGGTTACATCGGCTTCCTGGAAAACGTCCCTACCCAGCAGCTCGGAGCTTACCTGTCCGGTAATCGCAATCATCGGAATCGAATCCATGTAAGCCGTGGCAATACCGGTAATCAGGTTGGTAGCGCCAGGGCCGGAGGTGGCAATGCATACGCCGGGTTTCCCACAGCTGCGGGCGTATCCGCTGGCCATATGGGCCGCGTTCTGCTCTTCCCGTACCAGGACATGGCGGACAGAAGACTGGTATAAATAATCATAAAAAGGGCATATTGCTGCGCCGGGATATCCAAAGGCAATTTCGACGCCTTCTGCTTCCAGGCACTTGACCATCATTTCGGCTCCGCTTATCAAAAAGCATCCCCCTCCTTTTGTTATGGGTTCACACCAGATATATCAGACAACCGGTTTAGTTGTCTGATGAGGTGTGTTTCATCCATTATATCCTTTTATGCAGGATTCGTCAATGCTCCATTCAAAAATAATTATACACAACACATCTTACTCTGAAAAGACTTTGGCTTGAATTTTTTCCATGACACGCCGCCATTCCCTGATACTGGAAGTTTCGTCCAGCATTTTGCACTTGCCGTTTTCAACTACCATTTTCCCATCAATGAACACGTGAGAGACGGCACCTGCACCACACTGGGTCACCAGGTTGTGTAAAAGCGCCGGATGTCCGGGAAAATCAGGGTACAGTGCAGGGTCTTGCAGCGAAATCAACACCAAATCTGCCTGTGCGCCGTCGCACAATACGCCGCAGCCGGAGTGACCGAGCACCTTGCTGCCGCCCTGACAGGCCAGCTGCAAAATATCCTGTGCCCGGTACGCTTCACCGCCGGGCTGCACCTTCATCAGATGATAGGCTGTGCGGAGCACTTCCCACCAGTCGGCGGAGCCCCAGTCGGTGCCAAGCCCGCAGGGAATTCTGCGTTTCAATACTGCCGGAAGATTCATAATCCCGGTTCCGGTATACAGGTTGCTTACCGGATTATGCACAACGCCTGCGCCGCTTTTGGCGATGATATCCCAGTCTTTTTCTGTTGTATGGACGCAGTGATACAGTACGTTTTGATGGGACAGCAGTCCCTTTTCCAAAAATAGTTCCGGCGAAGATTTTCCGCAGAATTCCTCTGCCATCTGCCGCCGGTAAGCGGTTTCCAGGCAATGGCTGCCAAAAATTCTGTCCGGAAAGCGGTCATACATCGATTTGACGGCAGAAAGTGATTCTTCCGTCAAATCTTCTTCTTCCAGCAGATGCCCGGCAAAAGAAACCAGCTGGGAATCCTGTCCGGCAAAGTCGGGCAACAGGGCGTCTGCGTCCAGAATTCCGCGCATGCCCAGTGCTTCCAGCGCCCGCTTCTGCGCCAAAAGGCTGCCATTCACAGCGCCGCCGTCAAATACCATGGTAACACCCTGTTTTACGAGCTGCATATATTCAAACCGGGCGATGGCTTCCATCTCTTCTTCCAGCAAATCCTGTTCGATTACATCATATACCCGGGCCTGCATAGCGGTTTCCGGGATTTCTCCAAACCATTCCACAAGGGGGTGGTCATGCTCCAGCCCCTTTCCCGGTGTAGAAAGCCCGTGAAAATGGGCATTGACCATTCCGGGCAGACACAGCATTTGAGAAGCGTCCATTCCGTCTGTGAGCGTTCCGGCAGGCAGCAGCTTCAGCCGGCCATTTTCGGTGGTCAGGTCGCGGTTTTGCAGAGAACCGTCCGGCAAAAAACAAAGTGCATTTAATAATTTCATGGAAAAGATTCCTTTCAATAGATAAGATAACGGGAATAATCTCAGTATAAAATCAGCGGGTACGGCTGTCAAGAAAGGCGAAGGCCATGCGATTATTTGGCCTTTCTACTTTTCCCGGGGTTCAATCCGTGGTATACTGAATAACGATTTCAATGCCGGAAAGGAAACGATGTATTTTGAAAATCGGAAGCATGGAAATTCAGGGAAAAGCAGTGCTCGCGCCCATGGCGGGTGTGACCGACCGCCCCTTCCGCAGACTGTGCCGCCAATTTGGCGCGGCTTATTGCGTGACAGAGATGGTGAGTGCAAAAGCCCTGCAATTTAAAGATAAAAAAACGCCGCTGCTCATGCGGCTGGATGAAAACGAACACCCCGCAGCTATTCAGATTTTCGGTGACGAGCCGGAAGTCATGGCTCTTGCCGCCCAGAAAGCGATGGAATTTTCTCCCGACGCCATCGATATCAATATGGGGTGCCCGGCGCCTAAAATTGCCAACAACGGCAGCGGCAGTGCGCTGATGAAAAATCCCGACTTGTGCGGACGGATTGTAGAGGCAGTCAGCCGCGCGGTAGAGGTGCCGGTCACAGTGAAAATCCGCAAGGGCTGGGATGAAAACAGTGTGAATTGCGTCGAGGTGGCAAAAATCTGTGAAGCAGCCGGAGCCGCAGCAATCTGCGTGCATGGCCGCACCCGTACCCAGATGTACCAGCCGCCCGCTGACTGGGATGCTATCCGTCAGGTCAAGGAAGCTGTGAAAGTGCCGGTAATCGGAAACGGGGATGTGACCGACGCGCAGTCAGCCGCGCTGATGCTGGAGCAGACGGGCTGCGATTTGGTCATGGTAGGCCGCGGCGCATTGGGAAATCCGTGGATTTTCCGCCAAATCAATATGTATCTGACCGACAGCTGCCGAATTGTGCCGCCTCCGGGGTTTCACGAGCGGATGCTGGTAATGATGCGCCACATGAAAGAATTGTGTGAAGATAAAGGGGAACGTGTGGGCATGCAGGAAGCGCGGAAGCATGTGGGCTGGTATCTGCACGGGATGCGTGGGGCTGCGGAGTTCCGCCGCCGTGCCGGAGAGCTGCGCACTTTCCATGACCTTGAGATTTTGCTGCGGGATCTGTATGCCATACAGCAGGGGGAATCAAAATGACAGAGTACAGCCTGTTCGCCTGCCCGATTTGCGGCAGCGCACTGGAAATGGAAAAGGGCCGTCTGTTCTGCGCAAACGGCCACAGCTTTGACCGGGCAAGGCAGGGGTATACCCACTTGCTGCCCCCAAACCGGATGCATTCAAAAGAGCCGGGTGATACCCGTGAAATGGTGATTTCTCGCCGCGCATTTTTGGAGAGCGGCGCGTATGACTGCTTTGCAGACCGTCTGTGTGAGCTGGTGTGGGAGGCGCTGCGCGAAATCCCCGAGCCGTTTTTACTGGATGCCGGCTGTGGAGAGGGATACTATACCGGAAAAATGGAATCCTTTTTACGTGGAAAGGGTCTTGTCCCACGTGTAGCGGGGTTTGACATCTCCAAGTCTGCGGTGCGGGCGGCTGCGGGTAAGTATAAAACCTGCCAGTTTGCCGTGGCCAGCGCCTTTGCCGTGCCGGCGTCGGATGGATGCGCCGACTGCCTGACCAACGTATTTGCGCCGATTGTCCCCGAAGAATGTGCCCGTGTAGTCAAGTCCGGCGGTATGATGATTCTTGCCGTACCGGGGCCGCGGCATTTGTACGGCCTCAAAGAGATTCTGTATGATGCACCCTATGAAAACGAGTACCGCGAAACGGAATACCCGGGATTTGTATTTGTGCGCCGCGAAACTGTGTGCCAAACGCTTACACTGGACGACGCAGAACAGATTCAAAACCTCTTTGCCATGACGCCTTATTATTGGAAAACGCCGGAATCCGGCAGCCGCCGTCTGGCGGAAACCAACCATCTGGAAACCGAAATCCGGTTTGATTTTCTCTTATATCAGAGGAAGTGATTTTTGTGGAACCTTTTGACCGTGAACATCCACACCGCCCCTATTACCGCGAGCAGGAAGGCTCTGACACCATTATTGTCTTTATTCACGGCTTTTTCGGAAGCCCCAGCCAGTTTTGGGAGCTTTCGCAGATTGCCTGGGAAAAGGGATACAGCATCGCTTCACTGCTGCTGCCCGGGCACGGAGGCTCCGGGCGCGAATTTACCCGGACACCGGGCAGGCAATGGGTTCGTTTTGCCATGCAGCGAATTCGCCGCTATGCGCTGAAATACCGCCGGGTACTGCTGGTCGGCCATTCCATGGGCGGGCTGTTGTCGCTGCACGCCAGTTTGTTCCCGGAAAACCATGTGGCCGGGGTGTTTTTGCTCAATACCCCGCTTTCGATTCACTTCACGCCGCGCGGCACTGCCAATGGCCTGAAAGCGGTATTCGCTCCCCAAAAGTATCTGGATGTGGTTGCCAGAAGTTACCGTCAGGTGAATAGTGTGCAGCGCATGGCGCCGCCGCAGTATTTGCAGATGCTGCCCCGGGTGGCCGATCTGCAAAAGCTGATGCACCGTGTGCGCGAAGAGCTGCCCCAAGTGCGTGTGCCGGTGACCATTGTACAGTCGCGCCGGGATGAAACTGTACAGTGGCGCAGTGCCGTAGATCTCTCCGCAGGGATGAAAAACGCCCCCTGCCGGGTTGTGTGGCTGCAAAATTCCTGGCATTCCTATTATATTTCCGGGGAAAAGGAAGCAGTAGAGCGGGAATTTGGCTGGTTTTTGGAGCGTATATGTGAAGAAGTAAAAAAATAACCTTTCAATAGCATCCTTTTCAATAATAAAAATTTTGTTGAAGGCTGCGGTTGCCTCTTGCCGGAAAAAAGGGAATTTGTTACCATAATAGTAACATCCTCAGATTGAATGGAAGGAAGGCGACGCGCAGGATGGAAATCATCGATTTTCACGCGCATATTTATCCCAATAAGATTGCAGAAAAAGCTTCACACAGTGTTGGGGATTTTTATTCGATCCCCATGCAGAATGTGGGAAGCGTAGAAGCTCTTTTCCGCAGCGGCGATCCCGCCGGTGTAGACCGGTTTGTAGTGCAGTCAGTTGCAACAGAGTCGCGTCAGGTAGTCAGTATCAATAATTTTATTCACGAGACCTGTCTGGAGTATCCCTGCCGTCTGATTGGCTTTGGTACCATCCATCCGGGGCTTGAAAACCCGGAAGAAGAGATTGAGCGCTGCATCCAGATGGGGCTGCACGGCATCAAGATCCATCCGGATGTACAGCGGTTTCATATGGATGACCCGGAGATGTTTCCAATTTACGACGCGATTCAGGGGCGTTTGCCAATTTTAATTCACTGCGGTGATTACCGGTACGAGTATTCTCATCCCAAGCGCCTTGCGCATGTATTGGATGAATTCCCACAACTGGAAGTGATTGCTGCGCATTTTGGCGGATGGTCCCTGTGGGATCTGGCGATGGAGTATCTGCTGCAGCGCCGGTGCTGGCTGGATACTTCCAGCTCGTTTGAATTTCTGGGTAAAGTGCGTGCCCGTGAGCTGATACGGGCTTATGGCGCTGATCGGATTGTTTTTGGGGATGATTTTCCCATGTGGGATCACACAAGTGAGGTGGATACCCTGCTTTCTCTTGGCCTGACGCCGGAGGAAAACGAACTGATTTTCAACGGAAACGCGAAAAGGATCCTGCATCTTTCCTGACTGCCATATGCCGGGGGCACGGTATATGGTGAAAGGATACAGGAAAACCCCGCTGTTCGGGCCGCCCGTTTTTGACCCGACAGATTTTGAAAGGATAGGACTGGGAATGAAAAAGGTACTTTTTATCTGCACAGGAAATACCTGCCGGGGACCCATGGCACAAGGGATTTTTCAAAAATTGACAAAAAATTTTTCGCAAAAGGCAGAATGTGCCAGCGCTGGAATACTGGCTGTTAAAGGGCAAAAGGTCACACCGTGGACGCGGCAAGTATGTCAGGAGATCGGGGTAGATATTTCGCAGTATCGTGCGGAGTGTCTGACAGACGAAAAGATGGCAGAATGGGATTTGCTGGTAGTCATGACAGAAGATCAGCGTATGGTGATAGTTGGAGCAGGAATTCCAGAGAATAAGGTGGTGCTGTTAGGGGTAGAAGATCCTTATGGCGGGTCAATAGATAATTACCGCAAGTGCCGGGACCTGCTTGAGCAGCGATTGAGGGAGCGGGTCTTGCCGCTCTTAAACCAATAGAAAATTGGGAAAGGAGCTGGGGCTATGCAGATACTTCCCATGCAGGAGCGCCATCTGGATGACCTTGCACGGTTGGAACAGATATGCTTTTCTCAGCCATGGAGCAGGGCATCGCTTCTGGAAGAAATTGAAAATCCGACTGCGGTTTTTCTGGTAGCAGAAGAAGATGACCATATATTGGGCTATGCCGGGATGCATGTTGTATGTAGAGAAGGGTACATCGACAATATAGCGGTTTTTCCCGAAGCGCGCCGCAAGGGAGTGGCACGGCAGCTGATAAATTCCCTTATTGAACGGCTGCGGGAGCAGCAAGGGGTATTCCTGACATTGGAGGTACGTCCTTCTAATGCAGCCGCTGTTTCGCTGTACCGCTCTTTGGGGTTTCAAGAGGCCGGGCGGCGGCCCCGCTTCTATACTGCGCCCACAGAAGACGCTTTGTTGATGACTTTTACGCTTGGCAACCAATAGTTGCGCCCTTTCAACCGGAAGTTGGTAGCGATTTTCGGGGGTAAAATGTATACTCAGGGCAGAAAAATAACCGACTGACGGTTGAGAGGAGCGAAAATTTATGAATTTACTGATGGCAAAGCGTTTTGCACAGCTGAGAAAACAGGCTGGGCTTTCACAGGAAGAACTGGCGGAAAAATTGGGAATCAGCCGGCAGGCGGTTTCCAAATGGGAACGTGCGGAATCTTCTCCGGATACCGATAATCTGATTGCGCTGTCGCGCATTTATGGGATTTCACTGGATGAGCTGGTGCGTACTGATTCTGTTGATGCAGAAGCAGAAATCCCTGCTGAAGAGCCCAAGGAGGCGCACCCTTTTGAGGAACCCGCTCCGCAGGCACCGGAACCGCCCCATATGGAAGAGGAGCCTGCATGGCCTTTTGAAGCAAGCCGGGAAACATCCCGAAAAAAAGAAATCTGGGAACAAATGCATCGGAATTTTGACGCGGCGTTCCCAATTCTTATTGCTGTGATTTATGGTTTTCTGGGAGCCATATTTCAGATTTGGCATCCCGGATGGATATTGTTTTTGCTGATCCCCATTTATTATGCCGGGCTTTATGGTGGATATCCGATTTTGATGGTTTTTTGCTATTTGCTCGCCGGTTTTGGATTTGGCTGGTGGCATCCTGCATGGGTGCTGTTCCTGACCATTCCGCTGTTTTACCTTTTGTATCATCCTCGAAATAATCAGGAGGACGAAGAGGAGGACGAACCGGAGCAAGGGGAGAACGTTCCGGAGCAATCTGTGCAATAAAATTCCAATGATATTTGTTGTTGATAGAAAGGATTGTCCTTATGCGAATTTTAGGAATTGAAAGTTCCTGCGATGAGACAGCCGCTTCGGTGGTAGAGGATGGAAGAAAAGTCCTCTCGAATGTGGTGGCTTCGCAGGTAGAAGAGCATAAATTATACGGCGGTGTTGTGCCCGAAATCGCTTCCCGCCGTCACAGCGAAGCAATTTCGGGTGTTGTGCGCCATGCGCTGGAAGAAGCAGGCTGCACACTGGAAGAAATCGACGCAATTGCAGTGACATATGCCCCCGGATTGATTGGGGCACTGCTGGTAGGCGTGAACTTTGCCAAGGGCCTGGCCATGGCCAGCGGCAAGCCGCTGGTGCCGGTACATCATCTGCGCAGCCATATTGCCGCCAATTACCTCACCAACCCGCAGCTGGAGCCGCCGTTTTTGTGCCTGGTGGTCTCGGGCGGCCATACCCATCTGATTGAAGTGCAGGATTATACCCAGCTTCATATTCTGGGCCGCACCCGTGATGATGCTGCGGGAGAAGCATTTGACAAGGCAGCCCGCGCCATGGGGATGCCCTATCCCGGGGGAATCCATCTGGATAAGCTGGCCGAAACCGGGAATCCAGATGCATTTTCTTTTCCGCGCCCCAGTGTAAACGGTGCGCCGCTCGATTTCAGTTTTTCCGGGTTAAAAACAGCAGTCATCAACCAGCTGCATAATGCCGCCCAAAAAGGGCAGGAAATCTGTATTCCCGATATGGCCGCTTCTTTCCGCAAAGCGGTGGTAGAGTGCCTGGTGCACAACACCGTAGAGGCAGCCCGCCAGACCGGTGCAAAGCGTCTGGTAATTGCCGGCGGTGTTTCGGCAAACCGCCTGCTGCGTGCAAGGCTGGAAGAAGAATGCCGGAAAAACGGATGGGAGTTCTTCCGTCCGGAGTTGTGCTATTGCGGCGATAATGGCGCAATGGTGGCGGCTCAGGGCTATTATGAGTTTTTGCAGGGGAATCTTGCCGGAATGGAATTGAATGCCTGTGCCAATATGTCGGTAGACACACTGAAATAAAAACAGACGCAAAACAGCCCGCAGAGGGGAATCCCCTGCGGGCTTTATACGTTTTTATTTTAGTGCATCTTCGATGGCCTTGATAAGGATTTTTAATGTCTTAATGCGGGCATACTTTTTATCCTGGCTTTCGATAATGTGCCAGGGGGCAAACTCGGTAGAAGTCTTTTGCAGCATATCGTTTACAGCGACTTCGTATTGTGGCCACTTTTCACGGTTGCGCCAATCCTCTTCGGTAATTTTCCACTGTTTTTCAGGCGTGTTCTGGCGGTCGGTGAAGCGGCGCAGCTGCTCATCCTGATCAATATGAATCCAGAATTTAACGACGACGGCGCCCCAGTCGGTCAGTTCCCGCTCGAATTCGTTCATTTCCTGATAGGCACGCTTCCAGTCTTCTTCTGTGCAGAATCCTTCAATACGCTCTACCATGACACGGCCATACCAGGTACGGTCAAAAATGGCGATATGCCCGGTCTTGGGGATTTTGGTCCAGAACCGCCACAGATAGTGCCGGTTCAGTTCGGGCTTTGTGGGAGCAGCAATCGGGATGACTTCATAGCCGCGTGGGTCCAGGGCTGCGGAGATACGCTTGATATTGCCGCCTTTACCGGCAGCATCCCAGCCCTCATAGGCTACGATGACCGGAAGCTTGCGGCGGTACAGCTTATAGTGCAGGGCTTTTAACTTTTTTTGCAGCTTTGCAAGCTCACGCTTGTATTTTTCATCCGTAATGGTTTTGTCTTCCAGCGTGATTTCAGAAAGAAGGGGCGTGTGTACCAGGTTGAACGGCTTGGGTGCGGGGATTCCCTTTGCAGCGCTGATGGAAATCCCCTGTTTTTTCATTTCAATTGCATCCTGCACAGAATCCAGAACCGTACGGTAAATACTCAGCAGGGCAGCCTGGCTGTCGTTGCTGCAAACCACATGCCAGGGGGCGTTGGGCGTATTGGTATATTCCAGCATTTCGTCCAGTGTACGGTAATACAGGTTATAGTGCTTGTTGCGCCAGCGGTCGCGCTCATTGACACGCCAGGCGGTGTTTTTATCCTCTTCCAGCTTGTCAAAACGGGCTTTCTGCTCCTTCTGGCTGATATGCAGGAAGAACTTCAGGATGAGATAACCGTTATCGGTCAGCTGACGCTCAAAGGTGTTGATGCTGTTCATCCGGTGCAGGTTTTCTGCATCCGACAGGTCTTCTTCTACGCGTGCCACAGAAACATCCTGGTACCAGCTGCGGTCCAGAATAGACATCAGCCCCTGCTCGGGGAGATTTTTCCAATGTCGCCACATGGGCGGATGACGGCGCTCTTCTTCTGTGGGGTTGGTAGTCGAATACACTTTGAATCCGCGGGGGTCAAAGTTCAAAATCAGTTCGGAAATAATGCTGCCTTTACCGGCAGCGCCCCAGCCTTCAAACAGGATGATGACGGGGATTTTTGCTTCCTTAATGCGTTGGGGAAGAGTTTCCAACTCTTTTTCCAGCTTTTTGGACTG
>CHCFR05602__coassemble_994_pt1 | contig 13098 bp, 12 predicted proteins | sample CHCFR05602__metabat2_low_PE_052 | metagenome-assembled genome bin CHCFR05602
ATCTATTGTAAATTTTCCCCGGCTCCAAAGCCACAGTGGCGTATGAAGTGCGATAGGAATAAAGTCGCTTCCGACAAGCAATTCTTTCCACCGCTCGGCAGTAATAAGCTGTGCATCCGGGTGTTCTGCTTCTTCACCGGTGAGAATTCCCAAGCGTACACTTGCCTGAATTACATGTGTATCCGGTGCAATCGAAAGAGCTTCCCAATCGCAAAATTCCATGTCAGTACGTTGTCCAATGACATACAACCAGTAATTGCAAATTTTATTTCCGCCAAGATAGGGGAACTCTTTTTTGTGCTGTTGAATGAACTCTTTGATTTTCTGCACCGAGCAATCATTTTGCCAAAATAAAGTACGAATATCCCCGTCCAGTCGGTTTTCAATGGTCTGGCAAAGGGTGTGCCAAATAGCAGGATGACGGTTTGGCTGCAATGCCACTCGATATTTCACCAAAATTTGCCGAAGTTCTTCTTCATCCATCTCACAAACAGAGCGGCTATCAAACACTTTTCGGGCGTAATTGTCCCCATACATGCGATTGGCACATTCCCATAGTGTGTAAGAATTTCTCTGGTAATTGAGTGCCATAGGTAGTGTGAAATAAAGATAGTTTTCTTTTGAATCTCTGGGAAGGGCCGGATTTTCATCTTCGGGCATCTTTTCGCCACCCAACAGTCCATTATGATACGCTTCCAAAAGATGCTGTATCCTTTCAAGAATTCTATCGCGATTCATGTTTTGACTCCCGACCACAGTTTTTCTCATACAAAATCCGCAGGCCATGCAGCAGCAGATCCGGCTCTACGTGGAGCTTTTTCCGGCAAAGAGGCGCTACCATGGAAATATTTCCGCCGGTTGCAACTACCGTGACCGCTTCTCCCATTTCGCGCTCGACTCTGGCAATCAGTCCGTCCAGCATGGCGGCGCTGCCATAGACGGAACCGGATTTCATACAGTCCAGCGTATTGGTGCCAATCATTTTTTCCGGCGGCTCCAGGCTGATATTCTGGGGCAGCTGGGAAGCCCGGGCGGAAAGAGCGTCTACTGCCAGCCGCAATCCGGGAATAATCATGCCGCCCAGAAAGTTTTTGTTTTTATCAATCACAGAAATAGTACTGGAAGTGCCCATATCCACGATCATGATGGGGAGCGGATATTTGGCACAGGCCGCCACTGCATCCACAATGCGGTCGCTGCCTACCTGGGCGGGAATGTCAGTTTTGATATTCAGACCGGTTTTTACTCCAGCCCCTACTACCAGCGGGCGTTTTCCGGTAATCTTTTCCATAGCGTCGCGGAATACCGGGCGGAGAACCGGCACCACCGAAGACACAATGCCGCCGTCAATATTTTCGGTGGCAATGCCCCTCATGGCAAAAATTCCGGAAAGGAGCAGGGTGTATTCCTCTGCTGTACGGGAACGGTCGGTTGCAAGCCGGAAGGAGGAAATCAACTTTTCGCCTTCCAGGCAGCCAACTACAATTTGTGTATTTCCAATATCAACCGCTAAAATCACGGGTTCACCCCCCGGAAAGCCGGTTCAGAAGGTTTCCGGCAGTTCTTTTCGTAAAGAAGCCCCAGCCCCCGCAGCAGCAGGTTCGGTTCTTCATGAATTCTTCTTTCACAATAGGGTGTTACCAGAGAGATCAGGTTTCCGGTAGCCACTGCCGTGACTGGAGCACCCAGTTCATCTTCCACCCGGTCAATAATTCCGTCAATCATGGCGGCGTTGCCATAAATCGCTCCGGAGCGCATACAGTCGATGGTGTTGGTACCGATCAGATGATCCGGTGCTTCGAGGCTGATATTCAGCGGCAGCTGGGAAGCCCTTGCCGAAAGGGCATCCACTGCAACTCGCAGGCCGGGGATAATCATACCGCCTAAATAGCTGCCGTTCTGGTCGATGACAGATGCTGTAGTGGCGGTTCCCATGTCAAAAATCACGATAGGACGGGGATATTTCGCACAGGCTGCCACTGCTGCCACTACCAGATCGCCGCCCAGCTGGGCAGGGTTATCGATTTTGATATTCAAACCGGTCTTGACTCCAGCTCCCACCAACAGCGGTTTTTTCCCGGTGAGTACCTGTACCGCGTCACGAAGCACCGGGCGCAGCATGGGCACCACAGAAGAAATAATCCCTCCGGCCAATTTTTTGGGGTCGATATGATTCATTTCAAAAATCCCTTTGAAAAGCAGGGCGTATTCATCTACCGTTTTGGAGCGATCGGTGCTGATGTGGGAAGTAAAGATCAGCTTTTCTCCTTCCATGCAGCCGATGACCGCATTGGTGTTGCCCATATCAATGGCGACGATCATAGTATTGACACCTCGGTATAGCTTATTTTCTGGGAGCGCCGTTTTTCAGCGGGTCACGCTTCATGAGCTTCTGCATGGGCAGGCACACAGCGCCAGTGAGCACAGCGGCGGCAATAGCCTCCGGCACGCCGTTGGCGGCTACCACGCCCATAATCAGGCCCAATACGGCGTCTACACCCACGCCTTTGAGAGCTGCATAGGCGTCACGGAACAGGACGAAAATCAGACCCATGACAAAAGCAGTATTGATAAAAGCCCCTACCGCGCCGGTAATGACCAGCTGGATGGTGCGCAGCTGATAGTTTTCCTTTTTAAAGGGAAGGCGGAGCAGCTGGAACATAAACCAGGGCAGAACGCCAACCAGAATCCGAGGAATAAAGCAGACCACAAGAGCCCACCAGCTGCCGCTGTCGGTACCCGGTGCGGGAATCAGGGGAGAAAAGGCAAAGGACAGGGCGGTGGGCGTAAAGGTGTTGCTGACGAAGCTGCACAGGCCGAAAAGGAAGCCCAGCACCGCGCCCTTTTTGGGCCCAAACAGAACAGAGCCGATGATAACGGGCACGTGCAGAATCGTAGCCTTAATGAGAGGCAGCTGGATCATGCCCAGCGGAGTAAAGGCCAGCACCAGGATAATGGCGATGAAGAGACAGAGCAGAATGGTGTCCTGCATATTGTCCTTGTGGAACAGTCCGCGGCTTCGGGTGGATGTTTTGTTTTTCATAAAAATTCCTCCTGCTGCTGCTCCGGTAAGGATGCAGCGCGTTATTTTGGGGGAAGCACACCGGATTTCCCATAGGTGCGTTACCGTTCTGCAAGCAGTTCCGGGGCACGGGGAAAAGAAGGGGCTTCCGGCTATATTATAAGAGATTAGGGCTGGAAATGCAAGAAGGGGAGTGGATTGTTTCAAAACAGAAAATGTGGTATACTTGGCGCGGAGTGTCTTACGGTTTCCAAAGGGGATACGTCTCTCTGGACTCTGTAAGCAATCCGCGCCAAGTTTTTACCCTGCTATTTTTTTAGTAAAGAGGTTTTTTCATTGGATTATCACGAGTTACTCAACCTTTCTTCCGATATCGGGCGCCTGCTCCTGCAAAACGGCGCAGAAATTTACCGAGTAGAAGAATCTATGGAACGGGTTTTTGCCGCCTATAACGTCAGTGGCCAAGTCTATTGTGTCCCCACCACCATTATTGCCACGATTGTTACCCCCGAAGGGGAAAATATCTCCAAAGGGGTCCGGGTGCGTTCCCGCGGAACCGATTTTGATAAGGTCATGGCCGTTAACGACCTGTGCCGCCGGATATGCCGGGAAAAACCGGAATTTTCCGCCATCCGGGAAGAGCTCTCCAAAATTCCCGGGCGTCCGGTGTACTCCCTGCCCGTTACCTGCTTGGGCTGGGCTTTGGTGGGCTTTACCTTCGCCCTGATATTCGGCGGGGATTTCTTCGACGCAGCCTGCGCATTCCCTACGGCTGTTGTGGTATGTCTATTGCAATACCTTCTGAACAAGCTGGAAGCCAATCAGTTTTTCTCTTTGATGGCAGAGAGCTTCCTCATCGGCACGCTGGCCATCCTTTCTGTGAAACTTGGGTTGGCAAGCAACGCGGATAAGGTCATCATCGGCGTGCTCATGAACCTGGTGCCGGGCATTGCCCTCACCAACTGCATCCGGGATATTTTAGCCGGGGATTTGATGTCCGGCGTTTCCAAAATTGCAGAGGTGTTCCTCATCGCCGTATTTATCGCCCTGGGCGCTGTCATGGCGGTATATGGCGCGCGCCTGATTCCCGGACTATAAGGAGGCAGCTATGGATTGGACTGCAATTTTAAAAGATGGGCTGCTGCCTTGCCTCTACAGCTTTATCGGCTGCATCGGGTACTCTATTATCTTTAATATTCAGGGAAAACGCCTGATTCCGGTGGGTATCGGCGGCGGGATTTCCTGGGGGGTCTATCTGCTGTGTTCGGCTTTTCTGCCCAGTATCGCTTCCTATTTTCTGGCGGCAGTGGCGTTATCGCTGTATTGCGAGATCATGGCCAGGGTGACGAAAACGCCGGTAACGGTCTTTTTGCTTATTGCTTTGTTCCCATTGGTCCCCGGCGGCGGCATTTACTACACCATGGAACACGGAATCAACGGGGAAACGGAGCTGTTTCTGGAAAGTCTGCTGTCTACTTTGGGAATAGCCGGCTCTCTGGCGCTGGGAATTCTGCTGGTATCCTCCGCTATGCGGCTGGGAGCAAAAGCACGGGAATTGAGAAGAAAATCATAATGGCGTATAGAAAGGAAACCCCATGATTGTTTTAACACTGGAACAGATTACAAAAAATTACGGCATAAAGCCGCTGATGGACCATATAGACCTGACCATTGAAACCGGCGACCGCATCGGTGTGATTGGTGTGAACGGTACCGGAAAATCCACCTTTTTGCGGGTGTGCGCCGGCATCGAGGAATCCGACAGCGGCAAACGCATCACTGCTTCCGGAATGAGGGTGGGATATCTTCCCCAAAGCCCGGATTTTACCCCCGGTACCACTGTTTGGCAGGAGGTGCTCCGCCATGCCGCGCAAAATCAGAAAGAATCCGCAGAGTTTGAGTGCCGGGCCATGCTGACCCGGCTGGGAATCACGGATTTTGAGAAGGATGTGTCTACCCTTTCTGGCGGGCAGAAAAAGCGGGTCGCCATGGCGGCCGCGCTGGCCGGGCAGGTGGAGCTGCTCATTCTGGACGAGCCCACCAACCACATCGACAGCGCCACCGTGGAATGGCTGGAAACGTATCTGGCCGGATATCGGGGCGCACTGCTCATGGTTACCCATGACCGGTATTTTTTGGAGCGGGTGTGCAACCGCATGGTAGAACTGGACAACGGCATTTTAACCCCCTATCCCGCCAACTACAGCAAATATCTGGAACTGAAGGCGGAAAAAGAGGCCATGGCGGCCGCTTCCCTGCGGAAGAAAAAAGCCCTGTACCGCAAGGAGCTGGAATGGATTCACCGGGGCGCACGGGCCAGAACCACCAAAGCCCAGTTCCGGGTCAATCGGTTTGAAGAGCTGAAAGATGCAGCCAAAACCCCCGTTCCGGAGCAGGAACTGGAGCTTTCTTCCTTACAGACACGGCTTGGCAAAAAGATTGTGGAAATCGACAATGTTTCCAAAGCCTATGGGGACAAAGTGCTGTTCCACGATTTCTCCTATAACCTTTTGCGCCGGGACAGGCTGGGCATTATCGGCCCCAACGGCTGCGGCAAAACCACCCTTTTGCGGGTGATGCAGGGCATTGTCCAGCCGGACAGCGGCGAGGTACGCATCGGCGAAACCGTAAAAATCGGTTATTTCTCTCAGGAGTGTGAGGGGCTGGATAACAACAAAACCGTACTGGATACCATCCGGGATATTGCCTGGCAGGCCGAGACTCCCGAGGGAACGTTGACTGCTTCCCAGATGCTGGAAAATTTCCTGTTCCCCGGAGCCATGCAGCATGCGCCGGTAGGCAGGCTTTCCGGTGGAGAGAAACGGCGGCTGTACCTGCTGTGCATCCTCATGACCGCTCCCAATATCCTGCTGCTGGACGAACCTACCAACGATTTGGATATCCAGACCCTGACCATTCTGGAGGATTACCTAGACAGCTTTTCCGGTGCGGTGGTGTCGGTTTCCCATGACCGGTATTTCCTTGACCGCATGGCAGAGCATGTGTTTGTGTTTGAGCCGGACGGCACGCTGACTCCTTATCTGGGCGGCTATACCGATTACCGCGCCGCAGCGCCTCAGCCGGAAACAGAATCCAGGGAGGCACCCAAAAAGAAAGAAAAGCCCAAGCGGGAACCAAAGCTGAAATTTTCCTTTAAAGAGCAGCGGGAGTTCGAGACTATCGACGGCGATATCGCCGCTTTGGAAGAGGCTATTGCTAAGAAGGAGCGGGAAATCGAGGAAAACGCTTCCCGGTTCGACTTGCTGCCCGGCCTGCTGGCGGAAAAAGAGGAACTGGAAGCCAGGCTGGACGAGAAAACCGAGCGCTGGGTATACCTTAATGAGTTGGCAGAAAAAATAAATGCTGCGAAAGCCCTTACATAAAGAGAAAAGATGTGTTATAATCAATACCAATGAATGGTAGTCACCGTGGAAGAAACGGCAGCGAGACGAAAGTTCCGCTGCCGTTTCTTTTTTTGTGTGCGCCAAATAAGGAAATGAGAAAAGGAGTACCTGTTATGCCCAAGACAAAATTTCAAAATGTTGTATTCACTGTCATCATGGCCTGTATTATGGTGTATGGGATGATCGTCTACAATGTGGCTTTAAACACTGGAGGCGTTACCAACGAGACTTTCCTGCTGGCACTCCATGAAATGCCCATCATGGTGCCTATTGCCTTTGTACTGGAGTTCTTTGTGGTGGAAAAACTGGCAGCCCGCCTGGCTTTTTCTTTTATGCGTCCCACAGATCGTCCTCAATTGATTACCTATGCGATTTCCACCATGATTGTCTGCATTATGTGCCCCACTATGAGCCTGATTGCAACACTGCTGTTTAAAGAGCCCAGCTTTGGAACCTGGATTCAGACCTTTGGCTGTAACCTGCCCATGGCACTGCTCTGGCAGCTTTTGTACTGCGGCCCGCTGGCGCGTTTTTTGTTCCGCCTGATTTTTGCCAAGCAGATGAAGGCGGATGCCGCACAGCAAAGTGAAGAAACCTATGCCTGCTGAGAGAGAAAGATAAAAAATTGTTCTTTATCTTTGAAATCGGCTGCCGCCCTTGATTTTCGACGGTAAATAGGATATAATGTTTTCAGTTATTTTCTGTTAATTTATTGTCTTTTCCAATTTGCTGTTTGGAAAAGACAAATTAAAAAATGGAGGACTGAAAATGTTAGTATCTGCAAAAGAAATGCTGACCAAGGCCAAGGCTGGCCACTATGCTGTAGGACAGTTCAACATCAACAACCTGGAGTGGACGAAGGCTATCCTGCTCACTGCACAGGAGCTGAATTCCCCTGTTATTCTGGGTGTTTCCGAGGGTGCAGGCAAGTATATGTGCGGCTACAAGACCATCGTTGGCATGGTGAATGGTATGCTGGAAGAGCTGAAGATCACCGTTCCCGTAGCTCTGCATCTGGATCACGGCAGCTACGAGGGCGCTAAAGCCTGCATCGAGGCTGGCTTCTCCTCCATTATGTTCGACGGTTCTCACTATCCGATCGAAGAGAACATCGAGAAGACCAAGGAACTGGTTGCTATCGCTGAGTCCAAGGGCATGTCCGTTGAAGCTGAAGTCGGCTCCATCGGCGGCGAAGAGGACGGTGTGATTGGCGCTGGCGAAGTGGCTGATCCCGACGAGTGCAAGATGATCGCTGATCTGGGCGTGACGATGCTGGCTGCTGGCATCGGCAACATCCATGGCAAATATCCCGAGAACTGGCCCGGCCTGCGTTTCGACGCTCTGGATGCTATCCAGCAGAAGACCGGCGTGATGCCTCTGGTTCTGCATGGCGGTACCGGTATCCCCGCCGACATGATTAAGAAGGCTATCGATCTGGGCGTTTCCAAGATCAACGTGAACACCGAGTGCCAGCTGTCCTTTGCAGCTGCTACCCGCAAGTACATCGAAGAAGGCAAAGACCTGCAGGGCAAGGGCTTCGACCCCCGCAAGCTGCTGGCTCCCGGCTTCGAGGCTATCAAGGCTACCGTTAAGGAGAAGATGGAACTGTTCGGTTCCGTTGGCAAGGCCTGATTGCGCTGTAAATCCTGATTAAAAATAGGCCGCTGTACCGAAAAGGTACGGCGGCCTTATTTTTTTTGTCGGTTGACGTAAATACAAACCCTTTGCAAACATGAAAAAGCCCTTTCCGTTTTTTCGGAAAGGGCTTTTTCCCCTTACGGGATATAGAGAGCTGTAGCCATGATGAGATTCTACTAGAAATTATTGATGAGTTACCGTCCCCTCGCGGGGATAAGTTGCAACAGCAAAAATGACGGGAAATTATCCCTGATAGCTGCTGCTTTTTTATAGAATACCAGATTTTTCATCATAATGCAAGAGGAAAGAAGAGATTTCAGATGTGAAGAAGAGATTTCAGATGTGAAGCGCTGAAATTTCAGCTTTTTTCTGCGCCCCCCTTTCCGGCGGTGGATAAAATCGTCCGTATTCAGGAAGTTGGCGCAAAACATCTCGCTGTTATAGCGCCAGAACGCCGTTGTCACTTTCAATCAATTCATAGATGCGTTCTTCCATGCCGGTTTGTACATTGATATACACCAGAATATCTTCACCGTCTTCACCCTTGCACACAAATTCCCAGCACAGGACTTCATCCAGCCCCGGCGTGGGAATCAATGCCAGGTTCGGCTCATGCTGGATTTGTAAACGCGGGCTAATGGATTCCCGCGCTTTTTCGGCTGAAACGGCGGCCCCTTCAAAACTTCTGGTATGGTGGTTCATCAGGTAACCGGAGGCGTTGTAGGAGACAATCTCTCCGTTATCCAGCGCCACGCCCACTTTGATTAAGTCGGGGTAACAGGTCACAGAAAGGGAATCAGTTTCTTCCAGCCAGGCAAAATTAAATGTGCAGATTCCATCTGCCGTGATATAATAGCTTTCTTGAAAACTGGTAATACCGGATTTTTTCAGAAAATCTTCCGCTTTTTTCAGGGCTTCTTCCTGAGAGAGCTTGTTTTCTTTAATTGTTCGGGAATTGGAGATGGAGCATAAAAGCCCACCATCCTTGGTGACAGAAATGCGGATATCCCCGCTGGTAAAGTTATAACAGGGCAGGCCGCCGCCGGTATCGGTAGTGTGCTCCAGTTCAGAAGATTTTACGCCCAAATATTTTGCTGCGGCCTGTTCTGCATTTCCCTGCGGCAGACGTTCCAGCCCTTTGGTGGCTTTGGCGGTCATCTGGGAAATATGGTCGCTGAATGGCCCATCATAAATCAGGGTAGGATATTCTCCAAAGGCAGAAGCGCTTTTTTCCAGCTCGCCTCCAAATGCAGGCAGTGCTTCTGTAATATTCTGCAAAGTCGTTTTGGCTTCGTTCATGGTTACTTTTCCATATCGGAAACGCTCTTCCAGTTTTTGCAGCTCTTCGTTCAAAGTTTCAGCATATTTTCGAAGCATGGAAAGGTTCTCAAAATCTTCGTCTCCCAGCGTAGAGCCGGCAGCCAGCCGTCTGGAAAGATAAGAGGCATAGTCGCCCGATTGCGCCAGAAAGCGATTGATATTGCCGGAATTTTCTCCGGATACAGGCAGAGCAGCCAATGCAGCTTTTGCACCGGAAGACTCTTCCAGAAGCTGTGCGGCAAGGCTTGTCTGTGCAGTAGCCGTGTTGGCATATCGTACTTTTTCCAAAGCAGCTTCCATTCCGGTTACATAACCGGAAAGGTCGTTGACAGCCCGTTGGTATACGTAAGAAAGGGTAGTTTCTGCTTCAGCAGCCTGCATATTGCGTACAGAGAGCCCGACCCCCAATACGGTTACGGCTGCCAGTACAAATATACCGGTTCGGATTTTTCCTCTTCGGGTCATGAAAAGTCCTCCTTTGCCAGAGTCTGTTGAGAAAAGTATGGCCGAAGAGCAGAAAAATATACCTGTGTTTCGTAAAAGACGTGACCTGTGTTATAATATCGGCATAACGATTTTGCAGAAAGGGGAAGAAGCATATGACAGAAAACCTCAAAGAACAGCTTTCCCGTACTGAATTGCTGTTGGGCGCTTCTGCCATGGAAAAGCTGTGTCATGCGCGTGTAGCCGTGTTTGGCGTGGGCGGCGTAGGCGGATTTGTAGTAGAAGCTCTGGTGCGCAGCGGTGTGGGAGCATTGGATCTCATTGATGGGGACACGGTATCTCTGTCCAATTTGAACCGCCAGATTATTGCCTTGCACAGCACGGTCGGAAGGCTGAAAACCGAAGTGATGGGAGAGAGAATACACGATATCAATCCGGAAGCCAAAGTGGTGCTGCATAGCTGCTATTTTACGCCGGATAATGCCGAAGAGTTTGACTTTTCGCAATATGATTATATCGTCGATGCAGTGGATATGGTAACGGCGAAGATTGAACTGGCGGTACGGGCAAAAGCAGCCGGGGTTCCGATTATCAGCAGTATGGGAGCGGGGAATAAACTTGACCCGTCTGCTTTTGAAGTGGCTGACCTTGCGAAGACAAGCGTTTGCCCATTGGCGCGGGTGATGCGCCGTGAGCTAAAAAACCGTGGAATTCAGCATATGAAGGTGGTCTATTCCCGCGAGGAACCGAGAAAACCCGAAAGCAGAGAAGAGAACGGACGGCGTTCTGTACCCGGCAGTGTAGCGTTTGTTCCTTCTGCTGCTGGGTTGGTGCTGGCAGGAGAGGTCATCCGGGAATTGGCTGGTCTTACATAACGATTACAGGCGTACTAACCGCAGAGAGTAGCGGATAGTGCGCCTGTTGCCATGTAAATTCAACTGTCAATACAGTTTCTGCATAAAAAGAATAAAAAACTCATAACAAACCGCAAAACTGGATGGGAAGAGGCGGTTTTTCTTTTCATTTTTTTCGTGATATGGTATAATAGAACGAATTATCTAAGAAGATTTGCAAAAGAAAGGAGCGGTTTTGTGATTATTCTGGGTCTGGACCCCGGATATGCCATTGTGGGCTATGGGATAGTGCAGGCACAAAACAGCCGTTACCGCTCGCTTGAGCATGGCGCGATTGTCACCAGGGCGGGAGAACCTTTTGAGCGGCGGCTGGAAATCATCTATGACGCCCTTTCTTCCGTTTTGGAAAAGTGGAAACCCGAATCGATGGCGCTGGAAAAGCTCTATTTCAGCAATAACAAGACCACGGCTATCGGCGTGGCAGAGGCCCGTGGGGTTATTCTGCTGGCGGCGAAAAAGGCCGGGGTGCCGATTTTTGAATATACCCCCATGCAGGTGAAAATGGCGGTCACCGGCTATGGCGGGGCCAAAAAGCCACAGGTTATGGAGATGACCCGCCGGCTTTTGTGTTTGCAGGAAATTCCCAAACCCGACGATACCGCTGACGCGCTGGCTATGGCGATTTGTCACGGACAAGCCGCAGGCTCCGCTTTGCGGAGAAGCCTGCTTCGCCGGGGTTGATACAACAGGGAGGTATCGTGATGTTTTACAGCGTAAAAGGAAAACTCATCCATTCAGAACTGGGATTTGTCGTGGTAGAGTGCGGCGGTGTGGGCTTTAAGTGCCTGACCACCCTGAGCACCCAGCGGAATCTGCCCCAGCTTGGAGAAACAGTAACCCTGTATACCCACCTTAACGTCCGGGAGGATGCGCTGGATTTATTCGGTTTTTACAGCATGAGTGAGCTGAATTGCTTCAAAATGCTCACCGGCGTCAGTGGTGTTGGCCCCAAAGTGGGGCTGGCCATTTTGTCAGAGTTGACCCCCGAGCGGGTGGCCATGGCAGTGGCTTCTGGTGACAGCAAAGTGCTGACCCGTGCCAGCGGTGTCGGCCCCAAACTGGCCCAACGAATTGCGCTGGAGTTGAAAGATAAAGTAAAGAAAATGGGCGGTTCTGCCGAAGGTGGCCTGTCCATGGAAAATATCGAAGCGGCCGGCGTGGTGTCGGCATCTTCCAATGCGGCGGAGGCTGTCAACGCACTGGCGGTGCTGGGATACAGCCCCAGCGACGCGGCAGCGGTTGTGGGCAAGCTGGATTCTTCCCTCCCGGTGGAAGAGTTGATCCGGCTTTCCCTGCGGGCATTGGCGCCCAAGTGGGACTGACAGGGGGGAGATAAGTGGACTACGAAAGCAATGCTTCCGAAATGGATTTTGAGAACCGGATGATTGACCCGGCCTATAATCCGGAGGATGCGGCGGTGGAAAATCCCCTGCGTCCGCGGACCCTTTCGGAATATATCGGACAGGACAAAGCAAAAGAGAACTTGTCTGTGTTTATTGAAGCGGCCCGGCAGCGGGGGGAAGCGCTGGATCATGTGCTTCTCTATGGCCCACCCGGTTTGGGTAAAACTACGCTGGCAGGCATTATCGCCAATGAGCTGGGAGTTAACTTGCGCATTACCAGCGGCCCGGCCATTGAAAAGCCCGGTGATCTGGCAGCACTGCTCACCAATCTGAACCCCGGCGACGTGCTGTTTATCGATGAGGTGCACCGCCTTTCCCGGAGCGTAGAGGAAATCCTCTATCCCGCCATGGAGGACTTCGCACTGGATATCATCACCGGTAAGGGGCAGATGGCGGCTTCTTATCATCTGCCGCTGCCCAAATTCACGTTGGTGGGTGCTACCACCCGTGCTGGACAGCTGACCGCCCCTCTGCGTGACCGTTTTGGTGTGGTTCTTCGGTTGGAAATGTATTCCCCGAAAGAGCTGGCCCAGATCGTGACCCGCAGCGCCAGAATTTTGGGCATCGACATTGCCGCCGATGGCGCGCTGGAAATAGCCCGGCGTTCTCGGGGTACGCCCCGTATCGCCAACCGGCTTTTGAAGCGTGTGCGTGATTTCGCACAGGTTATCAGCAACGGGGTAATTGATGAGCACAGCGCTTCTATTGCCCTTGACCGGCTGGAAATTGACCAGCTTGGGCTGGATTCCGGTGACCGCCGCATGATGCGGGCTATGATTGATTACTATAACGGCGGCCCGGTAGGGCTGGACACCTTGGCGGCGGCCATTGGCGAAGAATCCGTCACCATTGAAGATGTGATTGAGCCCTACCTGATGCAGATTGGATTTTTGAACCGCACCCCTCGGGGGCGGTGTGTCACCCCGGCGGCATACCGTCATTTGGGACTCACC
>CHCFR05602__coassemble_1053_pt1 | contig 12543 bp, 15 predicted proteins | sample CHCFR05602__metabat2_low_PE_052 | metagenome-assembled genome bin CHCFR05602
CGCATAGCGGGTGGTTGTCTGTTTCGCTCTGCTCAACTGCCTAAAGGCACTAAAAAATGAAAACTCCCCCAGCCTGCTGATACAGACCGGGGGAGTGTTTAAAATTTTGATTACAGCGAAAGTACGCCTTTATCCAGCATAGACTGTGCCGCCAGCATTGCGCCCAAACGGCCGCTGTGGAAGTTCAAGCCGCCCTGCATCCAGGCAGCATACGGTTCACGCAGCGGAGCATCAGCAGACAGCTCAATAGAGGCGCCCAGCGTAAATGCACCGGCTGCCATGATAACCTGACAGTCATAGCCGGGCATGTCCCACGGCTCCGGCACCACAAAGGAATCTACCGGTGCGCCCTTCTGCATACCCTGGCAGAATGCCACCAGCGCCTCTTCGGTACGCAGCAGCACAGCCTGAATGATATCTGCGCGCACTTCGTCGGGCTTAGGCGTTACGTCATAGCCCAGCCGGCTGAACAGGCCAGCAGTAAAGGCCGCTGTTTTCAGCGCCTCGCCGGTTACATGCGGGGCATGGAACGCGCCCATGAACAGCTCGCGGTTATTGCCCAGCGTACAGCCCACCTCTTTGCCCAGGCCGGGGGTGGTCAGGCGGTAAGAGCAGCTCTCGACCAGGTCGCGGCGGCCTGCGATATAACCGCCGGTGGGGGCAATTCCGCCGCCGGGGTTCTTGATGAGCGAGCCTGCCATCAGGTCTGCACCATGCGAGACCGGCTCGTCGGCCTGCACGAATTCACCGTAGCAGTTGTCCACCATCACGATGCAGCCCGGAGCCTTCTTCTTGGCAATGGCGGCGATGCGCTCAATGTCCTCGACAAACAGGGAGGGGCGCAGGCTGTATCCGCGGGAACGCTGCACATAGACCATCCGGATGCCGGGGTTGATTTCGCGCTCCATGGCTTCGTAATCCGGCGTGCCGTCATCGCACAGGTCAATCTGGCGGTATTCGATGCCGAATTCTTTCAAAGAACCGTTGCCGTCGCCGGTCAGGCCGATGACGCCGCGCAGCGTGTCATAGGGCATCCCGGTGACGCTGAGCATCACATCGCCCGGACGAAGCACGCCAAACAGCGCCACGGTGAGGGCGTGGGTGCCGCTCACAAAGTTGTGCCGCACCAGTGCATCCTCTGCGCCCAGCGCGGTAGCATACACCTGATCCAGCGCGTCGCGGCCGCGGTCGCCGTAGCCGTACCCGGTGGAAGAGACAAAATGGCTCTCGCTGACACCGGCTTCGATAAAGGCAGCCAGCATTTTCTGCTGGTTGTAGTTCTGCATTTCTTCAATGCGGGCCATGGCAGGGGCAATTTCCTGCATGGTCTGCTCCGCCGCGCGGCGGATTCCGTCATGAATATGAAAATAAGGATAGTCTTTCATGTACAGTTCCTTTCGTTCCTCTTACTTCAAAAGAGCTTGTAAATAGCCAGCTGCTCCGGCTCCGTTTTTCCAAGCCCCAAAAATGCGCCGTCTTCCGTCTTTACCCGGAATACCAGACCGGCTTCGGGTTTCTTCCTGCGGAAAGCCCCAACCCGGTTTAAATCAAGCTGCCCGCCGTTGCCAAACCGGGTGGCCTGTGCGCCGGAAACGGTGACGGCCGGCAGATGGGCAAACAGGCCCTCCACCGGGCGCAGTTTTTCTTCCAGCGTCCCGGCTTCCGAGAGGGCTTTCGCTTCGTCCAGCGTGACGGCGTCCGCCAGCGTGAAGCCGCAGGCTTTTGTGCGGCGCAGCGCGGTCATCACACCCAGCGAGCCCGCCGCTTTTGCCAAATCGGCAATCAGCGTGCGGATATAGGTCCCTTTGGAGCAGGAAACCGTCAGTTTCCCTTCGCGGGTTTCTTCGTGATACTCGATGAGTTCCAGCTTGAAAATGGTCACCGGGCGCGCGTCGCGTTCCACTTCGATGCCCTTTCTGGCCAGCTCATACAGCCGCTTTCCGTCTTTGGAAACCGCCGAATACATGGGCGGCACCTGCATGATTTCCCCGCGGAAACGGGGAAGAAGGCTTTCCAGCACTTCGCGGGAAACAGGCGTGCCGCTGGTTTCCAGCACCTTGCCGGTGCTGTCCTCGGTATCGGTGGCAACCCCCAGCCGGAACCCGGCCTCATACTCTTTGTCGGTATCTTCCAGCAGAGAGGCGGCGCGGGTGGCTTTTCCCAGCAGAAGGGGCAGCACCCCGGTGGCCATAGGGTCCAGCGTACCGGTATGGCCGATTTTCCGCTCATGGCACAGGCGGCGGCACACCGCCACCGCGTCAAAAGAGGTGAAACCGGCGGGTTTATCCAGAATCAGCACACCGGTCACAGGCCGCACCTCTTCATCTGCTTGCCGATGGCCTCCAGCAGCAGCGCTTTCACTTCGTCAAAGCTCTTGCCGGTAAAGCTGCATCCTGCGGCTGCTGCGTGCCCGCCGCCGCCAAATTCCGCGCAGATTTCCGCCGCATCCACCGGCGGGTTGGTGCGCAGGGAGACTTTCAGCATGCCGTCTTCCTTTTCGCGGATGGTCACGCCGGCCATCACGCCCTCCACCTGACGGGACATGGACGCAATGCCGTCCAGATCTCCTTCTTCCACAGACAGCTCCTCCACCAGGGAAGCCGGCAGGCACAGCACTGCGCACTTTCCGTCAAAATGGAAGGTCATGGTTTGAAGCACATACTTTTCCACTTCCAGACGGGCACGGCTCTTGGTATCAAACATTTCACGGTTAATCTCGGCAGCATGAGCGCCCAGCTCCATCAGCTCTGCGCCCATACGGTGGGTACGGGGCGTGACATTGCCGAAACGGAAGCAGCCCGTATCGGTGGAAATGCCGGTAAACAGGCAGTCCGCGATTTCCGGGGAAATAGCCACCTGCATTTCTTTCAGCAGCAGGAACAGCACTTCACAAGCTGCGGCCGCTTTGGGCTCCACATAGCGCTCTTTTGCAAAATCGCCGTTGGTGCCGTGGTGGTCCAGGCACAAATCCACCTTTTCCGTATAGCCTTCCAGATTCTTTCCGAACAGCTGGCGGTCGGCGATATCCACGCTCACGACAAATTCCGGCTCAAAATCCTGCTCCTCCACGCCCTCAAAGAGGAATGCAAACTTTTTCGGCACCGGGTCGCTGCACAGGAACCGGGCTTTTTTCCCCAGGGAATGGAGCCCCCGCAGCAAAGCAGAGGCACAGCCAAGGGTATCGCCGTCAGGGGAGCGGTGGCTCAAAATCAGGATATGGTCCGCGTCCAGCAGCCGCTGGGCGGCGGTATGCAGGGTAATATCCATCGGAATCACTCCTTCAGGTCATTGAGGATTTTGGAGATATTGGCGCTGTACTCGATGGAGTCGGTGGCCTTGAAAATCAGCTCGGGCACATGGCGCAGCTTGAGCTGATGGCCCAGCTCCCGGCGGATAAAGCCCGCGGCACTCTTGAGGCCCTTGACGGCATTCTGGGCATGCTCCATTCCTGCCATCGAGCTGATATACACGGTGCAATAGGAAAGGTCGCTTGTAACCTCTACCCGCACGATGCTGATCATTCCATTCCCCTGCACACGGGGGTCTTTAACTTCCCGCAGGATGGCCGAAAGCTCCCGGCGGATGTCTTCTGTGGTTCTTCCCATACGATGACTGGGCATAAACTTCCTCCGTTCTATTCAATCAATCATAAAATTTATCAGCTTTATTTTTTAAACCGGTTTCCGGTGTTGGCATAAATCAGCCCGGCAATGATAACAATGCAAAACAGGACGATTCCCCCCATATGCAGGATGTCCTGTTTGAGCCAAACACCCACTGCGGCAATCAGCCAGCCTCCTGCCATGGCAAAACAGAATTTCCCCATAAAGCGGCAGAGCTGTTTTTCGTCCATTTTGGCCCGTTCCTCCGGCGAAGCAGTGTTATATCCTGCAATGAGCATGGCGCCTTTCCCGTGCAGGAATATGATTCCCAGCACAGCCATGAAAAGTACAATCAGCAGATACGTGACAGCCATACATCTCCCCTCCATCAGGACTTCTTGCGGCTTTTATAGATTGCCACGCCGGCAACCAGCAGGATAATCAGCAGAATCAGCGCACCGCCGGCCAGCAATACCCCGTTCAGCCCTGAGTTCCACACAATAAAGCTAACCGTGGGGCCATCCGCCCCGCCAATAATCCCTATGGACGGCGTGTTTTGGGGAATTTGAGAAAATGTATACACCACGATACCTATGCAGGCTGCCACAATACAGACGATTGCAGCGGCACCGCCAATCAGCCATTTTTTCATAAAAGCTCCTCCTGCATTTCCGGGCGCATACAACTCCCTCCGTCACGGCTGTGCCGTGCCACCTCCCTCAAAGAGGAAGGCTATTGATGGCCGGTTGTCTGCGTGAGTTTTATATGCGGGTACATTTCATCTTTTTTTCAGGAACCATTTTATCACTGCCAGAATCAACAAAATCCCAGCAGCAATCGCCCCATACAGCAGAATGCCGGTGTACCATGGCGCAGAGTAAAAAGCATACTGTTCCGGATGACAGCTGTAGTCCCAATATGCAAAAATTCCATAGCCCAGAAAAACGCCGAATACAGCGCCCATAATGATATTGAGCCAGTCATTTACGCGTTTTTTCATAGCGGACATCCTTTCAAAAGCAAACAGGGAGCCTCCCGCAAAGGAAAGGCTCCCCGAAAACACGTTCCTTATTCGGGACGATATTCCTCCATCATATAGGCTTCCAGAATATCCCCTTCCTTGATGTCGGAGAAACGCTCCAGGCAGATACCGCAGTCGTAACCGTCGGCAACTTCCTTCACGTCATCCTTAAAGCGGCGCAGGGATGCAATTTTATCATCGGCAATAATAATACCGTCGCGCACCACGCGCACCTGGGCGCTGCGGGTAATCTTGCCGCTGATGACATGGCCGCCGATAACGATGCCCACATTGGAAATCTTGTAGGTTTCGCGGCACTCGGCCTTGCCCAGGGCAACCTCGCGGAATTTGGGCGCCAGCATACCCTTCATAGCAGACTCGATTTCCTCGATGCAGTCATAAATCACGCGGTACAGGCGCATATCCACGCCGTCGCGCTTGGCGTTCTCTTCTGCAACCGGGTCGGGACGCACGTTAAAGCCCACAATAATGGCGTTAGAAGCATTGGCCAGCATCACGTCGTTCTCGTTGACGGCGCCTACCGCGCCATGAATGACATGCACGCGCACTTCCTCATTGGTCAGCTTTTCCAGAGACTGGCGCACAGCCTCTACAGAACCCTGCACGTCAGCCTTGACGATGACCTTCAGTTCCTTCATCTCGCCCTGCTGCATCTGGTCAAACAGGTTATCCAGCGTCACCTTGGTCTGTGCGTTGAAGGCTTCTTCCTTCTGCTCGGTGATACGCTGTTCCACCAGCTCACGGGCCAGACGTTCATCGGAAACGGCATTCAGGATGTCGCCGCCGGTGGGAACGTCGTTCAGGCCGGTAATCTCCACAGGGACAGACGGGCCGGCCTCGTTGACCTTGCGACCCTTGTCGTCGGTCATAGCGCGCACACGGCCCACGGTGGTACCGGCAACAATCACATCACCGGTATGCAGGGTGCCGTTCTGCACCAGCACAGTAGCGATGGGTCCGCGGCCCTTGTCCAGACGAGCCTCCACCACGGTGCCCTTGGCAGCGCGGTCGGGGTTGGCTTTCAGTTCCTTCATGTCGGCGACCAGCAGGATCATTTCCAGCAGGTCATCAATGCCCTGTTTATTTTTAGCGGAAACCGGGATGCAGGGCGTATCGCCGCCCCACTCTTCGGGAACCAGCTCATATTCAGTCAGCTGCTGCTTGACATGGTCGGGGTTGGCAGCGGGTTTATCCATCTTGTTGATGGCAACAATAATGGAAACGCCTGCGGCCTTGGCGTGGTTGATAGCCTCTACGGTCTGGGGCATGATGCCGTCATCGGCAGCCACCACCAGCACGGCGATATCGGTTACCTGTGCGCCGCGGGCACGCATGGTGGTAAAAGCGGCGTGGCCGGGGGTATCCAGGAAGGTGATGTCGCGGCCGTCAATCTTCACGCGGTATGCACCGATATGCTGGGTAATGCCGCCGGCCTCGCTGGCGGTTACGTTTGCATGACGGATGGCATCCAGCAGGCTGGTTTTGCCGTGGTCAACGTGGCCCATAACCACCACAACGGGGGCACGGGGAACCAGGTTGGTATCATCATCTTCGCTGTCGTCGATGATGCGCTCTTCGATGGTGACAACGACTTCCTTCTCAATCTTGGCGTGGAATTCCATAGCTACTAGGCTGGCGGTATCAAAGTCAATCACGTCATTAACGGTTGCCATGGTGCCCATCATCATCAGCTTTTTGATGACTTCGGCAGCGGTAGCCTTCAGGCGCACAGCCAGCTCGCCTACGGTGATTTCATCGGGAATCTGCACCGTGATGGGCTTCGTCTTACGCTCCAGTGCAATACGGCGCAGACGCTCGGCCTCGGTCTCCTTGCGGGAGGTACGCGGCTTGCCGCGGCGCTGGCTCTTCTGGGTAATCTTCTGCTTCTGCACAGTGTTATCGGTGCGCACCTTTTCAGAGGCCAGGCGGTCATACTTCTCGTTATAACGCTCGATATCCACGTTCGAAGCGCGGGTATCTACCAGACGGCCTGCGGGCTTCTGCACGGTGTTGGAAGAATCCTGCACCGGAGTGCTCTGCTGGACGCGGGCAGGCTGCTGCTTTTCGGGCTGCTTGGCCTGCTGCTGCGGTTTCGGCTGCTGGTTTTTCTGGCCGCGGTTTGCGCCGCCCGCTGCTGCGCGGTTATCGGTGCGGTTTTCCTTCTGCTTCTGATTCTGGCCGTTGTTGCCGCGGGCAGGCTTGCGGCTGCCTGCATTGCTGGCGCCCGCATTCTGCTGGGGCTGCTTTTTGGGCTCTTCCTGCTTCCTGGCAGTCTCGGGCTCTTTGGCATCCTGCTTGTTATCGGCAAAATAAGCGTCCAGATTCTCCATCTTATGGGACTGGGTAAAGCTTTCCAGCACCAGGTTCAGCTCCTCTTCGGTGAGGGCGGTCATGTGCTTTTTGGTTTCGTTGCAGTACTTCTGCAACAGGTCAATTACAAATTTATTCGGTACGTTCAGGTCTTTTGCGACCTCGTGAACCCGATATTTCATCATCATACGGTTTCCCTACCTTTCTCTGCGTCATCTGCCTGTGCAAGGGCGGCCAGCTTTGCGGCAAAGCCCTCGTCCAAAACGGCCACGATTCCGGCCCGTTTTCCGATTGCCTGGCTGACGCTCTCTATGGTCTCATGGATGATAAGGACGTCTGTTCCGACCCGTTCCGCGGAAAACCGTACTCCCGCGGTGGTTTTGGGAGAGATATCCTCCGCCACCAGGACCAGATGAGCCTTCCTTTTGTGGAGGGATTCCTCCACGGCATCACGCCCCCAGGAAATTTTTCCTGCACGGCGTGCAATACCCAAAAGAGAGAGCAGCCGATTCATGTTCACGGTTGAATCTCCTCCTCCATGCGGTCATAGACTTCGTCCGGGATTTTGCAGGAAAATGCCCTTTCAAACCGGCGCGCCTTGCGCGCTGCTTTCAGACATTCCACGCTTTTGCAGACATAAGCGCCCCTTCCCGGCTTGCGTCCGCTGAGATCCAGAGAAATCTCTCCGGCCTGTATTACATTGCCGTTTTCATCTTTTTGATCCGGGGCTTTTACCACCCGCACCAACTCCCGTTTGGGCTTCATCTCTCCGCATCCTGTACACATGCGCATGGGAACGCGCTTCTGCCGCATAAGCATCCTCCTTTTACTTCGGCCTGTTATCCCGGCCGGTATTCATTTCCCTGATTTACAGGTCAGTCGTTTTCTTTTTCAGCTTCTTCGGCCGGTTCATCCTCGCCGTAGAAACCGCTTTCGGGCTTGATGTCGATTTTCCAGCCGGTCAGGCGGGCAGCCAGACGGGCGTTCTGTCCCTTATTGCCGATTGCCAGGGAAAGCTGGCCGTCCGGCACTGTTACACGGCATGCATGGGAGCCATCTTCGGCAGGCTCTACAGAGAGCACCTCGGCGGGGGAGAGGGCAGAGGCGATAAACTTTTCGGGGTCGTCGCTGTACTCCACAATATCGATTTTCTCGCCGCCCAGCTCGCTGACAACATTGCTCACACGGGCGCCGCGGGCGCCGATGCAGGCGCCGACTGCGTCTACATCCGGGTTATGGCTGATAACCGCCAGCTTGGTACGGGAACCCGCCTCGCGGGAAACCGCCTTAATCTCTACGGTGCCGTCATAAATCTCGGGCACTTCGGTTTCAAACAGGCGCTTGACCAGGTCGGGGTGGGTACGGGAGATGATTGCACGCGGGCCCTTCTCGGTCTCTTTCACGTCCACCACATACACCTTGATATGGTCGCCCTCTTTCAGGTTTTCGTCGCCCACCTGCTCGTTAAAGGGCAAAACAGCTTCTGCCTTGCCGATACGCAGGGTAGCGGCATGGGTGCGGGGGTCAATGCGCTCGACCAGTGCGCTGACCAGCTCCTGGTGCTTGCTCTGGAATTCCTGCATCATCTGTCCGCGCTCCCCGTCGCGAATCCCCTGGCGGATGATATTGCGGGCGGTCTGGGCGGCAATGCGGCCGAACTGTTTGGTATCCAGACGTACGCCTACCGAGTCGCCGGCTTCAACCGTCGGGGAAATCTTGCGACCCTTTTCCAGAGAAACCTCGTTGCCGGGGTCCATGACTTCTTCTACTACCGTCTTTTTCAGGTAGACTTCAAATTTCCCAGTGGTTTCATCCATTTTTATGATGACATTCTCGTTGCCATAGCTGTTTTTGCAGGCGGTAATGATGGCCTTGCGGATTTTATCCAGCATAAAGTCCACCGGGATTCCTCTTTCCTTTTCCAGCAGATGCAGCGCTTCAAATACTTCGTTGGCCATTCTTACTCATCCTCCAAAAAGTCATCCTCCATCACGCGCACAGACACCAGGTCTTTTGCGGCGATGGTCATGGTTTCAGTTTCTTCTTCGCCTGTCTGGAGCAGCACGCTGCCGTCTTCATTGCGGCTGCGCAGAATTCCGCCCACCTCGCGGCTCCCGTCCTCCAGCGGACGGATGAGCTTTGCGATAACAAAGCAGTCCAGAAAAGCTTCAAAATGCTCGGGGCGGGTCAGCTCGCGGTTGATGCCGGGAGAACTGACCTCGAGGCAGTAGCTCTGCTCGATGGGGTCCAGCTCATCCAGCGGACCATTCACTGCACGGCTCATCGCCTCGCAGTCTTCGATACCTACGCCCTCGGGCTTATCAATAAAGATGCGCAGATACCACAGCGCGCCTTCCTTAACGAACCGGACATCCCAGACCGTCAGACCAAGGCTCTCTGCGATAGGCTGCGCCAGCTTCCAAACAGCGGCGGCGGTATTGCCGGGACGCCTGTTTTTTGATGGTTTGCTTCCTGCCACGTTCATTCACCTCGTAATACAAACAAAAGAGCGGGTCGCCCCACTCTTTTATCCTCATCCTATACTTTTTATTATTTTATCACAAAGGTACTGCCATTGCAAGAGTGCAAACCGCCAAAAAAGGGGCATTTCTCCTGAAAAAAGCCAGCTTTTCTCCCGTTATACCTCTTCCATCTGGCTGCCGAGGAAGGCTGCCATGGCCTGCACCAGCTTGGTACGGGTCTCGCCCGGCTCGCGGGATTCGCCCTCTTCATCCAGCAGCGCCACTGCGCCCAGTACATCGCCGCAGGCCAGTATGGGGTACATCACCGAAGCGGAGCGCTGTACGCCTTCCAGCGGGATCAGCCGCCGTCCGCTGCGCTCCCAGGCGAAATTCCGGCGGTTTTGCAGATACTGCTCCATGTCTGCCGAAACGCGGCGTTCCAGCACCTCGCGCCGGGAAATCCCCGCAGCCGCAACCACATGGTCGCTGTCGCACACCACGGCCGGCGCCCCGGCGGTTTTGTGCAGCGCTTCGGCGCATTTCCCGGCGACAGAAGCCAATTCGCCCATGGGGGAATACTTGCGGAACACCACGCCGCCCTGGGTATCGGTGTAAATTTCCAGCGGGTCGCCCTCGCGGATGCGCAGCGTCCGGCGGATTTCTTTTGGGATTACCACACGGCCCAGGTCGTCGATGCGTCTGACAATTCCAGTTGCTTTCATATTTTATGCCTCCGTTTATTGCAGAATCATTTCTCTGGTAGTATCTGCAAAAGGTGGAAGGATATGCACAAATTATTTTCAGCACTGCGGAACTGTTGAGCTTCTGTTTTTAAAAAAGCTTTTTATCCCATTGGTAGTGCTTCTGCAAGTCACCGGGGGTCAGAAAGAGCTGCCGGGCCCCATGGCGCCGGTTCAGCGCCGCGGTTGCATCCACAAAGCCCTCGCGCCCATCAAGCCACAGCTTGTTCCAGGCATGGGGCTGCCCTTCCAGCGTACCGATAGCCACGATACAGGTCAGCCCCGCCAGGTCGCAGAGGTATTTATACGCCTTCGAAATGCCCTCGCACACTGCGCGCTGGTCCTGTACGACGCCCACCAGATTATACGCATTCCGGCTGGATTTATCATATTCTACCAGGTCAGCCAGATATTCCTGAATCCACTGTGCCTTGCGCTGTTTATCCCACCAGCCCGGAATCCTGTTTATGACAGAGCGTCCCCAGTCTTCGCACATTTTAAACAGCCGCTGTGCTTCTTCGCGCGAATACAGGTACCGCCCACCCATACAGATTCCCGCGCTGCTGACTGTATACTCCATGTGGTAGTAATCCACATAAAATATCATGGGATAATCCAGCAGGATAAACTGCGCCATTTCCTTCATGGGCGCATTGCGGTCTGCCAGACGAATCTGCTGCCCCATTTTCATCCACTGCTGCATCAGGGAATCATAGGCCAGCTGCCCGCTCTGCGAAAGGCGGCCGCGGTAATAAATGACGGACTGATACTGCATCATAGCCTGTTCCTTCCTTTATCCCGATTTACAAAGAGCTCGAAAAACGCTGTGTCGAAAAGCTGATAGGGAACAGGGGCAGCACCGATGCATTTTCCAGCCTGCCTATTGGCTCTGACCGTTTCTCTACTTTACAGAATGGACATTCCGGCAATGTGTCGAGGTAACAGTGCGCGGGGTTTTCCGCGCACTTTTTATATGGCTGCATCGCCATATGCAGCAGGGCGTCCATCCATTCCCGTGCGGTGGGGCGGTTTCCAATTTGGTCGGGCAAATCTTCGCCTGTATAGGCAAAAGTACGCGCAAACAGTTCGCGCACGCGTGGGGTTAAAATTTCCAGCGAAGGCGCATATGACGGGATACGCCGGTTTTCTATCTGCCGGAAATAGGCGCTGTTCCCCTGCATGATTTCCATCCCTGCAGAGATTTCTTCTGCCGCGGGTGTTTCTTTGGCGCACAAAAACGGGTGGCATCCCATCAGCAGCAGGAAAATCAGCACTGCCAGCGAAAAACAGTCCGACGCCTGTGTAAACGGGGCGCCGTCTGCAAGATTGATTCCCTGAAGCTCTGGCGCAAGCAGGCTGCTCATGCCCACCGTACACGGAAAGTATTCTCCCGTATCGGGGTCAGACACGCAGCACGAATCCACATCCACCAGGCACAGAGTCAGGTCGCTGCGGACAAGGAAGTTGCGCGGGTTTACATCCCCCAGCACAATCCCGGATTGATGCATATGATCCACACATTCTGCCAGATTATACGACAGCGTCAGCAGATCGCGCCAGTCAGAACCGGGGAAATAGGTTTTACGCAGCTCTTCCTGCCGAAAATCGTTCAAGTCAATCCGGCTGGAAATCATCGGCATAAGGTAGCCTGCAAAATCCCCCGATTCATCATAGACCAGCTCTTTGGGTACAGCGGCAATCAGGCAGCCTTCCAGCGTATCGGAAAGGTGCTTTCGCAAAAGGGCGCGCAGCTTTTTCTCTCTGTCTTTGCGGCTTTCATGATACAGTTTCACAGCCATCCCCGCGGGAAGCGCCGTACGGTACACGGCACCTTCTCCGCCCTGGGCAATCTGGCTGCTCAAAATAACTTTTTCGCCGTTTTCAAGGTATTTATAAAGTTGATTCATGGTTCATACTCCCTGCCGTACCGGCTGCCACACAAAATCTTCCAGACATGGCGCAGCCCCCCCGGCCACAGAGCCGCCCTCCTCAGAACGACTCTGCGCGGGGACGGCGTTCAATCTATTGGGGCTCTGCCGCAAAGAGCCCCGTTTTGCCGTCTGCTCCATCGAATATCCGGAGCATTTGACTTGTACTCATTTCTTTTTTTCCCCAAACAGGATGTCGAGGATTTCATCGGTAGGCTGTGCCAGGCGTTCTTTGGCATCGACAAAGAACTGCTGAATCCGGCCGTCGCGGGTGGTTTTTTCGCGGTAAACTTTGACAACCGATTTAATCCTTCCGCTTTCATACAGATATGCGGGGAATTTCCCCGAAAGCTGCTGGTCATCGGGCTTTTGAGAATAGTCCCTTACAGGCTCTGTCCGCCGGTTGTCATACAGCTTTTGCGATACCGGTACTTTCTTTACGGGACGCGGTGCCTCCGG
>CHCFR05602__coassemble_1116_pt1 | contig 12121 bp, 6 predicted proteins | sample CHCFR05602__metabat2_low_PE_052 | metagenome-assembled genome bin CHCFR05602
CAAAAAAATGCTGAATATGTCGCTACGATGGCACAGTCCAATGCTATTTATAACGCTTCTGAAAACCGGTATGAGCTCAGCGGCGATATGGAAATCATTATCCGCGGATTTGCAGAAAATACCGATTCCGATATTTTCATCACCGATAAAAACGGGGAACGGATTCTGGGCACTTATTCCGACAGCAAAACCGAAACTTCCCGAACAATCGACCCTTCTGTTATGCGTCAAGTGTTTAATGGCGGTTATCAGGGGCAAGGCACGCTTTCAGGTGTTTACCGTGAAACCTATTATATTGTAGGGCAGCCTGTTGTCATCGATAATATCCGGCTGGGCGCTGTATTCGTAGCTTCCAGTATTCATTCCCTCAGTGCATACCGAATGGAAATCCTGCGGATGTTCCTGCTGGCAGCGATTGCGGCCTTTATGGTGACTTTTTGTGTGGTGTGGGTTTTTTCCTACCAGTTAGTAAAACCTTTGCGCCAGATGTCCGAAGCGGCAAAAAGTTTTGGAGAAGGGGATTTTTCGATTCGTGTACCGGTAACCAGCAATGATGAAATCGGTGAACTTTCGACAGCATTTAACAACATGGCCGCTTCGTTGGCAAGCGGCGAAAACATGCGCCGTAATTTTATTGCCAATGTCTCCCATGAGCTTAAAACCCCCATGACTACAATTGCCGGCTTTATTGACGGTATTCTGGATGGGACCATCCCGCCGGAGCGCGAAGCCTATTATCTGCGCACCGTTTCACAGGAAGTAAAGCGGTTATCGCGTTTGGTACGCACTATGCTGGACCTTTCACGCATTGACAGCGGCGAACTTCGGCTGCGGCCTGCCCGTTTTGACTTGACAAACACGATTTTGGTGGCGATCCTCTCTTTTGAAAAACCGATTGAGGAAAAGCAGCTGGAAATCCGCGGTCTGGAACATGCAGAAAGCCTGTTCGTAGACGGCGATCCTGATATGATTCACCAGGTTGTGTATAATCTGTTCGAAAACGCAGTAAAATTCACCAACCCCGGCGGCTATATTGAAATTCAGGTTAAAGACGCAAGCGACCGTGTTTCGGTTACCATCCGCAACAGCGGCCATGGCATTGAACCAGACGAAATACGCATGATCTTTGACCGATTCTATAAGACCGATAAATCCCGAAGCCAGGACAAAAACGGCATGGGGCTTGGCCTTTATATTGTCAAAACCATCATCCATCTGCATGGCGGAGAAATTACTGTCAGCAGTATTGTAGATCAATATACACAATTCAGCTTCTGGATTCCCAAAAAGCCGGAACCGCAGAATCCCCGGGATGCTTCTGGATCGAATCAGAAGTCCGGTATAAAAAGTGGCTCTGGACAAAAGCGTACTTCTTCAAAAAAGAAAAAGCACAGGTCCGGCAGCCAGAAAAAACGACCTTCTCCTGCACAACACCAATCCTCTGAATCCCTACCCCCCGGAAAGGAATGATCGCCATGACGGACAGCCCGTGGAAAGGCCCAAATCAGCCTGAGCCTTCGCCTGAAAACACCCCAGACTCCTATGCATTTAATTTCCCTGATGTATCGTTCGATAATGCCGCATCCTCGCCCCAGCAGTCCGATGCTGAACAGCAGCCTGCTGCTTCGAATATGCCTGAACCGGAATCAGCTGGTTCACAAAATGGACCGGCTGCAAATTCTAACACTGAAAATCCTGCGCAGTCTTCTGCATGGTATCCGGATGGCCCGGTTCCCCATTCACAGCAAGCCAGTGCCACGCCCCCTCAAAATCCTTATCAGGACCGGCAGTCATCATCCTATTATGATGCCTCTTCTGCTAATACACAGGGCAGCTTTCAGGGGCCGTCACCTTTTCCGTATGATTATCAGCAGCCTCCTACGTATTCTCCCATGGGTGGATGGAATTCTCCCCCTTCCCCTCCGCAACGACCCAGCCCAGGAAAACAGCAAAAAATTTTTCTGGTCCTGATTGCCGGATTGCTGATTGTACTGGCCGTTGGATTTGGCGGTTATTCGGTTTATTCTTCTTTATTCGGTGATCCGGCTATCAGTTCCACGTCTTCTTCTACAGAAGATTTTCTGCCTTCTGTAACACCGGAACCTACCGAAATTCCAGATTCTTCACAGCAGGAATCTTCAAAACAGGAGGTTCCCTCTGTTGGCGAAGGTGGAAACATCGAAATCAATCCTTATCCTTCCGGAGATTCTATTGTTGCTACAGAAATTTACAAAAAGGTTTCTCCTTCTGTCGTAGGAATTATTGCGGAAATAACCGACGCAGACGGAAATACTACCTCTGACCAGGGAAGCGGAATCGTGGCAACCGAGGACGGTTATATTATCACCAACAGCCATGTCATCAATGATTCCCGCGGGACCTCTGTTAAGGTTGTCACAAGGGATGAAACCGAATATCCAGGTGTGGTAGTGGGATATGACCGTACTACCGACCTTGCAATTGTCAAAATTGATGCTGCCGGTTTAACCCCTGCTGAATTTGGAAATTCCGATGAAATGGAAGTTGGCGAAACGGTGTATGCCATTGGAAATCCGGGCGGCTTGAAATATGCCAGTTCCATGACACAGGGCATTATCTCTGCGCTGAATCGGGTACTGGGTTCCAACAGTCAAAACGGTATGACATACCTTCAAACTGATGCTGCAATTAATCCCGGCAACTCCGGCGGCGCACTGGTAAATGAATATGGACAGGTAATCGGTATCAATTCAAGCAAACTGGTTGCAGAAGATTTTGAGGGAATGGGGTTTGCCATTCCTGTCAGCCAGGCACAGGATATTATCAACAGCCTGATGAATTACGGCTATGTAGAAGGCCGTACCCGTTTGGGCATTGCCGGCCGTGATATTTCTGAACAGGAATCTCAATTCTACGATGTCCCTGTAGGTTTCCTGATTCTTGAAATTGATGATGACAGCACCATCGGCACCGCTGGCGGCGCTGTAAATGACATCATCTGTGCAGTCAATGGCCATGAAGTTACCTGCCTGGCCGATATCTCGGGTGAACTGCTTGGATACCATCCGGGAGACTCCATCACACTGACCCTGTACCGGATGCCGGCTGCCGGACAGACAGAAGGTTCTTCTTTTGACATCACTATTACGCTGCTGGAAGACCGCGGCGAAACACAAAGCACTAACTGAGAATTGCATTGGAACTGGGCGGCGGACAATTTTGCCCGCCGCCTTTTTGTGAAGTCGTATGCCGCAGTTGGGCGGCATATACTTTTTTATTTAACTAGAAGGGAATTCATTTATGGCAACCAATTCTTCCAAATTTTCAAAAAATACCTACCGCGTTTTCATTTTGCTGTTGGCAATTGCCCTCGTTACCGTTACACTGGCTTCGTCTTTGCCTTCTAACGACGCTACACAGCAATCCCTGCCCTCTGCGTCAGAAGATCCTGCCCTGCGTGGAGAGGGTGTTGTTGGATTGCTTGAGAACCTTGGCAACATTGAAAAAGGCTTTGCCTTTCATGGCGCTGACTGGTTTTCCTCCAAAGAAGATTTTCTCAGCGGCCTGAATGCTGTTTGGCCGGATGTTTCTTCCGGTAATTTGACGACTGAATATGAAGATGACAGCACCGGTGTTTATCTGACGAGCGGAATGGCGCAGTTCAGCGATTTTGCTTCTTCTGCTACCTTTCGTATTACAGAAACCAACGGGGAAGTCACTGCCTGTTCTTATGTATTCTCTTTTGACATTTCTGAAAAGGAAGAGTATCTCACCGCATTTTTGCAGGCTCGCGAAATGTTGATTGAAACCTATGGCGGCGCGGAGGAAGAAATTCCCGCCTTTAATTCCGAATTGCCCAGCGGCGGCACCTGGTACGGCGCCGACGGCAGCGGGCTTGGCATCACCGATACCAGCATTGAAGGTGAAAGCTATCAGTTTGAAATTGCACTCTCTGCCCCTCATGCGCAGGGCTAAAAAGAACGATAGAATTTCTGAAGAAAGAAGGATATTAACATGATCGGTATTATTGGCGCGATGGAAATGGAAATCGAAGGCCTGCGGGCAAAATTGGAAAACCCACAGAGCGAAACCATCAGCGGAATCCGTTTCGATTGGGGAACCATCAATCAGGTTCCGTGCACGCTGGCCGTATGCGGCCCCGGAAAAATCAATGCTGCTGTTTGTGCGCAGACAATGATTTTGCGGTTTCATCCCCAGCTGCTCATCAATTCAGGTGTGGCCGGCGGTATCGGAAAAGATGTACATATCAACGATGTCGTAATTGCCAATGCTGTTGTGCAGCATGATGTAGACACCTCCCCGCTCGGTGACCCGGTGGGCCTTATTTCCGGCCTGAATATTATCGAAATTCCGGCAGACAAAACCGCCGCTGATGTTCTGACCAAAAAAGCACAGCAGGTATATAAAGGCAATGTGTTTCACGGTATTATCGCTACCGGCGACCAGTTTATGGCAGACCGCGCCAAAATTGCCGCCATTGCAGAGCAGTTCCACGCGATGGCCTGCGAAATGGAAGGCGGAAGCATCGGGCAGGTATGTTATATGAATCAAATCCCCTTTGCCGTACTGCGCACCATTTCTGATAATGGCAATGATGAAGCTGTAGAAGACTTCCCCAAATTTGCACGTGAAGCCGCTGACCGTTCTATCGAGCTGCTGGCTACTGCTCTCCCTGCGTTAGCGCAGGCACTTTGACACAGAGGAGGGTGGCTGCATGAAGATTTATGATATCTCCCGCGAGCTGTTCTCTACCCCTGTTTATCCGGGTGACCCTTCACCCAAACTGGAAAAAGTGCGTCAAATGGCGCTTGGCGATATGTGTAATCTTTCCGGGTTTTATACCGGGTGCCACAGTGCCACACATGTGGATGCCCCTCTTCACTTTATTGACGACGGAAAGGCAATTGACGAAATGCCGCTGGAGCCATTTCTGGGCCCGTGCCGCGTAGTAAGTGCCGAAGGGATTTTGACCGGCGTGAATATTGACGCCCTGCACCCTCAGAAAGGTGAACGGATTCTCTTTCACGGTGGGGCGTTTCTCTCTCAGAGTGCAGCTTTTGCGCTGGGCGATGCCGGTGTAATTCTGGTGGGAACCGATCAGCAGTCGGTGGCGCCTGCCGGTGATGAAAGCGCACCGCATATCGAGCTGCTTTCCCGCGAAATTATACTGCTGGAAGGTTTATTTCTTGACCACGTCCCGGACGGACGGTATATTTTATGCGCCATGCCCCTAAAGCTGCATGAGCTGGAGGCCTCTCCGGTTCGTGCTGTCTTGTGGGAAGAATGATGCTTTTATCCCCGCTATACCCCGTTTTCAGAGGGGTGGCGGGGATTTTCCTTTTGCCGTGCAAAAATTCGGCATGATTTGAAAAATCTGTGGGTTTTCCCTGTAAAATGCCGGTTCCAGGGGAAGATTGTTCATGGATTCTTCTTCCCTTTCGTTTCGGTTCATGGTATAATGTTCAATGTTCGGCAGGTCCTTCCTGCCGGTTTTTTCAATGGAAGACGCACCGCAGCCCCTGCTTTTCTCCAGGTTGGGGCTGCAAAGGTGTACCATGGAGGAAAGAGTATTCGGCTCCAAACGCGGAGCCGGGAAAGTGTGGTATTGTATGAAAAATGTTTTGAGCGCTCTTTTCGGAAATTACAGTAAGCGCGAATTAAAACGTATTCAGCCCACAGTAGACGCTGTGCTGGACTTGGAAGAAAAATACAAGGCAATGGAAGATAAGGAACTTCAAGCACAGACGCAGGTGCTGAAAGGCCGTCTGGCTGATGGTGAGACGACAGATGACATCCTTCCCGATGCTTTTGCCGTTTGCCGTGAAGCGACCCGCCGTGTACTGGGCACCCCTCACTTCCCGGTACAGATTACCGGCGGTATCGTACTGCATCAGGGACGTATTGCCGAAATGAAAACCGGTGAAGGTAAAACCCAGACCGTGCTTTTGCCCGCTTACCTCAACGCTCTGACTGGCAAGGGCGTACATGTGGTTACCGTTAACGATTATCTGGCCCGCCGCGACAGCGAATGGATGGGAAAGGTATACCGCTGGCTGGGCCTTTCTGTGGGCCTGATTGTCCATGATTTGCCTAACAATGAACGTAAAAAAGCATATGCTGCCGATATTACCTACGGCACCAACAATGAATTCGGCTTTGATTATCTACGTGATAACATGGTTATCTACAAAGATCGCAAAGTGCAGCGCGGCCACTTCTTCGCGGTAGTGGATGAGGTGGACTCCATCTTGATCGATGAGGCCAGAACCCCTCTGATTATTTCCGGACAGGGCGACAAGTCTACGGAGCTGTATACGGTTGCTGACCGTTTTGCCCGCAGCCTGACCGTTACCCGTGTGGCCGATCTGAACGAAAAAGAAGATAATGACGAGCTGTACAAAGACTGCGATTATCTGGTCAACGAAAAGGCCAAAACCGCTACCCTCACGCCCCGCGGTGTGAAGAAAGCCGAGCAGTATTTTAATATCGATAACCTCACCGACGCAGACAATATCACGATTCAGCACCACGTCAATCAGGCGATTAAAGCCCACGGCGTCATGCAGAAAGATATTGACTATGTTGTAAAAGACGGCGAAGTCATCATCGTTGATGAATTTACCGGCCGTCTGATGTATGGCCGCCGTTACAATGAAGGCCTGCATCAGGCAATTGAAGCCAAAGAAGGCGTAAAAGTGGCCCATGAAAGCAAAACGCTGGCTACTATCACCTTCCAGAACTTCTTCCGTCTGTACGAAAAGCTTTCCGGTATGACCGGTACTGCCATGACAGAAGAAGAGGAATTCCGCGAGATCTACAAGCTGGATGTAGTGGAAATCCCCACCAACCGTCCCATGATCCGTCAGGATCTGCCCGACGTGGTATATAAAACCGAAAAAGCCAAATTCAAGGCTGTAATTGATGATATCGAAGAGCACCATAAGATTGGCCAGCCTATTCTGGTGGGTACAATCTCCATTGAGAAGTCTGAAGTACTCAGTGCTCTGCTTAAACGCCGCGGTATCAAGCATCAGGTGCTGAATGCAAAGTATCACGACAAGGAAGCCGCCATCGTGGCGCAGGCCGGCCAGAAGGGCGCTGTGACTATTGCAACCAACATGGCTGGCCGTGGTACCGATATCAAACTGGGCGGTAACTCCGAGTTTATGGCCAAAGAAGAGATGCGCCGGATGCAGTTCAGCGAAGAACTGATTAACGAGGCCGATGCTTATTCCGAAACCGACAACGAAGAGATTCTGGAAGCACGCCGTGTCTTCTCTGAGCTGGAAGACAAGTATAAAAAGCAGATTGCTTCGGAAGCGGAAGAAGTTCGCAATGCCGGCGGTTTGTATATTATTGGTACCGAACGCCACGAGTCCCGCCGTATCGACAACCAGCTGCGTGGCCGTTCCGGCCGTCAGGGCGACCCCGGCATGAGCCGTTTTTACCTGTCTCTGGAAGATGATTTGATGCGGCTGTTCAGCGGCGAACGCATCAACGCAATTATGGAACGCCTGAATGTGGATGAAGATACCCCCATCGAATCCAAGATGCTGACCAATACCATTGAAGGCTCTCAGCGTAAGGTAGAAGGGCGCAACTTTGGTATCCGCAAAAATGTACTGCAGTTTGACGATGTTATGAACCGTCAGCGTGAGATCATCTATGGCCAGCGCGACCAGGTGCTGGATGGCAAGGATATGCGTGAGCAGATTCTCAAGATGATCGATGAAGCTATCGAGCATAATGTCAACCGTTATTTGCCGGATAGCAAGGTGCATGATAACTGGGATCTTCCCGCTCTGCGCGAGCACTATATGGGCTGGATGATTACGCCGGAAGAATTCCAGTACTCCGGTGAAGAGCTGGAAAATCTGGAGCCTTCTTATCTGGTAGAAAAATTGCAGGAGCGTGCGCATCTGATTTTTGAAGCACGCGAAAAGCTGTTTGGCGAAAAGATTATGCGCGAACTGGAACGCGTCATCCTGCTGAAAAACGTGGATACACTCTGGATGGACCATATCGACGCCATGGAAGAACTCAAGCGCGGCATCAATCTGCGTGCTTATGCACAGCATGACCCTGTAGTGGAATACCGCCTGGAAGGCTTTGACATGTTCGATGAAATGATTGCCTCCATCCGTGAAAATACCGCCCGTATGATCTTGACGGTACAAATCCGCCGCCAGGAAGAACCCAAGCGTGAAGAGGTTGCCAAACCTACCGCTACCAGTGCTGACGGTACAGACACCAAGCGTCCTGTGCGCAGCAATAAAAAGAAGCCCGGACGCAATGACCCCTGTCCCTGCGGCAGCGGTTTGAAATACAAAAAGTGCTGCGGTAAAAACGAATAATTGAAACTTTACAGGCTCTGCCGACATTCAATCGGCAGAGCCTGTTTTTTATCTGTGACACGCGAAAATGTTTTCAACATATTTTTAAATACGTGTGGAAAACAAATTCCCCGCACAAGCAAGAAAAGCGCATCACAGCTGTTCTGTGATGCGCTTCCCTAAACTCCTCCAAAGCCGGCGCCTATACGCCTGCCTTCCTGTTTTTCGACGGCCTTTTACCTCCGAAACAGACTCTTTATGCATAAAGGCTCAAATAACGGACTCCTGCACCTGTTGCGGGTGGGTGTCGTACTGTGCCATATACAGCTTATAATAATAGCCTTTCTTCGCCATGAGTTCTTCATGGTTACCGCTCTCCAGAATTTTTCCCTGTGCCACATACATAATGCGGGTACAGCTCTTAATGGTGGAAAGACGGTGCGCGATAATAAAGGAAGTACGGCCCTTCATCAGGGTATTGATTCCCTCCTGTACCAGCTGCTCGGTTGCAGTATCAATCGATGAAGTTGCCTCATCCAGCACCAGGATTTTCGGGTCTGCCAGCAATGTACGCGCAAAGGCAATCAGCTGTTTCTGGCCCTGTGAAAGCCCGCCGCCGCGCTCTTTGACTTCCGTATTGAAGCCAAAGGTCATGGCGTTGATGAATTCATCCGCATGCAGCAGCTTTGCAGCCTGCTCCACTTCGGCATCGGTAGCGTCCAACCGTCCATACCGGATATTGTCTGCAATCGTGCCGGAGAAAATGAAACTATCCTGTAACATGATGCCCATCTGGCTTCGCAGCGAGTGGAGCGTCACATCCATCACGCTTTCCCCATCAATCAGCACGCGGCCATGCTCAATATTGTAGAAACGGCTGATCAGGTTGACGATAGTGGTTTTTCCTGCACCGGTAGGGCCTACGATTGCAATGCTTTCGCCCGGATTGGCGGCAAACGAAACGTCATTCAGAATGGTCTGGCCAGGCTCATATCCAAAGGTCACATGGTCAAACTCTACCTTGCCGGTAATGGGCGGCAGCTCATGGGCATCCGGCTTATCTTCAATGATTGCCGGTTCATTGATGGTTTCGAGCACGCGCTCCAGATAGGCAATCGCGTTGATAAAGGTGTTATACAGGTTTGCAAGGTTGATAATGGGCTGCCAGAATCTGGAGGCATAGGTGCCCATTGCAAGCAGCACGCCAAAAGAAGCCATGGGATGGAACCAGTAAGCACCCGCAATATATACCAGCGAGAACACGATTTGCGAAACCGTTTCTGTGGTGAACCATACCGTATTGGAAATGTACACGGCGCTCATCCAAGTACGGCGGCGCTCATTCATCACGCGGTCAAAAATTTTCAGATTTTCATCCTGACGGGCAAATGCCTGCGTGACACGGGCACCTTCAATGGATTCCTGCGCAAATGCGTTTACATTGGAATTCTTATTGGAAAAAGCCTGCCATGCACGGCGCTGCCGGGGTTTAATCAGAATAACAAAGAATGCGACCACCGGCAAACCTGCTACGGTAATACCAGCAAGCGGCGGGCTGACCTGGAACATGAACACCACGATAAACACGATGTTGATAATTTCAATGATAAAGTTCAGAATACCATTGGACAGGGCATCTGATACCGAGTTTACATAGTGCACCACACGAACCAGAATCTTTCCATGCGGACGGTTGTCATAGTACGAAAAGGGAAGATCCTGCAAATGGTCAAAGAGGTCTTTTCGCAGGTCATAGACAATATTCTGACCTACCTTTGCCACGATAACAGTACGCAGCGCATTAAACCCGATGTTTACCAGAATTGTTACGGTCAAAAGCCCGCTCAGCCGCAAAAGCAGCTGCATATCTTTATCGGGAATCGCTATATCCATCGCCTGCTGGATGAGCATGGGGCCTGTCAGGCCGATTACACTGCCCACAGCACTGAGCAGCAGCGCCATAACCATCCACCACTTATACCGGGCGACATACACCATAACCTTTTTCAGGTTTTCAAAATTAAATGGAGCCTCCAGCTCTTCATCTACATCAAAACGATTACGCGCCAAGAGGGGTCACCTCCTCGATGCTGTTCTGCAGGGCCCAGATGCCATAATAATAGCCGCGCTTTTCCAGAAGCTCCTCATGGGTACCCCGTTCAATAATTTTACCTTCGTCCAAGATAATAATTTCGTCCGCGTCCTGTACGGAGCTAACCTTCTGTGCAATCATAACCTTTGTGCAGGGGAAGGGCAGATTGCGCAATTGATGCTGAATATATTTTTCAGTCTCCATATCCACAGCACTGGTCGTATCATCCAGAATCAGTACCGAAGGCTTCATAGCGATAGCTCTCGCCAGAGAAATACGCTGCCGCTGACCGCCGGAAAGCCCTACGCCGCGCTCACCGATCAACGTATCATATCCATCCTGCATCCGGTTGATAAAACCATCTGCATCGGCTGCTTTTGCACAAGCGCGCACTTCATCAAAAGTCATGCTGGTATCGCCGTATGCAATGTTTCCTTCCACTGTATCAGAAAACAGGAATACATCCTGCATGGCCATAGAGACACTCCGCCGCAGGGAGTTCAGCGGAATCTCTCGGACATCAATACCGTCAATGGAAACGCTGCCGCTGCTGACATCATAAAAACGGTTCAACAGGTTTACCAGCGAAGTTTTGCCGCTGCCGGTCGTTCCCATCACACCCAGCGTATGGCCTGCCGGTACATGGATATCAATATCCTCCAGAATGGTATGGCCGCTCGCCTTCAAATTCACATGGTCAAACGAAATTTCGCCGTGCAGCCGGTGATCCGGCTCTTTTGCAGCCGCATGATCGACAATAGTGGGCTGTGCATAGAAGATCTCGATAATCATGGAGCTGGATGCAGAAAAACGCTGGATATCGTTGATAATCATAGCCAGGTTTTTCAGCGGGTTGGCCAGAGCCCATGTAAGAGAAGAAAACGCCATCATCTCACCTGCGGTCAGTTCACCATTCATCATGAAGATACCGCCCGCCAAAAGAGTAATCACCGTCAAGGATTGTGAGAGGAGGTCAATTACCGGCGTAAACTTTACGCCAACATAGGTTGCCTTTAAATTGCTCTCCCGAAATTCCTGGTTCTTCTCATCAAATTTCTGCTTCTCAAACTCTTCACGGGCAAACGCCTTTACGACACGGTTTCCTTCAATATTTTCCTGTGCTACCGTATTCAGGGAGGAAAGACGGGCACGCAATGTTACATACATGGGATGAATAATCTTGGAAAAAACACGGGTAATGATCAGGATAAACGGCGTAATTGCTGCCAAACACAAAGTCAGCTTCCAGTTCACCGTGAAAAGGTAAATCAATGTGACCAGAAAAATAATGATGGAATCCACACTCATGTAAGAAATCCATGCCAGGCTGTGACGAATCATATCCAGGTCATTTGTCATACGGGTCATTAAATCTCCGGTGCGAATCCGGTTAAAAAAGATATGATCCTGATTCTGAATCACGTCAAACATTTTCCGACGGATATCGTCCAGCATCTGCTGGCTGTTTTTTTCCAGACAGATTACCATAATATACCGAAGACTCAGGCGGACTAGCTGGACTGCCATCATGGCGCCCAGCAGCGGCAGCAATAACGCCGTATTCTGTGGGGTAATTACTTCATCGATCAATCTCTGCGAAAGCATGGGGTTAATAATGAGCATCGCGGAAGTAACTGCTGATAAAATCAATCCAATCACAAACAAATGCCGTTTTTTGCCCATATACTTCCACAGC
>CHCFR05602__coassemble_1119_pt1 | contig 12115 bp, 9 predicted proteins | sample CHCFR05602__metabat2_low_PE_052 | metagenome-assembled genome bin CHCFR05602
CGCCACCTTGCCAAGGTGGAGGTAGCGAGTTCGAGCCTCGTCGTCCGCTCCAGTAAAAGCCCTGACAGTTTTGTCAGGGCTTTGTTTTTTGCTGAAGAAAGCCAAAATCGGGCGGTGTGCCATAGTTTACAAAAGCAGTTTGGGATACACTCCGCTTTTTTGTTGGGTTTTTTGTCGTTGTGCCCGGTTTGAAAATCTTCACAAAATGCCCCAAAAGTGGTATACTATACTCTGTTTGTAATCAGTAAAGAAAGAACAGAAGCAGAGGGATCCGTCCTCTGCCAGCTCCTGAAGTGAGGTAAGTGAGAATGGATACGAGAAATAATTTGCGCAATGTCGCCATTATTGCCCACGTTGACCACGGCAAGACGACTCTGGTGGACCAGCTGCTTCGCCAGAGCGGCATTTTCCGTCAAAACGAAGCGGTTGCCGAGCGCGTGATGGACTCCGGCGATTTGGAGCGTGAGCGCGGTATCACCATCCTTTCCAAGAATACCGCAGTGATGTATAACGGTACCAAGATCAACATTGTGGACACGCCCGGCCACGCTGACTTTGGCGGCGAGGTGGAGCGCATCCTGATGATGGTGGACGGCGTGCTGCTGCTGGTGGATGCTTTTGAGGGCTGTATGCCCCAGACCCGTTTTGTGCTGAAGAAGGCTCTGGGCCTTGGAAAAAAGCCGGTAGTCGTTGTCAATAAAATTGACCGCCCCGGCGCCCGTCCCGAAGAAGTGGTGGACGAGGTGCTGGATTTGTTTATCGAGCTGGGCGCCAATGACGACCAGCTGGAATTCCCGGTTGTGTATGCCTCCGGTCGTGATGGCTATGCCAGCAATGACCCCCACACACCCGGCACCGATATGACCCCTCTGTTTGAGGCAATCCTGCGGGAAGTTCCCGCCCCCGCCGGTGATATGAACGGCCCCGCCCAGGTGCTCTTCTCCAACATCGATTATGACGATTATGTGGGCCGCATCGGCATTGGCCGTGTGGAGCGCGGTTCCATCAAGGTGAACGACAACATGGTCCTCTGCCATCGTGACGGCACTACCAGGAATGTGAAAATCAGCAAGCTGTATCAGTTTGAAGGCCTCAAGCGCGTGGAAGCCGATTCCGCACAGCTGGGCGATATCGTAGCTGTTTCCGGCATTACCGACCTGAACATCGGCGAAACTGCCTGCAGCCCCGACTGCGTAGAAGCCCTGCCTTTCGTCAAGATTGACGAGCCCACCGTGTCCATGATGTTCATGGTCAACAACAGCCCGTTTGCAGGCCGCGAGGGCAAATATGTTACCTCCCGTAACCTGCGCGACCGCCTGTTCAAAGAAGTGGAAACCAACGTGGCTATGCGCGTGGAAGAAACCGACTCCGCCGATACCTTCAAGGTGTCTGGCCGCGGCGAGCTGCACCTGTCTATCCTCATCGAGCAGATGCGCCGCCAGAATTATGAGTTCCAGGTTTCCCGCCCTACCGTTATTCTGAAAGAGATTGACGGGAAAATGTGCGAGCCCATTGAGCTGCTCATGATTGAAGTGCCCGACAACTATGTGGGTGCTGTTATGGAAAAGCTGGGTTCCCGCAAGGCAGAGATTGTCAATATGGGCACCCGTGATACCGGAATGACACATATGGAATTCAAGATTCCCGCCCGCGGACTGATGGGATATCGTTCTGAATTTATGTCTGACACCAACGGCAACGGCATTATGAACCATGTGTTCGACAGCTATGAGCCGTATAAGGGGGATATTACCCAGCGCCAGCAGGGCTCTCTGATTGCCCACGAAACCGGTGAGTCCACCGGCTACGGCCTGTTCGCTGCACAGGATCGCGGCCGTATGTTTATCGGGCCCGGCGTGGAAGTCTATGAAGGCATGATTGTCGGCGCAAGTCCCAAAAACGAGGACATTGTGGTCAATGTCTGCAAAAAGAAACATGTTACCAACACCCGTGCGGCCGGTTCTGACGAAGCATTGAAGCTGACCCCGCCCACGGTGCTGAGCCTGGAGCAGTCCCTCGAGTTTATCGCAGAGGATGAGTTTGTGGAGGTTACGCCCAAGAACATCCGTATGCGCAAACAGATTCTGAGCAAGGAACTGCGTATGAAGCAGGCCAGCCGCAAAAAATAAGGAAACGGTTTGGAGTCCTGAAATGGAGTTTGTGATCCTGGATTTAGAATGGAACGGCACGTACAGCCGCAGAAAACAGGGGTTTATCAATGAAATCATCGAATTCGGTGCAGTCAAGTGTGATGAATCCCTGCAAATAGTGGATACTTTTTCTTCACTGGTCAAGCCCCAGGTAGGCAAGAAAATCAGCGGGAAAGTGAAGACCCTCACAAGCATCACCAACGAAGAGCTTGCCGGAGGACGGCAGTTCATGCAGGTGCAGAGCTATTTCCGCAAATGGATGGGGGATGCTGTCCTGCTGACATGGGGAACTTCGGATATTCTGACTTTGATCGAAAATTACCAATACTTCTGTGGAAACGACAAGATTCCGTTCCTGACAGGATATGTGGATTTGCAGAAGTATTGCGAGGACGCGATGGAATACGGCAGCACGCAGCAGATGGGGCTTTCTACTGCTGCACAGCTGCTGAATATTGATGAAGAGGGGATCGACCACCACCGGGCGCTGGATGACAGTTTGCTTTCGTTGAAGTGTTTGCATAAACTGTATGACAAAGAAAAACTGCTTTCTTATGTACAGGACGCTACCCGGCAGGAGTTTTATGACCGCATGACGTTTAAAACGGTCATTATCACCGACTTGGGAAATCCTCATATTCACCGGTCTGACCTGCTTTTCCGCTGTGAGAACTGCGGAAAGCTGGCGCGCCGTCTGGAACCGTGGAGCCTTCGCAATAAAAGCTTCCGGGCGCCCTTTGAATGCCGTACCTGTCACCATAAATTTGTGGGACGGGTGCAGTTTAAACTGAAATATGAAGGGCTGGTCGTAAAAAAGAAGATCTGCCCCTGGCAGGAGAAGAAAAAACCGGACACCGAAGCCCCGCAGGAAGAAACGGCTGAAAATCAATCGTAAATACAAAATCCCGACAGAGAGGAAATTTCTTTTCTGCCGGGACTTTTTATTTTAAATATGTTTGCTCCCTGATTTTTAAAAATGCGCTGCCATCTTCAAAAGGACAGCAGCACATGCTCATGCAGCAATTATTTTACGGTGATGAGCTCATACTCCTTGCTGCCCAGGCCCAGTTTCACAGCATGCTCAATGCCGGAACGCCAGTTGGTGTCGGGGTGGGTATAGGTGAAGGGGTCATGGCTGTGTTCGCAGTCTTCGCCCTTGGCGGCTTTTTCACCGGGAATACTGTTGGGGATGATGGGCTGTGCCAGGCACAGGTCTGCGCAGGCCATATCCAGAGCCACCGGGTCAAAGGAAGCCAACATGCCCACATCGGGGATGATTGGGCGGTCGTTTTCGCTGTGGCAGTCACAGTTGGGGGAAACGTCGGTAATCAGGCTGATGTGGAAGCAGGGCTTGTTTTGCAGGATGGCGGCAGAGTATTCCGCGATTTTGCAGTTGAGGATATCATTGACTTCATCTCCGGCAGCCTGAACCGCATCCATGGGACATGCACCGATGCAGCGCCCGCAGCCAACGCACTTGCTGTGGTCGATAGAAGCCTTTTTATCGGTGATGGTGATAGCGCCATGCGCGCAGTTCTTCTGGCAGAATCCGCAGCCCACACAGACACTCTGCTCAACATGGGGCTTGCCTGCGCTGTGCATCTCCATTTTACCGGCGCGGCTTCCGCAGCCCATGCCGATGTTTTTGAAAGCACCGCCAAAGCCGGTAGCCTCGTGGCCCTTGAAGTGGGTCAGGGAGATAAAGTTGTCAGCATCCATAATGGCCTGGCCAATTTTTGCTTCCTTGACGTATTCGCCGCCCTTTACGGGAACCAGCGCCTCATCAGTACCCTTCAGACCGTCGGCAATAATCACATGACAGCCGGTAGAGAAGGGGGAAAATCCATTTTCATAAGCAGCGTCCAGATGGTCGAGCGCATTTTTGCGGCGTCCCACATACAGCGTGTTGCAGTCGGTCAAAAATGCCTTGCCGCCGTTTTCCTTTACGATGTCCACAATCACTTTGGCATAGTTGGGGCGCAGGTAAGCCAGGTTGCCCGGCTCGCCAAAGTGGATTTTGATAGCAGTGTAGCGGTTTTCCAGCGGCAGCTGTTCAATACCCGCAGTTTTTACCAGATGGCGCAGCTTTTCCAGCAGGTTACGCTGGTTGGGCTTTGCACTGAAGTCTGTAAAATAAACTTTTGACTTTTCCATAAAGTACCTCCTGAATGGGTTCATCCCGTCACTTTTCTGCGTTTTGGGAAAGATGGCGAAGCGCCTGCAAAAAGGGGAGAAAGCCGGTCTGGCCGCCAGCAGCAGTTCCCACTCCGTACATGCCCCTCCTGCATCCGTTATAGGGATATTTTATCATTTTTCAGGCAATTCTTCAACTGATACCGACGCAAAAAGCCGCAGAGAAAAATCGTCTCCCTGCGGCTCTTTATCATCAATTTTTTGTTTTCAAATACGACTTAAAAAGACAACAGTTGGAAATATACCAGCACCTGCTCTACCACAAGGACGGTAACGACTGCGCCCAGCGCCACGGTGAGCAGGCTGCGGTTCTTCCAAGCCAAAATCAGCGCTACCGCTAATCCCGCCAAAGCCGACCAAAGGCTGGAAGTGGATTCCAATATGGCGGGAAAGGTCATGGCCGCCAGCACTGCATAGGGAACATAGGCCAGAAAGGATTTAACGAACCGGTTTTCAATCTTTTTCCGGAAGAGGGTCAGGGGGAGCATCCGCACCAGGTAGGTGACGCCTGCCATGATGAGGATTGCGGTTAAAAGATAGGGCAGGTTCTCCATCATGATGCTTCCTCCGTTTCTTCCTCTACCGGCCAGCGCAGCGCGGCAAAGGCTGCCGCCGGAATGGCGCAGAGGATAATCACCCAGCCAGAGGAAAGGCTGTTCAGGCCGGGAACCCATTTGAACAGGCAGCTGAGCACCACCGCAATGAGCACCACTACCGCCACCGGCCTGGCTTTTACCGCCGGCGGGATGATAATAGCCAGGAACATGCCGTAAATGGCAATGCCCAATGCACTGCGGATGGGCAGCGGGAGAATCCCCGCCGCGGTTGCGCCCAGCAAGGTCCCCAGCGCCCAGCCCACATAGGGCATGGAAATCAGCCCCGTGAGATACCGGGAGTTGACCGGCTCTTTCTGCTGTACCGCCACAGCAAAAATCTCGTCCGTAACGCCAAACGATAACAGCAGCCGTTCCAAACTGGACATAGCCGGGTCGATTTTTTGTGAAAGCGAAAGCGACATCAGCAGGTACCGCACATTGATGACAAACGTGGTAACTGCTAATTCTATATATAATCCGCCGCTCAAAATCAAATCCAGCCCGGCAAACTGCCCGGCGGAAGTCAGATTGGTCATGGAAATCAGCACGCCGACCCATGCCGGAAGGCCGCCTTCCACTACCATCATACCAAAAGCGAAGGACACGGACACATACCCCAAACAAATGGGCAGCCCGTCCCGCACCCCTTTGCCAAACGTCAGCTTCATTCCCTCTTGTTACCCCTTTCCTCGGGATACCGGGGCGCTGCCCCAGACCCCGCTCAAGAACCTTCTTATAAGAAGGTTCTTGAGAATCTCGAAGAATTTTATACACCATTTGCACCGCCCCCATATGGGGGCGGTGCAAATGGTAAACAAAGTTTTTTGAAGGTTTTCAGGGAAGCTTTTTTACAAAAAAGTTCCCTGAATGGGGTTCGGGGCAAAGCCCCGACATCCCGGCGAACGGGTTACAGCAGGGAGCAGACGAGGTCGCCCATTTCGGAGCAGGAGACCTTCTTCATGCCCTCTACCCAGATGTCAGGGGTGCGGGCCATGGTCAGGGCCTTGGCGACAGCGTCGTCGATAGCCTTGGCAGCTTCCGGCTGTTCCAGAGAATATTTCAGCATCATGCCCACGGAAAGGATGGTTGCCAGGGGGTTCGCGATGCCCTGCCCAGCGATATCCGGTGCGGAACCGTGGATGGGCTCATACAGGCCCTTCTGGCCGTCGTTCAGGCTGGCGGAGGCCAGCATACCGATGGAACCGGAAATCATGGAAGCCTCGTCGGAGAGGATGTCGCCGAACATATTGGAGGTGACAATCACATCGAACTGGCCGGGGTTGCGCACCAGCTGCATAGCGCAGTTATCCACATACATGTGGCTGAGCTCCACATCGGGGTACTCCTTGGAAACGCGGATAACGGTCTCTCTCCACAGGCGGGAGGATTCCAGCACATTGGCCTTATCCACGCTGCACAGCTTGTGGCGGCGCTTCTGGGCCATTTCAAAAGCCACACGGGCAATGCGCTCGATTTCCGGCACGGAATATTTCTCGGTATCGAAGGCGGCGGGCTGGCCGTCCACTTCGCAGCGTCCCCGCTCCCCGAAATAAATGCCGCCGGTCAGCTCACGGACCACCAGCACGTCGATGCCCTTGCCGATAATTTCCGGCTTCAGGGGGGAAGCTTCCCGCAGGGGCTCAAAAATCACGGCCGGGCGCAGGTTTGCAAACAGGCCCAGCGCGGCGCGGATGCCCAGCAGGCCCTTTTCGGGGCGGTTGCTGCCGGGCTGGGTGTCCCACTTGGGGCCGCCGACAGCACCCAGCAGGGTAGCGTCTGCGTTTTTGCAGATGGTGACTGTCTCTTCCGGCAGGGGCACACCGGTGGCGTCGATAGCAGCGCCGCCCAGCAGTGCTTCCTGATAGTTCACGGCGAAACCGAAGGTTTCACCGGCTTTGTCCAGCACTTTTTGTGCCTGCTCTACGATTTCAGGGCCGATTCCGTCGCCCTTTAAAACTGCAATCTGATAGGTATTCATGGCTGTATTTCCTTTCTGAAAATCATATATTACGTGCGGCAGGCACGGTTAATGGCGCAGATAATGCCTTTGATGGATGCCAGGCTGATATTGCCGTCCAGGCCCACGCCGAACACCATTTTGTTCTCGGGGGTGCGAATCTGGATGTAGGACAGAGCTTTGGAGTCAGCGCCGGAGGAAACTGCGTGCTCGCTGTAAGACACGAACTTGTATTCATTGATTCCCACAGAGCGGAGTGCGCCGAAGAAAGCATCGATGGGGCCGTTGCCCGTACCGCTGATTTCGTGGTCAACATTCTGGAAGCGGAGAACGCCTTCAAAGTGTACCTGCGTCTCGCCGTCCTGCCCCTCATGCTCTTCATAGAGCTTGTAGCGCTTGAGGTGGTAGGGATATTTAATCTCGAAATATTCCTTATGGAACAAATCGAAGATTTCCTGAGGCTGGAGCTCCCTACCCTCGGCGTCACAGGCAGCCTTTACAATTGCGCCGAATTCCGGGTGCATGGCTTTGGGAAGATGATAGCCGAAGCTCTGGGCCATGATGAAAGCCGCGCCGCCCTTGCCGCTCTGGCTGTTGATGCGGATAATCGGCTCATACTGGCGGCCAACATCTGCCGGGTCGATGGGCAGATAGGGGACCTCCCAATACTGGGTACCGCTCTTGGCCATGTATTCCACGCCCTTGTTGATAGCATCCTGATGGGAACCGGAGAAAGCGGTAAACACCAGCTCGCCGGCATAGGGGTGACGCTCGTGAACCTTCATTTTGGTGCAGGACTCGTACACGTCCTTGATATGGTTGATGTTGGAAAAATCCAGCTCCGGGTCTACGCCCTGGGAGTACATATTCATGGCGATTACCATAATATCCGCGTTGCCGGTGCGTTCACCGTTGCCGAACAGGGTGCCCTCCACACGGTCGGCGCCAGCCATCAGGCCCAATTCGGTAGCCGCTACGCCGCAGCCGCGGTCGTTGTGGGCGTGCAGGCTGATAATGGCGCTGTCGCGGCCCTTGAGGTGACGGCAGAAGTATTCAATCTGGTCAGCGTGGCAGTTGGGGGTGCTGCCCTCCACCGTATTGGGCAGGTTGATGATGACCTTATTGTCCGGCGTTGCACCCAGCTCTTCCAGCACCCGGTCGCAGATTTCCACGGCGTTATCCATTTCGGTGCCGGAAAAGCTCTCGGGGGAATACTCATAGCGGATGTTGATGCCGCTGCGGGCGACTTCCTCTTCCGTCAGCTTGCGGATGAGCCGTGCGCCCTCGACGGCGATATCGATGACGCCCTGCATATCGGTGTGGAAAACCACCTTCCGCTGAAGGGTAGAAGTGGAGTTGTAGAAATGAACAATCACGCTCTTTGCGCCGCGGATGGCTTCAAAGGTTTTCTGAATCAGGTGGGGACGAGCCTGTACCAGCACCTGAATGGTCACATCATCGGGAATCAGATTGCGCTCGATGAGTGTACGGAGGATTTCATATTCGGTTTCGGAAGCAGAGGGGAAGCCCACCTCAATCTCTTTGAAGCCGATATCCACCAGTGTTTTGAAAAACAGCAATTTTTCTTCCAGATTCATCGGGGTAACCAGTGCCTGGTTCCCATCGCGCAAATCCACGCTGCACCAGATAGGGGCCTTCGTGATGACCTTGTCAGGCCACTGGCGGTCCTTCAGCTGTACCGGCTGAAACGGAATGTACTTTTTGCATCCTTGATACATAAAACCATCTCCCAGTATAAAGTAAAATTTCGTTGGCATTTTGCAGAGAAGGGACCAGCCGGCCGGGTTCCCGGCCAAAACAAAAACCCCGGAAAGACGGCAGATGCAGTCTTTCCGGGGCGAATCAACAGGTTCGCGGTACCACCCTTTGTTCAGCTGGTGCTTGCGCACACAGCCCTCTACAGCCTCCAACAAGGCTACGGCCCATAACGGTGCCAACCGTCTGCCCCTTATCAGGACAGCAACTCCGGGGTGAGTTATCCACAAAAAGCGACCCACCGGCTTGCACCTTCCGCCGGCTCTCTGAAGAATCACAATCTGTCTTTTTCCCTTCACAGTCTTTAGGTGTTATCAGTTTGTATGTTTTATTATAGTACCGTATTGGTGTAAATGTCAAGCATGGATTTCTCAGATAATTATACCATTAGTATATTTTTTTATTTATTGTTCTTTCTGTAGTCAGCCAGCAGCAAATCAACCATGCGCCCATAGCTTTTTACGCCGTCTTCCTGCTGGTTGGCTTTTAAGTAAGAATCGTTTACCGTATTGGAAAATTCCGACACAGGGCCTTCAAATTGCTTCCAGTACGTGCTGTTATAAGCAAAGTCGCGCTGGACCCCTTCATACAAAGAGGAATAGACGGCTTGTCCCAGCTCCCTGTCGGCACTGTACAGAGCATTGTTGGCGTGCAAAAACGCGAGCATGGCGCCGGAATAGCGGAATTCAGTATTCTCGCTGTTGCGGCAGGCCAGATAAGCGATGAAATTGGCCTCATCCTCCCGCATATATCCGCGCAGATGGCTCAATTCATGGCACATGGTGGCGGGCTGGGAATATTCAGGAACATCCACATTGACATTGGCTTCAAATGTAAAGGGGATGAAGATTCCCGTGATATCGCACCACGACATGAGCCGGGAGGCCAGCACCGGTTTTGGGGAAGAATACCCGGAAAACAGGGTGGGGTATTGCGGTTGCAGCGTGTCATAGCTGATGCGTGCCTGTTCAGCCTTTTCTTTTGAAGAGGAAAAGCCGCTTTCCATCACGCCGTTTTCGTCTTCCGGCAGCTGTGCGCGAAGAGAAGAGACTTCTTCGGCAAGCGAGACATTCAATTCATATAATTCTTCTACGGAAGAATCCTGAACCGGCAGTCCGCTGCTCTCTGAAAAAGTGATGCGTGAATAGTTGATGCCGCAGAGAATGACAAAGAGGAAATATATCACCGATGCCGCGCACAGGAAAAACGAAATCTGCCGTGCCAGCCGGCGCAAACGTCTTCCACGTTGTTTTATCAGCCGGAAAATACCGATAATGAGCCACAGCAAAAGCGCCAGTACCAGCAGGTAGAGAAGGATTTCTGCAACAGAAACAGGCGCCAGCCCGGTCAGCCAGTTGATGCCCCGCGAAATCCAGTGATAAGGATGAAGCGCATACCACTCGGCAAAATCGGGAAAAGCAGCGGCCAGCGTGTAGAGCCCCAGCCCAAGGGGGAAAAGCAGCAGCAGCCATAAATGCTTCCAGCCCGGAATTTTCTTTTTTCTGCCAGATTGCAGAGCCATAAGGGGAACCTCCTTTATAATGGAAAGGTGTAGATGCTTTTATTGTACGGAAAGAGAAAGGAAACTGTCAAGACCAGGCGGAAAATTCCTGGAATACAGGTGGTTTCATCCGATGAAAGAGTGTGCTATAATACAATTTATCAGGTTCTTACAGGCTGGTAATCTGGATGATTGATGTTGGGGGAGTATCATGGGTACTTGGTTAAAAATGATAACAGGAAGAACCAGGAAACAGTATCCGGCAGCACAGGTGATTCCGTATGCAGGGTTTATCCTCCTTTTTTGCCTGTTTTTGTGGCGTGCATACCGGGGATTTGACTGGTCTGATGAAAGTGCTTATTATGCGGCGCCATACCGTCTGGTACTGGGGGATTTGCCGCTGGTGGACAGCTGGGACAGCCATACCGGGTGGTCGCTGCTGGCTGCCCCGTTTTTGTGGATATATCGTGCGCTTTATGGGAATATGGACGGCGTTCTGCTTGCAGGAAGGCTGGTTTTTGTCTTTGCACAGATTCTGGCAGGGCTGCTGGTGTACCATCATCTGCTGGAGTTTTGCCGCAGCCATCTGGCAGCGATGGTGTCGGGCTGGCTGACCGCTGCCTTCGTCCCAGGAATGGTAATCAATTTTTCATATGAATCAGTTGGCCTGTTTGCAATGCTGCTGGCAGCGGTGCTTTTACTCTGGGAATACCGCCGCGAAGCAGCACATGTTGGGCGCACCAGCTTTTTTGCAGGCTGTCTGGCGGGCCTTTCCATTCTGGTGTATCCATCTTTTTTGCCCGGCATGGTGCCAATGGCGGTGCTGCTGGCCCTTTTTCGCCCAGCCAGACAAAAAAAAGGATGGCGCTCGCTGTACCCGCTGTTTCTTTTTCTGGTGGGAAGCCTCCTGCTTCCGCTTGCCGCCATCCTGTTTTTGGGGAACCTGCTGGGATGGAAAACGCTTTGCAGTTATTTCCCCTGGCTGATTACCAGCCGTGATTGCCCTTTTTCTTCCTATGGAAAAGAATTTTTTACCTTTTTCCAGGGTTATGCAAAGGCGGATGTGCTGTATCTGGTAGAAATTTCAATGCTGGCGCTGCTTTTGCTTTCGAAATGGGTGCCCTTGCCGTTTGATTTACCTTTTAAAATTCAGGATATCTTTCACATGGCAGTAAAAATTATTTTGCCTGTCTGCTTTTTGGCCAATGTGGTCTGGACGATTACACAGCCAACGTGGGATGTCCCTGTCAACACAAAAATGGGGTGGCTGTTGGCAAGCGCGGGGCTCTGGCCGGTCATCCTGTGCATTTTGAACCCGAGCCGGAGAAGCCGCCTGTTGCTGCTGGGGCTGTATTTGCCCGGCCAGCTGATGGCTCTGGGGGCGCATTTGAGCGATGGCCCGGAGCTTTTTGGAGCTTCCTTCGCCATGCTGCCTTCCATGTTGGCCGCAGTATTGATTGTTTATGAAAATTACGGCCCGCTCCTTCGCAGCGTAAAAGCCGGTACGATGGAAATTCCAATAGCAGTGCTGCGCGTAGGCATGGCAATGCTGGCATTCTTTTTGTTGGGCACCACGCTTTTTATCCGCGGTGGACTGGCTTATCGTGATTTGCCGGTTTCTGAATTGACGGTACAAATGGAAACAGGCCCGGCAAAGGGGATTTATACCAACGAAGTGGATGCAGTTGCATACGAAGAGATGGTGGCGGAAATCCGGCAGAGCCAGCAGGGAAAAGAAAAGGTCCTGATTATCGGGAACCTGCCGTTTGGTTATCTGTGCAGTGAAAAACGTCCGGTAAGCCCCTTTGTTTCAGAGGTTTCGCTGCAAAGCAGCCAGCTGTATGATTATCTGGTTGAAGACCTCGGCCGCCGTCCGGAGTGGATTTATGTTCCCAAACAGGTATACGGTTATGGGAATGAAAAAAATACAGTGAGCCAGAAA
>CHCFR05602__coassemble_1162_pt1 | contig 11846 bp, 10 predicted proteins | sample CHCFR05602__metabat2_low_PE_052 | metagenome-assembled genome bin CHCFR05602
AGAAGGGGAAGCATCCCAAGTTCTACTGTATCACGCCGGACTGCGGCTATGAAAAGGTGCAGGAAGACGAAGAATAAACCATGCGCGGCGGACAGTGTCCGCTTCCGAGTTCGCGAGGCAGCAGCATAAAAACTTGCACCTATTTCCCCGCGGCGGACAGTGTCCGCATCCAAGTTCGCGGGGCAGCAGCATAAAAATTTGCACCTGTTTCCCCGCGAATATAAAGTTTTCGTCAACCTTTTTCAAAAGGTTGCGAGGGGATAAGGGGGCGAGAAGCCCCCAATCGCCCATCGCAATGGGCGAAACACCCCAAACCTGAAAGGCGCATTTTCGGGGGTGAATTACAAAACATTCCGGGGGAATGTTTTGTAAGAGGGCCCCTTTTGCAAGAAAAAAGGGGCCCTGCCCTGTTTCAAATGTAGCCTTTCCCTGGTTTTCCAAGGGGAAACCAGAAATGTAATCCCCTCATACCAGAACCCCAACAGGAAAGGAGTCCCACATGGAGCTGACCGTTATCGGGGCAGGGCTCGCCGGTTGTGAGGCCGCATGGCAGGCTGCACAAATGGGCGTGCCTGTCCGTTTGATTGAAATGAAACCGGAAAAACGCACACCGGCCCATCAAAGCCCCCTGTTTGCAGAGCTTATCTGCTCCAATTCCCTCAAGGCTGCCCGGCTGGAAAGCGCCGCGGGGATGCTGAAAGAGGAAATGCGTCGGTTCGGCTCGCTGCTAATGGCCTGTGCCGACCAGTGCGCCGTCCCCGCAGGCGGCGCTTTAGCTGTGGACCGGGTGGAATTTGCCAAAATGGCCACTGAAAAGATAGAAGCCCATCCGCTGATTACCGTTGTCCACGAAGAGGTTACAAAAATCCCGAAGGAGGGCTGTGTGGTCATCGCTACCGGCCCCCTCACCGCAGATGCGCTGGCAGAGGATATCTTCAAAATGTGCGGCGGCGGGTTGAGCTTTTTTGATGCGGCTGCCCCCATTGTCACAGCAGAAAGCCTTGACCGTTCTCTGTGTTTTGCCGCTTCCCGCTATGATAAGGGCGAGGATGACGCATATCTCAATTGCCCCATGAACAAAGAGGAATATGAAGCCTTCTATGACGCGCTGGTAAATGCCGAGCGCGCCCCGGTACACGATTTTGATGTGGCGAACCCCAAGGTTTATGAAGGCTGTATGCCGGTGGAAGTGATGGCACAGCGGGGAAAGGATACCCTGCGGTTCGGGCCGCTAAAACCGGTGGGGCTGCGCGACCCCCGCACCGGGCACCGTCCCTGGGCCGTGGTGCAGCTGCGCCGGGAGAATGCAGAAGGGACGCTGTATAATCTGGTGGGCTTCCAGACCAATTTGAAATTTGGCGAGCAGAAGCGGGTGTTCGGGATGATTCCCGGCTTGCAGGATGCGGAAATCGTCCGCTATGGCGTGATGCACCGCAACACGTTTTTAAAATCGCCGGGCTTCCTCTCGGCAGATTACAGCGTAAAATCCCGGCCGGAGCTGTTCTTTGCCGGGCAGATTACCGGTGTGGAGGGCTATATGGAGTCCGCTTCCTCCGGGATTTTGGCAGGCAGAAATGCCGCTGCCCATTTGCTTGGAAAAAAGCGGCTGATTCTTCCTCGTGAAACCATGATGGGTGCGCTGGCAGATTATGTGGCCAACAGCCCCACCAAAGACTTTCAGCCCATGGGCGCAAACTTTGGCGTCCTGCCGCCCATCGAACCCCATATCCGGGACAAGCGTTCCCGTTATGCAGCCTTATCACAAAGAGGGCTTACTATGGTTTCGGAGATTCTCTCCCATCAAGAATAAAAGAAATTGTCCGGCCAAAGCTTGCCGGTGAAATGAGGTGTTTGCAGTGAAAATCATCGTAGACGCATTTGGAGGGGACAACGCCCCCCTGGAAATCCTGAAAGGCTGCCAGATGGCAGTGGAAGAGCTGGATATCGACATTCTGCTCACGGGCAGCGAGAAGGTGATTCGTCAGGTAGCAGCGGAAAATAATATTTCCCTAAACCGTATGGAGATTGCTGATGCACCGGACGTGATTACCATGGACGATTCCCCCAAGAGCATTATGAAAGAAAAAAGCGGCTGCTCCTTGGCAGAGGGCCTGCGCCGGTTGGCTGCCGGAGACGGTGACGCCTTTGTTTCTTCCGGAAACAGCGGCGCGCTGGTATTCGGTGCTAACATGATTGTGAAGCGCATTAAGGGCGTAAAGCGTGTGGCGTTTGCTCCGGTAATGCCCAAGGATGAGGGTTTCTTTATGCTGATTGACGGCGGTGCCAATGTGGAGTGTCGTCCCGAAATGCTCCAGCAGTTCGCCATGATGGGTTCGGCTTATATGGAGCATGTGATGGGTGTGAAAAATCCCCGTGTTGCACTGGCCAATGTGGGCACCGAAGACCACAAGGGCGGCGAACTCCAGCTGGAGGCTTTCGAGCTTTTGAAAAATACGCCGGTGAATTTTGTCGGCAATATTGAAGCAAGAGATATTCCTGTAGACGCTGGCGACGTGATTGTGTGCGACGGCTTTACCGGAAACATCATTTTGAAGCTGTATGAAGGCGTTGCTTTGACTTTGATGAAGAAGATTAAGAATGTCTTTACCAAGAGCACGAAAAACAAGCTGGCGGCTGCTTTGATTTTGAACGATATGAAGGAGCTCAAAAAGCAGGTGGACTATAACGAGTATGGCGGCGCACCGATTATGGGTGCAGCAAAACCTGTATTCAAAGCCCATGGCAGTGCCAAGGCGCAGACCTTTAAAAATGCACTTCGGCTGACAAAAGCCTATGTAGAGGGCGATGTGGTGAGTAAAATTACCCGTTCTGTACAGGAAATGAAGACTGCCGAAACCACAGCTGAAGGAGGTCAGGCATGAAGAATCTTCAGGAATTGGAAGAAAAAATCGGTTATCACTTTAAAGAGCCAACCTATATTATGACTGCGCTTACCCATTCCTCCTATGCCAATGAACATAAAGACGGCTGCAAGTGTAACGAGCGGCTGGAATTTTTGGGTGACTCGGTGCTGGGCGTGGTGGTCGCCGACTACCTGTTCAAGCACCGCCCCGATTTGCCCGAAGGTGATTTGACCAAGATCCGCTCTTCGCTGGTGTGCGAAAAAGCACTGTGCGGTTACTCCAAACAGATGGGCGTGGGCGACTATCTGCGCCTGAGCCACGGCGAACGGAATTCCGGCGGAAGGACCCGCCCCAGTATTCTGGCCGATGCCTTTGAAGCGATTATTGCAGCGGTCTATATGGACGCCGGGGAAGAGCATGGCATGGAGGAAGCGCGGAAATTTATTCTCAAATATGTGCTGCCCGCGCTGAAAAGCGCCCGCCCCAAGGCATTCCGCGATTTCAAGACCGCTTTGCAGGAAATCATCCAGCAGAATCCCGAGGAGCGGCTGGAATATGTGCTCACCGGCGAGAGCGGCCCTGACCACAACAAGCACTTTACTGTGGAGGTCCACCTGAACAGCAACGTAATCGGCAAGGGCGGCGGACGCAGCAAAAAAGAAGCCGAGCAGCAGGCTGCCCGGGAAGCCTTGGAGCTGATGGGCTATTGAGCCGGGGGAATGTAGCGGTTTTTGTGCCCCACAACGGCTGCCCGCATCAGTGCAGCTTTTGTGACCAGCGACGCATTACCGGGCAGCAAAAGCAGCCCGCGCCGGAGGAGGTGTGGGCGATTGCCCAAAAAGCTGCACAGACGCAGGATGTTTCCCAGTGTGAGTTGGCTTTTTTCGGCGGCAGTTTTACGGCCATTGACCGGGATTATTTTTGTTCTCTGCTGGCGGTTGCCAAACGTGCCCGCGAGGAGCTTGGCTTTGCCGGAGTGCGCTGTTCCACCCGTCCCGACGCAATTGATGAAGAACGGCTGGTACTTTTAAAAGAACATGGATTTACCACCATCGAGCTGGGCGCGCAGTGTATGGATGATGCGGTGCTGCGCCGGAATGGTCGGGGGCATACCGTACAGGATGTACAGCATGCTTCTGCACAAATCCAGGATTTTGGCTTTTCTCTGGGGCTGCAAATGATGACGGGCCTGCCCGGTGCAGACGAGAGCATTGACCGGGAAACGGCTGCGGCGTTTGCCGCCATCCACCCCGATTTTGTGCGGATTTACCCTACGTTGGTGCTGCCGGGAACCCGCCTTGCCCAGTGGTATGAAGAGGGCAGCTATCGGCCGCAGACATTGCAGCAGGCAGTCGAGCTTTGCAGCGGCCTGCTGCTGTTTTTTGAAAAAGCGGATATCCCCGTCATCCGGCTGGGGCTGCACGATACCCCGGACTTACAGCAGCAGGTACTCGCAGGGCCTTATCATCCGGCTTTCCGGCAGCTCTGCGAGAGCCGTATTTTTTTGCGAAATACGCTTTCCCTTTTGGGCGAAAATTGCCGGAACAGCGGGGAAGAGGTGGTTCTGGCGGTGCATCCCAAGAGCATCTCCAATGCATTGGGGCAGAAAAGGGGCAATCTCACGGAACTGCAAAAGCGGGGCTGGCGAGTCCGGTTTGTGCAGGATGCTTCCGTTTTGCCGGGGCAGATAGAAAAAAGAGTCAACGAAAGGAAAAGGTGAAAAACCGTGCTGCTGAAGTCATTGGAATTACAGGGGTTCAAAACCTTTCCCGATAAAACAACGCTGCACTTTGAAGAGGGCATCACCGCAGTGGTAGGCCCCAATGGCAGCGGAAAAAGCAATATCAGCGACGCTATGCGGTGGGTGCTGGGCGAGCAGTCGGTGAAAACGCTGCGCTGCTCCAAAATGGAGGATGTGATTTTCAGCGGGACGCCGGCGCGAAAGCCGATGGGCTATGCAGAAATCACCCTGACCATCGACAACACCGGCCGGGAGCTTCATTTTGACGGGGATACCGTGGCGATTACCCGACGGTATTACCGTTCCGGAGAAAGCGAATACATGATCAATAAAGCCGCCGTGCGCCTGCGCGATATCCACGAACTTTTTATGGATACCGGCCTTGGCCGCGACGGTTATTCCATCATCGGGCAAGGCAAGATTGACAGCATTGTGGCGGCCCGTTCTGAAGACCGCCGCGAAATTTTTGAAGAAGCCGCCGGGATTTCCCGTTTCCGTTACCGCAAAGAAGATGCGGAGCGCCAGCTGGCAAAGGCGGAAGAAAACCTGCTTCGCCTGCGTGATATCGTCTCTGAGCTGGAAAGCCGCATTAACCCGCTGCGCGAACAGGCGGAAAAGGCAGAACGTTTTCTCGCGCTGTCGCAGGAAAAGAAGACGCTGGAAATCGGCCTGTGGCTGGAAACTTTGAACCGTTCCGGCCGTGTGCTGCGTGAGCAGGAGGATAAAATCACGTTGGCGCAGTCCCAACAAGCAGACATTACCGGTGAGCTGGATGCGCTGGCCGCCCGGATTGAAGAAACCTATACCGCGATCAATACCTGTTCTGTACAGATGGAAGAGCTGCGCAATCAAGCTGCTTCTGATGAAGAGAATGCTGCCCGGCTGGAAGGTGAAATTTCCGTGTTGGAAAACGATATCCACCACGCCCAGCAGGATATGGAGCGGATTCAGGACGAAATCCAGCGTTCTGCTTCTTCCCAAAAAAATCTGGATTGGGAAATTGCATCCCGCCAGACCGAAATGCAGGTGAAGGAGAAAGAAGCTCAGGCGCGTGAAACGGAGTTCCAGCAGGCAACCGAAAGTCTGAATGACTTGCGCCGCAGCGCCGACGAAGTTGCCCGGCAGGTAGACAGCCTTTCGGTGCAGTTGGCCGAAAAGAATACCGCGCTTTCTGAGGCGCGCGTGCAGGCAACTGGTGCAGAATCCACTGTGCGGGAAATCACCGCCCGGCAAGGTTCGATTGAACAGACCCTTGCTGCCCGGCAGGAACAGGAAGCCAAAATACAGCGGGAGATTCTGGAAACAGAAGAGATGCTGCATGCGGCAGATGGGCGGATGGAAAGCCTGCGTAATGCTGTGCGCGGGTATGAGATGCGCGTAGAGTCCCGCCGCAAAAAGGCAGAGGAACAGAAAAAGGTCAATGACCAGCTGCATCTGGACATTCAGGAGCAACTGCGCCGTGCGAAAATCCTCGAAGATCTGGAACGGAATCTGGAAGGCTTTGCACAGAGCGTCAAAGCTGTAATGAAAGAAGCGCATCGAGGAAATCTTTCCGGTATTCACGGGCCGCTTTCCCGCTTGTTCCGGGTTCCGCAGCAGTATGCAGTGGCCATTGAAACCGCTATGGGTGCCGCCATGCAGAACATCGTCGTGGGAACGGAGCAGGATGCAAAAGCAGCTATCCGATTGCTGCAGCAGAGGGACGCAGGCCGTGCCACGTTCTTGCCTCTTTCCACGATTCGCGGCAATCTGCTGGAAGAGCCTTCACTGGAAAATTGCCCTGGATTTGTCGGGGTGGCCGCTTCGCTGTGCAGCTGTGAGGAGGAATATGAGGGTGTACTCAATTCTGTGCTGGGAAGAATCGCGGTTGCCGAGGATTTGGACAGCGCCGTTGCGATTGCCCGGCGATTCCGCTACCGCTTCCGCATTGTCACGCTGGATGGTCAGGTGGTCAACGCCGGCGGCTCGCTGACCGGCGGTTCGCTGGCGAGAAATTCCGGCCTTTTAAGCCGCGCCTCCGAAATCGTCCGGCTCCGTGAAAAAGCCGCTGCCATGCAGCAGAAAGCGCAGAAAGATGCCGCCCGTCTAAAAGAGTTGAACGCAGAGGTTGCCGCTGCGCAGGCAGAGCTTTCTTCTTCCAAAGGAGACCTTTCTGCCGCGCAGGAAGAACGCTTTCAGATTGAAACTGAAAAAAAGCGCATGGAAACCGAGCTGCTCACCGTCCGGCACCATATTGGGGAGCTATTGCAAGAGCAAAAAACAGCCGATACCCGCCTGCAAGCGCTGCGGCAGAAGTTAAAGGAAGCCCGGAAGCTGGAAGAAAGCCTTTCTGCAGAAATCGACAGGTTACAAGAAGAAATCCAGTCTGCTGTGGGCAATCGGGAAGATTTGTCCCGGCGCAGTGAAGAAGTCACCGCCCATTTGCAGGAAATCCGCATGGCGGCGCTTTCTGCCCAAAAAGACCGCGAAGCGCTGGAAAATACAGTCGAAGACCTGCGCCGCCGCAAGGAAGATTTTGCGGGAAGAATGGAAGAATTACGGGGGCAGATTGAGAAATCGAAAACCTCTATACAGGAATTTTCCCGGGAAATCGAAGACCGCCGCCATCAGGTGGAAGAGCGCAGGGAGTCGGCACAAAGCGCCCGCGAAAAGGCAGAGCTTGCCGGAAAACGCCGCGATGAGCTGGAAAAACGCTCTGGCGAGCTGAGAGCCAGCGAGCGGGACTATAACAACCAGCGCGAAAACCTGAGCCAGGAGCTTGCCCGGTTGGAAGAACGCCGCGACGGCCTGCAAAAGGAATATGACGGCATTATCAGCCGGTTGTGGGATGAATATGAGCTGACCCGTCGGGAAGCAGAACAAATCGGCATCCGCATTTCTGATGAAGGCGAAGCCAAGAAACGCTTGAACGAAATCAAGCTGAAAATCCGCGGCCTGGGCAGCGTCAATGTGGCGGCCATTGAGGAGTATCAGGAAGTATCCGAACGGTATGAATTCCTTATGGCACAGATTGAAGACGTAGAGCACTCCAAAGAAGAGCTGGTACGGCTGATTCACGATTTAACCCGCCATATGCAGGAGCTGTTTACGGCCCGGTTCGATGAAATCAGCCGTCATTTTACCGGAATTTTCAAAGAATTATTTGGCGGAGGAACCGCTTCGCTGACGCTGACCGACCCCAGCGACGTGCTGCATTCGGGCATAGAGATTTCGGTGCAGCCGCCGGGAAAAATTGTCACGCATATCGAGTCGCTTTCCGGCGGTGAAATGGCGCTGGTGGCCATTTCGATTTACTTTGCCATTATGAAGGTCAGCCCGCCGCCGTTCTGTGTGCTGGATGAGATTGAGGCCGCGCTGGATGACGTAAACGTAACGCGGTTTGCCAATTACCTTCGGCGCATGAATCGGAATACCCAGTTTATCGCTATCACCCACCGCCGGGGCACCATGGAAGAAGCCGACGTGCTCTACGGTGTGACGATGCAGGACCAGGGCGTTTCCAAATTGCTGGAGCTGCGCAATACGGAAGATGGCGAGAAAATGGGCGCAATATAAATTCTGCTGATTTTACCGCAGAAGTGTGCTATACTATAACAAACCGCCACCATTATGAATGGAGTGATTTGAATGGGATTATTCAGTAAAATCAAGGAAGGCCTGAAAAAGACCCGTGAGAGCATCAGCTCCCAGATCAGCGGGATGCTGCGTTCCTTTACCAAAATTGACGAAGAGTTGTTTGAAGAGCTGGAAGAGCTGCTGGTGATGGGCGATGTGGGCGTCACCACTGCTGGGCATATCTGCGATACCCTGCGCCGCCGGGTGAAAGAAGAGGGAATCAAAGACCCCAACGCCATTATGGGTTTGTTGCAGGAAACCGTGGCCGAGATGATTCGCGGTGGGGAAGAATTGAACATCGGCACTCGCCCCTCCATGATTCTGGTAATCGGCGTTAACGGTGCAGGTAAAACTACCACCATCGGCAAGCTGGCTTCCCGCCTGAAAGGGGAAGGGAAGCAGGTAATTCTGGGCGCGGCGGATACCTTCCGCGCTGCAGCCATTGAGCAGCTGGAAATCTGGAGCCAGCGGGCAGGCGTGCCCATGATTAAGCACGCCGAAGGCAGCGACCCGGCAGCCGTGGTGTTCGATACCATCGCGGCAGCAAAAGCCCGCGGCAGCGATGTGATTATCTGTGACACCGCCGGACGGCTGCACAACAAGAAAAACCTGATGGACGAGCTGGCAAAAATCAACCGCATCACCGACCGGGAGCTGCCCGGCTGTGATAAAGAGGTGCTGCTGGTGCTCGATGCCACTACCGGCCAGAACGGTGTGAACCAGGCACGGGAATTCAGCGCGGCGGCGGGAATTACCGGTATTGTGCTCACCAAGCTGGACGGCACTGCCAAAGGCGGCGTAGTATTGGCGATTCGGGAAGAGCTGGGTCTGCCGGTGAAATTTATCGGTGTAGGCGAACAGGTAGACGACTTGCAGCCCTTTGACGCCGATGATTTTGCCCGTGCGCTGTTTGAGCGGGACGACCGCTGGTAAGCGGGGAAAGAAAACAGTACGCGTGGAGAAAGCCTACAAAAAGCAGTATCTACCCCGCGGATATACGGATTCCAAAGGGGCTTAGTCCCTTTGGCGAGGGGGTTAGGGGGCGAGAAGCCCCCAATCGTCCGTCGCAACGGACGAAATTTTTATACATCCAACAACGCGGGAAGAGGTGAGAAAACTGTCCGGTGGACAGTTTTCGAGGGGAAACCCACGTCTGGGGTTTTCCCTATAAAACTTTCTGCTTTCGAAAAATTGATTTCCTGGAGGTTCCCCATGAAATTTGTCATTGCAACCCATAATAAACATAAATTGCAGGAATTGCAGCGCATCCTTACCCCGCTGGGTATCGAAGCGATTACCGCCGACCTCTCAGAAGTGGAAGAGACCGGCACCACCTTTGCCGAAAATGCCTGCCTGAAAGCAAAAGCTGCCTGTGAAGAAACTGGCCTGCCCGCTGTGGCTGACGATTCCGGCCTGGAGGTAGATGCACTGGATGGCCGCCCTGGTGTGTATTCCGCCCGGTATGCCGGAGAAGAGGCTACCGACGCCCAGCGCATCGAAAAACTGTTGGGTGAGCTTGCCGAGGTGCCCGCCGAAAAGCGCACCGCACGGTTCGTCAGTTCTATCTGCTGTGTGTTCCCGAATGGGGATATCCTGCGCGCCGAGGGCGAATGCCCCGGTTCTATCGCATTTGCCCCCGCCGGAGAAGACGGCTTTGGCTATGATCCGGTGTTCCTCTGTGGTGAAAAAACTTTTGCCCAGATGACCGCTGCTGAAAAGGACGCCGTGAGCCATCGCGGCAAAGCACTGGAAAAATTCAATCTGGTGCTGAAAGACTATTTGAAAAAATAACCTGACAAAAGGAGTATGAATATGCTGACAAGCAAACAAAGAGCCTATCTGCGTTCCCTCGCAAACCCTATCGATACTATCGTCATGGTGGGGAAATCCGGCATGAGCCCCGAGCTGGTCAAACAGGCGGACGACGCCTTGACTGCCCGTGAGCTGATTAAGGGCCGCGCACTCGAGACCGCTCCGTTTTCTGCCCGTGAGGCTGCCGAAGAGCTGGCAAAAGAGACCAATTCCGAGGTGGTACAGGTCATCGGTACCCGGTTTGTGCTGTACCGCCGCCACCCCAAAGAACCCAAAATCGTGCTTCCCAAAGGAAAAGACTGAAACAGGTGATGTACCATGGCAAAAATCGGCCTGTACGGTGGAACATTCAATCCCATTCATGAAGCCCACGTCCATCTGGTAAAGGATTTTGCTGACCGGTTGGGTCTGGATAAGGTTCTGTTGATGCCCACCTTCCAGCCGCCCCATAAGCAGGCGCACCAGCTGGCAAGCCCCGAAGACCGTATGGCTATGTGCCGTTTGGCGGCGGCAGGGGATGAGCGGATACAGGTTTCCGATCTGGAAATCCGGCGGGCAGGAAAGAGCTACACCGCCGAAACATTGGAAGAGCTGCACCGGCTGTACCCCGGTAATCAATGGCATTTACTCATGGGGGAGGATATGTTCCTCACCATCGACCGCTGGTATCGGCCAGAAACTATCTATCGTTTAGCTGTGTTGTGTGCTGCGCCCAGAAGCCCGGACGGGCTTCCCCGGCTGGAAAAACACGCTCAATTTTTGCGTACTTGGGGTGCCGAAACGGTGCTGTGTGATATCCGTTATCTGCCGGTTTCCAGCACGCTGGTGCGGGAGGCTGTTGCTGCTGGCAAGCCTCTTGATGGGCTGGTTTCTCCCGGAATTGCCCGGTATATCCGGGAAAAAGGCCTGTACCGGGACAAAGAAGGCAATCCATCATGATGAAAAAAATTCTGGCATTTGCCGGTGTGCTCTTTTGCATGTGGGGCTGTTACTGTATCTATTTTGGATTTGCCAATTATCAGATGCAGCAGTCGCAGAAAGATTGGCCGGTCACCGATGCAGCAGCCATTTCCGTGGAACGGCGCCGAGAATCCAGCGGTGGCAGACGGCATAGCAGTTCCAGATGGGTGTATGATATTACCTACGAGTATACGGTAGGCGGTACAGTTTATACTGGGGAAATCATCGGTACTGTTTCTCAAAAAGAAATTGGAGAATCTTTTTCGATCAAATACGACCCCAAAGTCCCGTCGGTTTCTACGGATATTCTTTCTCCACAGCCTGATGCGTTGGCAGCAAACCTGTTAGGCGGGTTGTTTTTTCTGGCAATCGGTGCCTGGGCAATTGTTTTCCCGCCGGGGAGAAAAAGAAAAGGGGAACCTGATTTCACCACATTGTAACAGAAAATTGGCTTCTTTCCGGGAAAAACGGGGGAATCCCTTGACACGGAGAAGTGTGGTAGAGTATAATTTACGGTAACAGTGTAATATGTAAAAGGCTGTGAAGGGAAAAAGACAGCATAAACCACTTGCAGAGAGCCGGCGGCTGGTGGAAGCCGGCAGGGTTTGGCTGTGAATAGCTCATCCCGGAGCCTTCGCCCTGATAAGGGGTGGACGGATGGCCCCCGTTACCGGCCGGGATGTAAAGTCCCATAAGGGCCGTGAAGAGCGGCCGAATCAGGGTGGTACCGCGGACAGAAATTGTTTCGCCCCGGATATGGCGCAGGCTGTATCCGGGGTTTGTTTATTTGCCGGAAAGGAGAGAGTTTGATTGGGTAAAAAAGACCGAGAGAGAGAAGAGTCACTTTTTGAGCG
>CHCFR05602__coassemble_1191_pt1 | contig 11651 bp, 9 predicted proteins | sample CHCFR05602__metabat2_low_PE_052 | metagenome-assembled genome bin CHCFR05602
CGATTTTTACGAGATGTTTTTTGAAGATGCCAAGATCGCTTCCCGTGAGCTGGATTTGACCCTCACCGGAAGGGACTGTGGTCTGGAAGAGCGTGCCCCCATGTGCGGCGTGCCGTTTCACAGCTACGAAAATTACCTGGCCCGGTTGGTACAAAAAGGGTATAAGGTAGCCATCTGTGAACAGATGGAAGACCCCGCCACCGCAAAGGGCCTGGTCAAACGGGATATCATCCGCGTGGTGACGCCTGGTACCATTCTGGAAAACAGCATGCTGGACGAGGGGAAAAACAACTATCTCGCTTCTGTCTGTGTGGAAAACGGACAGGCTGGCGTGTGCTTTGCCGATGTTTCCACCGGAGAACTGCACGCCACACTGCTCACCGATGATGACCGTGAGCTGGAACAGCAGGTATGCGGTGAGTTTTCCCGCTTTTCCCCGCGCGAAATCCTCATCAACCCCACCGCGCTGGATTTCAAGCACATGCCTGGTTTTGTACGGGAGAAGCTTTCAGCCGCCATGGAGTGCCTTTCGGAAGAAGAGTGCGAGCCCGAAATCTGCCGGAAGATGGTGCTGGAGCAGTTTCATGCGAAAACCGAAAAAGAGCTGGGTGACGCTGGAACGCCGCTGATTGTCCGCGCAGTTGGGCAGATGCTGGGTTATCTGCACCGCACGCAGCGTGGCGGCCTGGAGCGGCTGGAAAACATTGAGTATTATGAAAAAAGCCGTTTTATGCGTCTGGATCTCAATACCCGCCGCAATCTGGAATTGACCGAGACCATGCGCAGTAAGGAAAAGAAGGGTTCCCTGCTGTGGGTGCTGGATAAAACCCGCACTGCTATGGGCAAACGCCAGCTGCGCAGCTGGATGGAGCAGCCTTTGCTCAGTCCCGGGCTGATTACCCGCCGCCTCAACGCGGTGGAAGAGCTGCTGCGCGACCCCATGTTCCGCGATGGCGTGGTGGAGCAGCTGACCGGTATGCAGGATCTCGAGCGCATTATGAGCCGTATTGTGTACGGCTCCGCCAATGGCCGGGAGCTGCGCGCACTGTGGTCCGCCCTGTGCCGCCTGCCGGGACTGAAACAGCAGCTTTCAAATGTTTCGTCTGAATTTTTAAAAAAAGTTTGGCGGCAGATCGACCCCATGGAGGACGTGTGCAGCCTGATTGACCGGGCCATTGTAGAGGAACCGCCCTTCTCCATCCGGGAAGGCGGTATCATCCATGCCGGGTATTCCGAAGAGCTGGATCAGCTTCGCAGTGACATGACGGGCGGAAAAGGGCTGCTTGCTTCGGTAGAGGCCCGCGAGCGGGAGCGTACCGGGATTCCCAAGCTGAAAATCGGCTATAACCGCGTGTTCGGCTATTACATAGAAGTAACCAATTCCTACCGCAGCCAGGTGCCGGATGAGTACATACGCAAGCAGACGCTGACCAATTGTGAGCGCTATATTACCCCTGAGCTGAAAGAACTGGAAAACCGGATTCTGGGCGCCAGCGACCGTTCCGTGCAGCTGGAAAGCCGACTGTTTGAAGAAGTCCGCAAAAAAGTGGCCGCTGAAATGGGCCGTGTGCAGATGACTGCCCGGGCGGTGGCAGCGCTGGATGTGGTGGCTTCGTTTGCCCAGGTTTCCGCAGCGCGCGACTATGTGCGCCCCACAGTCAATGTGAGCGGGCGGCTGATTCTGAAAGACAGCCGCCATCCGGTGGTGGAAGCGCTGCTGCACGGCGCGCCGTTTGTGCCAAATGATGTGGAACTGGACATGAACCGCAACCGTGTTGCCATCATCACCGGCCCCAATATGGCGGGTAAATCCACCTATATGCGTCAGATTGCCCTCATTGTGCTTATGGCGCAGATCGGCTGTTTTGTACCGGCAGCTTCGGCGGAGATCGGTATTGTAGACGGCATTTATACCCGCGTCGGCGCTTCTGATGACCTGGCGGCAGGACAGTCCACCTTTATGGTGGAGATGACCGAAGTGGCGGATATCCTGCGCCACGCTACGCCCAACAGCCTGCTGGTACTGGATGAAATCGGCCGCGGTACCTCTACCTTTGACGGAATGAGCATTGCCCGTGCTGTGCTGGAATATGTCGCCGACCCGAAGCTGCTGGGGGCAAAGGCGCTGTTCGCCACCCATTACCACGAGCTGACCGAGCTGGAAGAACAGCTGGAAGGGGTCAGGAATTTCAGCATTGCCGTAAAAAAGCATGGGGATGATATCACCTTCCTGCGGCGCATTGTGCGCGGCGGCGCAGACGACAGCTTCGGTGTAGAGGTCGCCAAGCTGGCGGGTGTACCGGATAAAGTCGTGCGGCGTGCACGGCAGATCCTGAAAGAACTGGAATCCGGTGTGCCGGTAACGGCCGCAGGGAAAAAGAAGTCCGCCAAAGAGGAGCCTGCCCAGATGACCATGCTGGAAACCGCACCACAGGGCCAAGTGCTCCGGCGCCTTCGGGAGCTGGACGTAAACACCCTGACGCCTATTGAGTGCATGAATGAGCTGTTTTCACTGGTAAAGCTGGCAAAAGAACATTCCTGAGAGGAGAACCCATGCGTATTCAAATCATAAAAGCCGAAACAGAAGAACAGAAAGAGCAGTTTTTGCAGGTGCTCCGCAGTGCCAATGACCGCATGGCGCAAAAGGGTATCATCCAGTGGCTGCCCTGCCACCTTACGGCAGAAGCGGTGTTTGAAGAAGGGTTTGAGCCGTATCTGCTGTTGTGCGACGGGATTCCGGCAGCAACGGCGCTGCTGGTCACCGAAGACCCGGTTTTCTGGCCGGAAAAACAGAAGGGCTCTGCTGTGTATATCCACCGGCTTTCAGTGGCGCAGGGTTTTGCCGGTACGGGGCTGCCGCAGAAAATGCTGGAATTCGCAGCAGGCTATGCCAGAAAACTTGGGATTTTCTGCCTGCGGCTGGACTGCCGCGCTGACCGGGAAAAACTGCGGGCAGTCTATGAGGCTTTTGGATTCCGGTTTGTGGATACCGTGGAGGTAGACGTACCCCAGGTGCATTTGTGCAACGCCCGGTATGAATACTGTTTGTAAGAAGGGAGGAAAAAGGATGGGGAAAATCAATGTGCTGGACGCCCATGTGGCGGAGCTGATCGCCGCCGGAGAAGTGGTGGAGCGCCCTGCATCGGTCATCAAGGAAATGGTGGAAAACGCTATTGACGCCGGGGCATCTGCCGTGACAGTGGAGATCAAAAACGGCGGGATTTCCTATATGCGCATTACCGACAACGGCTGCGGAATGAGCCGTGAGGATGTGCCGGTGGCATTTTTGCGCCATGCGACCAGTAAGGTTGCCGTGCAGGATGATCTGGAATCCATCTGCACGCTGGGCTTCCGTGGGGAAGCGCTGGCCTCCATCGCTGCCGTGGCAAAGGTGGACGTGATGACCCGCACACCCGAAGAGACGATGGGCACGCGGTATGTGATAGAAGGCGGCGAAGAAAAGCTGCTGGACGATGCAGGATGCCCGCAGGGGACAACCTTCCTGATCCGCGACCTGTTTTATAATACCCCGGCCCGCATGAAGTTTTTGAAAAAAGATGTCACCGAGGCCAATGCCGTGGCAGGCGTGCTCGATAAGATCGCCCTTTCTCATCCGGAAATCTCCCTGCGGTTTATCCGAGAAGGAAAAGAGCAGCTGCATACCCCCGGCGATGGAAAATTGAAGTCCGCCGTTTATGCGGTGTATGGCCGCGATTTTACCAACGGCCTGATGCCGGTGGAGTACGAATATGAGCATATCCGGGTGTGGGGCTTTGTCAGCCGACCGGTAAACAGCCGCCCCAACCGCAGTATGCAGCAGGTTTTTATCAATGGCCGTTTTGTCAAAAGCCGCACGGCTATGGCTGCGCTGGAAGAGGCGTTTAAAGGCAGCGTCATGGTCGGAAAATTCCCGGCCTGTGTGCTGCATTTGGAAATGGCATTCCAGGCAGTGGATGTAAACGTGCATCCCTCTAAGCTGGAAGTGCGCTTTGTCAATGAACGCCCGGTGTTCGAGGCCGTGTATCACGCGGTGAAAACTGCCCTGCAAAAAGAAGATCGTCCCAAAGAGGTCGTTCTGGAGAACCGCCAGCTGCTGCGCCCTGCTGCAGAAGAGCTTCGTGGGGAGCAAATCAGTTTTCATCAGAAACCCGTTGCTCCTGTGGCGCAAACGGAAGCGCTCCGCCCCATGAAGATGCCGTCGCTGACCCCGCCTGCACCCAAGCCGGTGATTGAAAAAAAGCCGGTGGCGCTTCCCCGCAGCGACAGCATGGTGCATGATACCTGGCGCTCTCCGTATGAACCGGCCAAAGCACAGGAAATATTCCCGATTGAAGAGGTGGAGCTGCCCGAGGCGCAGCCCTCATTATCGCAGCCTGTAGCTGTACCAGCGCCTGAACCGGTTCCGGCACAGCCGCAGACAGAAAAAGAAGAACCGGAAGGAACGCCTGATTTTCTGGAGCCGGCTGCAAAAGAAGCGCCGGCATCCCGATTGATTGGGGAAGTGTTTGGTACCTATATTTTGATGCAGCAGGGTGACGGCCAGCTGGTGTTGATTGACAAACACGCGGCCCATGAACGGTTGCTGTATGAAAAGCTGCGGAAGGAAGGCGGCGGCAGCTATGCCCAGATGCTGCTGGAACCGGCCACAGTAACGCTGGACAAAAACGAGTATGTCGCTGTGCTGGACGCACGGGAGCTGTTTGAACAGGCGGGTTTCGAGGTGGATGATTTTGGCAGCGGTACCATCGCGGTGCGCAGCGCCCCGCTCTCGCTGGATAAAGAAGATGCAGCAGCTGCGGTGATGGAAATGGCCGGTTATCTGGTAACTGCCAGACGCGACCTGACAACGGAGCATTTGGACTGGCTGTATCACAACATCGCCTGCCGCGCAGCGGTAAAGGCGGGAGATTTCAGCTCGATGGAAGAACTGGCGGCACTGGCGCAGCGCCTTCGGGAGAACCCGGATGTGCGGTATTGCCCGCATGGCCGTCCCATCTCGGTGGTGATTACCCGGCATGAGCTGGAAAAACAGTTTGGAAGAGCATAACGGAAGGGGGAATCTCATGAATATGGAAAAAATACCAGTCGCCGTAGTAGCTGGGCCAACCGCTTCCGGCAAAACTTCGCTGGCAATTGAGCTGGCCAAATGCTGCGGCGGTGAGATTGTCTCTGCCGATTCTATGCAGGTGTATGCAGAAATGCGCATCGGCACAGCCCGCCCCGACGAATCGGAAATGCAGGGCATCCCGCACCATATGATGGGGTTCCTTTCCCCAACAGAGAGCTTCAGTGTAGCGGAGTATGTGGAGCAGGCGGGGCGCTGTATCGAAGAAATCCATGCCCGGGGAAAACTTCCTATCCTGGCCGGAGGAACCGGGCTGTATATCCGTTCGCTGCTGCGGGGTATCCGGTTTTCCGAAATGCCTGAAAATGCCGCGCTGCGGAAAGAGCTGGAGGAAGCCTCTGAACGTGATCCACAAGACCTCTGGGAACAGCTCCGGCAGGCAGATCCTGAAGCGGCAGCGGCGATTCATCCAAACAACCGGAAAAGGGTCATCCGTGCGCTGGAGGTCTTCCGGCTGACCGGAGTGCCGTTTTCCGTACAGTCAAGGCAGGCCGCTGAAGGGGAATCCCCTTATCGATGGGCGATGCTGTGCCTTGGCTTTCATGACCGGCAGACACTCTATGACCGCATCAACTATCGCGTTGATTGGATGATTGAACAGGGGCTGCTGAGGGAAGCCGAAAATTTTCTGAAAAACCATCCCGGCGGCACGGCCGTGCAGGCGATTGGGTATAAAGAACTGGCGCCGTATTTCCGCGGGGAGCTTTCTCTGGAAGCTGCCGCCGAAAACATCCGGCGGGAGACCCGGCGCTATGCCAAACGGCAGCTTACCTGGTTCCGCAGGGAAGAGGGGGCGCATTGGCTGTATGTGGATGAGCCGGGCGGAAGCGAAAGGCTGCTGGAAGAGGCGCTGCATATTTTGCGGCAGGAAAACATCCTGACGGAAGAAAGGGCGGGTGGATAATGTGATTCAGAAAAAAGTGGAAATCGGAAAACAGGCGCCGCTGGTACGCCGGGTGGCCTCGGTGGCGTTGGCACTGCTGATCCTGTTCTATATTGGATACCAGATTTGGGTGGCCAATTACCAGCCGCTGAAATTTGAGACTGCCACCTGGGCAGAAGCAGCCGACGCAATACAGACTGAAGGCTACGCAATCCGGCAGGAAACAGTCATCCCGCGCGGCAGCAGTGCAGGTGTGGTAGGATACCGCCTGCGGGACGGCGGCCGTGTTTCGAAAGAGGGCGTGGTGGCAGATATCTTTACAGACAGCAGCGCTGCTTCTGCCAGCCAGCAGATTGAACAGCTGGATACTGAAATTGCCCGGCTGGAAAGCCTGAACCAGGCTGGACAAACCTATGCTGCCGATATCCGGCAGATTGACAGCCGCATTGACCAGCGGATGGTGGACCTTCTGGTGGGAATCCGTGAAAATGATCCGGAACAGATTCAACTGCAGCGGGAGGAATTAACGTATCAGATGAACCAGCGGCAGATTGCGGTTGGCACCGATATGGAGTACATGACCCGTTTGGAAGAGCTGAAAAAAGAACGGGAATCGTTGGAACAGCAGGCATCTGCGGTTACGGGGCAGATTACTGCGCCGGTTTCCGGCTATTTTTCCAGCGTTGTCGATGGTTGGGAATCGGTTTTTGATTATGATGAAGTCCTTAATCTAACGGTGGATGACCTGACAAAAGAATATCAGCCGAAACCACAGGAAAACGTTGTGGGAAAAATCAGCGAGGAATTCATGTGGTATTTTGCCTGTGTAGTTGACCCGACAACAGCGCTGAAGCTGAAAGAAGCCGGCACTGTGAACCTTTCGCTTCCCTTTGCCACCACAGAAAAAATCCAGGCTTCGGTGGCAGCCGTGAATCAGGAAAGTCCGGACGATGATGCGGCTGTGATTCTGCGCTGTGGGTCTATGAATGCCTCTCTGGTGAATATCCGGCACGAAACGGTGAAGATAGAGATCAACTCCTATTCGGGCGTAATGGTTAACGAAAAAGCCATCCATTTTGAAACCGTGGAACAGATCGTTACGGATGCCAAAGGCAAAGAACGCACGGTCGTACATGAAAACGTAAAGGGCGTGTATGTGAAGAGCGGCAGCCAGCTGCACTTTGTGCAGATCTTTACAGATATTACCGTAAATGGCTATGCGATTTGCAGCATCAACCTGACAGACGAACAAAAAGAACATCTGGTGACAGACGACACTATCCAGCTGTATGACGAAGTGGTCGTGGAAGGGACGGATTTATATGACGGAAAAGTTGTCTGAGGAATTACAGGCCCGGTGCCGGGCGTTGGAAATGAATTTGCAGGATATCCGTACGCGGATTGCGGCGGCGGCCAAGGCTTCCGGAAGGCTGCCCGAAGAAATTACGCTGCTGGCCGCTACCAAAACTGTACCGGTTGAGGTAATCAACCACGCGATCCGGCTGGGTGTCGATCATATCGGAGAGAACCGCGTACAGGAGCTGGAACAGAAGTATGACCGACTGGAGCGCGGCCAGTGCAGCGTGCATTTTATTGGCCATCTGCAAACCAACAAGGTAAAAAACCTGGTGGGCAGGGTAGATATGATCCAGTCGGTAGACAGCGTGCGGCTGGCCCGTGAAATTTCGCGGCTTTCTGTACAGCGAAATGTTGTGACCGATATCCTGCTGGAAGTGAATATTGGCAGAGAAGAAAACAAATCGGGCGTTCTGCCGGAAGAGCTCGAAACTTTGCTGGGAGAAATTACCGGTATGGAAGGGGTTTCTGTCCGCGGATTGATGGCAATTCCCCCCATTTGTGAGGAAAAAGAGCGTTTGCGCAATTATTTTTCTTTAATGTCTGAATATTTTATTGACATAAAGCGTAAAAAAAGTGATAATGTAGCCATGGAGTTTTTATCCATGGGGATGTCGGGTGACTTTGAGGATGCAATTTTATGTGGCGCCAATATTGTCAGAATCGGCTCCTCGCTGTTTGGTCAGAGACAATATACCTGAAAATTTATGAATACAGGAGGCTTTACTAATGGCAGGTTTTGTTGACAAGATTCAAAAAATGTGGAATCCGCCGGATGACGAAGTGGATTACGTCTACGACGAGGAAATGGAAATGCAGGAAGAAGCTGACGCAGCGGAAGCTGTGCAGGAAGAAGCTCCGGCCCGCCGCAGCTCCTCCGCTCAGGGCAGCAATAAGGTGGTCAATATTCATGCAACCGCACAACTGCAGGTAGTTCTGTTCAAGCCCGAAAATTTTGGCGAGGAAACCCGCGCAGTTGCTGATGAGCTTTTGAAGATGCACACGGTTGTGCTGAACCTGGAAGAAACCAAGAAGGAAACTGCACGCCGTATCATCGATTTTCTCAGCGGTGTAGCATATGCCAACGGCGGCAAGATCAAGCGTGTTGCTACCAGCACCTATATCATCACGCCTTACAATGTTGACCTGACTGGCGATGAAGTGATGGACGAGCTGGAGAATAACGGCGTATATGTGTGACCGGCAGCAGGATGAATGGCTGATAGCCAGAATTCGTGATGCGGTACGCCGCAGCGAACACAGGCCTTGTTTTGTCGGTTTTCTGGATGAGCGGGAAGCCATGGTTGCCCGCCGGGCAGCACAGGAATGTGGCTGCGGCAGCTGGCGGCTGTGGGGCGGGCATGAAGAGAGCGAACGTGTTGTTTTCGGCGCGTTTCCCGATTATCTCTCTCCAGAGCCGGAAGCTTTTCCGGTTGTGGCTATTACAGCAGAATACCGCCCGTGCGATGAACTGACGCACCGGGATTTTCTCGGTGCGTTTCTGGCTGCGGGCGTACAGCGGGCCACGCTGGGGGATATTTTGCCCGGCGAGGGTCGCTGTGTGCTTTTTGTGCGTGAAGAAAATGCTTCTTTCTTTCTGACGCAGATTGAAAAGGTAGGCCGTGTGGGGGTAACGCTCCATGCCGGATATGAAGAACCCCTCCCTCAGGGGAAGGGGTTCGCTCTGTTTGAAGGGGTAATTGCTTCCGCCAGGCTGGATTGTGTCGTGGCAGCCGCCACCCGCAGAAGCCGCGAAAAATCGGCCCGAATGATTACAGCGGGATTTGTGTCGCACAATCATGAGCCGGCTGTTTCTGTTTCGGCAGAGGTGCGGGAAGGGGACCGGCTTTCGATCCGTGGCTGCGGCCGTTATGTGATAGACCGGTTGGGGCCGGTGACCAAAAAAGGACGCATCGGAATTGCCGGGCGCAAGTATTTATGAGCCTGTTTCAAATCATGCGGCAGAGAAATTCCATTGAGGAAAATCCAGGGGGTTAAGGTTATGATGACACTTAATGATATTGTCAATATAAATTTTCGCAAGTCCAGTTTTTCCGGTTACAGGCCGGAGGATGTGGACAATTTTGTCGATCAGGTCAAAGACTCCTATGAAGAGCTGATCAAGAAAAATATTGAGCAGAAAGACACGATTGCTGCCCTGCGCGCAGAGAACGAAGAGCTCATGAAAAAAATTGATGTGCTGGCTGAGCGCGTAGAAGCATACCGTTCTGAAGAAGATGGCATCAAGTACGCAATTATCAGTGCGCAGAAGCTGGGGGACGCTTCTATCCGTGAAGCGCGCCACAAGGCAGAAATTATTTTGAAGGATGCCAATCTGAAAGCGGAGCACATTATCGATAATGCCCAAAGCCAGATTGACCATTACGAGACAGAGCTGGAGAATACCAAACAGGCCGTTTCTGATTTCCGGTCGGCACTGCTTGAAATGTACCGCCAGCATCTGCTGCTGATCAATGCACTTCCTTCTCAAAAGCCTGCACAGCAGGCTCCGCAGGAAGAAAAGGCGGAGCATGGTGAGGAAGAGCAAGAGCCGGTAGAAGAGCCCGTGCAGGAGGAACCTGTACAGGAAGAGCCGCAGGAAACGGTTGTAAAAGAGGCAGAAGAACCCGCTGTAACCGAAGAAACAGCAGAACCGGATCCTGAAGGACAACAAGACGAAGAGGATTATTCTGTAGAAGTATCCGCTTTTGAACCGCCTGTAGAAGAAGCGCTGCCTGCTCGCGATGCCAGATATACGCCCATGCATTTTGATGCAGCAGAAGAGGCAGCGCGGAATCCCGATTCCCCGGTGGATATTTTTAATAAACATCAGCCGTAATATTCCAGAATACAGAATAATGGAAACGGCAGACCTTTCAGCCGCAGACAAATGTCTGTGAGTTCAAGGAGGTACCCAATTGCTTATTTTTTCACTCATCCTGATTGCAGCAGCCATCGCAGCCGATCAGGTAATCAAATATCTGGTAGCCGCCAATCTGAAGCCGGATGGCGTAATTCAGGCTATTCCTGGCTGGCTGAATTTTATTTATCTGGAGAATAAAGGCGCTGCTTTTGGTTCTTTTCAGGGTTATACCTGGATTTTGACGGTAGTTACGGGAATTTTAATCGCAATTTCGCTGTTTGTAATGATTTTTTATCAGCGTCATACTTTCTTTTCCCGTGCTGCGGCAATTTTGATTATTGGCGGCGGCATTGGCAACCTGATAGACCGTATTCTGCTGGGATATGTGGTCGATTACATCCAGGTTTCTTTTTTCCCGCCCGTGTTCAACCTGGCAGATTGCTTCGTAGTAGTGGGAGTGTTCTTCTTCCTGCTCCACATGCTCTTTTTTATCGAAAAGGATAATGGCCGTGAGCGTATCATCCGCCGGTATCGCCGGTGAACCAGATGGAGAGAGAGTCGGAGCAGCTCCTGGTTGTGCAGGATGCAGCCGGTATGCGGCTGGATGCCTTTATCGCGCAGGAGCTTGACGGGGTAACGCGCTCCGGCGCACAAAAACTGATTGATGGCGGGTTGGTACAGATACCGGGCCAAAAGGCCGTAAAAAGCCTGAAAGTACAGCCGGGGTGGCAAATTGCGGTTCAGATCCCGGAACCGGAAGAAATGGAAGCCATACCGCAAAAAATTGTACTGGATATCGTCTATGAGGATACAGACCTGCTGGTGGTCAATAAACCCAAGGGGATGGTAGTCCATCCGGCTCCGGGCAATCCCGACGGGACATTGGTAAACGCTTTGCTGTGGCATTGCGGAGATTCCCTTTCGGGCATCAATGGTGTCATCCGTCCTGGAATTGTCCACCGGATTGATAAAGATACCAGCGGCCTGCTGATTGTGGCCAAAAATGATGCAGCACACCATGCGTTGGCAGAACAGATTCAGGTGCACAGTTTTACTCGTGAGTATGAAGCAGTGGTATATGGCAACCTGAGGGAAGACAGTGGGACAATCAATGCGCCAATCGGGCGTCATCCTGTGGAACGTAAAAAAATGGCTGTTACAGAAAAAGCCTCCCGCCATGCTGTTACACATTTTCGAGTACTGGCACGTTACGGAGAGTTTACACACGTACGCCTGCGATTAGAGACCGGACGCACGCATCAGATTCGCGTGCATATGGCATATATCGGCCATCCTGTAGCGGGAGATCCGGTTTACGGCCCCAAAAAAGTAATTGCGTCTCTGCAGGGGCAATGTCTCCATGCACGGACGATTGGTTTTGTCCATCCCCGTTCGAAGGAATATTTGGAACTGGAGGCCCCGCT
>CHCFR05602__coassemble_1198_pt1 | contig 11620 bp, 9 predicted proteins | sample CHCFR05602__metabat2_low_PE_052 | metagenome-assembled genome bin CHCFR05602
TTTCATTATCCATAATGAACCTCCTTTCTGAAAACAAAAACCCCGGATACAGAACACTCTCTGTATCCGGGGCGAATTCTCATTCACGGTACCACCCGGTTTTGGCGGAAACTTCCGCCCTCAGCCTCCAATAAGGCTTGTGCCGTAACGGGGCCTGCCGTCCGGCCTTACCTCCCAAAGGGCTCGGGCACGGAAACTCCGGGATGACTGATACACAGCGGAGGCCTGCCGGCTCACACCTGCCGCCGGCTCTCTGAAAAGCTTTATCCGCTGTCTTTTTTCCCATCAGCGTTTTTCTTCTATTGATTACACATTAGTATACCCATTCGGCTGCTTTTTGTCAAGGGAACAGGGGATTTTCTTTACACAGGAACCATACACCGGCCGGGCTGTATGGGGGTGCTGTCTACAATCATGGCAGTGCACAGGCAGAAAAGCCGCTCCGCTTCGCTGCCCTCCAGCGTAATGCCATAACAGAAGCCGCCTTCTCCCTGCCAGCACGGCTCATGCGTCATCAGCACGCGGCCCTTCTGCACAATGTCAAAGCTGCGCGCCTGCAAACTGCCGCGTACATGCCAGTTCTTCCCCTGAAACAGCAAATTTCCGTGGTGCAGGGCCTTTTGACAGATAACCCGCATCCTTTCCCCCTGATACAGCCGTATCTCATAAACCCCTACTTCCGCAGTACCCACGCGCAAAATCCTCGCCCTTTCTGCGCCGGTGTCGTCCAGCAGCGTGAAAACACCTCGCAGAGGATCCGGACTTCCCCACAACCGATACAACAGGCGCCCGGAAGGTTCCTGTATGATAAAAAGCGTATTGCCCGGAATGATTGTCTGACTGATATACAGTTCCATCAGCGCACCTCCCTGCCCAAATGGTATCATGCCGTTACGACAAAATCAACCGGCCTGCTCCTGCTGTGAAATGAATTCGCGCACCGCCGCATCACATTCCCTTTGCAGGGTTCTGGTGCGTTTTTGTGAATCATCGAACGATTCCTGCAAGCGGCGGTTCAGCTGTTCCAGCCGGTATTTCACCGCCTCTGCCTGGTCAATGGAATCACAGATTTTGGAGCGAACACACCACGCGGAAATAAAATCATCGAAAAACCAGTCCGCAAACCGTACAAACCCTTCTACGCGGATAGCAAGCTCTCCGGCGTTATCCAAATCGGAAAGCTCATCGCGCAGCGCCGAAAGCTGGCTGGAAAGCGTATCGGCAATCGACTGTGCATTTTCCATTTTCCGATACTTGATAAAATCCGTCTCCAGGCCGCCGCCCACTGCATCCCAGGTACTCCAGCCCTTGGCGTTTTTCAGGGAATCGAGCAGCGTTTCGACCGTGGCTTCTGCACGGGATGCAGCCTGCATGGCTTCCCGAAGTTCCTTCCGGCGGCTTTCCTGTGCTGCCATCTTCCCGCGCAAAGCAGAATATTCCTCCAGCGCCGGGCCGGGAGTCTCCAGCAGCTTTTTACGCCCGGCTTCCATCATGGCTGTATATTCCCGCTCACAATCGGCCAGCTCAAGCTGCTGCTTTCTGAGCGCTTCTATCTCTTTGCAGGCTGCCGACCTCTGGGCGCAGAGAATCTGCCACTCTTCCCCATACCGCCAGGCTGTTTCCTGCTTTTCCATCCGCTTTTCCCGCAGCTTCCCAATAACGCGGTACCACATGTTTTTGGGCGAACGCTTTTCCATCTGTGCAACTTCTTCCTGCGCCTGTTCCATGGCAAACTGCGCCTTGCGGCAGCGTTCTTCCAATGCACGCAGCTCATTGTTCAGGCGGTCAAGCTTACGCCGGAGAGTTGCTTTTTGTGCCATGCGGGTTTCAAGGTTTTCCAGCTTTTCTGCAAGGACTGCCATTGCCTGTCACACTCTTTTCTGCTATGATTCCAGATTTATGTGAAAACTATTTGTATTATATCACAATTTATATGAGAAAGGCAACGAAAATAGCCGCCCTGTACAGGGCGGCTTGATATTTTCAAAACGGATTCTTGCTGCTTACTGCTCCATTTCGGGGTCGGGAAGGGATTGCAGTTCTTCATCCTCTTCCTCAAATCCATCCCACTCGATTTCACGGCCGCTTTCACAGCGCCATTTGGGGATGAGTACCGAAGCCAGCACCGAAACAATCGGGACGGTCATGACAACACCAATACTGCCGGAGATTCCCTGCATAATCTCAATACAGATACTGCTGGAGTTGAGAATCTGGTTCAGGGAAAGGTCGTATGTATAGTTGAGCACCAATGTGCTGAGCGAACCGCCCGCAAACGCCAGTACCAGCGTATTGGACATGGTTCCCATCATGTCGCGCCCGACCGAGATGCCGGAGCGGAACAGCTGAAAGCGCGTCAGGCTGGGATTCTGGGAATAAATTTCGGTAATGGTGGAGGAAATGGACATGGCGACATCCATCACCGCGCCCAATGCAGAAATCAGGATTCCTGCAAACAGCAATTCCCCGATATTGACCTTGGTATGCTGACCGATAAAGAGAAGCTCTTCGATATTGCTCACATTATATCCGCCGATATCTGCCGCTGCGCCAAACAGCCATGCTGAAAATCCAGCCAGCACAACGCCCGCCACGGTACCGACTACCGCACAGAACGTCTTTGCGGTAAAGCCGCCGATCAGGTACATCGTGACCAGAGTGGTGACCAGCGTAATCAGAACCGCCGAGAAGAACGGCGATATTCCGCGGTAAACCATGGGAATCATCAGGAAGAAAATGCAGATAAAGGTGAAAATCAGACCCAGGGCCGATTTGGCGCCGTTGCGCCCGCCAATCACGCACAGGAGCAACAGGAAAACAGCGACAAACCCTGTAACTGCCAGGATACGGTCAGGGCTGTACACGGTCACGACATTGGTATCCCCGCTCACACTGACAATCGCGATTACTTCACGGCCCGGGTAGCACACAGCGCCAAACAGGTTCCCGTTCGGGCTGGTGGCTTCTACGGTTTGCCCGGCCAATTCGCCGGTATTGATGCGCAGTTCTACCTTCTGATCTCCATAACGGTTCCCATCTTCCTGTAAATTATCCTGAAGTATGGAAACCACCGTTGCTTTTTCAAAGCTGCGGCCTTCTGTATTGACCAACTGCACTTTGTCTATCTGGTTATACTGCCACAGGAACAGCGCAAAACCAATGGCCAGCAGGCAAAGGATTCCTTTTGCAAGCAATTCTCTTTTTGTAATCTTTTTGTTTTGTTTCATAGCTTCCCTCGAAAAATCACAGGGCAGAAACGTCTCCGTTCCTGCCCCGCACAGCATCCATTTCGGTTTTCGAAAAACCCGGTCAGTGAATCACGTTCCGGTATTGACTTACTGGGCGTTCTTCTTTCTCTTCTCAGAGTAGACGATTGCGCCGATTCCCAGTGCGGAGAGAGCTGCAACAATTGCATAGAGTGCAACGTTGGTGCTGTCGCCGGTGGTGGGGTTGTTGTCAGCATCGGGCGTTACGGTAGCCTCGGGCTTGGTGGTTGCGTCAGGGGTTGCAGTAGCGTCAGGCTTTTCGGTTGCATCTGGCTTCTCGGTTGCGTCGGGAGTTGCGGTAGCCTCGGGCTTCTCGCTGGGAGCAGGAGTTTCTTCAACCAGTACCAGCTCAGCCTTCGCCTTGGCCAGGTCGGCCACAGCTTGGGAAACCTCGCTGTCGGTAGCTTCAGCATCAGCAGCAACAGCCTCGGCAGCCTTCAGGGCATTTTCAAAAGCAGTCCAGGATTCAGCGGTGTAGTCGTCCTTGCTGAGTTTCTTGGCTTCTTCGATTTCTGCATTCAGAGCAGCCTTATCAGCGGACTTCACGATGGTGTAAGCGGAGCTGCCGCCCAGCATTTCGCCGGTGGTGACATCATAAGTTGCGATGGTGAAGGAGTTCTCATCAACAGAGAGCACGGAGTAAGAAGGCGTCCAGGTCTGGCTTCTCTCAGCGACATAGTCCTGCTGGCCTTCAATCAGCTCATAGAACTTGGAACCGGTAGCAGAGTTGGCCTCCAGATAGACAGTGCCCTCGGGGTCAACCACGGTGCCGCCAACGGTATCGCTGTTAATCACATAGCAGTTGTTCTCTTCCAGATAGTTGGGGTCATCCTTATAGTTGGTGTTGTCATAAGCGGTGTGCTCTTTGCCGTCGCCGCTCAGCTGATAAGTGCGGGAATAGGTGTGGTCATGGCCCTGCAGAACGACATCGATATCATATTCGTCCATGATGGGGGTCAGCTGGGTGCGGAGCACAATACCGTCAGAATCGGAATGGTCTTTGCCGGAGCCGTAGATGTCCTGGTGGAACATTACCACTCTCCATTTTGCGTCGGGGTTCTCGGCCACAGCCTGCTTGATGACGGCTTCGTGGGTAGCACAGTTGTAGTTGTTGGTATCCAGAATGACAAACAGGGTATTGCCGTAGGTATAGTAATAATCGGTGCCGGCAACGGTGGCCCCCTCCACTGCCGCGCCCGAGTTGGGATTGTTGTAGTGGTCGCTGTAGTTGGAGTTGCTGGAATCATGGTTGCCGATTGCAGTGGACAGTGCATAGTTCTGAATTGCGGAAGCATTCAGGAAACCGGCATACTCATATTCGTTGCTGGAAGAGTTGACCTGGTCACCTGCGGTAAGCAGGAAGTTGGTATCGGGGTTGGCGTTCAAAGCGGTGTTCAGGGTGACATTCCAGTTGAAAGCATCGTTGCGGGCAGCCAGATAGCCGCTCATTTCATCGTTTTCGCTGGAAACCTGTCCCTTACATGCACCAATCTGCGGGTCACCGAACAGCAAAGCTTTGAAAGAATCAAAGTCCTGGGTGGTAAATTCGATAGCCTCGCTCCACTCGCCGTTCTGGAAATACTGATAGTAGTAAGTGGAGTTCTCATTCAAGCCGTCAACAGAAACCTTGGAAGCATAATAAGCTTCGCCTTCTTCAGCGGTTTCCACGGTGGTTCCCTCTTCGCTGATGTACTTTGCAGCCGCATCCTGTGTGCCGGAGAACTCTTTGGCGTCCTTCATCTCTTTGTTATCAGCCAGGCGGACCTTGGGGACTTCCTGGGTCTTGGAATACCAGCTGAAATTCAGCTTGGTTTCATCGGAACCAACCGTCAGGGCTACTTTCTGATAATCCTTCTTCACGGTCTCCCATTCGGTTTTCCAGGCAGCCCAGGCTGCACTCCCGCCGGTAGCAGAAGCATCGTTCCAGTGCTCGGTAGCAGCGAACACAGACATGCCGGAGCTGGCAGCCATTGTCAATGCCAGAACAGCACAGGCCAGTTTTTTACTTCTTTTCAAATTCATCCTCTTCTCTCTGCATCAGTTTTCCATGCCTGAAATGGCTTGGAATCGGTGTTTGTTTGGCTTACGGTTGGGATTATAACAGCCAGGATTCTGCTTTTCAAGCGACTTTACAGTAATATTACAATACATTACCATCTTTTCACAAAAGCCATTTGTACATTATACACAATCGAATCTTTGTAAACTTTTTCGCTTTCAATTTCTGTTCACTGGTAAGAAACCGCAGACAAAATAGAGAGCTCCCGGCTTGCTGAAAAACAGCAAACCGGGAGCTGAAACCGCCGGGAAGTTCCGGCTTTGAAAGGAGAGCAAAGAAATGAAGGAGTTTTCTTTGAAGAATTTTGTTTACGGAAGTGTATTGCCAGCAGAACGATAGATTTCGTACCATTCTTCGCGAGTCAGGCAAACATCGGCAGCAGCAGCCATTTCGCGAATACGCTGCGGCTTGGTGGTTCCCACCACCGCCTGCATACGGGCCGGGTGGCGCAGAATCCATGCAATTGCGACAGCAGCAGGGGTAACACCCTTTTCTTCTGCAATGCGGTTCAGCACCGAGTTCAGCTCTGCATACGAATCGTTGCCGAGGAAGGTGCCCTCAAAGAATCCATATTGCAGCGAAGACCAGGTTTGAATCGTGATATGGTTCATGCGGCAGTATTCAATCGCGCTGTTATCGTGGTCAACCGAAGCTGCGTTGGTCATATTCACGTTAAAACCGCTGTCGAGCATGGTGGTGCAGGCACAGCTGAGCTGCAGCTGGTTGGCAACGAGCGGCTGGTTTAAATATTTTTGCAGCAGGGCCATTTGTCCGGGGTTCTGGTTGCTGACGCCGAAATAACGTACCTTACCGCTGTGATACAGCTGGTCGAATGCCTCGGCTACCTCTTCCGGCTCCACCAGGGCATCCGGGCGGTGCAGCAGCAGCACATCCAGATATTCCACGCCCAGGCGGGAGAGAATCCCATCTACAGACTTGAGGATATGTTCTTTTGAAAAGTCAAAGAAGCCGGGGCGGATTCCGCATTTTGACTGGAGGATTATCTTGCTGCGGTCAAAATTCCCGCGGCGCAGCGCTTCTCCGAACACGGTTTCGGATTTTCCGCCGCCGTAAATATCTGCGTGGTCAAAAAAGTTTACGCCGCTTTCAAGGGAAGCAGAGATCAGCTTTTCCACATCAGAAACACCCATTCCGGCAATCCTCATGCAGCCCAGTGCCAGCAGGCTGGCGTCAATATCGCTGACGCCCAATTTCGTATATCTCATGGTGTTTTTTCCCCTTTTCCCAGCTTATACGCGCTTTGCACACCAGCGGATAGCGTTATGCAGAACCTTCAGGAAGTTTTCGTTGGTATAGGCTTTGTTATCATGACCGGACTCATAACAAAACACACGGGCATCGCCGTACTTGCGCACCCAGGCAATCGTCTTCATGCTGTTGGGATGCTCTGTGGTAATCAACACCGTATTCTCGCCGTAATCCGGCTCAGACATGGTATAGGTTTCGTCCTGCATGGTAAAATCAGAAACGCCGGCCAGAATGGGATGCTCGGGCAGCTCCATCTTATAGTCTACAATCTGATCCCAGTGGTATTTAAAGCGGCGGTCTGCCACACCGGAAAGTTCCTTCCACACGTCCCAGCCATGATAGCAGCAGATCCCGTGGTGCAGCAGGATAACGCCCTGCCCGTTTTTGCCCAGTACGTTTTCAAGATAGGCTTTGATGACATTGCCGTCTTCCAGCAGCGGGATGCTCAGGTTATAGAACATCACAACATCATATTTCTGGTTGTTGTCCGGGTCGTTTGCCAGCATATCCATAGACTGTACATAACACTCGCAGTCATCGAACTTCCACAGCATCTGATGGAAATTAATCATATCTACGGGGTGAAACTCTGTTACAACTGCTACCTTGATTTTATCGCTCATAATATGTCATTCCTTTCTGAAAGGTGGATTTTCGTTTGAAAACAGAGACGGCAGCGGATATCGATCGCCTCCATCCGCCGCCGTATCCAGTTCTATGTGCTATTATTCGCCGTAAATCTTGCTTCTGATCTTGTCGATGTACGCAAAGGTTACCTTGGTCTCATACAGGAAGTCAGCCTTCTCGGCGCCGTTGGTGCTGACCCACGGGCAAGCTGCGGTAACACCCTTATCATAGCCGATATCACGCAGGATGGTGAACAGCTCGGTGAGGATAGCTTCGCGCTGGCCAACGTTGGGCTGTGCGCCGCCGTCGCCCTGGATATGTGCGTTGATGCACAGTTCGGGAGCCAGTTTGATGTCGGAGAGGGGCTCGTCCAGCTTGAGGAAATAGTTCAGGTCGGCCATCAGCTTGATGCATCTGCGGTTTACCTTGCGCACAAAGTCGATGCCGTCTTTATAGCTGGGCCACAGGGTGTTGGGGTTGGCCATGGGTTCCAGCGCAATCTCCATGCCATACTGCTCGGCTTCGTCCGCGATGATATTGCAGAAACCGATTGCCTGCTCCATCAGGTCTTCTTCGCTCCACCCCTCATAGTGCTGGAAGAAACCGCCGTACACACCGACGATCTTTACGCCGACTTCATTCATTCTTCTGAATGCGCGCTTTGCCCAGAAGAGCTGCTGCTCTCTGTCATAGCCGGGGCCGCAGGCTACCAGGCCGTTGAATTGCAGGAAATGGCTGGAGGTCAGGGTGGGGCGGGCATCATCCAGATAGTCCTTCTTAATCTGGTTCCAGTTGTCCTCGCAGTCAAAGGGGAGCACTTTCAGTGCGGTGGGGATTTCAAAATATTCCCATTCGCTGCTGACTTCTGCCAGCGGGATCTCATCTACGCATACGCCGAATTTAAATTTCTTGCTCATCATACATTCTCCTCGCAAATAAAATATTTTTGTATTTTTACAGCCGGCCTGAATACCGGCTGTATCAACCGTTACTCAGTTTTTCTTGATCTCAACGGGATTCTCTGCCATGAATTCTGCATATTCATCAGAGTATTCCTGCACTTTGCCCTTGTATTCTTCGATAAAGCTGTTCAGCTCATCTGCGGTGGCTTCTCCGGTAACATAACGGACCTCAAGGTTGCTCAGGTATTCGGTTTCATCCGGGAAATCGCTCTGCATGGAGAACAGGCACTTGACAAAGGGGACATAGTAATATTCTACGCCTTCGTTGGCAGCATCCACATTTTCTCTCCAGATCTTGGTGGATTCTTCGGTTGCGCCGCCTTCAATCAGCGGACGGCCGTCGTATGCATTGGCAAATCCGAACATGTCGCCGCAGACCTTTTTGGCTGCCAGCTCCTGCTCTTCGGTACGGACCAGAGTACGTGTATCCAGGTCATAAGACTCATAGTGTTCGCCCTGGATGCCCAGGTGGGTAAGGATAAAGCCTTCTTCAGAGTTTGCCCAGTCGAGCAGGCGCAGGACATCGTCTTTCTTGTCGGTATCTGCATTGATAAGGAATGCACACCAGTTGGAGGGCGGCATCATATACTTGGGGGCGTCGCCTTCTTCAAGGACCAGCGGCGGGCAGTACTGATATTTTGTCACGTCGAGGCCATAGGTTTCCAGCTCGCTGATATAGCTCTTGCCGGAAGCACCCACAATACCTACGCGGCCCTGTGCGAATTTTTCTACATTTTCGCTGGCCTTGTGGGTAATAAATTCACGGTCAAGAATATTCTCTGAATACATCTGGCGCAGCGTATCCAGATACCCCATATATCCGGACTTGAACTGATTCAGCACATAATCACCGTTTGCATCGGGCATACCGACATGCAGCGAAATATTGTAGGCAGTTGAAATGAAGTCGTTTCTCAGGTCTGTAATCTGGTTGCCCAGAGAAACGCCGTAGGTATCATCCTTGCCGTTTCCGTCTGGATCGTCATTGGTAAAGGCGTCGCATACCTCGATAAATTCTTCAATGGTGGTGGGGGCTTCCAGGTTCAGGTTTTCCAGCCATTCCTTATTGATCATGAAGCCCCAATAGTCATAGGAGTTGCATCTGGGAACACCATAAATCTTGCCGTCATGGCGGGCTGTGGTGTCGCCCCACTGCTGTTCGCTGATATTCTTCATCAGGTTGGGATAGTTTTGGATATCGTCGGTGATATCTGCCAGCAGCCCTTCGGAAGACCACTTCTCAAAGTTTACGTCGGTACCTTCCAGCATCAGGTCCGGCATGGAACCGGTAGACATGATAACCTGCGTACGGGTCCAGTAATCATTGACGGGAGGAGCTTCGATTACCAGACGGATGCCCAGCTCTTCTTCAATCTTATCAAGGACCGGGTTGTCTTTTACATCCATTTCTGCGTTCAGCATGTGAACCATTTTGATTTCGACAACCTCTTTTTCCCCGCTGTCTCCGCCAGTTGAACCTGTACCCGAACCGGTGTCATCGCTGGAGCCGCAGCCTGCCAATGCACCCGTCAGCATGGTAAGCGCCAGGAACATTGCCAACTTTTTTTTGCCTTTCATGATTATGCCTCCTTAAAAAATAATGATTATATTTGGAAATTACTCTTTGACAGATCCAAGAGTAACACCCTTGACAAAATACTTCTGCATAAAGGGGTAAACGACTAAGATGGGCAATACGGTAATCACAATAGCCGCCATTTTCAGCGTAAAGGAATGTGCCATATTCTGAGATTGAAGCAGCTGTGCGGTCTGGGACAGGGTGTTTGCATTATCCACCACAATCAGCTCCCGGAGGATGAGCGGCAGGGTCCACTTTTCACGGTCCTGCAAATAGAGCATTGCAGAATAGTAGCTGTTCCAGTGGCCTACTGCACAGAAGACAACCATGGTGGCGATTGCCGGCTTCAACAGCGGGAATACGATGGAAAACAAAATTCTGAGATCGTTTGCGCCGTCAATCGTCGCACTTTCTTCCAGCGTTGTAGGAATGGTGGTGGTGATAAAGTTCTTCATCAGCAGCAGGTTGAATACACTGATACATCCTGGAAGGATTAGGGCCAGCAGGGTGTCATCGATATTCAGATAACGCACCAGCACATAGTTGGGAATCATGCCGCCGTTAAAGAACATGGTGAACATGATAATCCCCATAAACGCCTTGTGGCCTTTCAGATTTGTTTTGGAGAGCGGGTATCCTGAAATTACCAAAAGGAATACGTTTAAAAGCGTTCCGCACACGGTAACAATGATGGTATTCCGGTACCCGCTCCACAGCAGATCCAGCTCAAACATTTGCCGGTAGGCCGCAAAATCGATGCGTGAAGGGATAATTTTCATCGGGTCCTCGATGTATTCTGAATACGGCATAAAGGAAACAAAGAATACATAGATAAATGGAGCAACGCAGCAAAGTGCGAACAGGGTCACTATAAATACGCTGACAATGGTGGTCGCTTTGTCTTCTTTGATTTTATTCTTGCGCGGAAGCGCAGCCGATACATTTTGAAGCATATAGCCCCTCCTCCCTTAAAAAATTCCGTCTTCGCCAAGCAGCTTGGCCGCCCAGTTGGCCAGCAGAAGCAGGATGAACCCTACTGTAGAGCTGAACAGCCCAACCGTCGTGGCAAAAGAGAACCGGCCGTTTACCATGCCGACACGATATGTATAAGTTTCAAAAACTTCTGAAATCATAATGTTGTTGCTGTTTTGCAGCACATTGATCTGTTCAAACCCGTTGCCCATCAGGCCGCCGATGCTAAGCAGAAGCAGGATAACGATGGTAGAACGGATACAGGGCAGTGTCACATAGAAAATCCGTTTGAATTTGCTGGCCCCGTCAATCTTCGCCGCTTCATACAACTCGGGGTTGATGGAAGTGATAGCCGCCAGATAAATGATTGTGTCCCAGCCAGCCTGCTTCCAGATATGGGAAATCACCACGATCGGCCGGAAGTATTCTTCTTCCCCCAGGAAGAACACCGGCTCCATCCCGATTGACTTCAGGAACAGGTTGGCAAACCCCCAGGAAGGTGACAGCAGGTTTACCAGGATACCGCCGATTACCACCCACGAAATAAAGTATGGAAGATAGATGACCGTCTGGCAGGCTTTTTTGTAACGAAGCCAGGGGATTTCGTTAATCATCAGCGCCAGGATAATTGGAATTGGGAACGCAAACACCAGGCGGAGCAGGCTCAGTGAAATGGAATTGGTGAGCACCCTGTAAAAGTCCGGCAGGCTGAACAGGTATTGAAAATTTTCAAGCCCTACCCATTCGCTTCCAAAAAATCCGCCCTTAAAGCTGAAATCCTGAAACGCCATCACAACGCCGTACATCGGGATGTACTGAAAAATCAGCATATACAGCATACAGGGGAGCAGCAGCAGGTATAAATACTTTTTCCGTTTTAAATACT
>CHCFR05602__coassemble_1336_pt1 | contig 10755 bp, 9 predicted proteins | sample CHCFR05602__metabat2_low_PE_052 | metagenome-assembled genome bin CHCFR05602
GACCTATAACAGCAATGGCCGGATTTTTCGCTTTGACCTCGCTACCAAAGAGAGCACAGAAGTTTTTACTGACTTTGTCACCAACTGTAATAATGACCATGTGCTTTCGGCTGATGGAACACAGATTGCCGTGAGCCATGGCACAAAAGAGGATGGAAAATCGCGTATTTACACGGTACCGCTGACGGGTGGCGTGCCGAGGCTCATCACCCCTCTGGCTCCGAGCTATCTGCACGGCTGGTCTCCGGACGGCAAAACACTGGCTTACTGCGCAGAGAGAAACGGAGAATTTGATATTTATACCATCCCGGCAGAAGGTGGAGAGGAAACCCGCCTGACAGACGCTCCTGGTTTGAATGACGGGCCGGAATATGACAGTGCAGGGGAGTATATCTGGTTCAATTCGGTGCGTACCGGCCTGATGCAGGCATGGCGCATGAAGGCAGACGGCTCTGAACAGACGCAGATGACCTTTGATGAAAACTGGAACACCTGGTTCCCGCATATTTCCCCCGACCGCAAGCAGGTGGTTATGCTGGCTTATCGAAAAGGGGACGTAAAGCCGGGAGAACATGTTCCGCATAAAAATGTAGAGCTGCGCTTGATGAGCGCTGAGGGCGGAGAAGTGAAAACCATTGTGCAGCTGTTTGGCGGACAAGGTACAATCAATGTGAATTCCTGGTCACCGGACAGCAAAAAGTTTGCTTTTGTCCGCTATCGTATTCGTGAACATGAGGAGACCGAAGCGTAAAGGAGTTTATGATGCGTTTTGGAGGAATGATTTTCGAAAAATGGAACAGCCCGGAAGAATGGGCACAGGCCGCTCTGCGCGCAGGATATTCTGCGGTCTATTTTCCTGTGGATTATACGGCAGAACAAAAAGTGATTGATGGATACCAAAAGGCTGCACAGGAGGCTGACCTGGTAATCTGCGAAATTGGGGTCTGGAATAATACGCTGGAACGCGATGAAGCCAAACGGCAAGAGGCAATCAGCCGGGCCATTCACCAGCTGGAGCTGGCAGAATATGTGGGCGCCAACTGCTGCGTCAATATTGCCGGTTCTTACAATACGCAGTGGGACGGCCCGCACAGGGAAAATTTTACCCGGCATGCTTTTGATGAAATCGTGCGCACCACGCAGCGCATTATTGACGAAGTGAATCCGCAGAATACCGTTTACTCGCTTGAACCAATGCCGTGGATGTATCCCGATACGGCGGATTCTTATCTGGAGCTGATTCGCTGCATTGACCGTAAAGGCTTTGGCGCCCATATTGACCCCGTCAATGTGATTTGCAGCCCACAGCTGTACTACCGAAACGGGGAAGTCATTCAGGAATGGTTTGACAAGCTGGGCAGCCAGATTCGCAGCTGCCATGCCAAAGATATCATTTTAAGCGGAAAACTCACCGTCCATCTGGACGAATGCCGCCCAGGTCTGGGAGAGCTGGATTATGAAACCTATCTGAAATGCCTTTCCGGGCTGGATGACCGTATCTGTTTGATGCTGGAGCATATGACAGAAGAGTCGGACTATGTAGAAGCAACCAGATATCTGAAAGGATTGGCAGCGCGTCTAGGGCTGTGCCTTTAAATAATCATTCCGCCGTTTACGCCCAGAACCTGCCCCGTGATAAAAGAGGAGCGGGAAGAGGCCAGAAAAAGAGCGGCTTCGGCGATGTCTTCCGGTGTTCCCAGTATTTCCAAGGGTGTTTCTTCCCGTAAAACGTCCAGCGTTTCAGGGGTGAGGCTGCGGTTCATTTCTGTCTGAATGACACCCGGAGCAATACAGTTTACCCGGATGCCGGAAGGCCCGACTTCTTTCGCAAGTGCTTTTGTCAGGCCGATGACAGCGGCTTTTGCAGCAGAATAGTGCACTTCACAGGAAGCGCCTACCTGTCCCCACATGGAGCTGATGTTGATAATACATCCCGAATGGCGGCGAATCATGGCGGGAAGCGCACGGCGGCAGCAGAGAAATACGCCGGTTACATCGGTTCGGAAAAGTTCCTCCCAATCAGACAGCGTGAGATCGGTAAAGAGCTTTTGCTGGGCAATACCGGCGTTGTTGAGCAGAACTTCGATTTGTCCCAGTTCGCGTTCAGCTGTACAGAACAGGGCTTCTACCTGCTCCGGATCACCGATATCTGCGCCGATTGCCAATGCAGTCCCACCGTTTTGACGGATTTCTGCGGCCAGTGCTTCGGCCTTTTCACGGCTATTTCGGTAGTTAATGGCGACAGCCCAGCCCTCGCGGGCAAACAACCGCGCAGCGGCGGCACCAATGCCGCGCGATGCGCCGGTAATCAATGCAGTTTTCATGGAGAGAATCCCTTCCTATTTTTTACCCCAGATTGCCTGTCAGCAGCATAATAGCGGTCAATGCAGCTAACGGGGCGGTTTCGGTTCGAAGAATACGCGGGCCCAGCGTGGCGGTTTTAGCACCTTTTTCTGTAAGAAGCGCAACTTCACTGTCGTCGACGCCGCCTTCCGGGCCGATAAAGAAGGAGATGTGACCGGTTTCTCCGCAAATCACTTCCCGCAGAGGAGCTCCGCCGCCTTCATAAAAGAGCAGTACGGCTCCATCTGCAAAGGCGCGTTCGACAGCCTGTGAAAATCCCATGGGCGGCAATACCTTGGGTAGGGTACCGCGTCCGCTCTGTTTGGCGGCTTCGTCGGCAATTTTTTGCCAGCGGGCCGCCTTTTTTGCAGCGGATTTTTCGTCCGGACGGGAGACACAGCGGCGCATGGCCACCGGCACGATTTCTGCTGCACCGAGCTCCACTGCTTTTTGAACAATGGCATCCATCTTATCGCCTTTGGGAATTCCCTGATAGACGGTTACCCGTACCGTTGGTTCGCTGTGCGAAGGCAGCCGTTCCAGCACGCGTACCCATACCTCATCCCCTGAAAATCCGGTGATTTCGCACTGATAATCTGTTCCTTCTCCGTCACACAGCGTCAGAGAATCACCCGTCTTCATGCGCAGAGAGCGGGCAATATGACGTCCATCCTCGCCTGTGACAGAAGTTTCTTCGCCTGTAAAAGGCGGTACAAAAAAGCGGGGCATGAAAACACTCCTTTTACAATATTCCGGCGAAAAACAGGAGGGTATTCCACCGGGATTTTTTGTTTTCATTGTATCATATGCACTCTTCTTTCACAACCAATGCCCTGTTTGAGAGCCGAGAGATTGCGATAAATTGAGGGCACCGTGCAATTGCACGGTGCCCTCTTTGTGCCCCAGTTCTGTTCTTTCCTTTACAATTTCAATAAATGATTTAATTACAGGCTGTGGATTCCCTGCTCATCCGGGTCGTCAAAAATCAATCCCAGATAACGGGCGGCTTCCCGCAGAACAGCTTTATACTGGCCATATGCGCCGCCAACGTGGTGAATATACGGCCCGAAGATGAGTTTTTCTTCCCAGCGCTTCCAGTTGTCGGTTTCAAACCATACATAGGTACCGGTTGTTTCGGGGCCATCCACAGCGCGGCCTTCACCGGCGAACAGATAATACTTTCCGTCGATATCGTCAAAACGGCAGACGGTCAAATTGCCCTTTTTCAGCTCCCAGCGCTCCTGTCCGTTTACCAGACGTGCACAGGAATCAGGATGTTTCAGGGAATAGGGGAAGGGGCCACAGTGCCACAACAGCTCTGCATTGTCATTCTGCGGATGACGGATGGTCAGGTCTGCCAGGAATTCAGATTCCTTGCCCAGCAGGACACCGCGCAGCATTGCCATGGTGACAGCGCCATTGACGTCGGTTTCACAGGAAATGGGGTATCCTTCATCGGCAATTTCGCCCAATGCCATGCAAATCGGAACACCCAGAATCGGAGTTGCACTCCAGCATTCCATGGCTCCCGCGGTACAGTTGTTTTCGAGCATTAGCTGCTGTGCGGCAACTTTGACCGCAGCACAGCGCTCCACCTTCTCACGTTCCATCGAGCTGGTGTCGATTCGGGCAGTCATATCAGCCAGATAGCTGGTATAAGCCGGGTCATTTTCTTCTGCGAGTTTATCTGCACGGGCGGCAATCGCAGTGGGGGAAATCGGCACTACGGTGATGCCAAAACGGGTGGCAAGATCTGCTTCGTTGGCCATCACGCTCATAAAGGGTACCGGGCGTGCGCCAAATTTTGCGATGCGCAGGGTCTTTACGGTTTTTACAACAGAAACAACGCGGATAAAACGGTCAAATCCATTGCGGAAATCATCGCTTTCTGTCTCGCAGTTCCAGATGTAGCTGTATTTGACGCCGAAACGCTGCATGACCTTGGTACAGGCGAACATACCGCACTGGGTATCGCGTCCGCGGCCCTCGTCAGTGTTGGGACGTTCATCACGTGCGCCCCACATCAGCGTGGGAACCTTCATTGCGGCAGCAACACCGGCGGCACACTGCTCTTCACCAAAATCGCAGTGCGGGGTAAAGAGTGCGTCAATCCCGGCTTTGCGGAATTTTTCCACGACCAGAGGAATCCGGTCGGTCTGGAACAGAATCCCATTTTCGCACAGGTCATCAATATCTACAATCTCTACGACATCAGGATGGATGGAGCGGATGACCGCCATGAATTTATCCTTCTGCCGTTTCGCTTCTTCCATGCTCAAAAATCCGCGCTTAGTGGGCGCAACGCCCAGAATAATTTTCTGCTTATACATACTGCAATCCCCTTCCATAAAACGCGACGCGCTGATCGATTTCTGTATAGTCGATGACGCCGGTTTCCATAAATTTTCGAACTGTCTCCCGGTCTGGAATAGCGGCACGGCCGCCGATACGTGTGCATTTAATCGAAGAAACTGCGGTAGCCAGCCGGGCACATTCTTCCGCATTCAAGCCTTCCAGCATTCCAGCAAGATAAGCGCCGTGAAAAACATCTCCGCATCCTACAGTATCCACGACAGGTACTTCATATACCGGCAGACGGAAGTATCCTTCCGGGCCAACACCTGCACAGCCCTGTGCGCCCAATGTAAAGATGACGACAGACGGGCCTTTTTGCATCAGGCTGCGGCAGTTTTCTTCGTAATTCTGGTCGTGAAACAGCGTTTCGTAAACAAATTCCGAGCCGATAAAGACATCAATCAAACCAATGTTTTCAAGCAGTTCGGGCTGGTAGTGGTCGGCGTCGATCAGGACCTTCGCTCCGGCTGCCCGCGCAATCTTAGCAGCCTGCACGCAGGCAGGGGAACAGGTGGAAATGAACAGCCACTCACAGTCTTCCAGCAGCGAGCGGTCAAGCTCTTCCGGCTGATATGCTTTGGCAGTACCCTTTCGTCCCAGAATACTCCGTCCGCCGGTCTCACGGTCACTGATGACAATGCTTAAGGAAGTGGTATCTTCCTCACGAATACGCATAGCGGAAGTATCGATGCCATGGCGGTTAAAGTCGGCAATGCAGAATTTTCCGTATTCATCGCCGCCAACCATGCCCATTATGGCGCATTTGGCGCCCAGGCGCGCACTGGCTACAATGCCAGTCGCGACTTTTCCGCCGCCCTGCCAGCTGGTGGCATTGACGGGGACGCCCTGATTGGGCTGGGGGAAGGTATCGACACTGACCCCCAGATCCACGCAGGGATTATCGATCCCCACGATTTGATACCGTTTCAATACAAACTCCTCCGTTCGCGCAGCGATTCTGCGCGTAGTTTTCGGTTACAAAGAGAATCCGTCAGGATTCAGCAGGCGCATTTTTTTGCGCACAAATTCAACCGCGTTTTCTTCGGTCTGCTTCATCAGGTCAATCATCTGTCCATTTTTGGCTTCCGGGTCAATGGCAGCAGCAATCCCCTGATAACAGGCGCGGAAGTATTCGGTTGCAATGTTAAATTTGCTCATGCCCAGCCGTACACTTTCCTGCAACTGTTCATGCGGGATGTCGGAACAGCCATGCAGCACCAGCGGCACCGGCAAGGCTTTACGCAGTGCGCGAATCCGGTCAAAATCCAGGTTTGGGGTCTGGATATACACACCATGCGCATTGCCAACGGCAACTGCCAGAGAACCACAGCCGGTACGCTGTACAAAATCAACTGCCTGTTCTACATTGGTGTAGTTATCGGAATTTACAATATCATCGAGCTTTGCACCGGAGCCTACATGGCCCAGTTCTGCCTCTACATCCACCCCAAAGACCGAAGCTGTGCGCACGACTGCAGCAGTAAGCGCGGTGTTTTCTTCATAGGAAAGTGCGGAGCCATCCACCATGACAGAGGGGAATCCGTCGCGAAGGCCGCTGACCGCGATTTCGTAAGAAGCGGAATGGTCGAGATGTACGGCAATCGGCACATCAGATTGCTCGGCAAAACCGCGTGCGATTGCGGCTACATGGCGCAGCTCAATATAACTGGAAAAGCCCGGATAAAACTGGATAATCAGGGGAATCCGTTCGCGGTTTGCCGCTTCGGCCGCCCATTTGATGGTTTCATAGTTGAACACGTTAATAGCAGCAACGCCATAGCGGTTTTCTGTTGCATGGCGCAGAATTTCATTTACTTTTGCCAGTGGCATACAAGTCAGCTCCTTTTTCGGTTACGGTGCGATATTGGTGTTAAAGAACAGGGTATAGGCGGGAAGAGAATCGGTAAAAGCACGGCTTGCGCGGTCAATTTCGGCATAATCTTCGGGGGTGAATTCCCAGCCGCTTGCCAGAATATTTTCCTGTGCCTGCTTGCCGTTTTTCGCGCCCACAATTGGTGCAGTAATGCCCGGGGTCTGGAGCAGCCAGCGGATGGCGCCCTGTGCGGGGGTGCGGCCATATTTAGCGCTGACTTTTGCCAGAACATCTGTCACTTCCAGGCAGCGGTTATAGTTTTCCGGCTGGAACAGTGCTGCGCGGGAACGGCCATCTGTAAAGACTGCGTCTTTTTTATATTTTCCGGTGAGAAGCCCCTGTGCCAATGTGCTGTAGGGAATGACACCGATGCTGTTTTCCAGGCTGAATTTCAGCAGTGATTCATCGTACCGCCACAGCAGGCTGTAGCAGGGCTGAATCACATCTACATCGCCGTACTGCATGGCTTCTTTCATTTCTTCCAGAGAGAAGTTCGAAAGGCCGATTGCGCGGATTTTTCCGCTGCGCTTGAGCTCCATCATGGTGCTCATACGCTCTTCAATCGAAACTTCTTCATTTGGGATCGGGTAATGCAGGAAATACACGTCAAGATACTCTGTGCCCAGACGGGAGAGACTGTCTTCACAGGCCTTCATCATTTTGTCATGCGCCATGCTGGGCTTAAAGACCTTAGAAATAACACAAAGACGGTCACGTCCCAATTCCTGAATCGCCTGTCCGACTACGCGTTCCGAGCGGCCCTTTCCATAAATTTCGGCGGTATCCAGTGTGTTGACACCAAGCTCAAACGAAGTGCGAATGGCTTCCAACGAGCTTTTATCCTCTGTTTCACCGAAGTAATCTCCACCCATTGCCCAGCAGCCGAGAATCAATTCAGAGACTTTTACGCCGCTGTTGCCAAGTGTTTTATAATTCATACAAACATCCTCCATTTCTGCCGTCTAATACCAGCTTATATGCTGATTATATGTTTCAATCTATAGTTTGTCAACAGTATTACAAAACAAAAAGGATAAAACTTTTTTGGAGGGAAAAACGAAAAAGCCTTTCCTTTATGGAAAGGCTTTAGGCGGCATTGTGTATTCTTACTCTTTTACAGGAGAAGGCTTTTGTCCTGACTCAGAATTCTTTTTGGGACCTTTCCAGGCGGCAATGGCAATGGCGACGAGAGGATTAATCCATCCAAAGAAGGTAAAGGGTCCGTACTGCCAGGCAGAAACTCCCAGTGCGCTCTCAGTAAAACCAGCCCCTGTGCTGTAAGGGACAATACCGCCAAAGACAGTTCCGGAATCTTCCAGCGAACGGCTTAAATACTGCGGCTGCAAATTTCGGCGTGCATATTCATCACGGTACAGGCGGCCAGTCATTATAATGGCTACATATTGCTGCCCTGTACCCAACAGAATTCCCCAGGCAGTCAAAACGGTAGCAATGGCCAGCCCTTTGTCGCTGTGGACATGAGAGAGGATTTTTTCGGCCAATACCTGGGCCATGCCTGTGCTTTCGAAAATACCGGCAAAACTCAGGGCAATCAGCATCAATGCAATGGTTTTCATCATTCCCATCATGCCGCCGCGGTTCAACAAAGTATCGACAGCTTCCACTCCAGTAGAAGCCGTATAACCATCCATAATTGTTCCCAGCAGAGAGGAAAGGTCACACCCCTGCACCAAACCGCCGCAAAGCAACCCCAATACAGCGGCTGCCAGCAGTCCGGGAAGGGCAGGGACCCGGAATATTACCATGAGGATTACCAGTATGGGAGGGATAAGTAATAGAGGATGTATGATGAAAGAAGCATGCAGCGCTTCAGAAATTACAGATACCGATTCTTCAGAGCCGGAAGAAACCGGCAATGTAAATCCCAGGATGCCATAAATAATGACGCAAATAATATAGGTAGGTACGGTAGTCCCCATCATGCAGCGGATATGATCAAAAATATCAGTGCCGGAAACAGAAGGGGCCAGATTGGTGGTGTCTGAAAGCGGAGACATCTTATCGCCGAAATAGGCCCCCGATACAATGGCGCCCACTGTCATGGCCGGAGGAATTCCCATGGCAGATCCAATCCCGAACAGCGCAACACCTACTGTGCCAATGGTAGAAAGGGAGCTTCCTACTGCCAGAGAAACAACCGAACAGAGCAGCAGTGCAGTTACCAGAAAAAAGGAGGGGGAAATCAGCCACAGCCCATAGTCGATCATCGTGGGAATAATGCCGCCGATAATCCAGGAACCGATTAGAATTCCAATTACCATAATAATGAGGATGGCAGGCAAAGCGGCCCGTATGGTGCTCAAAATTCCTTCCTGCATCTCTTTCCAGGAAAAGCCGAAAGCTTTGCCTGTAAGGGCTGCAATTACTGTACTGATGAGAAGGGGGACATGAGGGGGTGTTTTTAATTGTACTGTCATAAAAATGACACAGACAATGAGGAAAAGGAAAACAGCGACGGCTGCCGGAAAAGGGGTTTTTCTGGTATGGGTCAAGGTTCTCACTCCTTTCATGAAATAGATGGATTGTTTTATTTTTTATTATAGCGCCATTACAGAGCAGAAATCAATCAAAAAACTGGATGTGTTTCTGTAAGGAAACGACATCCAGTTGATTAAAAATTTGTCAGCCAATACCGCCATAGCAGAAACCAAGAATCAATACCAGAATGGTGAGCGGCACATATATAAACTGTGCGGCAAAGCCAAAAGCACGGCTGAGAGGTTTTTCACGGCCTTCTTCCAGCTCCTGGCGGATACGGCGATAGCCGAGCACGTAATAAATGGAAACAGCGCCCAAAACAGCACCAGTGGGAACCACCACGATGGAGACAAAGTCCATCCAGCTGCCCACTTTGGGTTCAGCCTCCAAAAAGATGCCGACTGCCAGTGTAATCGCTCCACATAATGCTACTGCCAGTTTACGCGGTATACGAAAACGGTTTTGCCAGCTTTCAATGACTGCTTCAAACATATTGATCAGCGAAGTAATGCCGGCAAAAGCAACCGAGATAAAGAAAAATACAGCGAACAGGTTACCCATGGGAATTTCCCGGAAAATACCCGGAAGTGTAATAAACAGCAAAGAAGGCCCGGAGGTGGGGTCAATACCAAAAGCAAACACAGCAGGCATAATTGCCAGTGCCGACAGCATAGCGGCCAGTGTATCAAATAAAGCAGTGCGCAAAGAAGCCGCCGGAATATCGGCCGATTTGCTCAGATAAGCTCCGTAAACAATCATACCAGAGCCGGTAATGGAAAGGGAGAAAAATGCCTGTCCCATAGCCATTATCCAGGTATCGGCTTTCAGAAGGGCTTCCCATTTGGGAACAAAAAGGAATTCATATCCGGCCAGTGCACCGGGCAAAAATGCGACCCGCACTGCTACAATCAGGAAAAGCACGAAAAACATCGGCATAAGAACTTTACTGACCTTTTCGATTCCTTTGGAAACACCGGTAAACACAACAGCACATACCAGCACCACGACCAGAATATGCCACGGGATACTGCCAAATTCGCCGGTTGCCTGCGAAAAATAAGTTTGGGCATCGGTGTTGAGCATCTCTCCGGTAGCAGAACCCCAGCATGCGCGCAGCACCCATCCTAAGATCACTGCATACCCAATAGCAATGCCCAGTGAGCCCAAGAGAGGAATCCAGCCGAGAATTTCACCAATGCGGCCGCTGTGACGCTTGTCTGCCGAGGCAAAACAGCATCGATAGGCGCCCAGGGTCCCGGTACGTGCCAAACGTCCAACAGCGAATTCTGCCGAGAGGCCTACCCAGCCAAACAGGAAGACGAATAGAAAATAGGGGATCAAAAAGGCGGCTCCGCCATATTGTCCCAAACGATAGGGGAACATCCAGATATTTCCCAGTCCGACAGCAGAGCCAACACAGGAAATAATAAATCCAAAGGAAGAGGTAAAGCCGCCATTCCGATGAATTTGGGCCTCAGAGGGATTTTGCATAAAAACGAATCATTCCTTTCCCACAGCCAATAGCTGTGGCAATTTTTGAGGTGAAAAAGATTTTGGCCCTTTAGCACCTAAAAACAGTAACTCACAAAACTTAATTATATCATACCTTTGCTGCTTTTGAAAGATTCATCTTCTTTACCGGCCCGGTACTTTTTTGGGGTAATGCCTTTCAGTTTTTTAAATGA